>JAEEGL012765535.1_pt1 | contig 11302 bp, 13 predicted proteins | sample 9134231 | NCBI WGS metagenome assembly JAEEGL01 (sample SAMN16246548, study PRJNA631951) | gut metagenome | biome: gut microbiome; feature: rumen; material: fiber-attached | host: Bos | place: Iran: Karaj | collected 2018-10
GAAGTAATATCATTCGTAGACGTTGTACTCGGACTATCAAGAGAAAAGAATATAGATTTATATGTGACGGGATCAAATTCTAAAATGTTGTCTTCAGATATAGTTACTGAATTTAGAGATAAGGCAACAAACATTCAACTTTCTCCGTTGTCATTTGAAGAATACTATGGATATGTTGGAGGCTCAGCAACAGAGGCAATATATTCATATATGCAATATGGTGGAATGCCATTGGCTGTACTAAAAAGTGACGAAGAACGAAAAGAATATCTAAAGAGCTTGTTTACTACAACATATTTCGCTGATATTGTTGAAAGAAATCAGCTGAAAAAAGGAGGGGCTCTGGACGAACTATGTAATATTATTAGTTCTTCAACAGGCTCACTACTAAACTCAGAAAAAATTGCCAATACGTTTGAAAGCGTTAGACATGAAAAGATTGATAAGCAGACAGTTGAAAATTATATTGGTTTCTTTAAAGATGCTTTTCTTTTGCGTGAGGCAAAACGGTATGACTTAAAGGGGCGAAAAGAAATCGGCGCACTCAGAAAGTATTATTTTATTGATACCGGATTACGAAATGCTCGTTTGAATTTCGCGTTTCCGGATGAAGGTCAAATGCTTGAAAACATTGTCTATAATGAGCTTTGTTATAATGGATATTCTGTTAATGTTGGTGCATTTGATACTGTAGAAAAAGATAAAAATGGAAAATCAATAAGGAAGAATAATGAAGTGGATTTCTATGCGACTAAAGGCCTGAGATCTCTTTATATACAGGTGACTGCTGATATCTCTAATGCAGAAACAAGAGAAAGAGAAATACGCCCTTATTTTAAGCTGAATGATCAAGTACAAAAGGTACTTGTTGTAAATAGGCCCATTGGTGTAAATCATGATGAGAATGGATTCATTATTATAGGAATTACAGATTTTTTGTTGGGATATGTAAAAATGAATACTTCAGAAAAAATGTAGCATAAAAAATACATAGATAGAATTAAGGAAAGGGAAGAGTGAGGGTAATATGAGTTTTAAATATAAATTACCAGGTGAAAATTTGCAAGTTATGGAATGCGAAACTGAATCTAATGCATTGGTCATCATTGGGGCTAATGGTTCTGGAAAAAGCAAATTAGGAGCATGGATTGAAAACCAATCCCTTGAAGATATACATCGAATAGGTGCGCAAAGAAGGTAAGCGCTAAATTTTCTAGCGGATAGATTCCGCCCAACAAAGAAGCCTTACTTTTAATGAAAATATTGCATTAAAAAGCTATTCACAAGCAGAAGATTTGGTCTTTTGGGGAACATCAAAAAATAGCAGGGATGGAAATAAAGGGCATCGTTGGAATTGGGGGAAATACACAACAACACTAATGAATGACTTTGAAAATGTTCTTGCGGCGTTGATTGCCTTAAAAAATAATGAAAATGATGTTTTTATCAATCAATGCAGGATGGCGGAGAACAACAATTCCGAGAAGCCACATACACCACAAACTTCTATTGATGCTCTTTTTTCTATTTGGAATGATGTTTTTCCTCAACGAAAGTTATTGTTGGAAGATTCGAAGTTTTATGCGTGCTTACCTAGTGATGAAAGCGCGATAAAGTATTCAGCCACTGAAATGAGTGATGGAGAGCGATCAGTTTTATATTTGGCAGCTCAGGTACTATGCGTTCCTAAGGATAAAACACTAATCATTGATGAACCAGAAATTCACCTGCACCGTTCTATTATGAGTCGGTTGTGGAAATCGCTTGAAAAGCATCGCCCGGATTGTTTTTTTATATTTATTACACATGACACTCAATTTGCAGCAATGCACAAAAATGCAGATAAATTCTGGATTCAAAAGTATGATGGACATAACTGGAACTTTGAGAAAATAGAGGATGACAATTTGCCAGAGGAATTATTGCTTGATATTTTGGGGAGCCGTAATAATGTGTTGTTTGTTGAAGGAGAAAAAAGTAGTTTTGATACTCAGTTGTATACTTCAATATATCCAAAATATTATATAGTTCCGTGTGGTAGTTGTACACAGGTCATCGAACGAACAAAAGCCTTTAATAATAATCCTAATTTACACAATCTAAAAGTATATGGGATAATAGATAGGGATTACCGCAGCGATTATGAAATTGAAAAATTGAAGGAAAACAATATATATACATTAGGTGTCGCGGAAGTCGAAAATCTTTTTCTTACGGAGGAATTAATAAAACTTTTTGCAGAACATATGGGGAAGAATCAGGAAGAAGTATTTAGTGGAATACAAAAATATGTAATAGAAACCCGATTTGCCAATCAAATAAATAGACAAATATGTCAGAGTGTTGTTGCTGAAATCAAATATATGCTTGCTTGTGCTAATATTTCAAGTAAAAATGATGATGAAGCTAAGAAATCATTAGATACAGTATTTGCTTCTATTGATTATGAGGAACTGAAAAGACGAGAGAGTAGTAAATTTCAAAGGGCATTAGAAAATCAAGATTATAGGGAAATAATAACTATTTTTAATGAAAAGGGAATTGCAAAATCCATTGGTCATTATTTTGGAGTTGACAATACCGCATATTGTTCAATAATTATTAGTTTGCTTAACAGTGGAAAAGATGACGATATTGTTAATGCGCTAAATTCGGCATCTCATTACCTCAAAAAGTTCTCAAAGAGATAATCTTCGTGGAAAAGTAGGTCACCGATAAAGTGACAGAAGGATATCGGGGGGAGTGAAAGAGCATAATGAAAGTCAGAAGAGCAACGGAAAACGACATAAAGGGGATACTTAAGCTGCTTGTTCAGGTGGATATGGTACATCATACAGGGCGTCCGGATCTGTTTAAGGGACCGGCTACAAAGTACAACGCAGATGAACTCAGGGAGATAATTAAGGATGATACGAAGCCGGTATTTGTCTGCGTTGAAGATGAAGATAATGTAAATGAAGGAACCTGTGTCGATCCGGAATCACATAACGATACCGTAGTTCTCGGCCATGCCTTCTGCATTCATCAGCAGATAAATAATAATCCGGTAATGACAGATGTAAGAACGTTATATATTGACGATATCTGCGTTGACGAAAATGCCCGCGGCAGGCATATCGGGAAGCTGCTCTATGATTCGGTGCTTGATTATGCCAAGAAAGAAGGCTTCTACAATATAACCCTGAATGTCTGGAGCTGTAATCCAGGCGCCATGAAGTTCTATGAAGCCATGGGCCTTAAACCGCAGAAGATCGGGATGGAGAAGATCATCTGAGGCAGGTAGAAATACAATATGAAGTTTACGTGATACCTGCCGGAAATGGAGGTATTTGAATGGATGTTGCAGGCTTTCCGGATATGTTAACTGTATTACAACAATTCGTGACCATTAAACTGTTAAACACCTATTGACATTTCGCTTCCTGATTGGTAATTTTTAGGTAGAAATGGTATTCATCCTTAAAAGGAGACTAAGATGAAAAAAGATGAACTGATAAAGCTTGCGATGGGAAACGAGAAACTGAAGAATAATCTTCTGGAGCTTCAGAGGGAAGTGGAATCCGTTGGGATGACAAAGGCAGCGTATGCGGAGAAGATACAGGCTATCTTTGCCGAAGCGGGAAACGAATTGACAAATGAAGAAGTTGAATCGTTGATACAGCCGGGCGAAGTGCGGGAACTGTCTGATGATGATCTGGCTAATGTGTCAGGCGGATGCGCCGGACAAACCTGCTATAACGGTTGCTGGTGTACCGGGTACAACAAACGGTGTCCGGAAGCAACTTCCTATTGTGATGTCTACTGTACCTGAGGAACAATGAAACAGTCAATATTTAATCACATAGCCCCCATCGGAGATGGGGGCTATGGTCTTTATAATTTTTATACGGGGAAGTATGTTTATCTGAATTTTCTGACCAGAGATTACTATGATCATCCGGAGCTCTATCCCGCCTCTCATCCACAGGTTCGGAAGCTGCGGGAGGACGGATTTCTGGTGGATTATGACGAACTCAAGTACCTTGAGAGCATGGTGCGGCTGGAGTGCGGACGGTCGGATATCGTCAGATTAAGTATCTGCCCGACCCTTGCCTGCAACTTTGCATGCCCTTACTGCTATGAGACAGCACGCAGCGGGAAGATGTCCCCGGAAGTGCAGGAGGACGTCATCCGGTTTGCGGAAAAGCTCATTCACATCAACAATGCCAGGTGGCTGCACATCTATTGGTACGGCGGAGAGCCGTTGCTTTATCCCGACGTGATCCGGTCCCTCTCCGAGAGGCTGATTTTGCTCTGTGAGGACAAGGGCATTAACTTCAGCGCGAACATTATTACCAACGGATATCTCCTAAACGGAGAAACCGCAGAGATGTTCGATGCATGCAGGATCCGGTGTGCCCAGATTACCCTGGACGGCCCGGATGCGGAAATCCATAACAGAACGCGGCATCTGAGAGACGGCGGCGGGACCTTTGACCGGATTTTGGATAATATCCGGAACTTTCCCGGGAGCAGCCAGCTGGATATCCGATGCAATGTCCAAAAGGATAATATTCAGGGCTATGCCGAACTGGAACTGAAGCTGAAAAAGATCCGGGATGAGACGGGAAAGGATATTAGTGTCTACGGGGCTCGTATGGAAGCTCATGGAGATTGCGGAGATCGTGAACTTCCGTTAGAGGAATTTCTGGAATTCAAGAAAAAGACCATGAAAGAGATCACCCGGTTCTGCTACCACGGTCCGGTCTGCACAGTTCCTCAGATTTCAGACTTTATAGTGGATGAGAGGGGAAATCTGTTCAAATGTCTGCAATCCGCGGGTGTTGACGAGGATATCATCGGAAATGTCAGAGACTTTGATCCGTACAATCCTGCAGCCGGGAACATGGACAACCTGACCAAATGCCTAAACGCAGCTTGGCCCGGAGAAGATGAGGAGTGCATGAACTGCCCGGCTCTACCTGCATGCATGGGTGGATGCCCACATCATAGGATGCATAAGGGAAAGCAGTGTCGGGGCTACAAATATGCACTGGACGAATATGTGATCGAAATGGGAAAGGAACTTTTAAAACGTGACGGAAGATGAAATTCGGGATTTATTTACATATCGGCCAAGTCCGACGGCCCGAAGGAAGAGACTGATCGCTGAAGCTATTGAGGTGTACCGGATGGGCCGGGAACAGTGTCGGCACCAGCCGATTCTAAACAGTTATGAGGGGCAGCTTAGGAAGTTTTATTTGTATCCGACCTTTAACTGCCCGCTTAGATGTCCCTATTGCTATGCGGAGGGCGGTGAGCGGAATGTGAAGGAACTCCCTCCGGCGGACTTTCTCAGGATCACTCAGGAAGCTGTTGATGCCGGATATCGGTCGGTAGTGCTGGTAGGAGGGGAACCTTTGGTTTACTACGGTTTTTCCGAGTACCTGGATGGCCTGTTTCAACTTGAAAAAAAGGATTGCAAGTTCATCCTTAGGACTTCGTTTGCATTTCCTGTGGAAGAGGAGCGGATGAAGAAGATCTGTGCGGTCTTCGACGAGATTGTTGTGAGTCTGGACGGAGATGAGGATACAAACGATGCACTCCGTGGTGAAGGCTCCTTTAAACATACGGTCACAAATGTGGACCGGGCACTGGATATTAGTGGGTGCGTAAGTATCAATGCGGTGATGACTGCCGAACAGGGGAACGGATCCGACGGGGAGTTTCTCAGGTCGTTCTGCAAAGAGAGGAACATTTCCAGGCTGGTCCTGAGCAGTCCTGTACCCATGGGCCGTGCCGCGGACACGGATGTGCCATTTTATGAGTGGCATTCCAACTTGAAACAGTCGGAAGAAATCCGGCCGAAATATTCCTGCGGACTGGGGCACAGCCTCTATATGCAGCCGGACGGGAGCGTGTTTCCCTGTTATGCATGGTGTGAAAAGGAACATCAGGTGGGGGACCTCTCAAAGGAATCCCTGAAGGAGGTCTTAGACAGAGGGGAGATCCTCTCCATTATCAACTCCGGCGTGGACACAAATGAAAAGTGCCGCAGCTGCGAGGTTCGGTATTTCTGCGGCGGCAGATGCAAAATCTGGGTCAGGAACCGTAAGGACCTCAACAGCGGTGATTTTGACTGCGAAGCGATGAAGAAAAGTATGCTGGAAACACTGAAAAGGTACGAAATAAATGTTTTTTAGACTGACTGATACCGTCGCATTGCGTTCATGGATTGGGACGCCTCATGCCTACTATGTCAAAAACGAACCGTATGCCCGCGGTCTGACAGGGGAAGAGTTCGATTATCTGAGGCTGTGCGACAGTACCCATGACCTTCAGGAACAGCCGTTGCAGAGGGAACTGATCAAACGAGGGCTGATCGAACCATGCAGGGAGGGAGAGAGACCTTCTGAATGGTCTGCTTTACGGCAGTATGACAACCGATATTTCCCGAAGATGAACCTGATGATCACCGGGAAGTGCAATTACAACTGTCTGCATTGTTTTAATGCGGCAGACAACAGTCCGCTGATGAGTGAGTGGGACTTCGAAACACTGTGCCGGCTTCTGGACGAGGCCGGGGACTGCGGAATCCACGCCCTTACCCTTACGGGCGGGGAGCCGATGCTTTATCCCGGGTTTTGGGATCTGCTCAGGGAGATTACGGCCCGTGGCATGTACGTGGAAGAACTGAATACCAACGGGTTTTTTATCACACGGGAAGCGTTGGAGGAAATGCGGGAAAACGGATGCCGTCCGCTGGTTAAGATCTCCTTTGACGGAATCGGATGTCATGAATGGATGCGGGCAAGGACAGGTGCTGAGGAGAGAACACTGAACGCCATTGCTCTGTGCACGGAGGAGGGATTTCCGGTGAAGGTGCAGACCCAGGTGAACCGGAGAACCCGGCCGGTGCTGCTTTCCACGGCGGAGCGGCTGGAGGGAATGGGTGTGACAGAGATGCGACTGATCCGCACCACAGAGGTAGAGCGCTGGGAGATGAATAGTGAGGGTCAGGGTATGCCTCTGGAGGAATACTACGAAACAATGTTTGAGTTTGCCCGGGAATCCGTGGGAATCATCCGGCACATGGAGCTGGATATCTGGCAGTTCTTAAAGCTCTATCCCGAGAAGCATGCTTATGAAATTGTTCCTGTTATGTACGGTATCGGAGAGTACCGGGATACCGCACCCGTTTGCAGAGGAAACCGGGGAATGATCGGAATCACGTCCGATGGGTACGTGATCCCCTGTCTGCAGATGAGCGGATATTTTACGGACCATGGCATGCACATGGAAAACCTTCACGACAAGCATTTGAAGGAAATCCTCTCCGGAGGCCGGTATTATGACTCCGTCTGTATGACGCTGAAGGACCTTAGGGCCCTGAATACGGAATGTGGGAGCTGCAGTCTGTTTGAATACTGTGCCGGAGGTTGTCGTGCGCTGGGCGGATTGTTTTCCTCCGGAGATCTGACCGGGCCTGACCGTTCGAAATGCCTGTTTTTCAGGGAAGGCTGGTATGAGAGGATCACCGGGGCCTTTGCCGGATGGGACAACATGAAACGGATCGGTACCAAGGAAGAAATGGATGAGCTGAGAATCCGGAGAATGTTCTCATGATGCGTTATAGGAGTTTTCGTTTAATAGCAGAAATATTGTCAGGACATGTCCTTCGGGGTGTGGTTTTATAGGAAGTGGAAGACCATTTGAGGGGATTAAGCCGGTCAGACAGATAGATATAAATCCCCAAGATAGGATTCTTTGGAATGAACATTGATTTGGATGATAGCATGATATCTTGCAATACATTTGCTTGATGAAATCAATAAGCAAATGAGAGATTAATAACTTATAATTATAGTGGATAAGGGAAACAGCAATGAAAAAAGTAATACAATTGTTTGGAGTGGGTTTGATAATCCTCTTTATGCTGTGTTCATGTACGATAAAATCAGATAAAAAAATGAGCCTAAATATAAAATATGGTAACGCCAAGGAGAGGTCGAAACAAATAGAAAACTTGACCATAAATAGTAACTTCGTCTGCTTTTCATCAATGTGAGATTTGATAAACCCTGCGATATGTGGTAGATTAGAACCATGATCGCAGGGTTGATTTTTAGCCTGTTTATAATGAGTTGCTAATATATTTTTTGAGGAAGTTTGTATGGGAGTATATTTAAATCCGGGAAAAGAAGCATATCAGACAGCGCTTAATTCGGAAATATATGTTGATAAGACGGGTATGCTGCGCAAGCTTAACAATCTTGTTAACACTAACCAGAAGTATGTAAGTGTTTCGCGCCCGAGAAGGTTCGGTAAGTCAATGGACGCAGATATGATATGTGCTTATTATGACCGTGAGGCCGGCAGCCGTGAGATGTTTTCTGCCTTGAAGGTGGCAGAGACAGAAGCGGATGATTCCGCTAAATGGGAAATAAAAAAAGACCATGGGATGCATATCTTGGTGCGTTTGATGTGATCAGGGTCGTGATGACACGTTTTTTTAAGAAAAATACCACTGTGGATGAATCACTTAAGAATATGCAGCAGCTTATAATAAGGGATTTCAGGAAAGCCTATCCTGCTGTAGAGATACTTAATGATGAAAATCTGTTGCAGACAATTGATGATGTATATTCAGAAATCAACAGACAGGCAATAATAGTTATAGATGAGTGGGATGCCGTATTCAGAGTCAGGAAAGATGATGCTGAAGGGCAGACTGAATATCTTGATTTTTTGAGAGATCTGTTAAAAGACAACAGTAAAATTGCGCTTGCTTATATGACCGGAATTCTGCCGATAAAAAAGTATGGAGAATATTCGGCATTAAATATGTTTACCGAGTATTCCATGATGGCACCTATGCAGTTTGCGGAGTTCACCGGATTCAAAGAGGATGAAGTCAGGGAGCTGTGCAGAAATTATGGGCGCAATTATGACAGGATCAGGGAATGGTATGATGGTTATAATGTAAGCGATATAATACCAACGGATCCGAATCACGAGATGCTAAAGGAAAAGGGGGTTTCCCCAAGTGCAAAGAGATATGCACTGTACAGCCCACTGTCTGTGGTGAATGCTGTCACGACATGACAACATTTAATGGGCGTGATGATGTGTTTTCGTTGCTGATACATCTGGGATATCTTGGCTATGATGATGAGAACGGTGAGGTGTTTATTCCAAACCGGGAGATACTCGATGAATTCAGGGCTTCTACCAAGTAAGGAGAGTGGGTAAGTGCATTTAAGTCTTATGAGCTCTCGCAGGAGATACTGTGTGCAACATGGGAAGAGAACGCAGACAGGGTTGCGGAGCTTTTGGAGAAGGCACATGATCATGCAGGAAACATGACTTATAATGATGAAGCGGCACTGAGTTATGGGATACAGCTTGCATACTATGCTGCACAGAAGTATTATACGATAATCCCGGAATTCGACAGTGGGAAGGGGTATGCAGATGTAGTATATATACCTTCTCCCAAGTATTCGGATAAGCCTGTGCTTCTCGTTGAATTGAAATATAATAAAGATGCCGACACAGCAATAGCGCAGATAAAACGGAGTGAATATCCGGCGCGTCTTGAACATTACAAAGGAAATATCCTGTTGGTGGGCATTGATTATGACAAGGAAGCAAGAAGTGATTCACCTGATTTCAAGCATCATAGATGTAAGATTGAACGGGCCTGATATTTATGTAAAAGACAGGCACTCTGCCGGGAGTGATGAAAAATATACAGGAGATTAAGACAACGTGGATACAAACAGTAATAAAGAAAACATTACGGAAAACAAAGAGCTTAAAGAAAATAAAGAACATAAAGAACATAAAGAAAATAAGATGGGGACGATGCCGGTCGGCAAGCTTGTTATCAACATAGGACTGCCAATGATAATGTCTATGCTTGTGCAGGCATTTTATAATGTGGTAGACAGTATTTTTGTTGCGCGTATATCGGATGTGGGGCAGACCGGTTCGGCAGGTACCTCAGCCCTTATAGCGGTAGGTATGGCATTCCCGTTCCAGATGCTTCTGGTTGCTGTGGGAGCAGGAACCGGTGTCGGCGTTAATTCATTGCTCAGCAAGGCACTTGGAGAGAAGGACAGTAGGACTGTAAATAAGGCGGCGACCAACGGTATATTCCTGTCGGCCATAAGCGCGGTCGTATTCTTTCTGATAGGTAAGTTCCTGGCACATACACTTATCAGATCACAGGGCGGAGAGGGTCTTGCACTTGAATACGGAACACAGTATCTGTCGATAGTATGTATGCTGTCCGTGGGTATATTTATGCAGTTCATCTTCGAGAGGCTGCTGCAGTCTACGGGTAAGACCTTCTACTCGATGATAACGCAGATGACAGGTGCGGTGATCAATATCATCCTTGATCCGATCCTTATCTTTGGTATGTTCGGATTTCCTGAGCTTAAGGTTGCGGGAGCGGCGGTCGCGACGGTAACGGGACAGATAGTCGCAGGCTGCTTTGCCCTGTATCTTAACATAAAGAAAAATCACGAGATTTCACTTGATTTCAGGGGCTTCAGACCGGACAGTCATATAATACGAAGGATATATGCCGTGGGCATACCTACAATGATAATGCAGTCCATAGGTTCGCTTATGACCTATTGCATGAACAGGATACTTGTATCCCTTAATGATGCGGCCGTAGCGGTATTTACCGTATATTTCAAGCTTCAGAGCCTGTTCTTCATGCCGCTGTTCGGACTTAACAACGGACTTATCCCGATACTTGCCTACAACTACGGGGCGCAGAAGAGGAGCCGTATGATCAAGGCGATCAAGGTATGCATGGTATACGCCTTCGGATTTGCTTTCTTCGGATTCCTCCTGTTCAGACTGATTCCCGATAGGCTGCTGCTCATCTTCAACACAGGAGATGCTTCCTTGCTGACCTATGGCGTTCCGGCACTTAAGACAATAGCATGGCATTATCTGCTCGCGTGGTTCTGCATAATAGGCGGAACCGTATATCAGTCGCTGGGTAACGGTATCTATTCACTTATAGTTTCCGTGGCAAGACAGCTGGTGGTTCTTATTCCGGCGGCCTATATCCTTGCGAAGATAGGAGGGCTTGATCTTATATGGTGGAGCTTCCCGATAGCGGAGCTTATGTCGTGTGCGGTGAATGTGTACTGCATGGGGAGGAGCAACAGGGATATAATAAGTAAGGTTGGAGATGACGCTCTGTTGCAGTAACATTAAACGTGATGCATCTCCCGAATGAAACATTCGGTAGATGAGGTATTGTTGTGATATAAATGATGCATCTCCCGAATGAAAC
>JAEEGL013624841.1_pt1 | contig 11302 bp, 11 predicted proteins | sample 9134231 | NCBI WGS metagenome assembly JAEEGL01 (sample SAMN16246548, study PRJNA631951) | gut metagenome | biome: gut microbiome; feature: rumen; material: fiber-attached | host: Bos | place: Iran: Karaj | collected 2018-10
GAGCAGCGCCAGCGTCTCGTCGCTAAGCTCTTCTATCTGGAGTAGCGGCTCGTCGTTGGACGCCGGAGTCTCTACCAGGTTGTCGTATACCTCCGGTTCGTCATGCTCCTCCCCGCTCGGCTCCTCTTTCTCAGTCTCTTCCTCTATCCTTCCTGAAAGCACCAATAGGCTGACTCCGTCAGCCTCAATTCCCTTATCTTTAATCTCAGCCTCGCTGAGCTCGCCAGCCTCGGTAACGGTGTATGCTCTCAGCTCGCTCGCTTTCTCTATGGCCGCGCCGCTCAGCTTTACCCTCGTAGCCTCGGCGAAGCTTATGCCTCGCTCCCCGCTCTCTACGTCGTAAAGCGCAAGCTTCGCCAGTACCTCTCCCTCGATCCCCTCAAGGAGAGCTCCGTACTCCTCTTCCTCTTCCTCGCTCCACAGCCTCAGCTCAGGCGTCGCCTCAGGCTCTACCACCTTTTCCTCTGTCGTAAGCCTTACAGCCGTCTCATTAGATATGATGACAAAAGCGTCGAGTAAGGCATACTCGTCCGTCGGCTCAGGCTCGCCGGTCGGCTCCTCTGTCGGTTCTTCTACCGTTACGATACCGTCGCTTGCGTACTCATCGGCAAACGCCGTCGGAAACGCTCCCGACAGGCTGCTCAGCGCCATTATTACGGCGAGCGCCATAGTTAGTATCCTCTTCATCGTCTTGTTCATCATGTCTATTTCTCCTTCCTTATTTGAGGCAGGTTGTTCTCTAATTAATTGTAATATCTCTCAGTTATTTCTCGCGTTGCCTCTAAAAACTTATCAGATATTACAAAAATCCATGTTCATTTTACCACTTCTTTTAGTCTTTTTTAATAATTTTTCTTCTTGTTTGGTCAATATATTTGCCATAATTTCACTGACAAATTTTATGTCATGCAAATAATCCGGTCTCTGCCGATTGGCAGAGACCGGATTAAGGGGGATGTTACCGTATGTTGTTCTTTTCTTTACAGCGGGAGCAGGCAGCGCACGAGGAACATGCGCCGCAGGCTGAACAGCCCGCACATGCTGATTTTTTGCCTTTTCTCGGGATCACGTTCCATAGGCTTACCGCGACCAGGACAAGCACGGCTGCCATGCAGACTACCGTGACCCAGTTAGAGGCTATCCAGTTAAGCATCTTACTTCGCCGCCTTTATGTGAAGTCTGAGGTGATTGTCGTCGTAGGGATTTCTGCGTACTATCAGATAGATGAGAGCAGCGAGGGCGATAAATCCCAAAACTGTCCACACGGAGAAGCTCACTCCGACAAACAGACCGACTACGTTATATGCTATGAGCGCTATGACGTATGCCCAAGCGCACATATACCCGATCGCTCCCCAAGTCCACTTTGCGTTGTTCATCTCGCGCTTTATGGCGCCCATGGCAGCAAAGCACGGGGCGCAGAGAAGGTTGAAGCACATAAAGCTGTATCCGGCAATTCCCGTAAACGCCTCTCCGACGTTATGCGCGAGAGGCGAACCGTACAAAACGCCCATAGTGCCGACGACGTTCTCCTTTGCGATGAGTCCCGTAAAGGTCGCGACCGCAGCCTGCCAGTTTCCAAAGCCGAGAGGCGCAAACAGCCAGCATACGATCCCTCCGATAGCGGCAAGAATGGAATTATCGGAATCCTCAACGGCGCCGAAAACTCCGTCGGTCCAGCCGTAAGCCTGCAGGAACCAAAGTATAATAGTTGAGATAACGATGACTGAGCCCGCTCTCTTGATGAAGGACCAGCCGCGCTCCCAGGTCGCTCTGAACACGTTCTTAGCGGACGGGATATGATACGCGGGCAGCTCCATTACGAAAGGCGCAGGGTCTCCGGAGAACGCCTTGAATTTCTTCAGCATAATTCCGGACAGTATGACCGACGCCATTCCGAGGAAGTAAGCGGATACGGCGACCCATGCCGAGCCTCCGAACAGGGCTCCTGCAAATAGAGCGATTATCGGAAGCTTTGCGCCGCAGGGCATAAACGTCGTTGTCATCAGCGTAAGCTTGCGGTCCCTGTCCTGTTCGATAGTTCGAGAAGCCATCAATCCCGGAATACCGCAGCCTGTCGCAACAAGAAGTGGTATGAAGCTCTTTCCGGAAAGCCCGAACTGACGGAAGATACGGTCCATAACGAAAGCAACTCTTGCCATGTATCCTATATCCTCAAGTATCGCAAGCAGCAGGAACAGGATAAGCATCTGAGGTACGAAGCCGAGTACAGCTCCGACGCCGGCAACTATACCGTCCATTATAAGACCGTAAAGCCACTCGGGAATTATCGGCTCGCCCTCTTCATTGGTGAGAAGGCTCTCAAGAAGCGCAGGTATACTCGGCACCCAAGTTCCATAATCGTGCGGGTCGGGCTCCTCGACCTTCAGAGCTTCCTGATAGGTCTCCTCCGTGACCTCAAGCTCTATATCCTCGCCAGCCTCATCATCATAGAGATACGCCTTTGTTTCGCCCGCTTCGTAAGCCTCTATGACTGCGGAAGCCTCTTCATACGCTCCGGAATCCTCTTCCCACCTATCGGTATCGGCAGTAAACGGCAGGAACCAGCCGTCGCCGAACAATCCGTCGTTAGCCCAGTCCGTGAGCTTTGTGCCAATCGAGAAGGAGAATGAACCCATCGCCAGAGAATAAACGAGAACCATAACAATAACGAATATCGGAAGTCCGAGCCAGCGGTTCGTTACTATTCGGTCAATTTTATCGGATCTGCTCATTGAGTTCTTAGCGGCCTTCTTCTTGACCGCCTTGGATACGACGCCCGTTATGTAAGCGTACCTCTGATTCGTAATGATGCTCTCTGCGTCGTCGTCCATCTCCGCCTCGCAATCGCGGATATGCTCTTCAATGTGCTCTAAATCCGCCTTTTCAAGCTTCAGATCGGCAGCGACCTTTTCGTCTCTCTCAAAAACCTTTACCGCATACCAACGCAAAAACTGGGGATCCACCTTTTTTTCAATGCTCTCCTCGATATGAGCGATCGCATGCTCAACGCTTCCTCCGAAAACCGACGGAAGCTTTGCAGACTTCTTTGCTTTTGCGAGCTCAATAGCTTTTTCGGCGGCTTTCAGGCTGCCCTCTCCTTTCAGAGCGGCGGTTTCAACGATCTCACATCCGAGCTCAGACGCGAGCTTCTGTGTGTTGATCTGATCTCCGTTTTTCCTGACGAGATCCATCATGTTAACGGCTACGACCACGGGTATGCCGAGCTCGATAAGCTGAGTCGTCAGATAAAGATTCCTCTCTATATTCGTCCCGTCAACTATATTTATGATAGCGTCAGGCTTCTCGGACACGAGATAGTTTCTTGCGACGACTTCCTCAAGTGTGTAAGGTGAAAGCGAATAGATGCCGGGAAGGTCCTGGATTATAACGTCCTTATTGCCCTTGAGCTTTCCCTCTTTTTTCTCGACCGTAACTCCGGGCCAGTTACCTACGTACTGATTTGAGCCTGTTAAGTCGTTGAACATCGTCGTCTTGCCGGAGTTCGGATTGCCGGCAAGCGCTATTTTTATTTCAGCCATTTACTGATCCTCCTCGCTTTTTTACTGTACCTCTATCTTTTCGGCGTCGGCCTTTCTCAGGCTGAGCTCATATCCGCGAACCGTAAGCTCGATCGGGTCTCCGAGAGGGGCCACCTTGCGAACGAATATCTCCGTTCCCTTGGTGATACCCATGTCCATGATCCGGCGCTTAACGGCGCCTTCTCCGGTAAGCCTCGCCACGACGCAGGTCTCGCCTATTTTTACGTCTCTTAATGTCTTCGCCACTGATTATTCCTCCTTTTTATGGACTGATATATTTAGATAAATGTTAAACGTATATTTTCTCCGCCATCTCGCGGCTTATCGCCACTCTTGCCTCCTTGACCTTAATTATAAGATTTCCGCCAAGCTGGCTGACGATCATAACGCTCTCCCCGATCACAAATCCCAGATCAAAAAGATGCTGACGCACCTCCTGAGAGCCGCCGATCTTGCTGATCACATGCTCACTTCCCTGGTCCGCAAATACTAATGGTATCATATCTTTTCCGCCTCTCAGTTAGATATATCTAATCTACTTGCAAAACAATACGGGGTTAGTCCCCCTTTACCAGGCGTTAGTATACACTAACTAAAACCCGATGTCAAGACTTTCCCCGTTTTTTAGCGAAAAAAATTATTTAGAAGCCCATCACGCTTCCGAGGGCGCAGATCGCCCCCTCTGCCACTCTGAGAGCTCTTTTTATAACGCCGGACACTCTCTTTTTCTTTCTGAAAAACAGAAGCTTTACGAGAACGGACGCAAGGATGCCCGCTCCAACTCCTTCGCAGAAAGCCGTCATATCCATTTTTGCCATTTTATTACCTCCATACGGTCTAATTTAGCTCTATTAGCTTGCCCTTCTTGCTTAAAAAACCTAAAGGCAATAAAATGAAAAACCCCGTCAGAAGACGGGGTGAGTTAGCTTTAAGTATCAGAAGAATCTCTTCATTCCCTCTGTCGCAGAAGCAGAGTCGGCAGAGATGGTAAGCGTGAATTTGACTCCCTCTCTCTCGGAGAAGGCGTCGAGCCAGTTTAAAAACTCCTCTGCCTTGGCGAGGTCTTTATCTCCGGCAAGCTTTAAAAGGCTATCCATGAATATGTGAGTAATATCGTAATTCCCGGACTGCAGACCGCTTACGAAGCCGCGAAGAAAATCATAACCGGTTTCGTTGTACTGAACGAGTCTCGCTTTGTAGGGGATATCATAAGTCAATTCTTTCTTAGTCTCGATGACGACTACGTCGCCGCTCTCTTCATCAAGCGCTGATTTTACAAGGTCGATAAGCTTCTTGGTTTTGCCCTCGCCCTTCAGTCCCATTATTACTTTAACCATAAGGACCATTCCTTTCCGCAATTAATGCTGTGTAGTTCCGCGGGAAATCCTTTCCCAAATAGATAATATCATCTTTTTCTCCGAACTTCAACCCGATTTTTTGACGAATCGGATTTTTCGGAGAAATGACGGATAAAACACAAGCGGGGAATGAGTTGAATCACCCCTCCCCGCTCGATCATCTCAGAGCAGCATAGCCTCTATCTGTGCTTTCGGCATAGCGCCAACACGTGTCGCAGTCGCTTCCCCGCCCTTAAAAACCATAAGCGTCGGAATGCTCATAATACCGTACTGCTGCGCTACCGAGGGCGCCTCGTCGACGTCTACCTTTACTACCTTGACGACTCCCGCTTTCTCCTCAGCTATCTGCTCGACTATCGGAGAGACCATACGGCATGGACCGCACCAGGTTGCAAAAAAATCTACGAGCACGGGCAGCTTGCTCTCAAGCACCTCGGCACGGAACATATCCTCGTTTTTTATCATCAGTGCCATTTTATTATCTCCTTCCGTGGATTATACGGTTATTCTATCATAAAATAAATTTCTGTCAACAGCGCGAAGGGTTTTGCAAAATCAAATTTGCGGTGATATAATGGTGACAGGAAAACAGCGCTGTGCTATACTATGGACCAAGGAGCTGAATTTATGTATGATACCGTTATTATCGGCGGCGGGATCGCCGGGCTGACCGCTGCCGTTTATGCCCGCAGAGCCGGTCTCTCCGTCATCGTATGCGAGGCTTCGGTCTGCGGCGGGCAGATAATAAACTCCCCTGAAGTGGATAATTATCCCGCACGTCCTCACGTCGCCGGCTGGCAGCTTGCGGCGGATCTTCAGGCTCAGGCCGAGGAGTTCGGCGCGGAAATAAAATTTTGCGCCGTTACGGGGCTTTCCGTTAAAAGCGGAAAAAAGACTGTCCACACATCCGCGGGAGACCTTGATGCGAAAACCGTTATTATAGCGAACGGCGCCGAACACAGGCGTCTCGACTGCGACGGCGCCGACCGTCTATATCAGAGGGGCGTCTCCGCCTGCGCGACCTGCGACGGAGCTTTCTTCAGGGGCAGGGAGTGCTGCGTCGTCGGCGGAGGCAACACGGCCTTTGAAGACGCCGTTTATCTGTCTTCCCTGGCTTCTAAGGTGTATCTTATAAACAGGCGTTCCGTTTTCCGCGCCGAGCCTAAGCTCGTTTCCGCTCTGAAGTCAAAGGAAAATGTTGAAATTCTTACCCCTTGGGTACCGGAACGCGTGCTCGGCGAGCAGGGAGTCGAGGGCTTCGAGATAAAAAACGTGGATACCGGGGAAAAGCGGACTCTGCCCGTATCCGGCGTTTTCGCAGCGATCGGAATGATCCCCGCGAACGGGATATTCAGCGGCACGGTTGAGCTTGACGAATCGGGATATATAAAAGCGGACGAGAGCTGCCGCACCTCCCTTCCAGGAGTTTTCGCCGCGGGAGACACGCGGGTCAAGGCGCTGCGTCAGTTGGTTACCGCCGCAGCCGACGGAGCCGTCGCCGCCTCGCAGGCCGCAGCGTATATAAATCTCGCTTTATGAGGTGCATAGAAATGGAAATAAAGATAAAAAAGCTATCGGAACACGCGATCACTCCGCGCCGCTCCTCCGCGAGCGCCGCCGGAGCGGATCTATACGCTCTGCTCTCAGAGCCTCTGGAAATAGCTCCCGGCGATACCGCTTTTATACCTACTGGCATATCAGCCGAGATACCGGAGGGATACGCAGGCTTTGTTTTCGCACGCAGCGGTCTTGCCTCCAAAGTCGGACTTGCTCCTGCGAATAAGGTCGGAGTCGTCGATTCCGACTACCGCGGCGAGATAATCGTCGCTCTTCACAATCACTCTGATTCGTCTGCAACAGTTCGTTCCGGAGACAGAGTGGCTCAGCTTGTGGTAATGCCCGTCGTTACGGCGGATTACATAGAGGCAGACGAGCTCAGCGGCACGGAGCGCGGAGCCGGAGGCTTCGGAAGCACGGGAAAATGAAAAAGGAAGGGAACAAGAAAATCCCGTTTTATTACTGGCTTAAGTAAGAAAACCCGCCGGGTTATCAAGCCCGACGGGTCACTTTTTCATTATGCTTATATATCCGCGAAATCCTCGCACTCCTCGACCGTGTACTTTTTCTTAGGCTTAACTTTCTCAACAAGCTTTGTGAAAAACCTCTTGATATCCTCGCGAAAAACGATAACTGCAACAACAGCAGCCGCAACCGCAAGGACGGCAGCCACTATAATAATGATATTTCTTGTTTTCTTATCCATAGGTTTTTCCTCCTGAAATAATTCTCATTGTCTCCTGTTATGAGTATATTTTACACCAATTCCGCTCCGAATTCAATAGCTTTTATAAAAAATCGAACGCATTGCCGGAACTTAGCAAATAATACTTGTAGTTCCGCCCGATTTGTATTATAATATGAGATAATTATGGGCTTAACCCCACGATTGAAGGAGTGACGAGAATGGTCAAATTTCAAACGAATATAGGTTGCATCAGTCTCTCTCCCGTAGTTTTCACGACCCTGGTGGGAGACGCCGCCGTAAGCTGCTTCGGCGTTAAGGGTATGGCAATGCGCTCGGTTACCGACGGGCTCGTTCATCTCTTAAAGCGTGAGAGTATGCATAAGGGCGTTTACATCGAGTATAACGACGACTCGAGTATCTCCATTGAGCTGCATATCGTGATAGACGAGGGCGTAAATATCCCCGCGCTTGCTGGCAGCATCATCTCCGAAGTACGCTATAAGGTCGAGGACTCGACCGGGATAAAGGTAAAGAGCGTTGATATTTTCGTCGATTCTCTGAGTAAAGATTAACGGGGGGAAATCACTTGATACAGTATATTGATGCCGCCGCATATATAGAGATGATTAAAAGCGGCGCAGCTCTCATCGAGCGAAATAAGCAGTTTGTCAACGAACTGAACGTTTTCCCGGTGCCCGACGGAGACACCGGAACCAATATGTCCATGACAATTAACGCCGGAGTAACTGCGCTCTCCCAGAAGGCTCCGAAAACCGTAACCGCCGTTGCCGACACTGCGGCAGGCGCCCTACTTCGCGGTGCGAGGGGCAATTCCGGAGTGATTCTCTCCCTTCTTTTCCGCGGTATGTCAAAGGCGCTGAAGTCTGTCACCGAGATGACGGTCGTCGATTTTTCCGCCGCGCTGAGTGAGGGCGTCACCGCAGCGTATAAAGCTGTTATGCGTCCGACTGAGGGAACGATCCTCACGGTCTCAAGGCTCGTCGCCGAGGCAGCCGCCCGCTATTCCGAGTCCGGCGAAGACTTTATGGAGCTTTTTGAAACGGTGATCTCCGCAGGAGACGAAGCTCTTGCCGGTACGACCGAGCAGAATCCCGTTTTGAAAAAGGCCGGAGTAGTCGACTCCGGAGGACAAGGCTATATGTTCCTGCTTAAAGGCATGTACGCCTGCCTGCAGGGCGATCCCGTCACTGTTTCGGGCAACGACGCACGCGGCTCTGACCACGCTGATTTCGCCGCCTTCCGCGATGAGGACATCACCTTCACTTACTGCACCGAGTTCATTGTAAACAGAGAAAACCGCAGAAGCCCCGAGGCCCTGCGCGATTATCTGAGCGGAGTCGGCGACAGCCTCGTTTTCGTTGAGGACGACGAGATAATCAAGGCTCACGTACATACCGATCAGCCCGGCGACGTGCTGACTCAGGCGCTTAAATACGGTTCTTTCGTCTCTGTAAAGATCGAAAATATGCGCAATCAGCACACTCAGCTTGTCTTTACCTCTGAGTCTGATGAAGGCGGAAAAGCGACTGAAGAGCCCGCTTCCGCGTCCGAGGCTCCGGTCGAGGCCGCTCCGGAGAAGAAATACGGCACCGTTGCCGTCTGCGCCGGAGAAGGCATAGGAGAGGTGTTCCGAAATCTTGGCGCCGATGCTCTCGTTACCGGCGGTCAGACGATGAACCCATCAACTGAAGACATCCTCACGGCAGTCCAGTCCGTTCCTGCCGAGGTCGTTTTCGTGCTGCCGAATAATAAGAATATTATTATGGCAGCACAGCAGTGCGACAGGCTCACCGAAAAAACGGTTATCGTCATCCCCTCCAAAACGATACCTCAGGGCGTTTCCTCCCTGATCTCATTCGACGACAGTCTGAGCACCGAAGAGCTTACAGAGGCGCTTACCGAAGCTACCAAGTCCGTAAAAACGGCTCAGATAACCTATGCGAGCCGCGACAGCGATTTTGACGGGCTAAAGATCAACGCCGGAGAATACCTTGCACTGCTTGAAGGCGGTATAGTCGGCTCAGGCAGGGATCTCGCCGAGCTCCTTTCAAGCGTCTCCCGCAGATTTGCCGAGGATGATTGCGAGGTCATTACAGTGTATTACGGCGAGGACGTTGACGAATACTCCGCCAACGCAGTCGCAGCCAAGTTCCGCTCCGACTTCCCCGACGCCGACGTTACCGCAGTCTACGGCGGTCAGCCGGTTTACTACTACATGATCAGCGCGGAATAACAGCGAGCAATACCTATCCTGCAAAAATGAATTGAACCATATTTTTCATATCAAATGGCCCGGCGAGATACTCGCCGGGCCATTTTTCGTTTAGCCTAAGAAGTCTGCGTAACTTTATTGCTCTTCGCGCTTTCTGCGCTTGATGATGAGATACATCGCAAGTCCGAAGAGCGGGATCATCAGCATCGCGCCTCCGAACGGTATATCGGCTCCGGTCGGGACTGTTGCGTCGCGTGTGTTCTCGTATGCGCATGTAACGTTCAGCATTTCTCCCGTTATTGCCCCTTCCGCTCTCCTGCTTTCTACCGCTTCTCCTCCGTTCACTCTTATCTTCACTCCGTAATTCTCGTCCTCTTCCTCCTCTAATATGTACCTTGTTCCCGCCGGCAGCGTTATTGTTACGCTCTCCCCGTGCTTGAGGCTGAAGCTGTATGCTCCGCTTTCCGTTCTTCTCCATCCAGCAGGCAGCTCCGCTAGCTCGTAACCGTCAAGCGTTATTAAGAACGCAAAATCCCTTACCTGATTTGCCATACTTCCTCTAACTTCCTTGCTGATCGTAAGCGTTCCGTATTCCCTGTTCACAAAGCTTACGCTTTCGCTCACATCCTCTGACGTTACCTCGCCCTCCACAGTCCTTCCGACGCCGCTCGCGATATTGCCCGCCGCATTCGCCGCTGTGTATTCCGTGTAACTGCCTTCCGTCGTCTCGCTTACTCTGTAGCTCACTCCGCTGTGTACGTATACGCTCTCGCTTCCTCCGTCTCTCAGCGTGAAGATATAGCTTCCAGCTTCTTCCTTCTCCCAAGTTTCGGGTACATCCGCCGGATCGTATGCAGCTCCGTCTCTCGTGAAGCTTATCCTGAAGCTGTAATCCGCCGCTTTTGCCGCTGCGCTTCCCTCGACGCTCTTGCTGATGCTCAGCCTGTACTTCCGCACGTTTACAAAGCTCGCGCTCTTGTCGCTCGTCATCGTCCCGCTTTCCGCTCCGCTCGATTCGTAATCTGCGCGATATCCTTCGCTCACTTCGTACTCTACGCCCTCCGCTACGATCACCTTGACCTTTTCGTTTGCCTTCAGCGTAAATCTGTAGCTTCCGTCTTCCTGCTTCTCCCAGCCTTCCGGTTCGTGCTCAAGCTCATATCCCTCGCCGTGATAGGTAAACCTTGCGTTGAACTCAAAGCTTTCTTCCGTTGCTTCTCCTTCCACCGTCTTCCCTATCTCAAGCTCATACTTGGAGTTCGTTACTGTTACCGTTTCGCTTCCGAAGTCGCCTCTGATCGTTCTCTCTACCTTGCGTCCGGATCCGTACTCGGTTTCCGCGCCCATATTGCTCGTTACAGCATACGTCGCGCTGTACCCTTCTCCTGCGTCTTCCTCAAGCTCGTATGTCACGTTTGAGCTTACTCTTACTCTTTCGCTCTCTCCGTCCTTAAGCTTGAATCGGTAACTGCCGTCTGCCTGCAGCTCCCAGCTCGCCGGGATCCCGTCCTCCGGCTCGTACGCCGCTCCGTCCTTCGTTAGCTTTATCGTAAACCAGTACTCCGCTTCCGCGTCCGCATTTCCGCTGACCTTCTTCGCTATTGTCAGGGCGTATACCTTATAGTTTTCGAACGCCTCTCTGTCCTTTTCGACTTCTGCTATCAGCTTTCCTTCCCCGTTATCCCTTATGCTTATCTTTAGGTTTATCGGCTCTGCGTCGAACACTACCTCTCCTTCGCGCTCGTCCTCTATCTCGTATACCCTGTAGCTGTAGCTCTTATCTGCATCCTCGTTCGTAAAGTCGAACGCTCTGAAGAAGATCGTTCCGTCCTCATTCGCATACGCTGTCTCTACGTACGTCTCGGTCTCGTTACCTTCTTCGTCAGTTTCGACTGAGTACAGCTCGAACTTGAACTGGTTCGGC
>JAEEGL014413398.1_pt1 | contig 11302 bp, 6 predicted proteins | sample 9134231 | NCBI WGS metagenome assembly JAEEGL01 (sample SAMN16246548, study PRJNA631951) | gut metagenome | biome: gut microbiome; feature: rumen; material: fiber-attached | host: Bos | place: Iran: Karaj | collected 2018-10
CAGAGCCTGTGCAGCTGCAACGAGGAAGATGCAAGCACCGACAACCATCATAATCTTCTTCTTCAAATTCTGCTGAATTTTTGTAAGTATCTGATACTCAGAAACTATTGAAGGCACAAAATAGCAAAAGGAACAAACTGGAAACAAAAATTTCAGAAACCCCAGAATGAAAACATCAGCTTAACAAATCTTAACATGGAAAACAAGCGAAATTTTCCGATTTTGTCATTTGGACTTTGCATCGAAGGTGAAGTGAAGTCACTCAAAAAAGAGTCATCAACGTGAGGAAAAGTATGAAGCGAATACCCCAATGTATATGAATTATGACCTAAAAGTGTTAAAATATGGCATCAATTAGAAGAAAATTTCTAATAAAGAAAATTATTTCACTTTTTATTAGTATATTTGCCTCAAAATTTAGATGTATGGAACCGAAACATTTGAATAGACTCCGGGTGATTATCGCCGAAAAGAACTTAACCAACAAGTGGCTGTCTGAGCAACTTGGGGTTGGTCAGGCTACAATATCTAAATGGGTACAGAACAATGCCCAGCCCAATCTTGAAATGCTCATCAAATTATCCAAGCTTCTGAATGTCGATATAAATGAGCTAATTCGACCAGAAGAGGTGACTCTTGATGAATAACAGGCAACTTGCTAATATTTGATTTTTCATGGAACTCCCCAAAGTAATAAATAACATATCAGAGCGAGTAATAGATGACTTACAGAACAAGTTATCTAAAGGGTCAGCAGTCTCTATAGCGGCAGCCTCGTTCTCGATATATGCTTATGAAGCCTTGAAAGAAGAGCTGGAAAGTATCGATGAGTTACGTTTCATCTTCACTTCTCCAACCTTCATCAAAGATAAGGTAAAGAAGGAGAAGCGTGAGTTTTTTATCCCGAAACTAAACCGTGAACGCAACCTTTACGGCTCTGATTTTGAAGTCAAACTACGCAATAAATTAGAGCAGAAAGCAATTGCTAAGGAATGTGCGGACTGGATTCGGAGGAAGGTTAGATTCAAGTCCAATGCTTCACAGGAGGCAATGGGCGGTTTCCTGCATGTACAAAATGACAAGCCAAGTTCATACGTGCCGTTTAATGAGTTTACGACTACTGAATTAGGTTGTGAACGTGGCAATGCTGTTTATTCGATGGTAAATGTAATGCCATCGCCCTTTGCCGAAGAATACTTGAAGATATTTAATGAGCAATGGAACAACTCTGATAAATTCAAGGACGTAACAGCGCAAGTGTTAGAATACGTTGAAACAGTCTATAACGAGAATGCTCCTGAATTTATCTACTTCATTACGCTTTATAATATATTCAATGAGTTCCTTGATGACATCAATGAAGATGTATTGCCCAATGAGGCAACTGGATTCAAGAATAGTGTAATCTGGAATAAGCTCTATAATTTCCAGAAGGATGCTGCACTTGCTATCATAAACAAACTTGAAAAGTACAATGGTTGCATCCTTGCTGACTCTGTAGGTCTGGGTAAAACCTTCACGGCTCTCTCAGTTATCAAGTACTATGAAAACAGGAATAAGTCTGTGCTTGTTCTTTGTCCGAAGAAACTCTATGATAACTGGAGTACTTTCAAGACGAACTACAAGAATAATCCTCTTGTGGCTGATAGACTGCGCTACGACATTCTTTTCCATAGTGATTTGAGCCGTGAACGTGGTATGTCGGCTGGCATTGACCTCGAAAGAATCAATTGGGGAAATTACGACCTGATTGTTATTGATGAGAGTCACAACTTCCGTAATGGTGGCAATGTGGATGAAGAGGAACTTGATGACGATATTGAACTTGACGAGCCTCGCAAGGAGAATCGTTATCAGAAATTGATGAAGAAGGTCATCCGTGCTGGTGTCAAGACCAAGGTGCTGATGCTTAGTGCCACACCTGTAAACAATCGTTTCAACGACTTGAAGAACCAGTTGCAACTTGCTTACGAAGGTCATGCAGAGCAAATCAATGATGCACTGGATATTGACCGCAGCATTGATGATATTTTCCGTAGTGCTCAGTTGGCATATAACCGGTGGACGAGGTTTGAGCCAGAGCAGCGCACGACAGAAAGACTTCTTGAAGAACTTAGTTTTGACTTCTTTGAATTGCTCGATGCAGTCACTATTGCACGAAGCAGAAGTCATATCGTAAAATACTACGACACTAAAGATATAGGCAAGTTCCCAACACGTCTTGCACCTATATCACGTCGCCCCAAGCTTACTGACCTCAATGAAAGCATCACATTCAGCGACATTGCAGAACATCTCAATGAACTGAACCTGAGTATTTATACTCCTTCACTCTATATTTTTGATAGTGTGAAGGATGAATATGAGATAAACATGGAGGGGTCTGGTATCAGCATTGATGGACGTGAGAAGGGTCTTCGCAAACTGATGGCTACCAACCTGCTAAAACGTCTGGAAAGTAGTGTCAACTCTTTCCGCCTGACGTTGAATAGAATCACAGATTATATTGAGCAGACTCTTGCCATCATTGAGAAGAATAGTGCTGAGAATATTGATGTTACCACATTTACAGATGACCTTGACAGCACTGATAGTGAAAACGATCCTTTCGTTGGCAAAAAGTCAAAGATTAGTATTAGGGATATAGATGTTGTGCGTTGGTCTAATGACCTTCGTCACGACCTTGACACCCTGAAACTCCTTCTGCTGATGTTGAAGGACATCACACCAGCCCATGATACCAAACTGCAAATGTTGGTATCAGACCTGAAAGATAAGTTCGCCCATCCAATCAATGATGGGAATCAGAAGGTTCTTATATTCACAGCTTTTGCCGATACTGCTGACTATCTCTATGAACAACTGGCAGACCGCATAAAGAATGAGTGTGGGTTGAATGTTGGACTGATAACAGGCAGCACCGATGGTAAATGCACTATACCCAAGTTCCCTTTGTCCTTCAACAATGTGCTGACATATTTCTCTCCAATATCAAAGGAGCGTTCTACCCTGTTCCCTAAAGCGACAGAGGATATTGATGTGCTGATTGCCACCGACTGTATTTCAGAAGGTCAGAACCTACAGGATTGTGACTATCTGATTAACTATGATATACACTGGAACCCAGTTCGTATCATTCAGCGTTTTGGACGTGTTGACCGTATTGGAAGCAAGAATGATGTTATTCAGCTCGTTAATTACTGGCCAGATATGGAACTTGACAAGTATATCGAGTTGAAGGGACGTGTCGAGAGTCGTATGAAGGCTACAGTCCTGACAAGTACAGGTGATGACAATCTGCTTTCAGCCAATGAGAAAGGTGACCTCGAATATCGCAAAAACCAGTTGAAGAAGTTGCAGGAAGAGGTTGTTGACATTGAAGATATGGACACTGGCATAAACATCATGGATTTGGGACTCAATGAGTTCCGTCTTGACCTGCTTAGCTATGTCAAGGATAACCCAGATGTTGAACACGCTCCATACGGGATGAATGCAGTAGTAAGAGCAACAGACTTGGCAAAGCCTGGTGTCATATATATCCTGAAGAACAGGAATACAAGTGTCAACATCGACAAGAAGAATCTCCTTCATCCTTTCTACATGGTATATTTGGCTGATGATGGCACTGTTATCTGCGACCATTTACAGCCCAAGCGATTGCTTGATGTAATGCGCCATGTATGTAAAGGACGAACAGAGCCAGACAAAGAACTTTGTGCCACTATCAATAAGGAAACTGCTGATGGCCGACGGATGCAGCACTACAGCGATTTACTTGCCAAAGTCATTGATAGTATTATATCAGTCAAAGAGGAATCAGATATTGACAGTCTCTTCTCGATGGGTGAAACGACTGCCCTTTTAGGAGAAGTCCAAGGTCTCGATGATTTTGAGTTAATCACTTTCTTGATTATTCGATAGCCTATGATTGACCTGAAGTTTCCTCAAAGCACAAAGGTTGGTAAGCTCGTACCAAAGAATGCTTTCTACAAGCATCTTGAAGTGAATGCCAAGATGAAGCAGCACTTTGTAGATGATGTGGTTCGCATCGATTGGCTATATAAGTTTGCCCCCTCTACTTTGAATGTGACTGATGGAACGGCAGTACATGAGATTGTGATATTCCTGGCACAGTTGAAATCACAGGAATGTCCCGATGACGTATTTGTCTTCATCGACCAGAACATGCCTCGCCATGTGGTTTTCATTCTCGAATATGAAGGCAGATATAAAGCGCTTCTCAACTACAAAGAATGGAAAGAGCAGCAGACGGGACAATTCAAAATAGTCAAGACCTTCTCTACTGAATGGTTGACGGCAGAACAAGTGAGACTGTCTATCGAAGGGCAAACAATGGATGCCGTTTATGAGGCGATGGCAGGTCAAGTCTCTGGTTTTGGTACGACAAAGAGCGAAGACACCAAACGTATTGTTGAACTGGAATCACTGATAACCAAAACCAAGCGAGAAGTTGATACCCTTCAAAAGCGAATACGAAATGAGAGGCAGCTAAACAGGCAGATGGAACTGAATAGTGAAGCCCGAAGCCTAAAAAAACAAATTGCCTTATGGCAAAATGAATTGCAAGAATTAAAACAATAAAATAAATAGACAATGACAAATCCAGAAAGATTAGAATTGCAGTCAGCCGATGGAGTACAGCTCAACCTTGATGCTCTCTATCAGATTGCTCCTTCCTGCTTTACAGAGGCTACAGACCCCAAGACAGGAAAAACAAAGCGCATGGTAAACTTTGACACCTTGCGCCAGTTACTTGGCGATGACTCCGTTGAAGATGCTCCTGAAGCATATGAATTCAACTGGGTTGGTAAGCAAGCAGCACGTGCAGAAGTGTTACGCCCCATCAACAAAACTCTTCGCCCTGTCAAGAGTGATAGCGTGGACTGGGATAGTACGCAGAACCTTTATATAGAGGGTGACAACCTTGAAGTCCTGAAGCTCCTACAGAAGTCTTATCTCGGTAAGGTGAAGATGATTTATATTGACCCACCTTACAATACTGGTAATGATTTCGTGTATCATGATGACAGTAGCCGTTCTCAGGAAGAAGAAGATTTAGCTGCTGGCAACATCGATGACTTAGGCAATCGATATAGAAAGAATACCGATTCAAATGGTCGATTCCATTCTGAATGGTGTTCAATGATATACGCACGTTTAATGGTTGCAAGAAGTCTTTTGACCGAAGATGGAGCAATTTTTATTTCTATTGGTGTTGAAGAGTTTGCAACCTTAAAGAGTATTTGTAATGAAGTATTTGGCGAAAATAATTTTGTGGAAGTGTTTTCATGGGTTAAAACAGCCACACCGCCTTCTCTTGCTGTAAAATCCAGAAAAACAAACGAATACATTCTTTGCTACGAGAAGAACAAGAACAATATTAAATACAATGGAGAACTCCTTGATGGAGGAGACCAGCCATTGCTTAATACAGGAAATGCAGAGAGTGTTCTGAAATTTCCAAAGGATAAGGTTGAATTCAAGACAAAATCTTTTCCCAATGGAGTATATGAGCCATATTGTAAAGATAGGGTATCTTTATTAGACCGTATAGAAATTGTAGATGGAAAAGCGACTTCTGATTTCCATCTTAAAGGCGAATTTAAATGGACTCAAGCATTCTTTGATGAAGAAGTAAAGAATGGCACAACCTTTATTATCAAAACAGACAATCTTTCCGTTCGTTTTATTCGAGAAGGTGAAGGTTATAAACGCCCGACAAACTTCATTAAAGATAAAATCATATCGCCATTGATAGATAAGCCAAGTACAGAAGTAGGAACAAACGAAACGGCCTCTTCTTATCTTACTTCGTTGATGGATGGTAAGAATGTATTTTCGTATCCAAAACCTGTTTCCTTAATAAAATACCTTACAAACTTCATCTGCAAAGATGATGACATTGTGATGGATTTTTTCTCTGGTTCTGGCACTACCGCAGATGCTGTATGGAGATTTAATATAGGAAATAACACAAGATTGAATTTTATTTTGGTTCAGTTGCCTGAGGATCTTGATGAGAATCTCAAAACTGCTGATGCAAACTCAAAAGAGCTTTTGCTCAATGGTATTTCGTTGCTTGATGAAATAGGGAAACCTCATAAATTAACTGAATTAGCAAAGTATAGATTAATAAAGACCATCAATGATATAAAACAAACGAATCCTGAATGTGGTAAAGATTTAGGTTTTAGAGTGTTCCGTGTTGACAGCAGTAACTATGAGGATGTTGAAAAGACTCCAAAGGAATGGAATCAAAATCAACTCGACCTATTCTTGAATAACGTAAAATTAAATCGTGATGACCTTGACCTTCTGTTTGGTTGTATGCTTGATTGGGGTGTTAAACTCTCCTTGCCGATGACCTCAGAAGTTATTGATGACAAGGCAATCTATACAGTCAACGATGGTGACCTTGTAGCTTGTTTTGCCGAAAAAGTAACAGACAACGTCGTGAAAGCAATGGCAGAAAAACAACCTCTGCGTGTTATCTTCCGTGATAGTTGTTTCGAGAAGGATGCTGACAAGATTAACATTTACGAGACATTTAAACAGTTGTTAGACTGGAGTGACAAGGAAGTAATCGATAATATAAGAGTGATTTAAGTCATGCAAATAAAATATAAACATCAACGATTCCAGACAGAGGCGGCTCGCTCAATAGCGAATGCTTTCACTGGTCAGCCCAAAAGTGATGGTCTAAGCGACCATACAATTGACCTTGGAAAGGATAAAGGGCTCTTTACTCTTGCTGGTTTCGGTAACAAGAATGTTATTCTCGCTCGTGAAGCTGTGTGCGAGAATGTACGCGCCATTCAGACAGAACAGGGGTTGAAACCCGTTGATTACCTTCAAGATTTACAGGGTGTCGGCATGGCTTTCACTATCGAAATGGAAACTGGTACAGGCAAGACCTATACATATATCAAGACCATGTACGAACTGAATGAGCGTTACGGCTGGACAAAGTTCGTTGTGGTTGTGCCAAGCATTGCTATCCGTGAAGGAGTGTTGAAGAGTTTTGAGAGCATGCAGGAACATTTTGCTCAGGAATACAAAGGCAAGCGAATGCAGTATTTCGTCTATAATTCAAAGCAGCTCTCAAAGATTGATGCCTTTGCCAGTGATGCTGGTATGCACGTTATGATTATCAACACCCAAGCCTTTAACTCTTCGTTCGATGAAGAAAGTTCAAAGGATAAAATGGTTAAGGGTAAGTTGAAGAAGGCTGATAAAACGGCACGTATTATCTTTGACAAACGTGACGAGTTTCGCAGTCGTCGCCCTATTGATGTGCTCAGTCAATGTCATCCGATAATGATTATCGATGAACCACAAAGTGTACTGGGTGTTGACAAAGGGAATAAGACTCGTCAAGGTCTGGCAAAATTCAAGCCTCTTTTCACTCTGCTCTATAGTGCAACACACCGTAAGGGAGACATCTATAACATGATGTTCCGTCTGGATGCTATTGATGCCTACAATCAGAAGCTTGTCAAAAAGATTGAGGTAAAAGGTATCAAGCAGGTTGGCTCTACGGCAACCAATGGCTATGTTTATCTGGAAGAAATTATTATCAGCAAGGGTAATCCACAGGCTCGCATCAGTTTTGATGTGAAGACAAGCACAGGTACGAAGCAGACAAGCAGAGTGGTTGGAGAACAGTTTGACTTATATCCCCAGAGTGGAGAACTGAACGAATACAGAAACAACTTTATTGTTGACCGCATTGATGGAATTGAAGGCTACGTTCGCTTTGTCAATGGATTAGTGCTTCATGAAGGTGATGCAGTTGGCGCGGTAAACGAAGATTATCTGCGTCGCATTCAGATTAGAGAGACTATCCGCACCCATCTGGAGCGTGAACGTCAACTATTTGGGCAGAAGATCAAAGTACTCAGTTTGTTCTTCATTGACCATGTAGATAGTTACCGCCTGTATGAAGGTCCTGAAAGCAAAGGCAAGTTTGCAAAGATGTTTGAGGAAGAATACGTCAATGTACTTTCTGAATTGCAACCGACCTTCACAGATGAAGCATATCTGCGTTATCTTTCAGACCCTCGCAATGCTGCAGATAAAGTTCATCAAGGCTATTTCTCAATGGACAAGAAAGGGAAAGCAGTTGACTCTGGCAACAAGGAAGGCGAAAATGAAGAACGTGCCTTTGACCTTATCATGAAGGACAAGGAGCGTTTGCTGTCTCTGGATTTGAGAGAAAAAGGAGCACAAGTTCGTTTCATCTTCTCTCATTCTGCATTAAAAGAGGGCTGGGACAATCCGAATGTGTTCCAGATTTGCACCTTGAAGAACTCCGACAACGAAACAAAGAAACGTCAGGAGGTAGGACGTGGCATGCGTCTGTGTGTAAACCAGAATGGCGAAAGGCAAGATGTTGATGTTCTTGGCGAACGTGTATTTGATACCAATATCCTTACTGTGATTGCCAGTGAGAGTTATGATGATTTTGCCAAGAAGCTCCAGACAGAAATGGCTGAAGCATGTGCTGAACGTCCCATCATCATCTCTCCAAATCTCTTTGAGGGTAAGGTATATACCAAGCCTGATGGCACAAATGGACGCTTTGACATCACTCAGGCACGTGCCATCTACAATGCACTTATTCGTCAAGACTATGTGGATGATGAAGGAGCATTGACTGCCGAGTATCATGAGGCTAAACGAAATGGTACTCTTGATTTTGGCAAAGTTAATGACTTGAAAGATGGCATAATCGCAGCTCTTGACACAGTATTTGACCCATCTTCGTTCAAGCCAGATGATGGTCGCAAACCAAAGACTGCAAAATTCCTGAAGGATAATTTCGACAAGACAGCATTCCAAAACCTCTGGAAGCGCATCAATCAGCGTACTTACTATCAAGTGAACTTTGACACAACAGACTTGGTTAAGAAATCCATCAAGGCATTGGATGACAATCTGAAGGTTACTGAGATACGCATCGTTGTTGAAGGTGGTTCTCTTGATGAAGTCAAAGACAGAGAATCACTTGAATCAGGCGTAGCTATGACTCAGGGTAAAAGCCGTACAATACGTGTTACCGAGGCTGTCGGCAAGGGAGTTACCTACGACCTTATCGGCAAACTGGTAACTGCAACGGGCTTAACAAGAAAGACCATTGTAGAGATTCTTAAAGGTATCGAGCCGAAAACCTTCTCTTATTTCAAGATGAATCCCGAAGAGTTCATCATCAAGGCTGGTTTGATTATCAATGACTGTAAGGCTCTTGCCGTTATTCAGTGCATCAAATATGAGAAACTGAACGACAGGTTTGAAACGGACATTTTCACGGAGAATATGCTACGTGGCAAGCTGGGCATCAATGCCATTGAGTCAACGAAGTCACTCTATGACCTTGTTGTGTTGGATAGCATGGGAACCGAAAAGAACTTTGCAGAAGCATTAGAACGTGAAAATGACGTTGTGGTTTATACCAAGTTGCCAAATGGTTTCTACATAAATACTCCTATGGGTAAATATAATCCAGACTGGGCAGTTGCCTTCAAAGAAGGAAGTGTCAAGCACGTCTATTTCGTTGCAGAGTCAAAGGGTAACGATTTGCAGAATAGTCAGCTCAGAGGCTCTGAGGATAGCAAGATTGAATGTGCTCGCCGTCATTTTAAGGCTATCAGCGACAATGGCTATATCTATGATGTAGCCAAGGATTATAAATCGCTATATGACATTGTAACAAAGTAATTGCTCAATGATTCTTCTATAGTATGATTAAGAATGTAGATATAAAGGGATTATGGTGGCTTCCTGATAACCCTGAATGTAAGGTTGCAGGAATGCTTCACCATGAACCAATGGGAAAGACCAAATTGGATTTAATCGGTGAATTTAGGCCTAACGATTGGCTGCATTCTTTCAATGAAACGAAAGGAGAGGAAGTAATATGGGGGTTATCATCTGACAATAAGGATATAACACTATTTCAGAACTTTCCTTTCGCTACGAAGAATTCTTCTTGCCCTTTTCCTGTAATGCATTATGATTGTCAATTTTTGATAATTGGCAAACATATACGATCATTGAAGGAAGAGGGGCAATATAGAGCTCGCATTCTTTTTGATGAACTATCGTATTGGTATAGACCAGATATTGTTAAGTTCATCTATAAAGAAAAAGAAAAGGATATTGGTTTTATTTCCTCTTTTAATAGTGGGCATTCTATTGATATACAAGTAACTGACAACATCAAGTTTTCTTTTGAGCCACAGATAAGTGTATCTCAGGAAGATATGGGTTTAATAAATGAGATGGCACAATCGACAGATTTAGTCATCTCATTCACAACACCAACCTGTCTTCAATTTATTCTAAATGTGGTGAAAGAATTTGAACTAATGTTATCTATTGCTACATTAAGTCATGTACAATGTAAAGGTTTCAATATATATGATGAAAGTCGAGATACAGAAGAAGAACGTAAACAGAAGATAGAAATAATGCATCATTATTTCAGAGAAGAGTATAAACCCAATAAAAAGTTTTATAATTACCTGTTTACGTATGAAACCATAAAAGAACAATTACCTAATGTTCTTCAAAAATGGTATGAGACAGAAGATATAATGCCTATCCGGTCACATTTGGTAGATAGCTTAAATAGACATGGGGTATTCAGTAGCACAGATTTCCTCATTGTGGTTCAAGCTTTAGAGGGCTTCTATTGTAGATTTAGGCAGGACAATGAGTCACTAAAAAATATATTGAGAAATTTAGTGACTGAATTTAGTGATATTAGATGTGTAGAAATGGAGGAGGACGATTATCAGAAAATAGCAGATTCTCGTCATTACTATTCACATCTGTTACCGCCAGGGAAGAAACCTCATGTAGTTCAGGGTAAAGAATTATATAATCTGGACTTTAAACTAAGAAAATTACTACTGTGTTGTGTATTGAATTTCATGGGCTTTGATAATTCAACTATCGATATGTTTGTTGCAAAGAGCAACAATCACTTCCTCGATATGATAAACAAACAAAAGAATTATGTAAAAGTCATGGAGGAACCAATAACCCTAAATGGAGACATTATATCTTCTACGGCTGAATCTGAGATAGAAGAAAAAGGAGTTATTCAGTAACTCAAACTCATGTAAGTTCTTATAATCATCTTATTAAGATTAACAACAGAACAAGCAAACCCACTGATTTTTAGCAACTATGCCAAAGGTCAGTGGGTTTACTGTTCCCAAAATGAATCCCAGAAGCCATGATGGGAACATTAGATGATTAGAACCAGTTGAGC
>JAEEGL015297789.1_pt1 | contig 11302 bp, 10 predicted proteins | sample 9134231 | NCBI WGS metagenome assembly JAEEGL01 (sample SAMN16246548, study PRJNA631951) | gut metagenome | biome: gut microbiome; feature: rumen; material: fiber-attached | host: Bos | place: Iran: Karaj | collected 2018-10
CAAAAAACACATCGGGATTTCAAAAAACCCGATTTCCGATGCACTTTTTTCCTTCTTGCTTCCAAAAAACACATCGGGATTTCAAAATCCTTGATTTCCGATGTTTTCCCTGCGTTCGAGAAGCACGCAGGTCTCAACGTTGTTACCTGTCGTTTGTCCATTAAAGTTAACCTTGCTGATCTCTTTCCCGCCTATAGTTATAGGAAATTTGAAAGTCACACTCTTAATAACAGATCCGTCTTTCTGTTCCTCCGGGAATATCTCCACTCTCTCAATAAACCTTGAAACCAATTCCTTCTTATTGATCTCAGATAGTTTATTGTATTCCTTTCCGAACTCTAATACAAACTTATAAACTCCATCTCTTGTAAGCTTGTGTTCGTTAATACTTTTAATAGTATTATCCACTTCTTCAAAGCTTTTTTCAAGAGCAAGGACCTCATTATGCAATCTAACATAATCTTCATTCAAAGTATCATACAGAGAATCCGCATTCTCAACATCCCAATCAAAATCATCAATGACCGCCGCCTTCTTCTTTAAGGTCTTTGTCTTATTCCTGATCTGTGCTGAAATACGATCTTTCTGCGCCTCATATTCGCTTGTATCAACGGTCTTTCCCAATCGTTGATTGATATGATAGCAAAAATCCTCATTGCTCGCAATCTGTACTATTATATTGCCCATGAGCGCATCTATCTTGTCCTGTCTCCATCCTTTTGAATAAGGGCAACGATATTCACCCTTTTTACTCCTATGCCTTGAACAATTATAATAATACTGTCCGCCGCCATGCTTTCCGTCCAACTTGACCTTACCCAAACCACCTACACCATGCATAGGAGAACCGCATTCAGGACACACAAGGATGCCTGAAAATATCGATGCATGAAGTGTTCCATAAACTTTAGGCTGATAGCTTGTGTTTCTCTTTCTTATGGCTTGAGCCTTTTCAAACAATTCCTTCGATATTATTGCCTCATGCAGCCCTTCAGATCGGTACCATTCAGATGTTCCCCTTAAATGCGTTGATACCTTACCTGTCTTTGAATTCTTAACATTCTTTCTTTTTCCGTATACCATTTCTCCGCAATAAACTTCGTTTCTTATCACACGGCCCACAAAGGATTCATCTATATATATCAACTTCCCGTTTTCCCTTATGGTTTTAGTATATCCATGATTAGCAAGGTATTCTGCCACTCTTCCGTCACCCTTTTCGTGATTTACATATCTGTCAAAAATGAGACGTATCAACGGTGCCTCTTCCTCATTTATCTCAAGGATACCCTTTTCGCTCTTATTGGTTGCTTGCGATATCCTATATCCGTAAGGTGCCTGGCCGCCGTTATATCTCCCTTGTCTTGCCTTTTCAACTCTTCCCGCAAAAGTCTGGGCGAGGATGTTCTCACGCTCCATTTCCGCAAGTCCTGACATTATCAGAATGAAAAAATTACCATATGCCGATGAGGAATCAACCGCCCCATCATCAGTAAGGATATTTACTCCCTTATCCTGCATCTTTCGAAGGCTCTCAAGTGTGTCTATCGCATTTCTTCCCAAACGTGAAAGCTTAAACGAGAGAACATACTTGATATCATCCTTTTTGTCTTGGATATCCTTCATCATCTGTGTAAAGGCAGGTCTGTTTTGCACATCCGCCCCGGAGAATCCCGCATCGACATATTCATTTACGATCTCAAAATCCTTGAGGTCGGCAAGCTTCTGAACATTTTTCCTTTGCGCATCGATCGAATAGCCGTCGACTTGTTTCTCCGTCGATACTCTGAGGTAAGTATAACATTTTATTCTTTTGCCCATATTACTTTCTCCCTTCAATATATGTTTCCTCACCACAATCTTATCGTGCAGACAAACAAATTTCAGCGCCTTATTTCAATCATTCACAAAAATCAGAGAATTATTGGTCATATCACCCCCTTCTCATCAGCCTTAGCCTTCTCATCCGAGCAATCGGATTCAAGATACAACTTAGCCATATAATCAATGAACTCGTTGAATGCCTCTCTCTGTTCTTCCGTCATATTCTTTTGTAGGTCTTTATGTTCAATATCATTCATAAAAAATCCTCCTACTATATAGCCTTGGCAAGAGACAAAATCTGACGTTCATCTCAAATGTTTATCAAATACCGGTCGTCAACTTAAATACCTTAACAGCATCACGTTTTGTGAGTACACCATCAAGATACTCCACTCCCATATATCCGATCTGGTGTTTTTCCGCATACATCTCGACCATTTCTCGGATGTATATTTCTCTTCTGTCAATTATCCAATAGTATTCAAGGTCTCCAAACAAGATCGGTGTTCCGTCACTGGGCATAAATTCCGATATGATGACCTCTTTGCCCAAAATGGTATCCGTTGCCTGATTCCACAGATAGTTTCCGTCACTATCCTTTAACGTTCTGAGAACAAGAGCTGTTTCGTCATTCATAAGCCATTTGCCCTTTTTGCGATACTTCGGTTTTACCGAAAGGTAATGGGCTATAACATCATCAAATGTCAGCTTATCTGATGTCACTCCCACTTCAGCACCAAGTTCCTCATGAAGAAGGCCATAAGGTTTTTTAACACCATCACCCGTTATAAATGCTTTTTCTTCAGAAAGGCACATGGCTTTCGCCATAGATCCAAGAACATTTTTCTCGATATCAAATGACGGAGCGTGAACAAAATCATCTGAAAACTTGATAATGGTAGCAAGCTTGTGACTTCCGATGCCATAGACCGCGCACTCCTCCTCTCCATCGACCTCTTGAATCATGCCCCCTTCTTTTATCCATTCCGCCATATGATCGGCTACTCTAAGGAAAAGACGGCTATCATTATGTGCCGTCACCCTTGTCATGGCATCCTTAAAGATATCCTCTTTATCCTTTAATTCCTTGTATTTTTTCATTGAATCATCCGGGAGTAAGAACATCCCAAAAGAATCCCTCCCACTCCTGAGCGATTCCTCATCAAAATTGTAGCCTTTCATCTTGTTCCAGAATGTTTCCTTATACTTTCTGTCGCCTGTAGTTACTGTGTTGTAGTCAAAATAGTTCATTTTATCTTCCTCCTTTGATTTCAGGGTTTAATACCCCGTTTGAATTCCAATTTTTGTGTACGACTCCCTGCAGCCGTTGTCCGTAAAAAAGGCTCCGGGGATTTTAGCCCCCCTCCCTCCCTATCGATAACGGCTGAAAGAGTTTTTGTTACATTCGCTTATTCCTCTGAAATTTCATAGGGTTCCAGCTTGATCCCTCTTTCCTTGCACAAGTTTGCAAGGTCTTCGCAATCCTGCAAGTCGAAATCAGAATGGCCTCCGCTGAAATGCAAATGCCATGCTTTCGTTATGGTAAGCGGCATATCTCCCTGATAAAGCACTATCTTATTGTGAAACTTAAAATGCTTTTCAAGAAACTCCTTTGTTACTACTTCTTCCATCATTCTTCTCCTTCCACTAACTTCATTCCTCTTTCTTTGCAAAACTCAACAGCATCTTCCAATGTCTTGAAAAAGACCTCACTGTTTCCATAAACGACTTTCCATTCCATTGGAGTAGGCTGTTTGCTTTTCATAATGATCACGATCTTGTTGCTCTCACTCTTCCGGAGCTGCACTCCGTCATATCTGTCATCCGAAAAGTCTGCAACCTTTAACCTTGGCTGGAAACCATCCTTTGAAATTATTCCTATAGGTACAAAAATCATCTTTTTTCTCCTTTCCTGTATCCACAAGGTAAGATTCCGATTACTGTCCCTTTTGTCCTTTTGTCCCATAACTAAAACCTTCAAAAATAAAACTATAAATATATATATTTTTATTTTTATGCTGAAGATATACACAATCGGACATTAAGGACAAAGGACAAAAAGGACAATAAGGACAAAACTCATCCTGTGGACATGATATTTGGATTAACAAGGTAAACTCCCGCTTGGGTTTTCCCTTTGTTTACTGCCTTATCACAAGGCTTTTCCGAAAGATATCCGAATTCAACAAGTTGGTCGATCACCGGTTGAACCGCATCCTTCGTCTTAAACGCCCTGCATAATCGCATAATGTCTCTTCTGCTCACTTCCGTAAGCCCTGCATTCTTAATGGCTTTTAGGACATACTTACATTTCCTGATACCTTCATCAGCTCCCAATAACGAGAATGCCGATCTGGCATGTTCCGTAAAATATCTTCCTATACGGATCGCATTTGCCATTATTTCCCCTGACACCACCAATGGTTCAGGCACTTCCAAGAACTCTCTTACAACTCTTGTTTCTGCTCTGCAAAGAAGTGCTGATATACGTGCCGTACTTCCGATGAGTTTTCCCGCCCAATCAGCTATATCCGCATATTCTGTCTTAAGCTTTGGCTCAAGTTCATCGGAGAATTCTTCAAGCATCGCATCCGCCTCTTTCGACAATGTTATGGTCTCTGCTCTGGCACTCGTTTCATCTTCAAGAATGTTCCTGATCAAAGCATCATATTTCCGATACACTTCATCAGGTATAGGCTTTGACCTGTACTTTCTCTTTCCGACATTTGATTCGGGGACACAATACAGAAACCTTGCTGTAAGTCCTCTGCCTCTGAAATTGTCATTTTCCATCACTCCTGCAAGTACGCTCGGTTGAGCCATAAGCATCACTGTAAGAACGGGATCGTATATCGTTTCACTTTCTCGTCCTATCCTGTCCACCCTGATCGGATCACCGGAGTATCCTTTAAGGAAAACATCGATGTTCACATATCGGGTATACATACCTTTAAGAAGGTCAAATATGCCACCTTCCGGGGAGAATATGGCAGCCTTTCCGCCATTCTCCGATATCATGCTCACAAGCTTTTCCGTGGTCACATCATCACCATAGAACCGGAGTTTTTTCTTTTCCGTAAATGATGACAGTTCCTCGGCCGCTTTCTTGACTTCTGACATCTCGGCTTTGCCCTTTGAAGCCATTTCCTCAAGTCCTTTCAGCCTTCTTTCAAGGATGTTACGTTCCGTTTTACTAAACTCGATCTCTGTCGCATGCGTTTTGTTCCATTCCTTCTCATACTCATTCATAGGCTTACTCATTAAAGAGCAGACCGCCGATTTACGTTCCGAAGGAGGCATAAATATCGCAATAAAGGTATTCACAGGCTCTGACCAATCATCTTTAGGCTTTATCATGTATTTCCCTTGCAAGCCTATGGATAAAATGGAAAGCGAAGCACATGCCGCCACATCGACCGGTGTTTGCGTACTTTCTGCCACTGCAAGGACATAATCCCTTATATCCTTAGGCAACGCATCAACAGGAAACAATGGCACCTTCTTATCATCAAGGGGGATAGGCTCATCAGGAAACGATGGCTTTCCAAAATCCTCTTCTGCTGATGTAGTTTGAACAGGTCTATAAAATTCCGAAACACCATTTATTGCCTTCCTCAAGGTCGAACTACGGTAGTCGGCACGATTCCATTTGTCCCTTTTCAACCCACTTCCGAGATAGATCCTTTCCATCTGTTCTTCATCACCGCCACACCAAAAGGCAAGTATGGTCATAAAGGCAAGTTCAGCCTCGCTCTGTGACGGATAACCGCTTATATCTCCGTTATAAAGACTTACGAACTTATTTCCGTTAGATGCCTTTGATGCCTTTTCAATGACTTCTTCATCTTTCAGGAAACTTCCCGTTGCTTCTACCGTGTTATTTCTCATAGAGCTTTCAGGTCTTCGCATATAGGTTTCAAGTATCTCCGGCAGGACATCCGTTATATCTCTTAACTCTCTATTGCCGACAGCGTTCCCGGTCACAGTTACATAACCTTTATCCCTTGCTGCATATACTTCAAGTCCACGCTCTCGGTTATTGATGTAATACTTCTCCCGATCATAATGAAAGCCACTTGTTTTGCCGAGAATACGTATGCCCTTACCTGAAGGGCTTATCTCGGTATAACTGTTAACTTTATCAATGATCTGTTCAGCCATTTCCGAAAGCTTTCCATCTACAATGCAATGGTCGATATCGACCGCTGCCATACCGCCTGCTATCGCTATGCCGATACCATCAAATGAATCACGCCTTTTAATGATCTCGTTGAAGCCACAAAACTCTGTAAGCTTACTTGTATCAGCGTTATAGCCTCTGATGGTTTTAGGCACTTTGGTCTGCTTGCCTTTAACCTGTTCATACTTCCACCCGCAAAAGTAAGGATAATCCTTAAGTTCCCGGGGTAGTTTTTCGTACATTGGCTTTTCTCCTTTCTTCCATACTCGGAGAGATACCCTCCTACTATACGGACTTTAGAAAGGCTTTTTGATGGGGTGTTTTTGAAAATTCTTTTTAAGTTTTTTCTGTGCCGCCCTTATGCACTCTTCCACAGAGCTGTAATCAACTCCTTCTTTTCGAGCTATCTCACGTATCGGAATGTCATACATGAACAACATAAAGCGCCTGTACTGTACTTCCGTCAGATTCTCATAAAGCCATTCATTGAGTTTCCGGTCTTCTTCTCGATCGGATACCTGATCGATGATATCCGAACCCGTTCCATACTCTTCTCCCTCATAGGTCATGCCCTCAAAATGGTATGCCGTATGCTTGCGCTCTTTCGCTTCAAGGTTCTTTATCTTCCTTGTGTTTTCATTGAGCATCTTTACGATCTCTTCCACCTTTTCCGCATCCTCATCCTCGACTTGTAAAAGCACGGTAAGGTCATCATCATACGGATCAGTGTAACTAAACTCTTGCATCTGCAATCCTTTCCGCCTAAAGCGAAAAGGGTTGGTATTACGTATAAATGGGCATGGAAAACAAAGGGCATTGTTCCCGGATAAACACATCTGCCTTCGAGATAGCTTTTAACAGATATGAATACCAACCCTTATACGTAATCAGGCTTTCGATATTATTTTGTTTGGGGGATATCCCCGATCAGAGGGAGTTTGATTAAAAGAATCCAGATTTAGTTTTTTCCAGAATAAAAGTCCCTCTAATAGTTAGCCTTGGGAGAGACCAAAATCTGACGATTTTTGCAAAAAAATTCTTCCCTCTAATATGTAGCCTTGGGAGGGAAGAAAATTTGTCGTTTTTTGGTAAAAAGGTTATAAAAAAAACGTTGACCAATCTATTCCATTGATCAACGCATAAACCTTTTTTACATATGGTAATATCTTTTCGAGCAATCAATATTGCTAAATAACACTTTTCGTTACCATTTGATTCTGTTTTTCTCAAGTTTTTTCTATGTTCTTCTGATGATATTCGATTTCGACTTTTACCATGGTATACTTTTCTCTGTGTTCGAACCATGCCCAAAATCAATAATCATATCTTTGTTGTTTTAGATCAAAAATAAGTTCCTTAATAGCTTTAACACAATCGTCTTTATTCTTTAGCACTTCTTTGGTCCAAAAATGAATAGGAGTCCACCCCTTCAATAAAAGTTCCTTGTCCACATGGTTGTCTCTTGCTATATTTTCTTCGATTTTTTCTATCCAATACTCTTTGTTTCTCTTTAATGATGCTTTTTTTCTGTCCCAATCAAATCCATGCCAGAACTCACCATCAACAAATACCGCAATATTAAAACGTAATATAGCAATGTCCGGGGAACCAGGTAATTTCTTATAGTTTAACCTATAACGAAGTCCAGAATGCCAAAGTTCTTTTGCTAAAATCATTTCAGCATCACCCTTTTTTAGCTTCACATTCGACATTCTGTTTTTCGTAGCTTCATCTGTATCATAGTGTGTCGGGTGCTTCATTATTCAACCACCATTCCCGTTTGCTACGCCCTTTTATTCATTAGCAATAATGGAGTCTAATTCTTTTCCCATTCTCGTTATCATTGGAACTACCAACGCATTGCCCATACAGAAATATCTCATTCTTTCAGGCATACCGCCTTTTGAAGTCCACTCATCGTCAAAGCCTTGTAGTCTTTCAGCTTCAACAGGTGTCAATAATCTTAACTTACGAGTAGCCGGATCCTCAACCACATGGGTACTACGATTAAGCGTAGACTCGCTTGTTAGCATCGTTCTCCCAGGACGGTCCCATGGATCAGGGAAAGCAACCGGTCCTTCGGAGAAGATATACTCGTGTCCGTTTGCTGCTTTTCTCGGCACTTTCTTTGCGCCTTTCTGATATTCCCATTTAGGCATAGTCTCGTCTGAGATATAATAGTGTTCATCGACATCCTTTTGAAGAATGTCACCAAGAAGTATCGGTTTTTCTTCAATCTCTACGACCGATGCGGTGTAGAACTTACCTTCGCGCATATAACCAGCATTGCAAAAATCAAACTTGAACTCATCTGATACTTTAACTACATCTTCATCGATTGTTCCTTCAACTAGAGAATCTATTGAGTTAATAGGAAATGCCTTTGACATCAACCCCCGGGCATTAATCAAATCCACGGGCTTGACCTTCTTCATAGCTTTTCCGTATTTTGTATCATTTCTATAGGCGAATATAAAAATTCTTCTTCTACGTTGTGCAGCCCCATAAAGAGCAGCATTTACCACTCTCCATTCGACTGAATAACCTAATTCGCTCATACAAGCAAGCATGATGCCAAAATCTCTTCCTCGCTGACTAGCGGGAGATTTCAATAGTCTATCAACATTTTCAAATAAACAGAAGGGAGCTTTTTTTGCTATAAGTGTATCCCTAATCTGCCACCATAAAACGCCCTTCTTACCTTCAATACCCTTGGAAGAAGCAAGTGTATGAGCTACAGAATAATCTTGACAAGGGAATCCACCCACAAGAAGACTGTGGTCAGGAATATTAGCTTTGTCTATCGTGCTTATATCTTTACCAGTAGATGAAATATCTCCTGTTAAATCGGCAGAATCTCCGAAGTGTTCCACATAGCAATCGTGCGCCCATTGTTTTGTTTTTCCAGGTTCCCACTGTGAGAACCAAACTGTGCTCCATCCCGATTTCAATCTTTCCAAACCGAGACGAAATCCGCCAACTCCAGCAAAGAGTTCGCATACTGTCTTTTGCATCAATAATACCTCCATGTTGTCTTCTACCGTGTAAAACGATAGGGTTTTAAGGATGATTACCGGAGACCTCTACAATGGATTAGCAGATTTCGTCTCCACCTTCGCAGACAATTATACCATTAATGCATTGATTGATCAACTCTTTTTTTCGCTATTTTTTACCAAATTTTGTTGGTTTTTTACGTGGTAATATGAATCAACTCCTTATTCAACATATCACTGATAAACTTACTATGTAGCCAATATGAGTGTCCCGGCATATACTGACCATCTGGCAACTCATCACAATTTGCCATAGTTCCCTTTCCGTGCTCACTTCCATCATGAAACTTATAATGTGTCTGGGATTGATGCGGTCTTATATGGAATATGGGGTTATCTGATACTCCGGGCAGGTCATTGTGTACGACCTCACCACCATCAGCCTTGACTTCTAGCGTAAGCGTGACTCCCTCATTTAACTTCTTTTTTACTGCCTCCCAGCCTTTATGCACTATTTCTAACTGTTCATGGTTCATGTGCCATAATTGACTTCCAACATAAACAACCCCAGCATCCGTTTCCTGATAAACAACGAGCAAGAACTGAGTGCTTTCCAGATGCTCATACAAATCAGAATCCTCCCATTCTTGGCTTGCAAGCTCTTTGAACTTAAAATCATGCAAGCGGAAATGTTCAGGATTTCTACCATTTTTGTTGAGTTTTATCGTCTTCACTTCAATGTTTGCCTTTTGAAATTCTTCCGCTTTATTACCTTTAACTCCAAGCATCGCATACACTAATAAAGCTCTATATCCCTTATTAGCCATATTGATGTCATACTGAGCAGCAATCTTTGAATCAAGCATTCCACAATATTTTTGAAGTCTTTGAATCAGCAAGTCTCCAAGCGATTGATTTCTGATGTCATCAATTTCTTTTATTATGCTATCTGCTGATTCAGTTTCTTTTATTATGCCATTTACTGATTCAGGTTCTTTTATTATGCCATTTGCCGATTCAGGTTCTTTATGCCTCACAACATAGTTATTCAAAACATACGTCATATAAGAGACCTTAAAGCAAAATGCCCTCTTCCTTGCAGGTGTGTGGTCTCCGTAGAATTGAGGAACCGTACTTTTCTCAGCGGTAGACCCCTTTGTGCATGCGCCCAAATACATAGTATCCGCTTCCGAAAGCTCATGCGCACGCCCATCTTTAATCATACCGATTATATAGTCATAATCATCTCTGATAACAATCAAATCCTTCTCCGGAGGCGAAAAAAGTTTTGTATAACCAATCTTATAAAGCAATGAACTATTCAAAAGTTTGTTACGATGATAATATATCAACAAAATCTTTCTCATTTTCTCCCATGCATGAGAAAGATAAAAATCCATTTCCACGGGTGAATCATACCCTATCATAGTGAGAACCAAACGCTCTCCAGCTCTTAATTCTCCCTTTTTATTGATTTCGTAGCATGTAGCTTTAAGCTCTATACCTGTTTCCTCAAAATCAGCGCCCTGAACAGAATTAGCCTTATAGCCGAAATAAACTTCCTCCAGCAGATTTCCAAGTCCGCCTTTTCTTGCCATGTTTCCATATGCAAGGAGTACTTCTTCACGATTTCCCGGAACGTTTTCAATAATTATATCTTCAAAGGTATGATCAACTAGTTTAGCCGCATAAGCTACGATGCTTTTTTCACTTGTTCTATCGTACTTGCTTGACTTATCCATCTTGCACTCCTCTTCTCGATTTACTAAGGGTTACAAGGACAGTATACCATATCCTCTTATCAAATTATAGATTTTATGAATCAAAAAAGCCCGTCCTCAGACGAGCTATTTAATCGCAAAACATTCCTCTCTTAATCCTCGCATTCAAAAACCACTTCGGTATAAAAAAATTCTCTTAATATCATTCTAACCTTTATTTGTCCTTCTTGTTCCCAAACAATATAACTAAATACATCTTCTTTTAGTTCTTTCCACATTTGCATACAATTATTATTTGTTGATATGATAAAAAGACCATCTGAACCTCTAGACCCTAATTCAGGAAAAGTATCAATAGAAATGGGGTTATCCAAAGCCTCCCACTCTTCTTGTGTCATCCAATGTCTGCATTTATAATCGGTAATTCGAGCTATCCAGCCTAAATCCCCAAAACAATCACTCATTTCATAAATTGCTAACCCACGTGCAACCTTTGAAAAAATCCTTTTTACTTCATCTATAGGCCATTTATTTTCTTCGGTATAGTTAACATACCTTTTTATCATATCCGTATAATTCAC
>JAEEGL010464630.1_pt1 | contig 11301 bp, 11 predicted proteins | sample 9134231 | NCBI WGS metagenome assembly JAEEGL01 (sample SAMN16246548, study PRJNA631951) | gut metagenome | biome: gut microbiome; feature: rumen; material: fiber-attached | host: Bos | place: Iran: Karaj | collected 2018-10
GCAAGTAGCGGAAATTTGGCATCTTGCTCTCTCCATTTTTACAAATTTCCCTCACCACGAAGATCAGAAGCAATTTTTGCCGCTCGCCCCTCTCCGTTTTTACAAACAGCGAGGGGCTCCAAAACGTGGCATGGAGCATTTAAAATGGGCAGATTGGCGGAATCAGTGGCACAGTAGTGTCTCGTTGACTATGGCGCCCGCCGCCAAGTTTTTGGATATGAGGTGGTTTATATAGAAGATTTAAGCTCTGCAGTTGTTTGCAGGAGTAAGGATAGAAAAGTTAAAGATCGGCTAGCCCGACATTCAGCAGCATTTCAGCAAGTTCATCTACATCTATGCAACGAATACCATTTTCAGCGGCTTTTTTTAATGCACTGTCAGAAAAATGAGCTGTTGTTACTGCCCACCAAGAGTGAGTGTAATCATCTTTTCCGTTAAAATTGCGGTTGTCTTCACCATTTCTTGCTTCTATTAACTGGTTTATTGCTTCGTCTCCTTCTTTACCTTCGTGATGCTTGGCTTGGATGTGGACACAATGCTTAAGGTTTGTAAAAGAAGCGATTACATCGACGTCACCTCGTTTGCCATTATATGCCTTGCCTGGGTAATCTATATCTGCCCCCATCTTTTCCATGAGAGAGCCAAGGAGATGTTCAAATTTTTGTGGGTTTAAAGCGCTCTTCCCATTTTTAAAGGATAAAGCCTCACAAATACTTTGTTTAGCGCTGTTACTTAAAATTATCTGCAAATCACTTGGTGTTCTAAGTTGAGTAACAATTTCAGTAATATTTTCTGAGCCAAATAATATCTCTGCTTTGCCAGCATGGCACACTGTTTGCTGTACTTTCATTTTGCGCTGTAAAATTTGAGAGGAGTTTGCTCGTTTAAAAATTCCGAGTACAGTAACAGGCAGCTTAATTAGTCCATTTGTGTAATCTGCTTCCAAAATTGGCTTATCGCTAGCTATAACCTGCGCCAGAATAAATTCTCCCGGTAAAGGAACACAGATGAGATCATTTTTTTTGATATTATGGAGTATAAGATGCCAACTGGTAGTTGAGCGCAGATTGGCAGATTTTTTATATTCAAGGATGTTTTTCCAATCCTGATTCAATGATTTATTTCCTGAACCGCTTGGTATCAGGCAGTTCGTCCAAGCGTTGGCATCAAGCCAGCCGATAGTAACAAAATCGGAATTACCAGGTTGACATTTTTTAAGACGAAGGTCTTGGTTTTGATAGCGCATTCTGATGACATAGACTTTCATTGAGATACTCCCTTACAGTTAAGTACGTAAATATCTACTATTTGCCGCATAGTTAACTAATTTCTTCTATTATTATTACACGTTTGATTTTTTCAACCTTATTATCCACTCTAGTTGGCAAGATCATGATAATTGGAATTATTAAGGCTATTGCAACCAGAATAAATACAAGTGACCCAATTATGTAATTTAGCGCAATAATTATAAAAAATATCCTGCTGATTATTGAGTCAGCATCAGAAATTCTGTGAAAAATATCTATAAACCCAAGTTTAAAAATATAATGACCTACTACAAAGCACAAGCCACTTATAACACTAACAATTATAATGAGTAGCAAGCAAAAATTTTTGAAAGTTTCTTTCTTGGGTGAAATGCATTTTTCGTTTTTACATATCAATTTTTCGCCGTTTTTATCTGTATTGCAATCGTTGTCTGTTCCGCAAAAATTACCTTCTAATCCCTCAGCACAGAAAGGCAATACGGTAAAACTGTGCCAATCGTTTGGGCAAATGCATTGGTTATTAGTGCAAATAAGGTTTCCTTGACAATCGTCATCAATACTGCAAGGACTTTCCATTAGCCCGCTGGAACAAAATGGTGAAATATCGATACGATGTAATTCTCCTGGGCAAAGACAGAGTGCTTCTCCACTATTATCATTGCAAGTTAGGTTGCCGTGACACGTTTTTATTGTACAGGCAGGTAAACAAGAGCCGTTGTTATCATTATCTTGATAGTTTTCAGCGCATTTTTTGCATTTTCTACCACTATAACCTTCGGGGCATTCTTTAGCCAAAGAGATTATTGGAGCAAGTAATACAACAAGCAAGAATATGCAAAAATCCAGAAAGTAAAGCTTCATGTACCCCTACCTTTGAGAAATTAGCTAGGTCCAAAAACTTTCGCTCCCCTTGCAAGGGGAGTCTTATTGTTAACACAATAAGACTAATATAACTGCCCAGCGGCGCCCGGACTAAAAATAGCGCGATCGCCCGCCTGCGGCGGGCGCCAATTTGCCCCCAAGTTGCGCTGGCCCCCCTTATCTTCCTCTTGGCACTGGGCCTGTTTAGTACTGCAAAACCGTATTAAACATAAAGACGCCATATTGACAGGTGCTTTATGAGTCAAACTTTGGTGAATTTCAGAATGGATACAGATTTAAAACAGCGCATGGAGGCTATTTGCCGGGATTTGGGTATGACCATGACCACAGCTTTTACCATTTTTGCCAAAAAAATGACCAGGGAAAAACGTATTCCCTTTGATGTTTCGCTGGATCCTTTTTATTCTGAATCCAACATGAATTATCTCAAAAAAGTTGTGGCCGATATTGATTCCGGCAAAGCGGAGCTTCACGAGCATGAGCTTATTGAGGAAGCCGATATATGAAACTACTCTGGGACGATCGGGCCTGGGAGGATTAGCTGCCGTGGTCATTATTAGCATCTGAGGGGCCGGGGTGAGGAGCTTATTTTATCCCGCTTTTTAGCTCTTTGGCCGCAGTTTTTATAGCTCCCCGCACCAAAGCGCCGAGAGCTATGGCCCCATCTTTGGCCTCTTTTATCCCTTCCGGGCAAGCTTCGTGGTAGCGTTTTACATAATTAAAGCCGCTCTCAGATGCGATGGTAAAAGCCAGATTCAGGTGGCACTCCTCCTCTTTTTGCCAGGAGAGATCGGAGATAAAAAGATTAATATTTTTAGCCTCTTTGGGCGGATTTTCGCCGGGCAATATGAGGTTTATGCCCTCGGCGTAAAGCGCCTCTTTCAGCGCATAGGCCATAAGTTCGCCAGGCATAGCAGCCCACTCTTCATCGGCGAGAAAAGTGGCTGAGCCATCTTTATTTAAAGTGACAATAGCCGAGCGGTTATAGAGCGGGTGCACTTTTATATCGTTTAAAACAAGGGGCGTCAGGGTGGCGGCATCATCGGCCCGGCTTTCGGCCGGCGCACTTTCCTCACCGGTAGCGGCCATATTGAGGGCAATATAGGTGACAACGTGGCCTTTGCCGCCAAAACAGGCAGCCATAAAGAGAAAAGCCGGCAAAATAAAGGGCAGAATTTTGGCCATAGCGCCCCCTTTTAGTAGCGGTAATAATCCGCTTTAAAAGGCCCGTCTTTAGGCACGCCGATATAGTCGGCCTGTTCCTGCGTGAGCTTCGTGAGTTTAGCTCCCAGGTGGTCCAGATGGAGGCGAGCCACCTCTTCGTCGAGCTCTTTGGGGAGTGTATAAACGCCAATTTCGCGCTTTGTCTGCCAGAGCGAAAGCTGAGCCAAAGTTTGGTTGGTAAAGCTATTAGACATAACAAAGCTGGGGTGCCCGGTGGCGCAGCCCAGATTGACAAGGCGCCCCAGGGCCAAAAGAATAATTGAGTGGCCGTCGGGGAAGGTAAACATATCCACTTGCGGCTTGATATTGGTGTGCTTAATGCCCGGGAAGTTTTGCAATTTATCCACTTCAATCTCGTTATCAAAGTGGCCGATATTGCAAACAACGGCTTTGTCTTTCATCTTAGCCATGTGTTCGATGGTGATGACATGGCAGCAACCGGTGGTGGTGACAAAAATATCGGCATCGGGGAGCGCATCTTCCACGGTGCAAACTTTATAGCCGGCCATGCAGGCCTGGAGGGCGCAAATGGGGTCAACTTCGGAGACCATAACCCGCACATGGCTACCGGCGAGCGACTGGGCCGAACCTTTACCCACATCGCCATAGCCGCAGACCATAGCCACTTTACCGGCTAGCATGAGGTCGGTGGCCCGGCGGATACCGTCCACTAGTGATTCGCGGCAACCGTAGATGTTGTCGAATTTGGACTTAGTTACCGAGTCGTTGACATTGATGGCCGGGAAGAGCAGCTCGCCGGCCTTTTCCAGCTGATAGAGGCGGTGCACGCCGGTAGTTGTCTCTTCGGAAACGCCCTTAAACTCTTTTACCAGGCGGTGGAAGAAGGTGGGGTCTTCAGCTAGCCGCCCCTTGAGCACTTTATTGACTATTTTGAGCTCATGATTTTCCGTCGGCTCATCTAAAATAGCGCTATTTTCTTCGGCTTTGTAGCCGCGTTGAATAAGGAGCGTGGCATCGCCGCCGTCATCCACCACCAGATGGGGTCCCTTCCCCTCCGGCCAGGTGAGCGCTTTTAAGGTAAATTGCCAGTATTCATCTAAAGTTTCGCCCTTATAGGCAAAAACGGGCACACCGCCGGCGGCAATAGCGGCCGCCGCGTGATCCTGCGTGGAATAAATATTACATGATACCCAGCGGATATCGGCGCCAAGTTCTTTTAATGTTTCAATTAAAACAGCCGTTTGAATGGTCATGTGCAGGGAGCCCATGATGCGCGCCCCTTTGAGGGGCTTATCTGCGCTATATTTCTTGCGCGTTGCCATGAGGCCGGGCATTTCGCATTCGGCGAGAGCTATCTCTTTGCGGCCAAAATCGGCCAGGTTTATGTCTTTAACCAGATATTCGCTTGCAACCATATAAATCTCCATAGGGAAACAATTTCCCAAAATAAAAGCGGCGCTACTTTAACATGAAAAGAAAGAAGATCAAGTGTGCTAGTTAAGCATATATTTGGTCGGGTCTTGGGGAATGCCGTTCAGGCGCACTTCATAGTGCAGGTGCGGGCCGGTGGAACGGCCGGTATTGCCTACCATGCCGATGAGCGAGCCGCGTTTAACTTTATCGCCCAGTTTTACGCTATAGCCGGACATATGCGCAAAGTGGCTCTGAATGCCAAAGCCGTGATCGACAATAACGGTCATGCCGTAGCCGCCACGGGTGCCCACCCAAATAACGGTGCCATCGGCGGGAGCAAAAATTTCGCTGCCCTCGGGAGCGCCGATATCGAGGCCCTTATGCATAACCCGCTCGCGGGTATATGGGTCGCGGCGAATACCGAAAGCCGAAGTCTTCATGCGCGAATGGACTGGCCAAATAGAAGGAGTGGAGCGCAGAAGCACCTTTTGATAATCGAGATAACGGCTTAATGAGCTCAGCTTATCTTCATCGGTAACCGCCCGCTCTTCGAGAGCATCGATTTTAGCGGAAAGAATGCGGGTGGTGAGGGCGGAATCAAGCGGCTCATTGACAGAATCAATGCGCTCACCGCTGGCAAAGAGCACGGAGGGGCGCTCGCCGCTTTCCAAAGTGCCGAGAGGGCCCATGGCCAGGTTGCGCTCGCTGTCGTTTAGCTGAGTAATGGCCCGTACTTTAACATCAAATTGCTCAATGCGCTCTAAAAGGCGCTCAATGCGCGAAACTTTGGAACGCATGGTGATGAGCTGCGATTCCAGTTGGCGCTTTTCTGTGCGAATATCGCGAGTTTCCCGCAGCTCTTTTACGGTGCTGAAGTAATGAAATGTAAATATGGAAATAACGGCAATTACTGTAAAAGACAGTAAACCGAGATTGATGATAGTTTGTCTTTTTACCTTAAAACTCTTGGTGGTTGAAGAGCGTTCGGGTACAATCATGACAGTAAAAAAGCGGCTCGCCACTATATAAGCTCCTTGAGTCCTTTTTAGGACAATATAAAGCTGACAAAAAGCCGGGTTTTATACACCCGGTGCCCTGTGGTACCAAAAGTGGGTGAAAACGTCAAGATTTGGTACAATTTTATGCATAATTTTTTAAAAAAACCAAATAATGACTTGCCTAAAGTAACTTTTTTAAAGTTCACGCCGCGATTGCGGGCCGAGCGTCATTGTGCTAGTTAGACTCTGGCCCCAGTTGGCCGCGGAGAAGTAAAAAAATGTTTAAAGTAAGTACCAAAGAAGATGTGCGCCGGGCTATCGGCTATATGCTCATTGGCCGTTATCACGGCATGGAACCGGGCGCCGAAGTACGCGAGGTTTTGCAAAGCGGTATGTGCCGTAATATTATTGAATTTGCCGATAATACCAAGGATTTGGAACAACTGGCCGAAAATCACCGCCAGTTTACCGAATGGAGCGGCGGCTGTCTGTTTTCTGTCGATCAGGAGGGCGGCCGGGTGCAGCGCATAAAAGCGCCGCTTACTGTTTACCCGCCGATGGGTGTTCTGGCGCAAAAAAACGACTCCGAACTTATGGAACTGGTGGGCAAGGCCATGGCTTTGGAGCTTAGAGCGCTTGGCTACCATATAGATTTTGCACCTGTTGCCGATGTCAATTCCAACCCGGATAATCCGGTTATTGGTGACAGATCTTTTGGAAATAGCCCGGAAAAAGTGGCGCTTTTAAGCTGTGCTTTTATCAAAGGGTTGCAGGCCGGCGGTATTGCTGCTTGTGCCAAGCACTTTCCAGGTCATGGTGACAGCAGCAAAGACAGCCACAAAGAATTACCTATTATCGCTCTTAATCTGGACGAAATCCGCGCTATACACTGGCCGCCTTTTAAAGCGGCAGCCGCCGCCGGTGTGGCCCTGATGATGAGTGCTCATCTTTTGGTGCCGGCGCTTGATGGCGTGCGGCCGGCTACCCTTTCTCCCACTATTATCGGCCGCCTCCGCGAAGAGATTGGCTTTAATGGCCCGGTGGCGAGCGATGCTCTTGATATGGGCGCACTTTCGGAAATTCCTCTTGAAAAGCGGGCCATCGGCGCAGTTTTGGCTGATTTGGATCTTTTAACACTTTGCGGCGGTATCAGTGATGTCCCGGCGGCTTTTGAGGCCCTGGTGCATGCGGAAGAGCAGGGGATTATTACTAAAGCGCGGCTGGAAAAATCTCTGCAGCGGCTCAAAAGTCTTTGGAATAATTATTTTCGTCCGCAACCGGACTCTCTCGAAAGTATTGAAAATTTAACCGAGGTCGCGCGCCTCGAGCTGGAAGAGCGGTGGTAAAATGGCGGTGATAGCCGGTAAAAACATAACAATAGGCGAGGAAATAAAAGCGCGCTGCCCGGAATATGTTGGCGCCGCTTTTTATGCCGAAGTGGTAAATAGCGCCTACTCTGCCCCTCTTTGGGCGGAGATAAACGCTTTTGTTGCCGATTATCGGGCCAAATATACGCCCGATTCTTTAAAAGAACTGCCGGCCATTATGGCTACCCGCCGGGCCTATAAGCGCTGCGGTAAAGATCCGAGCCGCTACCGCCCATCCGGTGAAGCACTGGTGCGCCGCACTCTGCAAGGTAAGGAACTTTACCAGATAGATACTCTGGTGGATTTGATAAACCTCGCTTCCATTGCCTACGGCTACAGTATCGGCGGCTTTGATTTTGATAAAATTTCCGGCCCCACCATAACTTTGGGCATCGGCCGCGAGGGCGAGCCTTATGAGGGCATCGGCCGCGGCGCGCTCAACATTGCCGGCCTGCCCGTTTATCGCGACTCTATGGGCGGTATCGGCACGCCGACGAGCGACAACGAGCGCACCAAACTTGGCCTTTCTACCCGCCGCCTTTTGGCTATTGTTAACGGTTATGACGGTGATAAAGTAAATACCTTGGCCTGTGCCAAATATATAGGCGAACTGGCCGAAAAATACGCTGCAGCCGTGAATTGCTGCCTGATTTGTTACGCAATTTAAATATTTTCCTTGACAAGAGAAAAATATCTCGTTATCATGCCGCACCCTAGAGGGGCCTCTGGTGGCCCTTGGACTTGTAGTTTATCGATGTAAGGAGATTCGGATGCCTACTATAAACCAGCTCGTTCGTAAAGGACGGGAACAAAAGAAGGCCAAAAACAACGCTCCGGCTTTGAAGCGTTGCCCCCAAAAACGCGGTGTGTGCGTGCGTGTTTACACCACCACCCCTAAAAAACCTAACTCCGCTTTGCGTAAAGTCGCTCGTGTGAGACTGGTTAACGGTTTGGAAATTACTACTTATATCCCCGGTGTGGGCCACAATTTGCAGGAACACTCCGTGGTGCTCATCCGTGGTGGCCGTGTTAAAGACCTCCCCGGTGTTCGTTATCACATCGTTCGCGGTTCTCTCGATACCACCGGTGTTGAGGGCCGTAAACAGTCCCGTAGTAAATACGGTGCCAAGCGCCCGAAATAAGTTAGAGGGCGGAGGATATTATGCCAAGACGTAGAGAAGTTGTTAAAAGAAAGATCAATCCGGATCCCAAGTTTGGTGATAAATTAGTGGCTAAATTTGTCAACGGCCTGATGGAACGCGGCAAAAAGAGCACTGCCGAGCACATTCTGTATAGCGCTCTGGAACTTGTTGGTGAGCGCACCAAAGAAGAGCCTTTGAAAGTCTTCAAAAAGGCTATGGACAACGTGAAACCGCAACTGGAAGTTAAGAGCCGCCGTGTCGGTGGTGCTACTTATCAGGTTCCGGTGGAAGTCGGTGCTGCTCGCCGCGAAGCATTAGCTATGCGCTGGCTCATCGGTTATTCCCGTGATCGCAACGAGAAGACCATGGCCGAGCGTCTTGCTGCTGAGCTCATTGATGCTGCCGCCGGGCGTGGTAGCGCGGTGAAAAAACGCGATGATACTCACCGTATGGCCGAAGCTAATAAAGCTTTTGCTCACTATCGCTGGTAGTTTTTCTTTTTTGCTTAATGGTGTTTTGAGCTCGCTGAGCTTTTGATCTTTGATAACCTGTGGCTGTTGGGCCTCATGTGGAGAAATGCAGATGGCTAATACATCGGTTGATTATCCCTTGGACAAGATCCGTAATATCGGACTTGCGGCCCATATAGATGCAGGTAAAACCACCACCACCGAACGTATCCTCTACTATACAGGTATAACTCACCGCATCGGTGAGGTCGATGACGGCTCCACGCAAATGGACTGGATGGAACAGGAGCAGGAGCGGGGCATTACCATTACCTCGGCCTCTACTACCGCCATTTGGAAAAATTATCGCATAAACGTTATCGACACTCCCGGACATGTGGATTTTACTGCCGAAGTTGAGCGCTCAATGCGTGTTCTTGATGGCGTTATTGTGGTTCTCTGTGCCGTTGGTGGTGTGGAGCCGCAAAGTGAAACCATCTGGCACCAGGCTGAACGCTACGGTGTGCCGCGTATCGTCTTTGTTAATAAGATGGATCGCACCGGGGCTGACTTTTTGGGAGCCGTTGAAAGCCTTAAAGAGCGCCTCGGGGCCCATGGTGTGCCGGTAGAATTGCCTCTCGGCAAAGAAGATACCTTTGAAGGTGTGATTGATCTCATCACCATGAAAGCTATTCGCTATAATGGCGAAACACTGGGCGCCACCTTTGATGAGGTAGCTATTCCGGAAGAGTATGCCGATTTGGCCGAGGAATACCGCCAGAACCTTCTGGAGGCGGCGGCCGAATATGATGATGCTCTGATGGAAGCCTATCTTGGCGGCGAAGAAATAACCCCGGAGCAGATTAGAGCAGCTCTCAGAATCGGCACTTTGAAGCGGGAGATCTTTCCGGTCTTTTGCGGCTCTTCTTTTAAAAATAAGGGCGTGCAACCGCTTCTTGATGGCGTTATTGATTATCTGCCTTCTCCTCTTGATGTGCCGCCGGTTATCGGACGCCACACCAAGACGGGTAAAGAGGTAGAGATTAAAGCCGATAATGATGCGCCGCTGGTGGGGCTCGTCTTTAAGATTGCCACCGATCCATTTGCCGGACAGCTGGCCTACATTCGCATTTATTCCGGTGTGCTGCGTGATGGCATGACTATTTACAACGCCACCTTGGATAAACGCGAGCGCCTCGGCAAGCTCCTGCATATGCATGCCGCCCGCCGCGAAGAAATTGCCGAAAGCGGTGCCGGTAATATTTGTGCCGCCGTTGGCCTTAGAAGTGTGCGCACCGGCGATACCATTTGCGATCTTAAGCAGCAAGTGGTTATTGCCGGCATGGAATTTCCCGAGCCGGTTATTTCTGTAGCTTTGGAGCCGAAGAGCAAAGCCGATGAAGACAAAATGAACGACGCTTTGCAAAAGCTGGAGTTTGAAGATCCCACTTTTAGCACCCGCCGCGACAAAGAAACCGGCCAGCTTCTTATTAGTGGCATGGGTGAGCTCCATCTGGATATTATTGTCGATCGCTTGAAACGCGAATTTGGTGTTTCTGCTAAAGTCGGCAAGCCGCAGGTCAGCTACCGTGAGACTGTTACCGCCGCCGCCCAGGCGGAAGGACAGTTTATCCGTCAGACCGGTACCGGCAAAGGGCAATACGGCCATGTTATTTTGCGCGTTGAACCGAGCGAAAAAGATGGTTCGGAATTTGTCCGCGCTTGTAAAGATAGTGAAGTACCGCCTATTTATACCGAGGCGGTTAAATCCGGCGCTCTTTCCGAGATGGAATACGGCACGCTGGCCGGTTATCAAATGATTAACATTAAAACAACTCTTCTGGGCGGTTCTTTTAATGAAGTTGATTCCAGCGATTTAGCCTTCCATGCGGCTTCCTCCATAGCTTTTAGAGATGCCGTTAAGGCTGCTTCGCCGACTATACTTGAGCCCATTATGGATACCGAGATTGTTGCTCCCGGCGAATATATGGGCGATATAGTTGGTGATATCAATAAGCGCCGCGGTAAAGTAATAGCCATTACTCCGCGTGGTGTGTTGCAAATTATCAAAGCCAAGGTGCCTTTGGCCGAGATGTTTGGTTATGCTACCGGACTCCGCTCTCTTACCCAGGGGCGGGCCTCATATAGTATGCAATTTGATTATTATGAGCGCGTTCCGGCTAATATTGAACAAAATATGATAGCAAAACTTGGAGGGTACTAAGATTTTGCTTGCTTTTTAAACTGTTTTTGGTGTATAAACCGCTAACTCGTTTGCAAGGATGCAACGAGCTGGCAAAGAAATAACGACCACAAGTTTGTAAGTGGTGGATTTTGAAAGGAAAAGTGCAATGGCAAAAGAAAAGTATGAAAGCACAAAAATTCACGTCAACGTTGGTACCATCGGCCACATCGACCACGGTAAAACCACATTGACTTCCGCTCTGACCAAAGTTTCCGCCGATCGCGGTATGGCCAAAGCCGTTACCTACGCCGAAGTGGCCAAAGCCTCTGCCAGCCAGGGCTTCCGTAACGATATGAAAACCGTTACCATCGCTACTTCTCACGTTGAATACAATTCCGAAAAACGTCAC
>JAEEGL010827783.1_pt1 | contig 11301 bp, 9 predicted proteins | sample 9134231 | NCBI WGS metagenome assembly JAEEGL01 (sample SAMN16246548, study PRJNA631951) | gut metagenome | biome: gut microbiome; feature: rumen; material: fiber-attached | host: Bos | place: Iran: Karaj | collected 2018-10
CGAAGGCTGTGGAGCGGGGGCCGGAAGGCCCCGGGCTTCACGGCCTTTTGCTTTGTCCGGCAACCGGGAGCGTGCCCCCTTCCGGCCCGGGGGCAGAAAAAAAGCCGGCTTCCTTCGGCTCTCTCCCGGGGCCCTTCGGCCTCCCCCGTGTGCTGTCCCGCTTTCGGATCCATGGCCGGGAAAACGGCGGGAAAGGAAAAACCCACTTCCCGACGGCCCGGTTTTCTGCTATACTCCCCTCAGGGAACAAACCGAACGGTCCGGAGGTGAAGGCCATGCATTTCGTGGAAGCCAGGGGGATCCTCACCGGCGGCAAGGGTCACTGGGGCATGAACGTCTACCGGGGCTGCAGCCACGGGTGCATCTACTGCGACAGCCGGAGCCGCTGCTACCGCTTCACCCACCCCTTCGAGGACATCGAGGTGAAGCGCAACGCCCCGGCGCTGCTGGAGGCGGCCCTGCGGTCCAAGCGGGAGAAGGGCGTCATCGGCACCGGCGCCATGTCCGACCCCTACATGCCCTGCGAGGAGGAGCTCCACCTCACCCGGAGCTGCCTGGAGATCATCCATCGCTATGGCTTCGGGGCGGCAGTGCAGACGAAATCCGACCTGGTCCTCCGGGACCTGGACCTGCTGGCAGCCATCCGGGACAGGGCCCATTGCGTGGTGCAGATCACCCTGACCACCTTCGACAGCACCCTCTGCAAACAGCTGGAACCCCGCGTGTGCGACACCCGGCGGCGCCTGGAGGTGCTGGAAATCCTCCGGGACAGGGGCATCCCCACGGTGGTGTGGCTCTCCCCCATCCTGCCCTTCATCAACGACACGGAGGAGAACGTCGGCGCCATCCTGGAGGCCTGCGGGCGGGCCGGGGTGAAGGGCATCGTCTGCTTCGGCATGGGGCTGACCCTCCGGGAGGGGAACCGGGAGTATTTCTATGCCGCCCTGGACCGCCTCTTCCCGGGGCTGAAGGAGCGCTACGTCCGCACCTACGGGAACGCCTACGAGATCCCCAGTCCCCGCAGCGAAGCGCTGATGCGGCTTTTCCACAGCTTCTGCCGGGACCGCGGGATCCTCTCCGACCCGGAGGCGTGCTTCGATTATATGAGCACCCTGCCGGAAAAGGCCCGGCAGGTGTCCTTCCTGGAGGATTGAGGGGGGAAAACCGTCAGACAGGGGCCTCCCCGGTGCCGAAGGGACAGGCCGCCAGGCAGAGACCGCAGGCGCTCTTCCGCCCCAGCCGGGGAATGAAGGCGCTGCGCATCCGGTTGCAGCGGTGATAGTCGATGAGCTCCGCCCGCTGCTTTTCCGCGTCCCAGGTGACCCCGCGGAGGGCCTTGCAGGGGCAGGCCTCCACACACCGGCTGCAGCCCTCCGGGCAGCGGCTTTTTTCTGTGGGCTGCCCCCAGGGGAGCCGGGCGTCCAGCAGGATGGCCCCCAGCCGGACCCTGGGCCCGTACCGGGGGGTGATCACCACGTCATTCCGGCCGATCCAGCCCAGCCCCGCCCGGGTGGCCGCGTACTTGAAGGAGAAGGGGGCCAGCAGCTCCGTCTCGTCCCGCTGGGCCACGGGAGGCACGAAGTACGCCGTCCCCTCCTGCCGCAGCAGCTCCTCCAGCCGGGCCGCAAGCTCCTCCAGCCGGACCCGGGCCAGCCGGATCCCCTCCTCAAAGGCCTCCTCGGTGTAGTCCGCCGGGGTGAGCTGCCGTCCGTAGGGCACAGCCAGCACCAGGGCGGTGGGGTATTCCCGGCCATACGGGCTGTAGGCGATATCCGCGTACCCGTGGAGCACCTCCGGATATGCCCCCAGCAGCGCTTCCAGGCGATCGTGGAGTGTCATGGGCTTTCCCCCTTCCCGGTGGTTTTCTCTGCTTGGGCTGCCCGGGCCATCCCGCAAAAACGGGCAGCCGGACGGCGCCGGTCAGCCGGTCTCTTCCTCCGTGAGGAAAGCCCACACCCGCTCCATCACCCCGGCCAGGCAGCGGATGTCCCGCTCCACATCCCCGGTCTCCAGGGAGTGGTTGGCCTCCGGCACCGTCACCAGGGGGACGCGGGCTTCCGTGCACAGGGCCGTGATCCGGTCCGTCTGCGCCCAGGGGTCCGCCGTGCCGTGGAAGGCGATGGTCTCCGCCGGCGCGAGGGGGAAGTAAAAGGTCTCCTCCAACGGGGTGAAGAGGACGTGGCGGCAGGTCAGTCCGTGCCGGTGGGCATAGGCCGCCGCAGCCACCGTACCGATGCTCTTGGAGAGGAAGAGCACGGAGGCGCAGGCGCTCCAGTCCACCTCCCGGAGCAGGGTCTCCGTCTGCGCCAGGGCCAGCTCCGCGCACCGGAGCAGCAGGGCCCTGTCCCCCCGGACCTTGGGCGGGAAGCCGCCGTAGGGGACCGGGAGCACTTCAAAGCCCAGGGAACGCGCCAGCCTGCCGCCATAGTACAGCAGGGGCCGGTCGCAGGTGTAGCCGATTCCGGGCAGGAGCACCGCCAGCTTCCGCCCGGCTCCGGGTGTGGTTTCCGCTGCGTGCGGACAGGTCTGCGTCATGGGGACACCTCCTCCGGGTGATGGAATATGGCGCGGGGAAAGCTTTACGGTACCAGGTACCGCTCCAGGCAGAGCGTCCGGGCGATGTCCTCCGGGGTCCTCCCGGTGCTGTCCAGCAGATGCCCCCGGTTCTCCGGCCGGCTTTCCAGCTCGTCCTTCAGGAACACGGCCCGCTCCAGCAGGTCCATATCCCCCCGCTGCCGGATGCGCCGCTGCAGTTCCTCCCGGCCGGCGGTGAGGACCACATAACACAGCGCCGCTCCCTTTTCGGCGGCCAGGGCCCGCACCCGGGGGAACTCCTCCTCCACCACATAGTCGATGAGCACGTCCAGCCCGCCGGAGAGGGCCCTTGCCGCCGTGGCCAGGATGCAGTCCCAGTTGAAGGCCAGGATCTCCTCCCAGAGGGGGATGTCCCCGGGCTGCCCCTCCGCAAAGAAGGCGCCCTTGTCCTCCGGCTCCACAAAGCCTTGATGAAAGTTGTCCCCATGGATCACATAGACGGTCCGCCCCCGCTCCCGGACCAGGCGCCGGGCCAGGAGATCCGTCAGGGTGCTCTTCCCGCTGCCGCAGGGGCCGGAGATGAGGATGATACGGTTCATGGTTTTCCCCCTTTGTCTCTGTCCGGCGGACGGGTGGAACGCAGCGCCTGAGCTTCCCGCGCTTCTCCCCCTCAGCCCTCGGCCAGGCAGCGGCGGACGGCGGCGGCGTACTCCGCCGGATGGTTCAGGGAGAACTCCCCGTGGTACAGCCCGGGCAGCACCGTCAGGCTGCTCCCGGGGATCTCCCGCGCCAGCAGCGCCGCGGACTGCCGGATGCCCCGGGTCTCCCGCGCCCCCACGTACAGCTGCACCCGGGCGGCGCAGTCCCGGAGGCTCTCCGGGAAGGCGTAAGCGGTGCTGGCCCGTAGGAAGGCGATCATGTCGCTCTTCCCGATGGCCTTGGAATCGCGGTAGTAGTCCCCGAACAGGGCGGGCTGCATATGCAGGGAGCGGAACTGGAGCCGGGCGAACCACCGTTGCCGGATCAGCCCGTAGCTGCTGCCGAAGGCCGGACCGATCAGGGCATGGGTCAGCCGGTCCGGGATCACCGAGGCGCTCTCCACCAGGGCGTGGCGGCACAGATCCCTCCGCCGGGCCAGCATCGCCAGCAGCACCTGGGCCCCCAGGGACAAGCCCCCCACCAGCAGGGGGCTCCTCTGCAGGCGGCTGTCCACAAAGTCCAGGATCTCCGCCGCATTGTCCTCCAGGGAGGTGAAGGGGCGGTCGCTGCCGGCGTGCCCGTCCAGGATGGGCAGGATCACATGGAAATCCTCCTGCAGCAGGCGGGCCGCCTCCCGATAGTTCCACCAGGACAGCCCCCCGCCGTGAAGCAGGATCAGCGTCTCCCTGCTCTGATCGCCAAACTCCCGGTACCGCATTCTGTCTCCCCCCTTCTCTCCCTCATCGGCTGCCGCCATTTTACCACGCCGGCGGACATTTGAGAACCGGAAACCGGGAAAAAAGAGGGAAAAGGGGCGGAGCAGGCCGGTCCGCGGGAAATGAGGGCGGAAAGCTTGCATTTTTCCCCGGGATGGGGTATACTGTCCGAGCCGTACTTGCGATGAAGGCTGGGTCCCGTGCGATTTGCCGGTGTGAACCCTGTCAGGGCCGGAAGGCAGCAGCAGTAAGCATTAGGCCGATGTGCTGCGGAATCGCCCAGCCTGAGCGGTGCGGTTTTCTTGTGTCTCCCCGTCCGGAAGGAGGTATCATGTCCAACGCCCTGCTCTACGTCCTGAACGCCCCGTCCCTGCAGCGGCTCCGGGAGAACCTGCAGGCGGGTCGCAGCACCGCCGTCACCGGCCTGAACGACGCCCTGGCGGTCACCCTGGCCGCGCGCATGGCGGAGGAGACCGGCCTGCGCACCCTGCTGGTGGTGTCCAACGACCTCCGGGCTCTCCACGCCGGGGAGGACGCCGGCCAGCTCCTGGGCGCCGCCGCCTGCACCCTCACCGGCGGCGAGATCGACCTGACCCGGGGTTCGGCCAGCCAGGAGAGCGCCTGGCGCCGCCTGGAGAGCCTGCAGCGGATCATTCGGAAGGAGGTCCGGCTCCTCACCGTGTCCGTGGACGCCCTGCAGCAGCGCATGGGCTCCCCGGAGACCTTCCGCGGGGCCTTCCTCACCCTGCGTCCCGGGGACTGCCGGGAGCCCGGGGAGGTCCTGCAGCAGCTGGTCCGCATGGGCTATGAGCGGGTGAACCTGGTGGAGGGCAAGGGGCAGTGCGCCCTGCGGGGCGATATCCTGGACGTCTATCCCCCCGCCGCCGCCCAGGCCTGGCGCATCGAATACTTCGGGGACGAGGTGGACTCCATCCGCATCTTCGACCCCCTGAGCCAGCGGAGCCTGGAGCAGGCGGACTGCGCCCTGATCGGGCCGGCCTGCGAGGTGCTGCTGCCGGAGGAGGCCTGGGAGCCCGCCGCCGGACGGATGCGGGAGGCCCTGGGCGCCGCCGGGGAGACGGCGGAGGAGCCGCTCCGGGAGGATCTGCCCCCGCTCCCCGAGGACGAGGAGCCGGAGGAGGCCCCCCGGAAGGAGCAGAGCGTCACCCGCCAGACGGAGCTGGAGCGGCGCACCGCAGCCCTGCTGGCGGACGCGGAGCAGGTGGCCCAGGGGCTGCCCTTCCGCCGGATCCGGGCCTGGCTGACGGTCCTGACCCCGGAGGCCTCCAGCCTGACAGAGTGGTATCAGCCCCAGCTGGTGTTCTTCTGCGAGCCGGACCAGCTCCGGCAGCGGAGCCAGGACCGGCTGCAGGGCTTTGCCCGGGATCTCACCGCCGCCATGGACCGGGGCGAGGCCGTGAAGGAGCAGGAGACCCTGCTCATGGACTGGCAGGAGGCGGTGAAGCCCCTGGCCTCCCTCCCCTACGCCGCCTGCACCGGCCTGCTCCGGGGCCTGGGCGGCCTGACCCCCGACGAGGCCCTGAACCTGGAGGCCTCGGGGGTGGAGAGCTACCGCTCCCAGCTGCGGCTGCTGGCGGACGACCTGCGCGCCTGGCGGGACCGGGGCTGGACCGTGGTCCTGCTCTCCGGCGGCGTGGCCCGGGGCCAGCGCCTGGCTGTCTCCCTGGAGGAATTCGATGTCCACGCGGTCTTCCGGGAGGAGGACGGCGTCCTGCCTCCGGGGGAGATCAGCATCCTGCCCATGACCCTCACCGGCGGCTTCCTCTGGCCGGAGGCCGGCATGGCCGTGATCTCCGACACGGAGCTGTGGGGCTCCGGCTACCGCAAAGCGAAATCCCGCCGCACCTCCGGGGAGAAGCTGGCGGCCTTCACCGACCTGCACACCGGGGACTATGTGGTCCACGAGGACCACGGCGTGGGCCTGTACCAGGGGGTGGTCCGGCTGCAGCGGGGCGGCGCCTGGCGGGACTACATGCTCATCCAGTACGACGGCTCCGACCGTCTCTATGTGCCGGTGGAATCCTTCCAGCGGGTGCAGCGCTATATCGGCAACCCCGCCCAGCCTCCCCGGCTGAACCGTCTGGGGGGCGGGGAGTGGCACCGGCAGAAAAGCCGGGTGAAGGAGGGGCTGCGGAAGCTGGCCTTCGACCTCACCGCCCTGTACGCCCGCCGGGCCAACCAGCCCGGCTATGCCTTCTCCCCGGACTTCCCCTGGCACCGGGAGTTCGAGGACCAGTTTCCCTTCGAGCTCACCCCGGACCAGGAGCAGAGCGTCCGGGAGATCACCCGGGACATGGAGCAGCCCCGGAACATGGACCGCCTGCTCATCGGCGACGTGGGCTACGGCAAGACCGAGGTGAGCCTCCGGGCGGCCTTCAAGGCCATCATGGACGGCAAGCAGGTGGCCCTCCTGGCTCCCACCACCATCCTGGCCCAGCAGCATTTCAACACCATCTGCCAGCGTTTCGCCTCCTTCCCCGTCCGGGCGGAGGTGCTCTCCCGCTTCCGCTCCCCCAAGGAGCAGCGGGCCGTGCTCCGCGACCTGGCGGAGGGCAAGGTGGACATCCTGGTGGGCACCCACCGCATCCTGGCCAAGGACGTGAAGTTCAAGAACCTGGGCCTGCTCATCGTGGACGAGGAGCAGCGCTTCGGCGTCCAGCACAAGGAGATCATCAAGAACCTGAAGACCCAGGTGGACGTGCTGACCCTGTCCGCCACCCCCATCCCCCGCACCCTGCACATGTCCATGGTGGGCATCCGGGATATGTCCGTGCTGCAGACCCCGCCGGAGGACCGGCTCCCGGTGCAGACCCATGTGGTGGAGTACTCCGATGCCCTGGTCCGGGACGCCATCCTCCGGGAGCTGGGCCGGGGCGGGCAGGTCTACTTCCTCTACAACCGGGTGCAGTCCATCGAGCGCTTTTACCAGCGGCTCCGGGCCCTGGTGCCGGAGGCCCGCGTCGGCGTGGCCCACGGGCAGATGCGGGAGCAGATGCTGGAGGACGTGATGATGGACTTCTACGCCGGCAGCTACGACGTGCTGCTGTGCACCACCATCATCGAGAGCGGCCTGGACGTCCCCACCGCCAACACCCTCATCGTCTATGACGCGGAGCGCTTCGGCCTCAGCCAGCTCTACCAGCTCCGGGGGCGCGTCGGCCGCTCCAGCCAGCAGGCCTACGCCTACTTCACCGTCCGCCCGGACAAGATCCTCAGCGAGACCGCCGAGGAGCGCCTCAGCGCCATCCGGGAATTCACCGAGTTCGGGGCGGGCTTCCGCATTGCCCTCCGGGACCTGGAGATCCGGGGCGCCGGCAACATCCTGGGCCCGGAGCAGCACGGCCACCTGGCCGCCATCGGCTACGAGATGTACTGCAAGCTCATGGAGGAGGCCATGGCGGAGGTCCGGGGCATCCCCGACCGCAGCGAGCTGGAGACCCATGTGAACCTGAACGTGGACGCCTACATCCCCGAGGACTACATCGCCGACAGCCTGCAGCGCCTGGAGATCTACCGCCGCATTGCCGCCCTGGCCACCGAGGCCGACCGGGAGGACATCGTGGACGAGCTGGTGGACCGCTTCGGCGAGCCCCCGGCGGTGGTGGAGACCCTGCTGGACGTCAGCCAGCTCCGGGCCCTCCTCAGCCGCCTGGGCGTCACCCAGGCCTACGCCGCCCCCGGCGCCCTCACCATGCGGGTGGACAGCCACTATGTGCCGGATCCCCTGATCCTGCTGCAGGCCATGCGGGACACCGATCCCCGGCTGGCCATTCCCCAGCGGCCCCTGAACACCCTGCTTCTCCGGGGCACCTGGGACAGCGAGCGCGCCCTGCTCCGGGACGCCGTGGTCACCTTCCGCAAGCTCATGCCCCGCCTGGACCGGCTCCTGGCGGAGCAGAAGGCCCGGGAGGAGGCAGCCGCCCCCTCCGACCCGTCCTGATTTTCCCCCGACAGGGATCCGCCCCGGGTGCTCCCCGGGGTTTTTCGTACGCAAAAAGGGGCCGAAGCCCCTTCCGCGTCCCCCTTGGGGAAGGCCGGACGTCTTACCAGGTCAGGGTGCGGGCCACGTCCTCGATCACCTGGACCAGCTCGGCGTCGCTCATGTTGGTGTCCGCCGTCATGAGGACCACGAAGGCGTTGTTCTGCAGGGTCATGAAGGCGTGGATCCGGGCAATGCCCATGTCGATGACGAACATGGCGCCTTCCATGTTGGCGACGGTGGCAGCCTCGTTGGTCACGCTGCCGCCGAAGTTCTCGCCCAGGCTGTTGGCCATGATGGAATACACCTGCTCCATGCCCAGGATGTCGATGTACTGCATCATGTCGGTGGCATCCTGCACCAGCACCATGAACATGCTCAGCATGGCGCCGCTGTTCATGTCATAGGTCACGTTGTTGTCGTTGGTGGCAGACACCTTCCAGCTGTCGGGCAGGGTGTAGCTGAAGCCGCAGGTGGTGTAGGCGGTGCGGTTTTCCTCCACCGCCGGGGCGGCGGTCTCGGTGGTGCCGCGGCCCAGGAGGCTGTCCAGGCCGGAGAGATTGTTCAGGTCAGACAGGATGTCCTGGGTCCCCTCCACCGGGGCGGCGGCGGTTTCCTGGGGCTCCGTCTGGGCAGCCGGCTGCTCGGCGCCCGCCACCCGCAGGGTCAGGCTGATCTCGGTCACCTTGGCCTTGATCTCCTCCTTGCTCAGGGAGAGGTCCACCAGCATCACCGCCACCAGCTTGGTGTCCTGCATGGTGGCAAAGCCGCCGATGGTCATGGTGGCCAGGCTGATGTCGTAGTAAGCGCCCCGCATGTCCCCGATGGTCACCAGGGTGGTGTCCACGGTGGCGCCGCTGCCGAAGGACTGCACGATGCCGCTGCCCATGGCCTCATAGAGGTCCTGCTCCGGGAGGACGCTCATCAGGGAAGCATACTCGCTCACGTCCACGGTCATGACCATCAGCATGGACTCCATGGAGCTGACACCGTTGTCGTAGTAGTAGTAGGCAATATTCTCCGTCTCGCCCTGGGCGAACCGCCAGCTCGCGGGCACCTCGTAGGTGAAGCCGTCGGTGGTGCAGGTCTTCAGCTCCTCGGCCAGGGCGGCGGGGGCCAGGCACATGGCCAGCAGGGCCACGACCAGCAGGGTGCTCAGCAGTTTCTTCATGTGTATTCTCCTCCGTTTTTTATTGGGGTCCCATATGGAAAGATCCTTCCGGATCTCTTCGCCGGTTCATTTGCGGGCCCGGTTGATGGGGATCGTCAGCCAGCCCAGGATGCAGGTCAGCAGCAGGTCCACCAGCAGCATGACCACCAGGGCCGCCGCATAGTGGCAGATGTTCTCAAAAACTTCGCTGAAGTTGCCGCCGTAATAGGGATACAGGACGCTGATGGGATTCGCGGCCTCCCGGATCTTCCGGGCGTAGCCCACCACCAGGATCACCAGGTGCTGGACCCCCAGGATGGACGTGCCCACCCGGAAGCCGGCGCTGTCCGGATCCCTGTCCCGCTTGAGGATGGACCACAGCATCCCCATGAGTCCCGCCCCCAGGGTGATCCCCGCGGCGGCGTAATACCCCGCCGGGTCCGGATAGATCAGCGCCACCACCCGCAGGGTATCGGAATAGATCATGGCCGTGGGCAGGATCATCAGGAAGTAGGCGCCCAGCAGAAAGGGAAACAAAGGCGCCATGGCGCTGTTCCTCAGCCGGAGCATCAGCCGCTGCAGCAAAGTCTCCGCCTCCCTTTGCCGTCCTCAGTTGGCCGGGTAGTACTCCCCGTAGATGAAGTAGTGGATGGACTGCACGGCGTTCTTCCACTGGTAGGTGTTCATCACCGTGACGCTGGAGCCGTCGATGGTCTCGTAGCCGTAACCGCCGTCCAGGGGCACCCGGTGCTGCTGGATGATCTCCTCCCCGTCCGTCACCTTCTGGGCCAGATTGCCCTGGTTCATGACGCAGAAGACCAGCTCCAGCATGGTGCTGCCGCTGAGGTTGGTGCGGATATAGGGGCCCGAGAGCATCAGCAGGTTGCTGAGGCGCGTCATGTCCAGGCTGGGCACCACCTGCCGCAGGAGCAGCTCCAGCAGATGCCGCTGCCGGGCCGTGCGGTTGAAGTCGTTGTTGCCCACCTTCATGCCGGAGCGCAGCCGGGCATACATCAGGGCCTGGACGCCGTCCATGTGCACCACATACTTCTCGGTGGTGCCGGCGCTCTTGCGGACCTCCAGGGGCTCCCGGTTGCTGTTGCCCTTGGTGTCGTAGGTCATCCTTCTGCCGTTCTTCTTCAGGTAGGCGTTGATGGCGTTGGCCTCGCCCTTGGTCACGTCCACGTCCACGCCCCCCAGGGCCTCGATGATGGTGGCCACGCCGTAGAAGTTGATCACCACATACTGGGTGATGTTCATCTCAAAGTTCTTGTTCACCGTGCGCATGGTGAGCTCGGCGCCACCGTTCTCCCCGTTGGCGTTGTTCCTGCCCATGCCCCGGGCGTAGGCCACGTTGATGCGCCCCTTGTTGCGGTAGCCCGGGATGGAGCAGTACAGGTCCCGCTGGATGCTGGTGAGCTTGATGGAGCCGTCCTCCAGGTTGACGGACAGGATCATGGTCACGTCGTTGTGGAGCAGGCTGGAGGTGGCGTTGATGTCGTTGTCCCGCATGTCCACGCCGATGAGGAGGATGTTCATCACATGGCCGGGCAGGTTGGGATTCACGTCCAGGCTGGAGGGGTCGATGTCCGGGTCCCGCTCCAGGCTGTCCAGGTCCTCCTCCAGGGCGGCGGCCTCCGCGCTGTCGCCGATGAAGAACTCCGGCTCCTCCTCGTCGTCCTCCAGGAGGATGTCCTCCACCTCTCCATCCAGCGCGTAGATATCTCCATCGTCCTCCGCCAGTGCCGGCAGCACCAGCGCCAGGCACAGCAGCAGGGCCAGCAGTCTCTTCAGCCGGTTCATCCCATGGCCTCCTTCGTCTTGCAGCTTCTCTGATACAGATGTTGGTTTCGGCATGATTATACCGTTTTCCCGGAAAATTGCAAACCCTATTTGTTCAGCTCGTCCAGGGTCAGCAGGAAGGCAGGGACGCACTCCGCCATGAAGTCCTCCGCCTCCGGCAGCTCCAGGGCATGGATGGAGCGCAGGATGCTCTCCGCCGCGGCATCAAACTCCCGGTTCCCGGCCCGCTGCTCCTCCAGGCAGTGGACGTAGGCGCTGATGCGGTCTGCGGCCTTCACCAGGCGGCTCTCCGGGGTGCCCTTCTCCCGCAGGCAGCCCCCGACCTCCTCCGCGATCCCCTCCGGCAGCATGGCGCACAGCCGCTCCGTGGCGGCCTCCTCCACCTGGCCGTAGGCCTC
>JAEEGL012437744.1_pt1 | contig 11301 bp, 8 predicted proteins | sample 9134231 | NCBI WGS metagenome assembly JAEEGL01 (sample SAMN16246548, study PRJNA631951) | gut metagenome | biome: gut microbiome; feature: rumen; material: fiber-attached | host: Bos | place: Iran: Karaj | collected 2018-10
GAGGAGCTTGATGAGATCCGGAGTGCTGAGCGGACGACCCATAATCAGTTGGGCTTCTGAAACCAGCGCGGAAAAAGCACTGTCATTTATTTGCCGGGATTTCACTTCGGCGGTGGTGTATTCCGGCAGGTCATACTGTTCCGAAGAAGGAAGAGCCGAAGTATTTGGAAGATCCTTTTTCTGATCTGAGACAGGTTCTGTCAAGGGGAGAAGACCAAGCATTTCCAGACGTTCGAAGGCTTCGGTGAGACGCTGCTTTGGCAGATAGAGATCCAGAGCAATCTGCTCCCGATCATTCATTCCGCGTCGACAAAGGTAGAGATACAGCAGAGCAGCATCTCCATCCCTTAGCCCGATGATAAGATCGGCAGCTCTGGAAGTGATCAGTTTTTTTTCTTCTGTATCTTTCATAAAACACACCAAGTCAGATAACACAGATGGAATAATTCACAATTTGTTTTTGGAGAGAACATATTATAGCATTAAAATAAGCTTGTCGCAATAGCTAAGTCTGTGTTATAATAACTAAGTATGACATTATTTTCTGAACATTGGGAGCTTTGTCATGATGGAATTGCTTTCCCCGGCCGGATCGCCCGAAGCAGTCATTGCCGCAGTGCAGAATGGCGCTGATGCTGTATATCTGGGCTTGGGGGATTTTAACGCTCGCAGGGGCGCACATAATTTTACACCGGAAGAGTTTGAAAAGGCAGTTCGTTATTGTCACCTTCGAAACTGCCGTGTTTATGTGACATTGAATACGCTGGTGAATGACCGGGAGATGGCATCCGCAGTTGCTGCAGCGAGACTCGCATCGGATAAAGGAGCGGATGCGATCCTGGTACAGGATCTCGGCCTGGCACAGGCAATTCGCAGAGCGGTTCCGGATATCCCCCTTCACGCCAGTACGCAGATGAGTATCCACAACCTTGCCGGAGCTGAGGCTGCAGCCCAGATGGGGATAACCCGTGTGGTGCTTGCGCGGGAACTGAGCCTGGAGGAAATACGTTTTATCAGCAAGCACGCGTCTGTAGAGACAGAAGTTTTTGTCCATGGTGCGCTGTGCTTCTGCCACTCCGGCCAGTGCTATATGTCCGCTATGATAGGGCGCCGCAGCGGTAATCGGGGAATGTGTGCGCAGCCCTGCAGAATGCAGTATTCCCTCGGCGGAAGAATGGATGACTACCCTCTTTCGCTCAAAGACAACTGCCTGGCGGATCGCCTTCAGGAACTTGAAGATGCAGGCGTAGCCTGTGTAAAAATCGAAGGAAGAATGAAACGTCCGGAATATACAGCGATTGTCACAGGTGTCTATGCGAAACTGCTAAAAGAGAAGCGGAAGCCGACGGCGGAAGAGATGGACCTGCTGGAAAGAGTTTTTTCCAGACAGGGCTTCACGCAAGGCTATCTGGACGGGGATAAATCGGACATGCATGGGATTCGGACCGATGCGGAAGAAGATCTCGATGATGTCTATGCGGATGCGAGAAAAGCCTACTGTGACGGAGAAGTACGCAGGGTTCCGATCCATTTCTATACGCTTGTCGAAAAAGGAGAAAGGGTCAAGGCCATCGCATTTGATGACGACGGAAATCGTGCGGTTGCGTTCGGCCCGGTTCCAGAGCGAGCAAAGAGGCAGGGGGTTACAGCCGGATATATCGTCGAACAGATGTATAAGACCGGCGGAACGCCATTTACAGTGACGGAAAACCAGGCGAAAGCGGATGAAGGGCTCTTCCTGCCGGCGGCGGAAATCAATGCCCTTCGTAGGACGCTGATTTCTGAACTCTCCGAAAAGAGAATGACGCCTCCTTCCAGGAAAAGTGAACTGATGCCGTCCCCTCCGGAAAACCGCATTCCAAAAGGTGAACCGGCGGCGATTTTCCAGGTGATGACGGAGGAGCAGCTTGCACCGGAACTGGCAGAACTGAAGCCAAACTATCTGTATGCACCGGTGCAGCTTATGGCGGCACGGTTTGACCGAGTCGCGCCGTTCCTTACTAACGATGTGATACCTGTCGCGGTACTTCCGAGAGTGATAGTCGACGATGAGACAGAAGAAATTTACACCGCCCTAGAGAAACTGTCACAGTATGGAGTAAAGGAAGCGCTCGTCGGAAACATTGGTCATGTTGTGCTGGCCAAGCAGGCGGGAATGTCTGTGCGTGGTGACTTCGGATTGAATGCGTTCAATTCCAGAACGCTGGACGTACTCCGAACAGCTGGCTTTCTATCCGCTACAGCTTCTTTTGAGTTGAGATTATCCCAAATCCGGGATCTGCGCAAGCCACTGGATACGGAGATGATTATATATGGCCGGCTTCCGGTTATGGTATCCGACCAGTGCGTTATTCGTCAGAGCGCGGGAAAGTGTAATTGTCAGATCCCCGGGCAGCTTGCGGATCGAACTGGTTCGGTCTTCCCGGTTGTAAAGGAATATGGATGCAGGAACGTGATCTATAACGCACATAAGCTCTTTTTGGCGGATAAGCGCAGTGAGTTGCTTTCGGCCGGCCTTTGGGGCATGCGTCTGATGTTTACAACGGAAAGCGCCAGAGAAAGTGTTGAAGTCGCAAAAGCTTACCTGGGGCAAAATGATTATCAGCCGAATATGCTTACCCGCGGCCTCTATTACAGAGGTGTGGAATGAACAGAAGAAAGATTGTTCTCGCATCGGCATCTCCCCGCAGGAGTGAGCTGATGCACATGCTCGGGTTTTCTGACGTGATTGTTCACCCCGCAGAGGGGGAAGAGTGTCCGCCGAGCGGGGCAGCACCGGACGAGATTGTCATGGCGCTCTCCCGAGCAAAGGCGAGAGAGGTAGCGACCGGGCTCCATGAAGATGCCCTCGTCATTGCAGCTGATACCATTGTGTGGCTGGATGGAAAACTTCTCGGGAAACCGCATTCGGAAGAAGAGGCGTTCTCTATGCTGAAAATGCTCTCAGGGCGATGCCATGAGGTCTATACCGGTATCACGGTGACAGACCGGGATGGTGAACTCTGCGAAGTGGAACGGAGTATCGTTTGTTTTCGCGAACTCTCCGACGATGAGATACGCAGCTATATCGCAACAGGAGAGCCTATGGACAAAGCGGGAGCCTATGGTGCACAGGGGAAGGGAGCACTCTTTGTTCGTTCCATAGAAGGAGACTTCTTCAATGTCATGGGCCTGCCGGTCTGCAGGCTCGGTCAGATGTTAGCAAAGAAGGGAGTACCGGTCCTTTGAAGGAATACCTGAGAAAAAATGGCATCCGTGTCGGTATTGTCGTAGCTGCTGTGGTGTTGATCATCGGACTTGGAGCAGCTGCAAGAACAGGTCGGATCAGCTTCGTTCAGAATGCCCGGGGTGTGGCATCTGCACCCTTGCAGAAGGTTCTGAGTTCGGCGGCAAACTGGTTTGATACGATCTACGGGTATCTTTACGATTATGATTCTCTGATGGCGGAGAATGAGTCACTGCGTTCCCAGTTAGCGGATGCCCAGCAATCCGCACGTGATGGAATCGAGGCATCAGAGGAAAATGTTCGTCTGAGGGAATTGCTGAATCTTCGTGACAAACATTCGGACTATGTTTTGGAATCCAGCAAGGTGGTTCTTTGGTCTGCATCCAACTGGTCTTCTTCCTTTACCATCAGCAAGGGTGCCCGCAGCGGCATTGAGTACGGAGATCCGGTGATCACGGAGTATGGTGCGCTGGTTGGCCAGGTTACGGAGCTCGGCGAGACATGGGCTACTGTAAGCACATTGATTGATGTGGATATGAGCGTCGGCGGAACAATTGTCTCCACCGGCAGTTCAGGAATGGTTGTCGGCGAGTATTCTCTTATGAAACAAAAGCAGGCAAAACTGACTTTCCTTGCGGATGGTGCACAGATTTTTGCCGGTGACGAGATTACTACATCCGGTTCCGGCGGTGCATTCCCTGCTGGACTGGTGATCGGAACTGTGACGAATGTCCAGACTGAAGCTGGCGGACAAATAGAGTACGGTATCGTTGAGCCGCAGGCCAATCTGGATTCACTTGTCCAGGTGTTCATTGTCAAAGACTTTGATGTGGTGGAGTGAGCTTTGAATACACTGATTCAAAAAGACCTTCTTGAAAAAATCAATGTAGGAAAAATATTGCGCTACGGACTGTATCTGCTTGTCCTGCTGATCGCACAGAATATCCTTTTTACTCAGCTGCGTCTCCTTGGCGTCTGCCCGATGGTCCTGCCCGCTGCTGCGGTGGCAATGGGAATGTTCGAAGGCGCTACGTGGGGGCCTCTTTTCAGCCTGCTGCTTGGATATTTTGCAGATATGGCTTTCATAGAGAATTCTGTTTTTTTTACCTTGGTTTTTCCTGCTATCAGCTTTGCTGCGGCGTTTATTTCCAATTTCTTTATTAACCGCAGGTTCTTTGCCTATATCGGTGCTGCTGCATTCGGCCTTCTGATTACAGCATTTGGTCAACTTCTTAAAACCGCAGCCTCGGACAGCTTTTCCACCGTGATGGTTACGACAGCGCTGCTTCAGTCGCTGTGGTCGCTGCCTTTTGCGGTGCTTGCTTATTTTCCACCTGCCCGTCTGAGCAGGCTTGATTAAAGGAGTTACTTCGTGAAGCATCTTGTAAAACCCGGAAGGGTTGTGGCGATGGTCGTCCTTGTGATTCTGATTTTGGTGATTTATCTGACCTTCCTCTACCGCCTGCAGATTATTGAGGGAGAGAAATACTATAACCAGAGCAATGAGATTACCAATACGGAAAGAACGGTTACTGCTGCCAGAGGAAATATCCTGGACCGCTATGGCCGTGTCATGGTAAGCAACAAGGAGTGCTATAACCTTAAAGTTGATAATGTCAAGCTCTTTGCCAATGCCGATCCCAATGCGGTTATACTGGAGCTTGTGAAGATGGTGGAAGGTTTCGGCGATCACTATACGGATGACCTGCCTGTCAGCCGGACGCCTCCATTTGAATACGATGAGAACATGACGGATATTCAGCGAACTATGCTGAATGCTTATTTTGTTCGACAGAAGCCGGACGGACTTGCGGAAAACCCCAGTGCGGTCGAACTTCTCAGCTTTATGAGGACCCGGTACGGAATCGACAACAGCTATTCCAGCGAGGAGATGCGTATTATCGCCGGCGTCCGTTACTCCATTAATGTGCGCTATGCTGTCAATACAGCGGATTATCTGTTTGTCGAAGATGCGAGCATGGAGCTGATTTCCTCAATTATGGAGAATAAGCTCGTGGGCATCGAGGTCCAGCGGGCATACGTCCGCAATTATGAGACTGAATATGCAGCCCATATTTTAGGATATACCGGCCTGATGACACAGGAGGAATATGAGCGTTACTCCCTGCTGAGCTATGCCAATGACGCCATGGTGGGCAAGGACGGCGTGGAGTACGCATTTGAAGAATACCTTCACGGCCATGACGGAAAGGTGAATGAAATCCAGAACAACGCCGGCACCATACTCAGCACGGTTTATCTAGAGGAACCGGAACCCGGAGCCCACATCTATCTCACAATCGATAAAGTCCTGCAGGAACAGACGGAACGAATTTTAAACAACACGGTTAATACCATGATCCTGAACCGCACGCAGGAGCGAACCGAAGGAATTGCCCGCGGAGACTATGACCCGGAAATGAAAGACGAGATTACGGGGGCGGCTGCCGTAGTTGTCAAAGTCAACACGGGAGAACCTCTGGCAATCGCTAGCTGGCCTACCTATGATGGCGCGTCGGTTATTGAGAAATACCAGGAACTGATGGAAACACCAAATGCCCCGCTTTTTAACCGCGCTTTGATGGGCGCTTATGCTCCCGGCTCGGCGTTTAAGCCCTGCGTTGCTACGGCAGTATTGACTGAGGGACAGATCAACACCGAATACAAAATCAAATGCGAAGGTGTTTTCACCAAGTACGCTGCGGAAGGCTATGCGCCTGAATGCTGGATCTGGAACAGTGTCAAAGGAGAACACTATACCCATCCGGAGGAGAACGTAACCACCGCTCTGCGCGATTCCTGCAACTTCTTTTTCTACTCGGTGGGACATGACCTTGGTATTGATAAAATGGGTGAATATGCCCATGCTTATGGCCTCGGTGTCAGTACCGGAATTGAACTGGTTGAAACAAAGGGCAACATGTCCAACGAAGCAAACCATGCGGACTATACCGGAACCGTGTGGCGTATCGGTGATACGATGCAGGCTGCTATCGGTCAGTCAGACAGTATTTTCTCTCCGCTTCAACTGGCGGAATACTGTGCTACGGTTGCCAATTCCGGACACCGTTATTCTGCGTCCATCCTGAAAACCGTTCGCAACTATGATTACAGCAAGAAAATCTATGAACGCGAGCCCGAAGTTCTGAATACGATCCGATCTCCCGATTATAACTGGCTGGCTATCCATGAGGGTATGTACATGGTTTTGAACGACTGGATCAATGAGCCGAACGCCATCGTCTGGACTGCCTGCCCCTGGATCTGCGCAGGCAAAACCGGAACTGCACAGAAGGGCGAGAAGATCACCAATGACGGTATCTTTATCTGCTACGGACCTTACAACGAGCCGGACATTGCCATCGCAGTTGTTGTAGAGCGCGGCGGATCCGGTGCTAATGTACAGCGTATTGCAAGGCGCATCATGGATGCGTATATCAACATCTGCAGTTATTCAGATTCATCCGAAGATGAAATGACCTTGTTGAGGTGAGAAAAGGGAATTTTCCTGTTGCGTATCCAGGGAAAAACGAGTATAATATTTTATCCGAAACCACTTTTCAGTTGAGAGATTTGTTTTTGCGTGCGGATGTTTTTTGAAGGAGTAACCGATTTATGAATATTGCATTGATGGCGCACGACAGAAAAAAAGAATTAATGGTCCAGTTCTGCATTGCTTATTGTGGAATCCTTGCAGAGCATAATCTATGCGCGACACATGTGACCGGCAAACTGGTTGCTGAGGCTACAGGATTGCCGATTACACTCTATCTGCATGCGGATCAGGGTGGAGCGCAGCAGATTGGCTCCAGAATCTCTTACAATGAGATTGATCTGGTACTGTTTTTCTGTGATCCTGCGAATCCGAAAGGCTTTGATGATATCAACAAGGTTGAGCGCCTCTGCGATCAATATCAGATTCCGTTTGCAACCAATGCTGCAACGGCGGAAGTTCTCGTACAGGGACTTCGCCGCGGCGACCTTGATTGGCGTAATATTGTGAATCCCCAGAAAAGATAAGCCCTCTTGCGCTTTTCTTGAAGAGTGAAGGAAGAGTGAAGTTTGGATTAATTCCCGATCTTCACTCTTTATAATTGTTGGAACATAGAGCTGGCGTTTTTCCAACAGGCCTAAACGAATTATTGCCTGTACTGAATGAGGAAAGGAAGTAACAAGAATGAGTAGAGTGGAACCACGGACACTGTCCGGATTTATGGAACTTCTGCCCAGAGATCAGATAAAGATGGAGCGGATCATGCAGATCCTGAGGGATACGTACTCCCTGTTTGCCTTTACACCGTTAGATACGCCTGTGATAGAGGCTGCGGAAGTCCTGCTGGCTAAGGGCGGAGGAGAGACAGAGAAGCAGATTTACCGCTTTCAAAAAGGCGACAGTGATCTTGCACTTCGGTTTGACCTGACGGTGCCGCTGGCAAAGTATGTTGCAGCTCATTATGCAGGACTTTCATTTCCGTTCCGCCGCTATCAGATCGGAAAAGTCTACCGCGGAGAACGGGCACAGCGCGGTCGCTTCCGGGAATTCTATCAGGCAGATATCGATGTAATCGGAGACGGCAAGCTGGACATCGCAAACGAAGCAGAGATTCCGGCGATCATTTATACGGCTTTTACCAGACTTGGACTGAGACGATTTAAGATCAAAGTCAACAATCGCAAGCTCCTGAATGGTTTCTATGCCATGAACGGGATGTCTGAGAAAGCACAGGACATCATGCGCATTGTTGATAAACTGGATAAGGTCGGCGAAGTAAAGATTAAGCAGATGCTGATCGATGAGCTTAATATGCGTCCGTACAAGGCAGAGAATGTTCTGGACTTTATGGCAATCCGCGGCAGCAACACAGAGATTCTGGAACGTCTGGAAGCATATCGTGGTATGGACGAGACCTTTGACATGGGGCTGGAGGAACTGCACACGGTTATCCGTTATCTTTCAGCTTTTGGTGTTCCGGAAGAGAACTTTGCAGTGGATCTGACCATCGCCAGGGGACTGGACTACTATACCGGTACAGTATACGAGACAGAACTAACGGATTATCCTGAGATCGGATCTGTCTGCTCCGGCGGCAGATATGATAATCTTGCGGAGTACTATACCGACAAGCAGCTTCCCGGGGTGGGAATCTCAATCGGTCTTACCCGCCTGTTTTATGTGCTCCAGGAACAGGGCCTTCTCTCCGATGAGGTCCTGAGTGCGCCCTGCGATGTGCTTATTATCCCCATGACGGAAGATTACGGACCGGCAGTCGCAGCTGCAACTGTACTGCGAAGCAGCGGCCTTCGTGCTCAGCTTTACACAGAGAAACGTAAATTCAAGGCGAAAATGAGCTATGCAGATAAGATTGGGGTGCCGTTTATTATTCTGCTTGGCGAGGATGAAGCAGCACAAGGCCTTCTCTCTGTCAAAAATATGGAAAGCGGAGAGCAGCAGATGCTGTCTGTTGAGCAGGCAGTGGAACTGATCCGCAAATACATCGACAAAAGAAATAACGCCGCGCCCATCCGCGGCTGATAGGTTAAGGAGGAAATGAAGATGCAATCCCGTACCCATACCTGCGGAGAACTCCGCTTAGAGCATGTGGGCAAGAAAGTTCAGCTTGCAGGATGGCTTGAAAATGTCCGTGAAGTTGGCGGTAATCTTGCTTTTGTCGTAGTTCGTGATTTCTACGGAAAAACACAGCTTGTTGTTGAAGATGAAGAGCTGCTTCGCCAGCTGAAGGGAATCAATAAAGAGTCTACGATCGGCGTTGTCGGTATTGTCCGGGAACGTGCCAGCAAAAACCCGAATCTCCCTACGGGAGATATAGAGGTGGTTCCGGAATCAATCAAGGTTCTGGGGCGCTGCAGGTACAACGAGCTTCCGTTTGAAATTAACCGCAGCCGTGATGCTGATGAGACTCAGAGACTGAAGTACCGTTATCTTGATCTGCGCAACCCAGCGGTCAAACAGAACATCATTCTGCGCTGCAAGGTGATTGCGGCGATTCGTAAAGCCATGCAGGAGCATGACTTCCTTGAAATCACCACACCGATTCTGACCGCGTCCTCTCCGGAAGGAGCAAGAGACTATCTGGTCCCTGCACGGAAGCATCCGGGAAAATTCTATGCACTCCCACAGGCACCTCAACAGTTCAAGCAGTTGCTGATGACATCCGGATTTGACCGGTATTTTCAGATTGCGCCGTGCTTCCGCGATGAAGATGCCCGCGGAGATCGCAGCCCAGGTGAATTTTATCAGCTGGATATGGAGATGGCCTTTGCCGGTCAGGAAGACGTCTTTGCCATTTTAGAGGGTGTCCTGCCTCCGATTTTTGCCGAGTATGGGAAATATAATATCGCTTCCTCCGCACCTTTCCGTCGGATCAAGTATCTGGATGCTCTGGAGACATACGGAAGCGACAAGCCGGACCTGCGCATTGACCTGACTGCACAGGATATAACGGATCTGGTAAAAGACACCGAATTCCAGCACTTCCGAGACGGCAATACAGTCAAGGCGATCGTAGTTTCCGGCTGTGATATGACCAGAAAACAGATTGATAAGCTCTGCGCAGATGTCGAAGTGCAGGCTGGAGCAAAGCCTTACTGGTTCCGCATGGATGAAAGCGGGGCTCTTGTTGGAGGCGTTGCGAAATTTGTCGATCCTCTGAAGGAAACATTGACAGAGCGCCTCGGATTGAAGCCCGGCTGTCTGGTTGGTGTTGCCACCGGTGTGCGCGGTCAGGCTCAAAAGACCGCCGGCGTAATGATCAAGATGCTGGGTGCCCAGGTGCCCGGACATATGGATAAAGAGCGATATGAGTTCTGCTGGATCGTCGATTTCCCGATGTATGAAATCGGCGAGGAATCTGGTGAACTGGAATTCTGTCATAATCCGTTCTCCATGCCCGCCGGCGGTCTGGATGTGCTGCTGCAGGCTGAGCGCGGAGAGATAGATCCGCTCACAATAACAGCCGATCAGTATGACCTGGTATGCAACGGTGTGGAACTCTCCTCCGGCGCGGTCAGAAATCATGATCCGGAGATCATGATTAAAGCATTTGAAATGGTGCGTCTTGGGGAAGAAGATGTGAAGAAAAAGTTCCCGGCCATGTACAATGCCTTCTGTTACGGTGCACCTCCTCATGCCGGTATCGCTCCGGGTATCGACCGTATGGTGATGCTGCTGGCCGGAGAGGACAGTATTCGTGAAATCATTCCGTTCCCAATGAATAAGAGCGCCCAGGATATTATGATGGGAGCACCTTCGACGGTGGAGCAAAGACAGCTGGACGAGCTGCATATTGCCATCACCTGCGAACCGGAAGCCTGAAAGATATGTTTTCCCAAATCCGCAGCCTCGGAGTCAGCGGCGTGGGAGGCTATGAAGTCAGTGTTGAGGTCAATATCTCCTCCGGACTCCCGGCTTTCGATATTGTCGGCCTGCCCGACACCGCCGTGAAGGAGTCCCGGGAACGCGTTCGCGCAGCGATCAAAAACAATGGATTTAAGTTCCCGGTCAGTCGTATGACGGTGAACCTTGCGCCAGCTGATAAAAAGAAAGCAGGGACAATATATGACCTGCCACTGCTAATTGGTATTCTGGCGGCCTCCGGGGAACTCGAACAGCCTTCGGAACAGGCGGCTTTTATCGGAGAGCTCTCCCTTACAGGAGAGCTCCGTCCTGTACCGGGCGCCTTGCCGATGGCCATCGCCGCACAGCGCAATGGGATCAAAGAGCTGTACCTTCCGGAAGAGAATGCCCTGGAGGCTGCCTTCGCGGATGAAATAACTGTCTATCCGGTCCGGAATCTGTTTCAGCTGCTGAGGCACCTGAGCGGGGAAGAAAGAATCGAAGCTGCAAAAGCGCCGGAGATTGACAGGACCATGGCAGGGCTCTCGGACTTCGCTGATGTAAAAGGCCAGGAGAATGTAAAACGTGCGTTTGAAATCGCAGCGGCAGGCGGGCATAACCTTCTGATGGTCGGCCCTCCCGGAGCCGGTAAAAGCATGATGGCTAAACGCCTCCCGACGATCCTGCCCGATATGAGCCGGGAGGAGATCATCCAGACCAC
>JAEEGL013102437.1_pt1 | contig 11301 bp, 10 predicted proteins | sample 9134231 | NCBI WGS metagenome assembly JAEEGL01 (sample SAMN16246548, study PRJNA631951) | gut metagenome | biome: gut microbiome; feature: rumen; material: fiber-attached | host: Bos | place: Iran: Karaj | collected 2018-10
AGGGTATTTATCAGACAGTACCTGCAGAGGCGTCCGGTGTGAGCCGGGCGTGAACTAAGGTGGTTTCACGGGAATCATACTCCCGTCCTTAACGGACGGGAGTTTTATTTTTCGCCGCAGATCCATCGCGGAGCGCAGGATTATTCACAGGGAGGATATCGGAATGACAACGTACGAAGAACTGAAACGCCGCGGGCTGATCGCTCAGGTAACGGACGAGAAGCTGATCCAGGAGATGATCGACAGCGGCAAAGCTACTTTCTACATCGGATTTGACTGCACGGCGGACAGCCTGACAGCCGGACACTTTATGGCGCTGACGCTGATGAAGCGTCTGCAGATGGCCGGCAACAAGCCGATCGCGCTGATCGGCGGCGGCACCACCATGATCGGCGACCCTTCCGGACGTACCGACATGCGCAAAATGCTGACACGCGAGGACATCGACCATAATGCCGAGTGCTTCCGCAAACAGATGGAGCGCTTCATTGAGTTCGGACCGGACAAAGCGCTGATGGTCAACAACGCCGACTGGCTGCTTGGTCTCAATTACGTCGAGCTGCTGCGCGAGGTCGGAGCCTGCTTCTCCGTCAACAACATGCTGCGCGCGGAGTGCTATAAGCAGCGCATGGAGAAAGGCCTCAGCTTCTTTGAGTTCAACTACATGATCATGCAGAGCTATGATTTCTACTACCTGTTCCAGCATTACGGCTGCAATATGCAGTTCGGCGGCGATGACCAGTGGAGCAACATGCTGGGCGGCACCGAGCTGATCCGCAAGAAGCTGGGCAAGGACGCGCACGCGATGACCATCACGCTGCTCACCGATTCACAGGGCAAGAAGATGGGCAAGACCGCTGGTAATGCCGTATGGCTGGATGCCAACAAGACCTCGCCGTTTGAGTTCTACCAGTACTGGCGCAACGTCGGCGACGCGGACGTCGTCAAGTGCCTCAAGATGCTGACTTTCCTGCCGATCGAGGAGATCGAGGCGATGGAAGCATGGGAAGGCAGCCAGCTGAACCGTGCCAAAGAGATCCTGGCGTACGAGCTGACCACGATGGTACACGGCAAAGAAGAAGCCGACAAGGCTCAGGAGAGTGCCCGCGCGCTGTTCTCGGCCGGAGCTGCTTCCGACATGCCCACCACCGAGCTTACCGCTGACGACTTCACGGACGGCGCGATCGATATCATCAGCCTCGTCGTAAAGGCCGGGCTTGCCCCGACCCGTTCCGAAGCGCGCCGCAACGTACAGCAGGGCGGCGTCACGGTTGATGACGAGAAAGTCACCGACTACACCGCCGCGTTCCCGCAGGACCGTTTTGCAGGCGACGGCGTCGTCGTCCGCCGCGGCAAAAAGAACTTCCGCAAGGTTGTGGTGAAATAAAAAAACATAAACCAAGGGCTTGTGAAATAAGGCAGATCCTTTTTCACAAGCCCCTTTTTTTGCGCATCTTATAACAGATATTTTTCCAAAGCTTCTGCAAGTCCGTCTTCCGTATTCAGGCCGGTAACATCGTCCGCCGCTTCCTGAATAGCGGCAGGCGCGTTGCCCATAGCGATTCCTACGCCGCAGGCTTTGATGATTTCCAGATCACTGCTGCTGTCACCGATCGCAAGTGTTTCTTCATAAGAGACACCGAGTCTTGCAAGCACCTCTTCCACCGCGTTCAGTTTGTTCAGTGTGCAGTGCAGAAATTCCAGATTAGGCCCGGCTCCGGGACGCGTATGAGAAACATAGCCGGTCGCGGTAACCGTATCATAGATCTCCTGCTGCATCTCCACGGGAATGCCGTAGATATTCATCTTTTCCACGCATGTATTATGCTTCAGGAAATACTCGGACGGCTTCTCCACCGCAGTATACCATTTGTCCCGCACATACCATACATGGTGCTCCGGCACCACCGACCAGTCCGGATGATCAATAACGCTTTTCTCGTAATAGATCGTGGCGTCTGCGGCAATCTCGTTATAGAGTCCCTTGCCCTCAAGAAATCTCATCAGCTCAGCGGACTGTTCCGCCGGGATAAGGTCCGTATAAAGGCTCGTATTTGTGTCGCGGTCATACACGCGCGCGCCGTGACTCGTAATATAATAGCGGTAGCCGGGCTGCGTCAGAAGCTGCGGCGGCATCATATTGAAAACGCGCCCTGTGCAGGGAATCACGTGCACGCCCTTCTCCATCACTTTCTGCAAAGTGGTCATATTGCGTATGGAAACCGCTACCTGGCTCTTGCCCAAAAGGGTTCCGTCCATATCCATCAAAACTGCCCGAATACTCATGCCCATTCCCTCATGTTTCGTGAAATGATTATGAAAAGCCGATTGTTTCCGTTTATACTCTGAACAGCAGATCGCTGTAGACCGGGAACGGCCAGAATTTCCTGTCGACGATGGTCTCGAGCGTATCAGCGGTTCTGCGGACTTCTGCCATTGCCGGGATCACGTTGTCGCGGTAATACTCCGCTTCCTTCTGATGGTCCTCACAGTGGGCCGCCTCTGCCGCTTCCTCCAGACGCGCGGTCTGCCCGGCAAGCTGCTCGAGCAGCTCTGTCAGCCGGCTGATTTTAGCTGTCTCATATCCGACCGGAAGGTCCAGCGTTTTCTTGCCGACTGCAGTCTCCGTCAGCTCCTTCATATAGGCCTCAACAGCCGGAATGATCTGGCGGCGGGCCATATCGGCCATGACGCTCGCTTCGATATTCTGCACTTTGCTGTAGTTGGTCAGATAAATGTCATTGCGCGCAATAAGCTCCTGTTCGGAGAAGATTCTGTGACGGCGGAACAGATCGACGCTCTTCTGCGACACATAATACGGCGAAGCATCCGGCAGCGTCGGCAGATTCATCAGACCGCGCCGCGCGGCTTCCTTCTTCCACTCGTCTCCGTATCCGTTGCCGTTGAAAATGATCCTCTGATGGGCAGTCAGCTCTTCTTTAATAAGGCGGTTCAGCTCCGCGTTGAAATCTTCTGCCTGCTCCAGTCTGTCCGCATAGCGGCTCAGAATCTCGGCAACAGACGTATTCAGCACGATATTGGGTTCCGAGATCGACTGCGGGGCGCCGGGCATACGGAATTCAAATTTATTGCCGGTGAAAGCGACCGGCGAAGTGCGGTTCCGGTCCGTTGTGTCCTTCGCGAAACGCGGCAGGATATGCACGCCGACCTTCATCTCTTCTTTGGTCCGCGGATCATAGACCGCACCGGTGATGATCGAGGTCACAATCTCCTCGAGTTCTGTCCCCAGATAGATGCTGATGATCGCCGGAGGCGCCTCGCTGACGCCCAGACGGTGATCGTTGCCGGCGCTTGCGACCGACATGCGCAGCAGCTCCTGATACTCGTCGACCGCTGCGACCACCGCTGTCATGAACAGCAGGAACTGCGCGTTTTCGATGGGCGAATCGCCGGGATCGAACAGGTTGAGTCCTGTATCCGTGGAAATCGACCAGTTGTCGTGTTTGCCGCTGCCGTTGACATAGGCAAAAGGCTTCTCCGCGAGCAGGCATACCAGGCCGTGCCGGAGCGCGACCTTCTGCATCATCTCCATCGTCAGCTGGTTCTGATCCGTCGCCGCGATAACATTCGTATAGACCGGAGCGAGCTCATGCTGCGCCGGCGCCGCTTCGTTGTGCTCTGTCTTGGCCAGCACGCCGAGCTTCCACAGTTCTTCGTTCAGTTCGGTCATGAAAGCGGTGATCTTAGGCGCGATCGCGCCGTAATAATGATCGTCGAGTTCCTGTCCCTTGGGCGGCTTCGCGCCGAAAAGCGTACGGCCGCAGAAACGCAGATCCTCTCTCTGATCGTAGAGTTCTTTGTCCACCAGGAAATATTCCTGCTCAGGGCCGACCATCGCGTCCGCGTGGCTCGCCTGCGTGTTGAAAAGCTTCAGGATCCGCATGGTCTGGCGGTTCAGCGTCTCGGCGGACGCAAGCAGCGGACCTTTCTTGTCGAGCGCTTCGCCGTTATAGGAATAGAAAACGGTCGGGATGCACAGGACTCCATCCTTGATAAACGCGTAAGAGCTCGGATCCCACGCCGTATAACCACGGGCCTCGAACGTCGCGCGCAGACCGCCTGACGGGAAGCTCGAAGCGTCGGACTCGCCCTTGATCAGCTCTTTGCCGGAGAATTCCATCAGAACCTGACCCTGGCCGGCCGGCGAAATGAAACTGTCATGTTTCTCCGCGGTCACGCCGGTCATCGGCTGGAACCAATGCGTATAATGTGTCACGCCCTTCTCCACTGCCCAGTCCTTCATTGCTGCCGCAACAATGTCCGCGATCGACGGATCCAGGCCTTTGCCCAGCTCCATCGTTCTCTTCAGGGCATGGTACACATTCTTGGGAAGACGGTTCTGCATGACGGCATCGTTAAAAACCATCGATCCGAATGTTTCTTCCATGCTTTTGCGCATATGGGTCTCCTCCTTGGCTGATTCATGTGGTCACGCGGCCTTAGGCACCGCGCCGCGGCTTTTCTGCACCGCGATGCCGTATTATAACACGCTTTGGCCGCGTCTGTCCATAGATACGCGGCGAATCCAGGCGAAAAATCACGGTGTCCCCGGCAAAATCATTTTGACAAACAGCGCAGCATCGGGTACAATAAAGCCATCATAACCGCGCAGCGGAGAAAGGAAATCCTGAATATGAAAGATCCGAATTGTGCTTATTGTATGGAAGGCGAGCTGCTCGCCCAGTTTGGCATCAAAATCTGCGAACTGGAGGCAGGCATCCTCTATCTTTTTAAGGAGCAGAGCCATCCCGGCCGCGTTATCGTCGCGACCAAGCGCCACCTGAATGATATCATCGATATGACCGACGAAGAGCGTACCGCGTTCTTCGGAGACGTCGCGCATGTATCCGCGGCTCTGCAGAAGGTCTTCCATCCCGACAAAGTCAACTACGGCATGTACAACGACAAGGGCGGCCATTTCCACGTCCATATGGTCCCCAAATACAAAGATCAGTATGAGTGGGGCACCGTTTTCGAGATGAATCCCGGCAAAACCCTTCTCTCCGACGCTGAATACGACGAGCTGATCGCCAAGATCAAAGCCGCACTGTAAGGCAGCGCAGCTTTGATGCCGGCGCAGGCTGGGCAAGTGTGGGCAGTTTCGGCCCTGCAAGTCAGCATGGATCAGACTATTGCCGACAGTTTCGCATCACTGCCGGGCAATTTCATATCGAAACTGCAGAACTGTCCCTGGCGGGCCGGGCTGCGGCGGTAAAAGTGCCTTCTTTTTCAATTTTTACCGCCATACGGGCTGAAAAAAGCATAAAGAAACCGCTGATTTCACCATTTTTGATGCCGATTCGTGTCACTGCGGCAGAACAAATGGCGAATTCAGCGGTTTTTTCTGCCGATAAGGCCAAAACCCGCTGAAAACCGGCGGTAAAAATCGAGCTTTTCCTGATTTTTACCGCCAAAATCAACACAAAGGCCGGCGTCGACCAATAAAAATGAAAAGAGCTTATGAAAAACGGCCGATCCGTTTCCACAAGCTCTTTTTCTGTCTGTAAAATCCCACTCGGCTCACCGCGGCCGGTTTTCAAAACTGCTCAGCGCCCCACAGCCGGCCAGTCGGCGGCCTCGAGAAATGCATTAATCCGGTCCAGGCACTCCCGCCGCTGGTCGTCCACTGCGATCCGGAAGAAATCATTGCCCTCGATTCCTTTGATCGAGTATTCTGCCGTATCAATCTTGAAGAAAGGTCTGCGCAGCATACCGAGATAGGTCATGCTGCCGAGCGGCCGCAGCGCATCGACAAGTTTCCTGTCGACCGGGGCTTCCAGCAGATAATCATAAGCGTACCAGCCCGCTTCCACACAGTTTTCACGCGACGGAATGATCTCAAGGATTTTCACAGGCGGCCTCCTTCCCCGGTTTGACCCGCAGCGATATCCGCAGCCGGATTCTCCGCTGACGCCGCAATCTCCCGGACCGCCCGGACAAGGTCTTCGATTTCGGACATCACATTCATGTCCGATACACTGATCCGTACTGTCCCGTCCGTATACGTCCCCATCACCTGATGGATCAGCGGTGCGCACTGCAGCCCGGCCCGGACGATAATCCCATACGCGTTCTGCAGAATGTAAGCTACATCCCCGGCTTTTATCCCACTGATACTAAAACTCAGGACAGGCCCGTAATCTGCCTCCTCACCTTCCGGCCATCCATAAACCGTCACTCCCGGGATCTTTCGGAGCGCGAGGCTGCAGGCAGTCATCAGCCCGCGTTCATGCTCCGCGATCGCATCTACTCCGCGCTCGAGGCAATAGCGAGCCCCCGCGCCAAGCGCCGCGATACCCGGACCGTTCTGTGTCCCGACCTCGTATTCGTAAGCATCCGGCTGATCATCCCTGTAATACAGCTTCCGGCTGTCACGTCCTGTCCCTCCGTAACGGTACGGCCGGAAAGGTATTCCGTTCCGGACATAATAAGCTCCCGTCCCCTGCATGCCGTACAGGCTCTTGTGACCGGTCAGGATCAGCACATCGATGCCCCATTCGTCCGCACAGATCGGGACACATCCTGCACTCTGCGCGGCGTCCACGATCAGAATCGCACCGGCTTCATGCACAGTGCGCGAGATCGCGGCAATATTCTGGATCCGTCCCGTCACGTTGGACATATGATTCACAAAAACCACTGACGGCTCAGCTATAACTTCAAGAGCCCTGACAACTGCTTCCGGCGCGACATATCCGGTTTCATCACATGGAATGATCCGTACATCCCCTGTCTGAGGACCATAGACAGGCTCCAGCAGATTTACAAGCGGCCGCAGCACGCTGTTGTGTTCTGTCTCTGTGGCAAAAATGCGGTGTCCGTCAAACGGCAGCCCGTAAACGATCGCGTTGGCCGAATCCGTCGCGCCGGATGAGAAGAAAATCCGTCCCGTGTCCCGGATCCCGAGCAGCTGCCCGAGAGCCTGCCGCGTTTTGCCGGCAGTGTCGTCATCCCCCGCCGAACTCCGGAACTGTGAAGAAGGCAGCGCACGAACCGCCTGTTCATACGCTGCCAGTACACTCTCAGGTTTCGGCCAGGATGTCGCTGCCTGATTCAGATATATCATTTTATCCTTCCAGCACGTTAAAATGCATGATCTTTGCGAGCTCTTTAAGCTGCTTCATGTAATTGCCGAAGACAAGCACCTGGTGATGTCCGAATCCGGCCAGATTGTGCATGAAGGTCCGCGCGTCGTCCATCTGGATGTAATAGAACGGGCTGCAGTAGATCTCCTGGAACTCGCTGCGGATGACCTTGCCGACCTTGACGCAGAGTGTATCGCCCATGGGATTCACCCGACCGAGCGTGATTTCGTCCTGGTCATTCTCGGTGAAATCAACCTGCAGCTTGCCGCCGAAGCCCTGTCCGGTAAACGCCCAGAGCTTGTACTCCAGCGGTTTTGTCCCGAATCCGTTCATCTGCAGGGCCGGCACAGCGTGATGGATCTTAAGGATCTCATCGGATACATATTCCGGATTGCCCATGAAGGCCGGACGGTTTCCGAGATACATCATCATCGTCATTGCGGTCAGCGCGTTCAGATCCTCTTCGCAGGCACTCGGGATCCCCTGATCCTTGAGCAGCGAATGGCAGACGCAGGGCGTAAACTTGCGATTCTGCGGGATTTCCGATGTACAGAGCTCGTGGCACGCGGTCGAGAACGCGTTGCAGTCATAAATGTCCATCATTTTGCGTGCTGCAAGATAGTATTTGATATCATTCAGGAACCACTCCGTATTGACGCGGGTATCCGCGGAACCTGCAAGCATCTTCTCCGCGATCGGGCGGGCCTCCTCATCCGTAATGGCGTCCATATAAGGCACGATGCTGTCAAAAGGCAGCTTGACGACCTCCAGACCGTATTTCTGACGGATGATCTCCGGATCGCGGATCAGGCTCTGCATGCCGAATGTCGGCTGCGCCCCGGCTGTCAGCACGAGCGCGCGGGTATTGGCGACGGCCTTGCGCACCCAGAGCAGATGCGCCAGCTCGTTCAGATCCTGCAGATCCATGCAGACATAGGCCTCGATCCCGAGTGAACGGCAGTACGCGGCAAAATCGATGCCTTCGTTGCCGTTCTGCATGATGACGACCGGCTTATGGTAGCGCTCGAGCTTGGGAATCCGCCAGTTCATGCACAGGAAGAAATCGACCTTGTCCATATCTTCCTCGATCTGCGCGTAGACCTCCTGCGGAACGACAAATTTCTCGTCATACCGCGCGTCGACCGCCGGCAGCAGCGTTATCTCATCCGAAACGCCTTCCAGCACCTTGCAGGCATGCGCGAAACCGCGGTCAGCGGCAGCCGCCTCTGCTTCCTGCGTCATATTCTCCTTGCGGCCGGCACGGCACGGTCCTTCCCAGAAGTGCGAATGCGTCAGGCATCCCACGATCGGACGGACGATCAGTTTCGTATCCATTGCTCTTTCTTTCATAACAGTTCCTCCTGAATGATGTTTACGGACTAAGACTCCGCGTCAGCCCACGCTGTTCCTGCGGATGAAATTCGTCGAACGGGACGGCTCCTGCTCCGGCAGGGACACGCCCGCGCTGCGGCCCGCTTCGATGCTCTTGAGCAGCCAGGCCATATTGTTGCCCAGAGCGCGCATAACCAGCATGCCCTCTTCATCCTGCACCACTTCATCCGGCGTATTGCCGTGAACCATGTTCCAGTAGCGCGAAGAAACAAGCGGCATCTGGACGATCGTGAAATACTTGTTCAGCACGTCGATCGACGCGCTCGTCCCGGCACGGCGCGCAGAAACGATCGCGGCTCCGGGCTTGAATTCCAGAATTTTCTTATGGCTCCAGAAAAACCTGTCCAGGAAAGCCAGCACTTCTCCGCTGGGTGAAGCATAGTAGACCGGTGAACCGACAATGAGTCCGTCGCAGTCCTTCATGACCTCGGCCGCTTCGTGCACGAGCATGTCGATCTCGCCGTTCAGCGCTCTTTTTCCGATATGCATCATAACCGTCTCGATGCCGTTTTTCTCCAACGCACCGGCTACTTCACGCAGAGCTGTGTAGGTGCAGCCTTTCTCGCGGCGGCTTCCGTTGATCAGCAGTACTTTCATCTTGTCATCCTCCCCTTGTCAGTCCGCTGCCGTCTTACAGCAGCTCCAGATCGCTCCGGATCGCCGCGTCCATATCCGGCTTATCCGGGAATTCCTTGCTGTGGTCTTCCAGTGTGCAGAAAACGTTATAATAGCGCCTTCCGAAGGTCTTAAGCGACGCGGTGTCAAAATGCAGCAGGTCCGGCTTGCTCATCAGGCCGTCCGCCGGGACATATCCCATCATCGGGGTGGAGGCCGCTACCTCCCGCAGCTGCTCATTGATCTTGTCATAGCCCGAGATCGGCGGATTGTGCGGGCAGTCCTTCAGGAAATCTCCCAGTCCTCCCACGAGGAAAGGCACGTCGCCAATCGGCAGATCCCTGCGGAAGCCCTCCACGATCACGCGGAATTTCTCCGCGTAGTAAGGCCAGCGGTCCGGATAGCAGTCCGTCTCGCCCTGATGCCAGAGCACGGCCGCGATCGTGGACGTACGGGAAGCAAGCCGCGCCATCGCTACGGCATGATCGTACAGCAGCCCGCCCACGTGCCACTGATCAAGTGACGTCCCGCCGTCCGCACAAGGGATCAGGCCGACGTCCGCGTCATGATCGCGGATGTACTCCTCCGCAAAATACTCCGCCAGATTCACGCCTGCAAAAGGCCTGTCATAATTGACCGGGCGGAAAGCCTTCTGCCACCTGCCGTTCTTGAGGACCTTAAGCCTCGGCTCCGCAAGCGGCTCCGCTTGCGACATATCACCGCGCCCCGCCATATTGGATTGTCCGATCAGCAAAATGGAATGTAGAATCATCTGATATCACCATTATATAAAAATAAGATCACAAACTGTCTCAACCGTAATTTACTATACCACGGGCGGCCGGGATTTTCAAGAATCAGTATCAGCCGGGAAAAACGTTATCGCCGACTTTGGCCTCATCCATCAGCTGTTTTGTGCTGAGACACTGCCCTTGTGCTCATCGTGGCGGTAAAAATTTCATAAATGGTATATTTTACCGCCGGTTTACAGCTATAGACCCCTCGAATACAATTGCTGCCAGCCTGTTCGGGCTTGTTATTATAGCATCCGGAGCTGATATGCCCCGAAAAAGCCGGGATTCGGCGGTAAAATCCGGCTTTTTCCAACAATTTACCGCCAAACTGGCGGTAAAAATAACAATAATAGGCGCTTTTACCGCCGCATCCTGGCAAAACTGTCCCGTCCCGCAGCAGCAAAAAAGGCTGCCTGGCGGAGCGTACCGGGCCAGTCAGCCTTCTGTTTATTTGCGTGTTTACGCGGTTTTCAGCATTTTTACGGCTTCGTTACGGCTTATCATACCGACTGCTGATCTCGTCGAATTTCTCCTTGGTGATCAGCGCGTCTTCCGGTATCCCCGCAAACTTCACGATGTAGGTCCACCTTCCGTAGGGCTCGATCGTGGAAATCCGGTCGACATTGATGATATACGAGCGGTGGCTCCGCAGGAATCTCGGCGCGGGCAGCCGCTTCTCGATCTCCTGCATCGTCATGGACGTCTCGATCCGTGCTTTCGCGGTCCGGATCACGGAGAGATCGCCTTCCCGCATGACCATGTAGATATCGTCGGTCCGGACGATCGAGATACTGTCCCTCCCTTTGATCATCAGCCGGTCCTGCGGAGCGGGTTTCTGCCCTGCGGACGGGCCGGGAGCGGGCTTTGCCTGATCCGATTGTTTGCGGATCCTCTCAAGCGTATGCCGGATCCTGGCGATATCGAACGGCTTTACCAGGTAGTCGAAAGCATACATCTCAAACGCGCTCGGCATGTATTCGGCATAAGCCGTAGCAAAAATCAGTTTGAGGTCGGGCAGTGCTTTCATCATGATCCTGGCGCAGTCGATGCCTTCCGCGGACGCGCCTTCGCGGTCCTTCCCGGCATCGTCCTTCCCGGCGCCGCTGTTTCCGGACGTGCTCCCGCCGGCATTATCCTTTCCGGAAGTGCCCTTCAGATCGACGTCCATAAAAACCACATCCGGTCTGATCTTGGAAAAACGCAACAGTGCCTCCGTCATACTCCCGCATTCCGCGGCGACTTCAAAATCTTCGGTCTGCTCGATGACCCGCCGCAGGATCAGCCTGATGCGGGGTTCATCGTCCACGATCATGACTTTGATCTGCATGTACAATCCCTCTTCTGCTTGTCAGAATCAAATCCGGCAGCACAGCCGGCTGCCGGATTTCTGCGGA
>JAEEGL013497724.1_pt1 | contig 11301 bp, 7 predicted proteins | sample 9134231 | NCBI WGS metagenome assembly JAEEGL01 (sample SAMN16246548, study PRJNA631951) | gut metagenome | biome: gut microbiome; feature: rumen; material: fiber-attached | host: Bos | place: Iran: Karaj | collected 2018-10
AAGAGCTTGATGAACTGCTTGCTCCTTACGTCATTGCTTAAGGGCCAGAGCCTCTTGCCCGAACCGCCTGATAATAATACTATGTTCATACTAATGATCCGACCTTTCTCTAAATGGACCGCATTGATAAACTGTGCGGATTACTAACAATTCTACTTGGTTTTACATCAATAATCAATCCGGGGCTTAACGGCTGTCATTTATCTGCATTAAGCTCCGTAAGGCGTGGCAGATACCTCTCGACACATTCAAGGATCACAAGATCCGGATCGTAGCTATCAAGGGTTTCTTCAAACTTATCGTTATATTCCTTGATGTCCAGGAATCTGACTTCAGAAAAGCAATACACGGCCACATGCTGCAGCGAATCCCCGAATGAATCTCCGACGATCAGCAGCTTCTTATTCGTCTTATATTCATCCGGAATGGTATCGCCGTTGATCTTATATGTCACATCGGGAAATCTGTCCTGCGTTGCACTGATCTTCGTTAAGTCTCCGACAAAGCCGGGTTCCACGCTGAACTCCACCTGTTCAAACGCCGATCCTTCGATCAGACCCTCCGGAGTATCCGCTTCCCCGTCAAGGCTTCTCATAACAGCAGTAAGCGCCAGATATGCTCCCTCATCCGTCCAGTGAGTATCCGTCTTATAATAGAGCGGATAGTCCTCATGCGCACAGATAAGCAGGTCGCTTACATCTGTATATGTCCAGAGCGGAACATAACTGTCCATGATCATCGGCTTAAGTCCCCTCGTACTGACATAGTCAGTAAGCTGCATAAGCCTTGATGTATCGCTTATCTTCTCAACCGTGTCCGGCATATATTCTGCATATACCTGCTCTTTATTCGGTATCGTGAGGACTGCAAGTTTTATCTTCTGTGAGTCTTTACCGCTGCCTGACGCGATCACATCATGCATGTATATGGTGTCTGCCGCGTTCTTAAGATTGGCATATGCAGCCGCAAGCTCATCATCGCTAAACCGGTTGATGCCCATATAGTCATGCAGAGGTTCACCGTCCGTATCGGTCTTATAGAAGAGCCATCCTTCCTTACCTAAGAGCACCTCGTTTGACTCCATATAGAGGCCTCCGCTCATCCATTCGGTAAGCCTCGTGTTAAGCCCTATCATCTTGTACTTGCCAAGGATATTCTCGCTGTACTCACTTACCGGGATATGCTTGATGCACATCCTCGCCAGAGTTCCCAGGGGCAGACCCATGACTGTAAGGATGAGCACTGCCGCCACGATATATCCCGATATCCTGCTTAATCTGTAAGCGCCGTCTTTTTCACTCATCCGCCGTTTCCTCTGTAGCTGCAGTTGTATCAGCAACTGTAACCGTATCTTTATATGCGGCTCCTGCCCTGCCTCTTATGAGCCATACCGCCAGACCGATAAACGTCAACATGCCTGCAAGTTCACTCGCCCTGTAATACCAGGGTTCCGCATATCTTATCTCAACCATATCCCTGCACCCTGCAGGAAGGATGAGTCTTATCCTGTGATCATCACCTTCCGTGATCTTATATTCATCACGAGCCTTGACATCTCCGTTACCGTCCACGGTATAGGAATGATATCCCTCATAATATATAAGCGGTAATTCCACCCAGCCTTCAGCCTCTGTCGGATCATCCGCGATCACCGTATAACTCCTTCCGTCAAAGCCCATATCCTGTGAAGTGACGGCTTCCTCCGATGTACGTAACCCCCGGTCCTTAAGCGTCTCCGGATCCATATCATCCGGCAGATACATTATATCCGAATCCATAAGTGAGAACTTTACTCCCTCAGCATTCATCGCATCAACGTGCTTATTGTCAGCCGTACACTGCATCCCCATGAACACAAGAGCCGAGGCTGCAGTCACGATCCATAATATGATACGCACAGGCCTCTTATCCCATACCCTGCACACATATATAGTAAGAGTGCTAAGTAACAATGTGGCGATGACCAGATATCTCCACGGGAACTGCACTCCGCCTATGATGGCTGCCACGGGACTTAAGTGCTTTGCTATGGCATCATACGGAAAAAAGAAGGTCGTCATGAAGAGCGCAAGGACCGACAGTCCCATAAGCACCGGGGCGAACACCGTCCGCTCCATGTGCCTGTCCTCATTCTCTCTTCCCATACATGAGCGGATAAGCCCTGCCGCTGCCAGCAGGAATATGAGTACGAGAACCGGACCGAGTGTAAAAGGCATCTCCTCAAACAGACCCAGACCTTCCTCAATGCTGTGGGAGATATCGGTATAATCTCCTTTAAAGGATAATAACTGCAGGGGATGAACGCCCTGTCCGCCGATCTCCCGTGTCAGATGCTTTACCACATGATCGCCTTTAAGATACATATCCGCAAAGGGAACGATAAAGCCTGCATTCAATATGAGGGTCACAGCCCCCGACAATATGATCGTAAGCAGATTCCCCGCCCTAACTATCCTCTTAATGAATATAAGGCAGTATATAAGGGCAAAAACAGATACCATAACGCATGTTAGCATATGCGTCTGTATCACACCCGTCAGTCCGGACACCCAGGCTTATAAACAGGATCTTCTTATATCTGCTTAGCCTTGCCTTATCTGCGCCTTCAGCCGAGACCGTTATGTCAGGACCATCCTCCGATGCAGTACCCGCCACTGCCAGATACAGGCCGAGCGCGATAAGCGGCAGGAACGTAAATGCACCGTACTCTCCTGCTGCCGCCCTGATATAAACATCATTAAGTCTCCAAAGAGACAGAGTATATACTGCAGATGCCAGAAGCCCCGCATCCCTTCTTCCCGAGATCGTCTTAAAGCATATATATGAGATGACGGCCGTGAGAATGTTCATGATCACCACATATATCATGTAGCAGATCCACAGCGGCATACCCATCAGATGCAATATGGCAGAAGGATAGAGGAAAATGTCTCCGTAGAATATCGCCATCGGATAGCCGAAATCATTCTCAAAGTATCTGTACATCCTGACCGGGAGCACATGCGCCTTAAGTCCTGAGGCTATGGCTCCTATCCTGCCCATATGCGCTTCAACGTCATGACCGCCCGATACATATCCGTTAAACATCCATGGGATCAGGCCTGCCGAAGAAATGACTATCACGGTCAATACTCCGAGGAGTGCCGCCTTCTTCTCCCATTCGGCATCACTTCTTAGGAAGATCACAAGAAGTGCTGCTAGATACAGTATCAGAGCCGCTCCCATAACCTTAAGCGCCCTGTATGCCCCCGTCGGCCCCGGCATCCTGTACAGGGCTACAGACATAAGCCTTAATGTCATACCCTCGTATGAAGGATGTATCTGTATCTGAATATGACTTCCGTTTCCATCTGCATGGATATAGCTTTCCGTATAACCCGAATACGGTGTGAGCATCAGTTCCGATGTACAGCTTATCCCCTCGGCACTTACGGGACTTAATGATGCAAATCCGTTGGTCTCATAGGATATAGCCAGAGAATAGATCCCCTTTTCAAGGCCTATGTCATCTGTCGTAAATCCTTCCTGTGCATAATCGGCGACCATATCAGTCTCTGCCGAATAGTACATGGGATCAAGAGCCTTGCCTGCTCTCATCGTTACAAGCCCGGTTATCCCTGCGATCAGCAGTACGACTGCCGCATATATCACAGATATAGTAAGTATTCTGTTTTCCTTAAGTCTGTCCGTCAATTTGCTCATAGTTAAAAATTGAAATAGATAAAAGGACTATATGCATTATTGTATATATATGTCAGGGCGAGCACAAAGCCCCCTGCTATAAGGATACCGTACAGGACTCCCTTGGGTTTCTTAATGGGGAAGCAAAGGATAACGGCTGCTATATAATATACGAGGTTCTGCCTGATATAAGCTATTGCTGCTCCTGCACCGGTCGAACCCGATCCCCCGAACATACCTCTTATATAAGCCCATGCATCTCCTATGCTCTCAGACCTGAATACAACCCAGGCAAAGATCACTACAAGCAGGGTATATATATGCTTGACTGTATTAGTCAATAATTTGCCCGCGGTCAGTCCGTTCGCCCAAGCACCCGTATTTCCGTCCTTCTTAACCGTAACTCCGGCCATTTTCTCTATGGTGAGTACAATGAAATAGATCATCCCCCACACCACAAAGGTCAGATTGTCACCGTGCCATATACCGGTAAGCAGCCATACGATGAAGAGGTTGAATACCAGTCTCCCTCTGCCGACCCTGGAGCCGCCTAAGGGTATATATACATAATCCCTGAACCACCCGGATAATGTCATATGCCATCTGCGCCAGAACTCGGTCACGCTTGCCGATATATAGGGATGGTCAAAGTTTTCCGGTATCTCAAACCCGAACATCCCTCCCAGTCCGATGGCCATATCGGAATAACCGGAGAAGTCAAAGAATATCTGTAATGTATAGGATATCGCACCCAGCCACGCAAGAGAGGCTCCGGCCTCCAGCCTGCCCCCGATCATAAGTCCCCATACAGCGTCAGCGACTGCCGCCATCCTGTTGGCTATGAGCACCTTCTTGATGATACCGCGCATAAACCTCTCGGCACCCGTATAAAAAGACGAAAGAGACTCACTTCTGTCTCTCATCCTGTCTCTTATGGTCTTAAAGCGGACTATGGGACCTGCGATAAGCTGCGGAAAGAATGATATATACAGACCTGTATACAGCGGATTGACTTCAGCCGTCACACTTCCTCTGTATACATCGATCACATATGACATGGCCTGGAACGTGTAGAATGATATTCCGATCGGAAGAACGATATTTTCTGTGATATGTGAAAGCCCTGTACCCGATAACAGAGCTTTGGCATACTTAAACCAGACAAGACCGGAGATATTGACCGCCATGGTCAAAACAAGCAATACTCTCCGAAGAGTCTTCTTTTCCTCCGAAGTCCTGCTTATGAACATGGCCATCAGATGATCAAATATGACATATCCCAGCATAAGGAATACATATACAGGCTCCCCCCACGCATAGAATACTATGCTGGCTGCAAGGAGCCATATGTTCTTGAGTATTATGTTGTGGGTCAGTATATGTATCCCATAATACCCTGCCAGAACCACCGGCAGGAATATAAGCAGGAATTCTTCACTCGGAAAAAGCATACGGGTTCTCTGTTACTTCATTTCCATGTAGAGGAAACTGTTATCAACCTGATGGTCAAGCTCGTAGTCTGCGTTGCAGACATAGAATACAAGTCCGTCATAGCTTATCGGTACCCTTACGGCCTGCTTGACAGTTGACACATACTTCCCGGGCTCCGACGGTATCGGAGTAGGCGTAGGTATCGGACTCGGTGTCGGCAGAGGAGACGGTGTTATCTCCGGTGCCTTAAGAGGCGTCGATGCGGTTGCCCCCGGTGTGGTCGAACCTGTAGTCGACGGTGCTGCCGTGGGTGTCGGTGTAGGCGTAGGTGTAGGCGTCGGAGTCGGTGTAGGTGTGGGAGTCGGTGTAGGCTCTGAAGCTGCGCCCGGCGTAATGGCGGGAGTAACCGTCGTGGTGTAGAAAGACTGAGTCGCCTCCACTTTTTCCCTTGTTCCGTCTGCGTAGGTAATATAATCCGTCAGAGCATAATCTGCCGGGCCGGTATATATATCCGTATATCCCCACATGACTCTGCAGGGTCTGTCCATGGCAAACTCCACTTCAACTTCTCTCCACTCATATCCTTCGGCATAAGGATGTCCGTTATCCGAAGGGAACTTCCTGTATGATACTACTGTCACGTTTCCGTCGGCGATCCTGTTGTCATATCCGGTTATCGTATGATAGTCACTGCTGCCACCGGCATATAATGCATAATTAAATGATGTGGTATCGGCAATATAGGGTGAGAGGGCGGACCCTTCCGTGATCCCGCATATGGCACAGGTCCTGGGCATGTCGTAGGTTGCATCCACCCACTTATGCGCTGCAAGACCGCCTTCCGTCACTCCGCACACCGAGCAGTGTCTGGGAGTCAGGCAGGTAGCCTCTATCCATGTATGCTCCTCAAGATCACCTTCTACGGCTCCGCAGACAGAGCAGGTCTTGGGACGGATACATGTGGCTCTGAGCCAGTTATGACCTAAGGGCTCTCCCTCCGTTGCACCGCAGCGGGCGCAGGTACGGGGCGCAATACAGGTGGCAGGAACCCAGTCATGACCCAATGCCGCGCCTCTGGTCTCTCCGCCTATCATGCACACCTCAGGCTCCTCACAGGTCGCTTCCTTCCAGTCATGCTGCAAGTGTGGCTTGGTACAGCCCGTGAGAGTAAGGATCACACATACGAGTGTCAATATGCCGATCGCTCTTCTTTTTACATACAATGTTCTCATAATGTCTGCTTGGGGATCCGTCATGGCAGACCCCTGTACTCCTCTATAATCTGTCTCTTATAAACTTGATAAACGCATCTTCCGGAAGGGGCTTGCAGAAGTAGAAGCCCTGTATGAGCTCGCAACCCTGCAGAAGATCCGTATTGATCTCTGTAAGCTTCCGTGCAACCTCTTCAGTCTCGACTCCTTCGACCAGCACTTCCTTGCCCATCTCTCTGAGCATTGCTATTGTATCACGGATCACGATCCACATCTGTGAATTGTCGATCACGCCCACAAAAGATTTGTCCAGCTTGACCTCTTCGACCGGAAGGGATGTGACACGGCGGATATTGGAATAACCCGTTCCGTAATCATCCAGTGCAAATCTTATGCCCTCTTCGTGAAGTCTCTGCACATTGGCATCCACTATGGCCGGGTTGATGTCTGCCGCAGTCTCTGTGATCTCAAAGCTGACCTTTCTCGCATCGATGCCCTTGGTGGCTATCATATGCATGATCTTGTCAACCAGATCCACCTCGATACATTGTGATGCCGACAGGTTGATCTCAATATATCTAAGCCCCAGCTCATCCAGGTCGTTACGGGCGATAAAATCAAATACCGCTCCGAGGACAAAGTCTCCTATTGCATGGATGTCTCCGTTGCTCTCCGCTATAGGGATAAAGACTCCGGGCGGAATAAAGCCGTACTTCTCATCCTTAAGTCTTATGAGAGCCTCAGCACCCACGAATCTGTCTTCGAATGTCGAATAGATGGGCTGATAATACATCTCAAAGAGGCCGTTGCTTATGGCACGCTCTAAGATCTCATCCATCTCATTACGGATCATAAAGTTCCTGTCGTTACGATGCTCAGCATACAGCATCACATCCCTGGTATCTCCCATTGTCTCATGGAATGTTGTAACAAACGAGAACATGGTCGGGAGTTCCTCTATGTCTTCCGGACATCTGACTATGCAGACCCTTGCATCCATAAGTACTGAATACTCAGCCACATTCAGTGATGCCCCCATGAAGCTTTTTATATCCTCTGCTACGGGCATGGCCTTATTTATATCGTAATCATCCGACAGGATCGCATAAGTTCCATTCTCAAAATAGAAAATGTCAATAGGATAATTGCGCTTTATCGCGGTATCGCTTAAGGCATCCGTGATCATATGCAGGAACCTGTTATAAAGGCTCTGGCCGAGATAAAGTCTTAGGTTGTTATAGTTGACCACCTTCACGAGGATAACAGTGATGGGCTTGTGCATCTTGAAGATCGTAGTGATCCTCTCAAGGCTTGTGGCATACTTCATCGCTCCCGTGATCGGGTCTATCTGATACTCATGCTTCTGCAGCACGATCATAAAGAACAGTACAGCCACGGCTATGCCCAGCATCTCGATAAGGACATCCGGGAACAGAGTCTGTACTATTATGCCGGCTATCACTATAGGATAGAGAGCTATGATCGTCTGAACCTTATCCTTACGGATGATATTCCTGTACTTAATGATGATCCCGAGTCCCCAGAGAGCGTATGCCAGGGATGTCACATAGAATACCGCTAAAAGCGGTCTCCTCGTATAGACTACTGACTCCGTGACCTCAAATGCCAGGTGGGTAAACGGATTAGTGATAAGTACCGCTATATTGACTATGAGCAATGTCCACCAGATGATACGGGCCTTTATATTCTGCTTATATACATGCCAGATATCTATGGTCGAATATATATACAGGGTATATACCGAGAATATCATATTCTGCGAACCGAAGTAGAGATAATTAAAGGCATAGGCGATCAGACGGCTGCTGGCTGAGATCCCGGGATTATTCTCAATGTAGCCCGCAATAAAGTCAGCAAGGGTCGCTAGCGCAGCCATTTCGATCAGGATAAGCAACAGGGAATTAGCCCTGTCCCTCATCTGTCTGCGAACAAGGAGAGCCACAACGAATATCGCCAATATGACAAATGCACACGCATCAAAATAGATTATATTGTTCATTTATTCTCCGCCTAAACATTTGATCTGCGTATGAACCGCACAAACTCTCGCTCCGGCAAGGGCTTGCTGAAGAAGAATCCCTGGATATAATCACATCCCAGATCCCTGAACTTCTCCATTGCTCTCTCCGTCTCAACACCCTCAACAAGTATCTTCTTCTTCATGCTCTTAAGCATATCCACGGTATTGCGGATCACTATCCACATGGACTCGTTGTCCATATCATCCACAAGACATTTATCCAGCTTGACCATATCAAGAGGCAGTGTGACCACGCGCTTGATATTGGAATAACCCGTTCCGTAATCATCCAGTGAAAAACTGAAGCCCTGGGCTGACAGCTTGTCGATATTCATGTCCGTAACAGCCGGATCATAATCCACTGAAGTCTCGGTGATCTCCAGATTGATCTGCGAAGACCTGACTCCGTACTTCTTAAGAACGGACTCAAACTTTTCCGCAAGATTGGATTCGATACACTGAGCTACCGAAAGATTGACTTCCACATAATCAAGCCCCAGTTCCTTAAATGTATCACTCGAGACGAACCTGCATACCGCATCAATAACATAATCACCTATATGATGGATCGCTCCCGTCTGTTCTGCCACCGGAATGAACAGTGCCGGTGAGACAAATCCGTATTCTTCATCAATGAGTCTTATAAGAGCCTCTGCGCAGGTGAATCTCTTCTCCCTCAGAGAATATATGGGCTGATAATACATCTGGAAGTTGTGTCCGCTGATACCCCTTCCTATGATGCTGTTCATATCATTCCGCATCCTGAACTCCTTGGACTCTGATATGTCGGACATGATGACCAGCTTATCCGCATCATGGATCCTGTATTCAAGAGCATTGACAAACCCTATCATGGCATCCACATTATCTATGTCGCTCGGACAGTTTATGAGGCACATCCTGGTATCCATCATGATCTCCATTCCGGACAACTTAAACGGAGCCCTGACAAAGTCAGACAGCATACGTCCGAAATTGTATATCATATTGTATCTGGAATATGATGTGACAGCCGCAAACGTACCGCGCTCAAGGAAGTACAGTTCCGCCTTGGAATCGGTCAGGGAGTTCATGTTCTTGAACTTATCTGCAAGCTTACGCGTAAGATCCGAGTACAGATCATATCCGAGAGTCTCCCTTAAGACCGCATAATTGGTATCCTTGATGAGCAGTACCGTAGACGGACGACCGGAATCAATGATGTTCTTGATATCCTTATGGAATCCCGCAGGAGTATTGAGTCCTACCACACTGTCCAGATACTCTTCAGGCTTATGCACTCCCACAGCCATCACCACTGCAAGAACAGCCGTGCCGAATATCTCTATCCTGAACTCCGGCATGAACATCTGCGCAAGTACGGTAAAGGTGTTCATGGGCTGGAATATCAGCAGGATCAGATTCTTTTTCTTATCTATCAGCTTCCGGTTGCGGATCAGAATGACAATACCGAGCAGCATATAATAGAATGCACCGATATAGAGGGCAAACATAAGAGGGCCTCTTAAATATACCGCATTCTCATCGATCACAAATATCGCACCTGTAAACGGATTGGTAATGATAAGAGCAAGTTCTGCTATATAAGGGAGAGCAAGAAGAAGGCTTAAAGGCTTAAATGGCTTAAGTCTGTGCCATATACCTATGAATGAACATATATACAGGATAAAGAACGGCGGAGTCAGATTCCTGATGATAAAGTAGGTATAATCCAGCGCATACTTGGTGAGCTGGTCAGTTGTCAGCGCCTCAAATACATCGACTATCGCCGTAACCAGGAGCGCGCATATAAGCAGCCCAAAAAGCACATTCGTACGGTTCGAATTAACCCTTCGAAACAGGAGTGCTACAATAAGTGTTGCCAATATGATGATCGCAGATATTTCAAAATATAGATTAAACTGCATTACCGGCTGTCTCCAACGCAAAATCCTTTTAATTGCGGACCTTTTCAAACATAGCGCATAAACCGAAAAAGGGCGCAAAATAACATATATATTTTACCACCAAATAGGGAAAATTAACAGAAAAATAAGCAGAATTCTGACAAAATTTGTATATTTTAGTTATTGGAGATAAAAGAACAATAAAAAAACGCCTTTCGGCGATCATGTGTATATCTGTAAAAGAATCCGTGCTCCGGACCGGACTTGAACCGGTACGGTGTCGCCACCGTGGGATTTTAAGTCCCATGCGTCTGCCAATTCCGCCACCGGAGCAAAATTAAGTTTTAGAAATGGACCTGCGGGGACTCGAACCCAGGACCGACCGGTTATGAGCCGGTTGCTCTAACCAACTGAGCTACAGGTCCCTATATCAGTGGGACGTTTGACCTCCAGTCAAACGCAGGGTTGAACTTTGCTCAACCTATGACTCCGACGGGAATTGAACCCGTGTTACCGCCGTGAAAGGGCGATGTCTTAACCTCTTGACCACGGAGCCGTATGTTAACGTTTTTCTGGATCTGCAAAAGACGCAGATCAAGAAAAGCCTGTTAACAAACGATTTGACCTGTGGTCAAATCGTACGTCTAAATCTCTGGACGTTTCGGCTCTATAACTAGCCAAAACCTGATCATTTCAGTTCTGCTGAAACGTAGGGTTGAGCTCTGCTCAACCTAACTCCCCGAGTTGGGTTTGAACCAACGACCCTCCGGTTAACAGCCGGATGCTCTACCGCTGAGCTATCGAGGACTACGTTGCGCTTTTTCTAAGTTTGCAAAATACGCAAACTAAGAAAAACCTGCATCCGTCCGTAGCTGCTTCGCAGCTACTCAATGGGAACTATGTTCCCTCAAAATCGAACACTGAATCCAAATACTTTTATTGGTTAAGCTATCGACCTATTAGTGACCATCAGCTGAACATATCACTATGCTTACACCTTGGCCCTATCTACCTTGTCGTCTTCAAGGGGTCTTTCGGTATCGCTACCATG
>JAEEGL013703184.1_pt1 | contig 11301 bp, 9 predicted proteins | sample 9134231 | NCBI WGS metagenome assembly JAEEGL01 (sample SAMN16246548, study PRJNA631951) | gut metagenome | biome: gut microbiome; feature: rumen; material: fiber-attached | host: Bos | place: Iran: Karaj | collected 2018-10
CATAAAGCGGCGGACCGCCGCGAATGGGGGCTTTCTCCCCTCCGCCCTACGGGCTCCGGTTCAAAAGCCCCCATTCGCGATATCATACTGAACGTTTATCTTTTTTGAGGAAAGTGGTTCATATCAATTGACATCACAGATAAAACTTAATGCGATCGCTTCAATGGATATTGACATCAAAATATCAAAATGATATAATATTTCAGGTCAAAAATTAAATTTCTATATAAGGAGAGGTATTATGGAATTTACAAAGAATCCTTCCGTACTCAAATGGATCGAAGAAAAAGTAGAGCTCGTAAAACCGGCGAACATCGTTTGGATCGACGGCTCCAAGGAGCAGCTTGACGCATTAAAAGCGGAAGCCTGCGCCACCGGTGAAATGTATAAGCTCAACGAGGAAGAGCTTCCGGATTGCTATCTGCACCGCACCAAGCCCGACGACGTGGCCCGCGTGGAAGACAGAACCCTGATCTGCACGCCTACCGAAGAAGAGGCCGGCCCCACCAACCATTGGATGGAACCGAACGCCTGCTACAAAATGCTTTACGATATCGCCCGCGATTCTTATAAGGGCAGAACAATGTATGTGATCCCGTATTCCATGGGTCCCGTAGGTTCCAAATTCTCCAAGATCGGCATCGAGCTGACGGATTCCATTTACGTGGTTATGAACATGAGCATCATGACCAGAGTGGGTACCGCTGTTCTGGAATGCCTCGGCGATTCGGACGACTGGGTGCGCGGTCTGCATTGCAAATGCAACGTGGATAAGGAGAACCGCTGGATCTGCCAGTTCCCGCAGGATAACACCATCATATCCGTAAACTCCGCTTACGGCGGCAACGTGCTGCTCGGTAAAAAGTGCTTCGCGCTTCGCATTGCTTCTTATCAGGGTAAGCAGGAGGGCTGGCAGGCCGAGCATATGCTGATCCTCGGCGTGGAAAAACCCAACGGCGAAACCAAATACATCTGCGCCGCATTCCCGTCCGCCTGCGGCAAAACCAACCTCGCCATGATGATCCCGCCCGAGGGATTCAAAGCGGCCGGTTATAAAGTATGGACCGTTGGCGACGATATCGCCTGGATCCGCAAGGGCGAAGACGGGCGTCTTTATGCCATCAACCCCGAAAACGGCTTCTTCGGCGTGGCGCCCGGCACGAACATGAAATCCAACCCCAACGCGCTGCTTTCCACCAAGCGCGGCAGCATTTTTACCAACGTCTGCCACAATCTGGATACCAACACCGTATGGTGGGAAGGCCTGGATAAGAATCCGCCCACGCACGCCATTGACTGGAAGGGCGATCCGTGGAACGGCGCTGAGAGCACCGAAAAGGGCGCGCATCCCAATTCCCGTTTCACCGCGCCTGCTGTGAACTGCCCCTGCCTGAGCAGCGAATTTGAAAACCCGGACGGCGTGCCGATCTCCGCGTTCGTATTCGGCGGCAGAAGAGCAAAGCTCGCTCCGCTGGTGTATCAGAGCAGAGACTGGAACAACGGCGTATTCGTCGGTTCTATTATGGCTTCCGAAACCACGGCTGCCGCAGCCGGCGCCGTCGGCGTCGTTCGCCGCGATCCCATGGCCATGCTTCCGTTCTGCGGCTACAACATGGCGGATTACTGGCAGCACTGGGTGGATATCGGCAAAACGCTGGATCCCGAAAAAGCGCCCAAGATCTTCAACGTCAACTGGTTCCGCAAGGATGATGAGGGCAACTTCCTGTGGCCCGGCTTCGGCGATAACCTGCGCGTTCTTCTGTGGATCCTTGACCGCTGCGACGGCAAAGTGGACGCCAGAGAGACGGCCATCGGTTACGTGCCTTATGCAAAGGATATCGACCTGACCGGTATCGAGGACGAAGTGCCCGCCGCGAATCTGGAAACGATCCTTACCGTGGATAACGACCTCTGGAGAGAAGAAGTGCCCGGTATCGAAGCGTTTTACGCCAAGTTCGGCGACAGACTTCCCGCTACCATGCGCGCCGAGCTGGATCAGCTCAAAGCCAACCTCGGCTGATAAAAGTTATATTAAATCCCGCTGTATCCGGTTACAGCGGGATTCTTTTATATCAGATCATATTCACCTAAAACGTTGTTTATGTATATCCTGTTATGATCCGATATCGAAGTCAGCGGAAGACGCAGCGGGAAAGCATGATTCCATACTGTTTCCATTGCCGCTTTTACCGGGATGGGATTCACTTCGCAGAAAAGCGCCTTCAAAAGCCGGTCGTATTCGATCTGCAAATCAGTGCTTCTTTCGTGATCCGTCGCAATTTCGTGCATGATATGCGGTATGATATTTGCCGCGACAGAGATCACGCCCTTGCCGCCGAGCGCAAGGATCGGCGCGGTCTGGTCGTCGTTGCCGGAATAAACGTCAAGCGCATCACCGCATAAACGTCGTGTTTCGGTAACGGAAGAAATATTGCCGTTTGCTTCTTTGACGGCAACGATCCGCTTGTGTTCGGATAACGCTTTATACGTTTCGGGCAGAATATTTACACCGGTGCGAGAGGGCACGTTATACACGATAACAGGCACGGATACACGGTCCGCGATATAGTAATAGTGCCGGATCAGTCCTTCCTGCGTACATTTATTATAATAGGGAGTAACCACCAATAAAGCGTTTACTCCCTGTTTTTCCGCATCGTTCGATTTCCGGACGGCTTCTTCCGTATTGTTCGAGCCTGTGCCTGCGATCATGGGGACCCTGCCCGCGGCAGTCCGCACGGCAATACCGAACATACGCTTTTTTTCTTCTTTGGAAAGCACCGGAGATTCCCCGGTGGTCCCCGCGATCACCAGCGCGTCCGTATCGTTCGCGATCTGATATTTGCACATCGATTCAAACAGATCGTAATCGACCGCGGCGCCGTCCCGCGTAAAGGGTGTGATCAGCGCCGCCGCGCTGCCGGTAAATATCGTTTGTTTCAAAAAGAATCACTTGATCAGTTTTTTGGTTCAATATATCCTTCCGCGCAAAGAAGCTCCGCGAGCAGCACTCCGCCGCCGGCCGCGCCTCTGAGCGTATTATGAGAGAGACATACGAATTTATAATCGTACTGCGTATCTTCTCTGAGTCTGCCGATGGAAACGGCCATGCCGCCTTCCAGTTCTCTGTTGAGTCTGGTCTGGGGCATATTGTCTTCTTCAAAATAGTTCAGAAACTGCTTCGGCGCGTGGGGAAGCTCCAGCTCCTGCGGACGTCCTTTGAAGGATCTCCAGATCTCAAGGATCTCTTCCTTTGTCGGCTTCTTCTCAAACCGCACAAAAACGGCGGCCATATGTCCGTCCGATACCGGCACGCGCAGACACTGTGCGGTAAAATTCGGTCTGTATGCGGGCACGATCTCCCCGTCTACGATCTTGCCCCAGATCTTCAGCGGTTCCTTTTCGCTTTTCTCTTCTTCTCCGCCGATATAGGGGATCACGTTATCGATCATCTCGGGCCAGCGTTCAAAGGTCTTGCCCGCGCCGGAGATCGCCTGATACGTGCAGACGAGCACGTCCTTTACGCCGAATTTCGCGTCCAACGGGAAGAGGGCGGGTACGTAGCTCTGCAGAGAGCAGTTCGATTTTACGGCTATAAAACCGCGCTTCGTGCCGAGACGCTTTTTCTGCGCTTCAATGATCTGAATATGATCGTTGTTGAGTTCCGGTACGACCATGGGCACGTCGGGCGTAAAGCGGTTGGCACTGTTATTGGAGATCACGGGGCATTCCGCCTTTGCGTAGGCTTCTTCCAGCGCTCTGATCTCGTCCTTTTTCATATCCACGGCGCAGAATACGAAATCCACATTATCCGCGATCTTTTCAAGATCGGCTACGGCGTCGTAAACGATCATATCCTTTACGCTGTCGGGCAGGGAGGTTTTCATTACCCATCTGCCGTTCAGTGCTTCCTCGTAGGTTTTGCCCGCAGAACGGCCGCTGGCGGCAAGCACCTTGATATCAAACCACGGATGATCGTACAGAAGCGTGATAAACCGCTGGCCTACCATGCCTGTTGCGCCGATGATACCGATCTTATATTTCTTTTCCATCGTTTTGATTCACCTCATAAATAATATATTCAAAAAACGCGTTTTTGCTTGCGTCTTTCATTGTTCTATGATAAAATATGTAATATTCTAACAGACATTTTTTTTATAGTCAATATATATTTTTCATTCTTTTGGAGCGATCTATGAAAAAAAGTGATTTTTATTTTGATCTTCCGCAGGAGCTGATCGCGCAGGAACCCAGCGAAAAACGGGATCATTCCCGCTTGCTTCTCATCGGCAAGCATTCCGGCAAAACGGAGCATAAGCATTTTTACGATATCATAGATTATCTGGACGAAGGCGACTGCCTCGTACTGAACAATTCCCGCGTTCTGCCCGCAAGAATTTACGGCGTCAAAGAAGCCACCGGCGCGCGCGTGGAATTCCTGTTGCTGAATAACAGAGGGAACGATACGTGGGAATGCATCGCCGGCCCGGGAAAACGAGCCAAAGAAGGCGCCGTTTTTACCTTCGGCAACAACGATATGAAAGGCGAGGTTCTGGAAGTGCTGGATAACGGAAACCGGATTGTCCGCTTTTCGTACGAAGGCATTTTTCTTGAAACGCTGGAGCGCATCGGCGATATGCCGCTGCCGCATTATATTACCCACGAACTTAAAGACAAAGAGCGTTACCAGACTGTTTACGCAAAGTTCAACGGCTCCGCCGCCGCGCCGACGGCCGGACTGCACTATACGCCGGAACTATTGCAGAAGATAAAAGAGAAAGGCGTAAAGATCGCGCAGATCACGCTGCACGTGGGGATAGGAACGTTTCGCCCCGTAAAGGCGGAAAATGTGGAAGACCATGTTATGCACTACGAAAACTATTCCATATCTCAGGAAGCCGCAGAAACGATCAACAGCGTAAAAAGGAACGGCGGAAGGATCATCTGCACCGGCACCACCTGCTGCCGCACGCTGGAAGCCGCTGCGGATGAAAACGGGTTTGTAAAAGCATGTTCCGACGCAACTAACATTTTTATTTACCCGGGATATCGGTTCAAATGCGTCGACGAGCTGATCACCAATTTCCATCTTCCCGAAAGCACCCTGATCATGTTGGTTTCCGCGCTGAGCTCCCGTGAGATCGTATTAAACGCCTATCAAACCGCAATCGAACAAAAATACCGTTTCTTTTCATTCGGCGACGCCTGTTTTATTACCGATAAAATATAAAAGGAAAATGTTATGTATCAGTTGATCAAAAAATGCGGGGACGCGCGTCTGGGGGAATTCACTACCGTTCACGGTACGGTAAAAACGCCGGGCTTTATGAACGTGGCAACGGTGGCCGCTATCAAAGGCGGTCTTTCGGCCCTGGATCTGAAAGACGTCAGATGCCAGGTAATGCTCTGCAACACGTATCATCTGCACGTGCGTACGGGAGATGAAAAGATAAAGGAACTCGGCGGCCTGCACGCTTTCACGCGGTGGGACGGCCCCATTCTGACCGATTCCGGCGGGTTTCAGGTGTTTTCGCTGGCGTCCATACGCAATATCAAAGAAGAAGGCGTCGTATTTCAGTCGCATATCGACGGCAGAAGGATCTTTATGGGGCCGGAAGAAAGCATGCGGATCCAATCGAATCTCGGGTCTACCATTGCCATGGCCTTTGACGAATGCGTTGAAAATCCCGCAAAATACGATTACGCAAAGCTCTCGTGCGAACGGACAACCCGCTGGCTGATCCGCTGCAAAGAGGAGCATGAACGGCTGAACGCGTTACGTGATACGGTAAACCCGCATCAACTGTTGTTCGGCATCAATCAGGGCTGCACGTACAACGATCTTCGCATCAAGCATATGGAAGAGATCGCAAAGCTTGATCTGGACGGTTACGCAATCGGCGGTTTGGCCGTAGGGGAGCCGACGGAAGAAATGTACCGTGTGATTTCCGCTGTGGAGCCGTATATGCCGAAGAATAAGATCCGCTACCTGATGGGCGTGGGCACGCCGGGCAATATTCTGGAAAGCGTAAAACGCGGCGTGGACCTGTTCGACTGTGTGATGCCCTCCCGCAACGCGCGCCACGGGCATCTGTTTACAAGAAAAGGCGTGATCAATCTGAATAACGCAAAATACGAGCTGGATACGCGCCCCGTAGATGAAAGCTGCGGCTGCCCGGTATGCAGAAACTTTTCCAGAGCTTATCTCAGACATCTTACGAAAGCAAAAGAAGTACTTGCGCTCCGGCTGTGTGTGATGCATAATCTGTGGTTTTATAATACGCTGATGGAGGATATCCGCGCAGCATTAGAGAACGATACGTTTGAAGATTTTTATACAAGGAACGTAAATTTGCTGGACCGCAGACGCACGGATTGATAAAGTGAAAAAAACACTTGCTTTTTTTCTTAATTAAATATATAATAATCAAAAATCATTTTGGAGGAAAAATATGAATCCTATTTTATTATTTGGCTCCTTATTCGGCGGGACCAGCTCAGACGGTCAGACCAGTTCTCCGCTTCCTATGATCCTGATGATGGTCGGTCTGTTTGTGGTTATGTATTTCGTTATGATCCGGCCGCAGAAGAAAAAACAGCAGGAAGAACAGAAACTGCGCGATTCCGTTCAGATCGGCGATGAGATCACGACCATCGGAGGTATTACCGGCAAGATCGTAACGGTACGCGACGAATCCATCGTGATCGTTACCAGCGCAGACAAAACGAAGATGGAATTCATGCGCTGGGCCATTCAAACGAACAACACCGCCAATGCCCGCGCCGCAGAAGAAAAAGCCGCTCTTGACGCCGCCAAAGCGCAGGAGAAGGAAGAAAAGAAAGCCGGCAAGCGCAGAACCAGAAAAAGCGAGATCGACGAAACAAAAGAATAATCTTTAAAAAAATCATTTACCGGTATCTTCATGACACCGGTAATTTTTTTATAAAAAATAATCCCCCGGATGAATGCGCCACAAATCAGGTTATCATCTCTGATTTGCAACGCCCACCCGGGGATCATTTTGTTTGTTATATGTTATTTGACCTTGGCGATCAGATTGCCAATGCGCTCAAACAGCGTTACGAGCTTTTCCGTAAGCGTTTTAATGTAATTGGTAAAACGCTGAATAAACGAAACGTCGGCTGCCGCGTCTGCGGAAGTATAAGGAGAAACGGTTTGCGTTTCTTTATCGTATTTCATGAACTGCGGATATTCTTCATACGTATCCACCGTTGCCTGGAAAGGCGTATACAGCAGTGTTTCTATCATTTCTTCCAGCGGGGAATTGACCGAATGCGGGAAGTCTTTGAAGAACCAGGTCTGATCCGGGAACAGGCATGTGCCGGCGTAAACCGTTTTGTCGGGAGAAACATATTTGGGATCGGCGGCTGCAAGCACCTCGTCGCTGAGCGTAGCCTTATATTCCGCTGTCGTAGCGCCGAAGGAAGAATACTTTGTATCGATCACGCTGTCCGAAAGGCTCGTGTAATCCGGAACGATCGGGATGGAGGAATAGCCGTATCTGGAGAACACATAGAAATTGGCGTCCTCATTCAACTGTTTGAGCGTTTCGGTCTTGTTGGCTCTTACGATGGTGTCGTAAGCGTCAAGCTTTTCGATCAGACCGGAACGGTCGATATCGCTGTCCTTATAAATCTCGTTAAAAACGTAATCTCTGGAGGCTTCCACGTACTCGTCAGGCACCATAGCCCAGATGGAAGGCATGCCCGCAAACAGCGGAACAACAATTTGCGGCAGAAGAACTGGCGAAAGTTTTTCAAGCGCAACGTTGCCGAAATCACAGATGAAATCCAGAAGACCGAGGCCGTTCGCAAAGGAAATGATACCGTTGAGCAGCTTTTCGTATTCCATGCCATCCAACGCGAATTCCAGATAATACTGGATGGCGTCGGCCGAAAGCACCATCTGACCGGAAAGCAGCTCGCCGGTATAGGTTTCACCGTAGATCGCGGTCGTATTGTAATTTACGCTTCTGAGTTTGGAATCACCGTAAAGGCTGATATAAGAAGTGGTAACAACGCCGCCCTGGCTGTGGCAGGTGAGGGTTACCTGATCCGCGCCGGAACATTCAAGCACGTAATCGATAAAATCATTCAGCTGCTCAGCGCATTCCAGCGGATCCAGACGCCAGTCGTAGCAGAAATCCACAACGGAATCCTTTTTGATCGATTTTGCGGGCGGATATTCAAAATCAACGCCGGTATTGCCCGCGGGGGAGCCGTCCGGCTCAAGGATGCAGCCGTCAAAGAAATCGAGCACCAGCGGCAGGATCGCGTTGGCCATACCGTCCCAATCGTCAAGCACGAAATACTTCGCAATGATCGGCAGCGCTTTTTTGATCAGGTCCATGATCTCTTCCTGCGACCAATCCCAGATATACCCCTGAGAGGGATCATCTTTATCCTTATAGATCTTGGAAGCCATAAAACCGTGCACGTCGATCATGGGGATATCTCTTTTTACAGCACTGGCTGCCGCAGAAGCCGCTGCGGTAAACACAGGCGTCAGCAATAAAACGAGAGATAAAATGATTGCAAGGATCTTTTTGGAAAACTTCATTTTATACTTACTCCTTTGATTGGAATAGTAACATTTTATCACATAAAAAAAGGAATGTAAATAATTATTAAACGTTTTATTCGTATTTCTTAAACATATTTTATGTAAAGTGATTGAAATCTTTGACGATTTCTTATATAATATCAAACCGAAAGCGTGTGAACGGAGATTTCTTTCGGAATGTTGAAAAAGTGCGGAATTATATTATTACTTTTTGTTTTATTGGGTTTGGCTGCCTGTAAATTCGGTCTGCCGGAGGAACCCTCCGTGCCCGAAACCACCGTGCTGAGAGACCCGAACGGTAACGAGATCCCGGTTTACAGCGACGTGGAGCTTACGTCGCTGGATCCCACTTTATTCCAAAAAGATTCGAACGGCCGTATGCGGTATCTGGATCCGGACGTTAAGATTTTTTCCGGAATCGATATTTCCGTTTTTCAGGGCGAGGTGGATTGGGAAAAGGTGAAAAATGACGGGATCGATTTTGTGATGCTGCGCGTCGGTTTTCGCGGTTATTCCAAAGGCGGCCTGAATGAGGACGATAACTTCAGAAAAAACTGTGAAAACGCCGCAGCGGCAGGGCTTAACGTAGGCGTTTACTTCTTTTCTCAGGCCGTTTCCGCAACAGAAGCGTTGGAGGAAGCAGAATATGTAATTGATCTGATCCGGGATTACGATATCACGTATCCAGTGGCGTACGACTGGGAGATCATCGACTACGATACCGCGAGAACAGACGGTCTGGATAACGAAACGATCACACAGTGCGCAGTCAGCTTCTGCGATAAGATCAGCGCCGCAGGATATACGCCGGTGATTTATTTCAACCGTTCGCTGGGTTATTTCAGCTACGATCTCTCTTTCATCAAGGATTATCATTTCTGGCTCGCGGAATATGATTCTGCGCCGTCGTTTATATATGATTATAAAATCTGGCAGTATTCCAAATCCGGAACCGTAGACGGCATCAGCGGGGAAGTGGACCTGAATATCGCCATACAGGATTATTCAAATGCAGAAAGCGTAGGTTAAGAAGATGAAAAAACTGGAAGAAAATTATTGCGGAATCTATTCCCTGATGCTTACTCCGTATTTTCCGGATAAAAGCATTGATTACAAAACGTACGAGGAATATGCCGATTGGCAGGTAAGCCAGGGCGTAGAGCATCTGTTTGCCGTATGCGGCAGTTCGGAGATGGCGGAGCTTACGCTGGAAGAACGCCTGAAACTCGCCGCGCTTACCGTGAAGCATAAAGGGGAAACCACCGTGGTCGCCACGGCCAATATGGAAAAGGAATGGGAAGCGCAGGTTGAAGAAGTAAAGCGCATGAGCGATACCGGTGTGGACGGCGTCGTTTTTACAACCAAAGGCATGGGCGACAGGGGAGAAGAGCTTGTAGAGTACGTAGGCAAGCTCAAACAATATACGGAGCTTCCCGTTTTTATGTATGAATTCCCCGGCCTGCGCCCGCATCTGATCTCGGGCGAAGTTTACGGCCGTCTTGTTAAAGAATGCGGTATTTACGGCATCAAGGATACCACCAGCACGCTAGAGGGAATACAGGATAAACTGAAATACAGAGGGAATTCCTGCGTGATTCAGGCCAATATGCCGTTCCTTTTCGAGGCTTTCAAAAGCGGTTCCCGCGGCGTGATGGCTACGCCTACCGCCTGCGGCGGCGCGTTCTTCCAGCGCTTTTACGAAGCGTTTACCGGCGGCGATATGGCGCTTGCGGAGCAGAGATACAACGAGATCATTCTTTTGGATAACGCCATCGACAGCGGCTTTAACAATTCCGCAAAATATCTGGTGCAGCTGCAGGGCGTTGCCGGGTTCCAACCGATCAACCGCGGCCCGAACGTTCTCTCGTCCGCCAGACTGCAGAGCCTGCGGTCTTTCCACAACTGGTGCGTGGCAAACGGTCTGATGAAATAATTTTTCTATTTTTCATTTTTCGCTTGCATTTAACAAAAAAATATGTTATTATGCGGGTGTTGCGGAAGTAGTTCAATGGCAGAGCGTCAGCTTCCCAAGCTGAATGTTGCGGGTTCGAGTCCCGTTTTCCGCTCCAATTTGCCGTAAGCAGATCCTATGCTTGCGGCATTTTTATAACAGTTTTATCATATATTCATCCTCTCATTTTTTCTTGGATATTTCCGAAAAAAAGTGTTGACAAAACAAAAAGCGTGTGTTATATTAATTAAGCCGTAAGGGTAAAAGACAGGGTTCTGTCTTTTGTGGGAGTATAGCTCAGCTGGGAGAGCACTTGCCTTACAAGCAAGGGGTCACAGGTTCGAGCCCTGTTGTTCCCACCATAAGGCCCGGTAGTTCAGTTGGTTAGAACGCTAGCCTGTCACGCTAGAGGTCGACGGTTCGAGCCCGTTCCGGGTCGCCACCTTTACGGTATGTGCCTTTGTAGCTCAGTTGGTAGAGCAGAGGACTGAAAATCCTCGTGTCGTTGGTTCATTTACGACTGACGGCACCATTTTATGCGGATGTAGCTCATCTGGTAGAGCGCCACCTTGCCAAGGTGGAGGTAGCGAGTTCGAGCCTCGTCATCCGCTCCACGCGGTACCATAGCCAAGTGGTAAGGCAGAGGTCTGCAAAACCTCGATTCCCCAGTTCAAATCTGGGTGGTACCTCCAATTTCTTTATCAAGGAAAGTTATAAAGGTAAAGTTTTTTAGTAAATTGGCCCGGTAGTTCAGTTGGTTAGAACG
>JAEEGL013804113.1_pt1 | contig 11301 bp, 8 predicted proteins | sample 9134231 | NCBI WGS metagenome assembly JAEEGL01 (sample SAMN16246548, study PRJNA631951) | gut metagenome | biome: gut microbiome; feature: rumen; material: fiber-attached | host: Bos | place: Iran: Karaj | collected 2018-10
AAAAGCGCGATCTTATCCCGGGTATTATCATCCAATGGATACTCCGACCGGCAGACTATCATATCCGCATGAAGTCCAAGTCCCTGAAGCTCTCTGACAGAGGCCTGGGTGGGCTTGGTCTTCATCTCCTGTGAAGCCTTCAGATAAGGTATCAGAGTCACATGTATCAATATCGCATTATCGGGCCCCACCTCATTCTGAAACTGTCTTATGGCCTCCAGAAAAGGCTGGCTTTCTATATCTCCGACAGTGCCTCCTATCTCAATTATAGCTATATGAAGTTCATCATCCGTATTATTCCTGTAAAATCTGCCCTTGATCTCATTGGTGATATGAGGAATGACCTGCACTGTGCCTCCGCCGTAGTCTCCGCGGCGCTCTTTATTAAGGACTGACCAGTAGATCTTTCCCGTAGTGACGTTTGAATTGAAATTAAGACTTTCATCTATGAATCTCTCATAGTGACCCAGATCAAGATCTGTCTCCGTACCGTCATCAGTAACAAAGACCTCGCCGTGCTGGGTCGGATTCATTGTTCCGGGGTCAATATTGATATAGGGATCAAATTTCTGCATCGTGACCTTGTAGCCTCTGGCCTTCATAAGCCTTCCAAGGGATGCAGCTGTAATGCCCTTACCCAGTCCGGACACCACTCCTCCGGTAACAAATACATATTTAACACACATATTAACCTCCAAAAAAAAGAGAAAAAGGCCCAGCCAATATGGCTGCGCCTTTGCAGTATAGTTCTGATGTTCTGTTAAAAAAATATTATGCCATTATAGTGTCCAAGTCAAGTTATTACTTCCTCTTTAACCTCTTCACCCAGACTGGATGATGCTCCCGGATCGATAACGACATGAGTACCTTCTTCGATACCCTCTACCTGTGTATTCATACTGTCCTTGACACCGATAGTGACGTATTTTTTAGCCACCGCCCCGTCCTCAATGATATAGACGAAGGAACCTTCATCATCATTATATATACACTCAGTAGGAACCTTCAGCACTCCCATTGCATCAGCAAGTTTAAGAGTAACATCTGCATCAAGCCCGATTATCATATCCTCATCAGTATCTATATCGATCTCAATGCTTGCCTTTGCTTTTCCTGAAGCATCATTCTCGGCAGCCTGGTTTATCTTTGAAACCTTTCCGACATATTCCATATTACCTATCTTTATGTCAGCGCTCTGCCCCTCCCTTACAGATGCTATATCATATTTTGAGACCATCATGTTTACTTTATAGCCGTTATCGGTCTGCATCTCAAATACAGGTACACCCTTCTCTACATAGGCACCGGCATCCACAAGGCAATTAGTGATAATGCCGTCCGAAGGGGATACGGTTCCGTTCTTTGCCTTCTGAAGCTCCTTTTCTGCCTGAGAAAGAGAAAGCTTATTGTGCTCTACAGTCTGCTGATCTGCATATATCTCCTGATAGGCAGTAAGCATGGACTGGGCAGTATCCCTGTCAGTTCTTGCCTCTGACCACATTCTGGTCACTGTTTCGAGATTATTCTGATAGACAGTGTACTGTTTATAGGTCTCGGGATCCATGCCCTCCTGAGGCAGGCAAAGGCTTGCTCTCTGTGCATCTGATATTTTTTCGTTAAGTTTCTTGATATCATTATGCTTATCCTTTGCCCTGTCCCTGAGCTCATCTATTTTTACAGGGTCTTCTTCCGACTTCAGCTCTATAGCCTTAAGGTCCACCTCTATCTTGGACAGATCCGACTGCTTCTCCGAGATCTCCTCCTGCATCTTATATATATCGTTCTGATAAGCCTTCTGCTGCTCCTTGATCTGATATGTCTTTGCCTGATCATTAATATTGATCGACATTATATTAACCTCAAGAAGCGCATATACACTCTTGCATTCCTCGATCTGCTTTACCGCCGCGTTATATTTTCTCTGATATTTTGCCCTGTTGTCAGAAGCAGCGCCAAGGATCTTCTCACTGTACTCCACATCGGTAGCTGCAAGATCCACACTGTTCTGCTGGCTGTCTCCGGCATAGCCTACGAGCAGATCACCCTTCTTTACTCTCTCGCCCTTTTCAACATATCTTTCGTCTATCACTCCGGCCACATCGGAATATATCTTAACCTTCCGGTCACCCTCTATCTTCCCGGTGCCGGACAGCATCGGAGATACTACTCCTTTATCTGCCACCACCACTTTGAGTGTTTCCGGCATCATGTAGTAATACAGTCCTGCCCCGACGGCTCCCAGGATCAGTATGACTATTATTACCGTTTTGATGATTTTCTTCATTTACTCTACTCCTTTCAGGGCTTCTACCATATTTATATCCTTAACCTTCACTGAAATTATCCCATTTACCGCCAAAGATAGTACGAATGAAAGCAGAAAAGCGATAATATAGGGGGTAATGCTCATTTTTGCATACATAAAATCAGAGTCCACATCAAGCTGTATCATCATAAACCTGAGGATCTTCGATCCGGCAAATAGTCCTACAACGGTCCCCAGTCCGGTGACAAATATATTCTGCTGCTGAAGGATCCATCGTATCTTTCCGGTAGGAAATCCAAGCACCTTCAGCGTCGCGATCTCCCTTGTCTTTTCCGTAAAGGACATTACACCAAGATTATACATGACGACAACTCCGATTATGACAGCTATGACCATAATATACATTATATCGGCACTCATGCTTGCCTTTTTCTTGCGGTAAGCCAAAAGATATGCCTCCCTGGAAAAGACACTGGTTATTTCCTTCCTGTCAGTCACATATTCTCCCGGAACAGTCATCCCGGTATAGAGCAGGTTCGGCTTGAACTCCGCTCCCAGACTTTCAAGGAATTTTCTCGACATAGCAGCTCCCTGGGTCACAGGCGACTTATATATAAGGCCCACACGCACTTGATAAACAGCCGGTTCTCCGGAAAATTTGAAGCTTATGACATCATCCTGAACGATCCCCAGAGCATCTGCAGCCTTATAGCTGATCGCGATACCGTAGTCAGGCAGCTTCACATACTCACCCTGCTCATTCTCAAAACGGTAAAGATTGCCTTCATCAGCTATAGAAATGTTATAAAGTAGAGAGGCATTTTTGCTGGTAATCTCCCCTTCTTTATTTTCTACCATTTGCCCATTATACTGTCTCGCATAGTCATATACCGTACCGTAGCCTGTGCCTTCCTCAAAGCCTACGGTATAATCCGCGGGTGTAAGCTCATCATACTCCCAGCTCTCGTTAAAATTTGACAGCTCATTAGCCCCGAAAGCTGTAAAAAGCAGCATCGTACATATTGTCACTCCAAGGATTCCCCCGGCTGTACGCAGACGGTTGCGGTTGATGTCCCTGTAATTCCATCTGGTAGCAAAGTCAAGAAACTTCCAGATCGGAGTCTTCTCAAAAGCTCCCGCGCCCATGACGGCAGGCGGCTCTGGCCTTAAGATCTCCGATGCCCTCTGCACGAGAAGCTTCCTGCATGCGAAATAATTCGTAACGCCGGCCATCGCTGATATAAGAAAGATCATAAATACCACTTTGCCGGAAACCTCCATCCTTGAAAACGGATTGGAATAATATTCGTCCATAAGGCCATGGACATATGTTCCCAAAGTCCACCACCCTCCTATTGCTCCGGTTATACCACCGATCAGGGCTATAATGACCGAGTAGGACACAAAGTGCACCATAACGACAGGGCTTGAAAAACCAAGCGCTTTCAATGTACCTATGATGGTTCTCTGCTTCATGACAAGTCTGGTCATGGTGGTCAGTATGCCAAGCAAAGCTATGGCAAAAAACAAAGACGGAAACACAGTGGACAGCATCTCATCAGATTCAAGATCCACCTGAATGGAATTAAACCCGCCTTCCTTCTGTTTGGGAGTGAAGCTGAGGCTCGTCTTGGATATCACCTCTCCGATCGCAGCCTTTACAGCATCGATCTGCTCCTTGTCAGCATCAGTCAAGAACAGCTGATTCTCGACTGCGGCAACATCAACGAATACCCTGTCATATGTAAGAACGTCACCGGGATATTCCCCCGAATCCAGAAAAGCAAAACCATACGCGCCGTACTTAGGCTCGGTATAGGTATCATCTATCATAAAGTATAAATGCTCCGGCTGATCCACTATCCCGCGCACCTGCTCACTGAACTCCGTGCCGTCAAGAATGAGCTGCATCGAATCTCCTACATCGAGTCCCTGAACAGCGGCAAAATTACGGTCTATCCAGATACCGTTCATCCCGCCTTCAAAAGGTTCACCCTTAACCAGCAGCATTCGTGATATATCATTTTCATCTATGAAATTAAATTCCATTTTTTTCTCCGAACCATGTATCCTGGCCTTTCCCGCCATCGTAGTCCGAAGCTCTGCATTCTTTACACCCGGAACACTGCGTATCGCAATAAGATCCTCAACGGTAAATCCCTCCGAGGCCATCTGCAGATCCGCAAAATTAGTTTCAAGGTAATATTCGTTAACGGAGTTGCCTATTCCCGCAAGATCCGAGTCAAAAGCCTCCAGAATGAACATTGCGAGGAAGCACATGACAAATATCGCAAGAAACTGCACCAGATTGGTCCTCAAGTCCCTAAGAAGTTTTTTTCTCAGATTTCTTGTCATCTTCTCCTACCAGTTGAGTTCTTCTGCATCCTTGGGCTCTTTCACGATCACAACGTCCTCTACAGTACCGTTTTTGACCATGACCACCTTATCAGCTATATCTGCAAAAAGCGCGTTATGAGTGACCATCACTACTGTCTTTTTGTGTATCCTGCTCTGATCCTGAAGTATCTTCAGCACCTCTTTTCCTGTTTTGGTATCAAGCGCTCCAGTAGGCTCATCGCAGAGAAGGAGCCTTGGCATCTTAGCGATCGCCCTCGCGATGGAGATACGCTGCTGCTGTCCTCCGGAGAGCTGGGAAGGGAAATTATCCTTCCTGTCTGCAAGCCCTACCATGTCAAGAGCCTTGATCGGATCCATGATCTTCAGACCAAGATCACGCATCAGATCTACATTTTCATATGCTGTAAGTGTGGGAACAAGATTATAGAACTGAAATACTATACCGACGTCAACAGCTCTGAATTTACCGAGTCGTCTGTCATCAAAGGATGTGATATCTTCCCCGCCGAAATAAATCTTTCCGCTGGTAGCCCCATCCAGTCCTCCAAGCAGATTCAAAAGTGTACTTTTGCCGGCTCCGCTGGGTCCTAAGATCACTACAAGCTCACCCTCCATAACCTCAAGATTGACGTCATGCAGTGCCTCATATACGATCTGTCCGGTATGATATATTTTGCCTACATTTTCAAACCGGATCAGGGGGTCAGCGGATTCTGCGCCTTTATCTGCTTTATTATTATCTTCAGCTTTCTTTGATTCAGTGCTTTTTTCTTCTGTTTCTTTTGATTCTGTATTTCTTTCCGCGTCTTTTACTTCTGTATGCTTTTCATCTGCGTCTTTTGTTTCTGCTTTATTTTCTTCCGGGTCTTTTGTTTCTGTATGATTTTCTTCTATCTCTTTTTCTTCTTCGTTTCTATCTTCAGCCACGACTTTCACTCCAGTTTATTTTTAAAATAAAAGACTGCCGAACGGCAACAAAAAAATCGTGTGATATTATATCATAAACAAAGTATCCTTACAATACCCACCCCCGGTCAGATATCAAAAAGCCCAGTGAATCAAGCATGCATTTCCTATTATGCACGCAAGGCTTCTTTCATCGATCTGACAAATCTCCCCACGTGCTCCGGAGATTCGCTTTTATACTTTTCAAGCAGCTTGATTATGGCTGATCCCACTATGGCTCCGTCGGAAATACCGGCCATCTTCTTTGCCTGCTCAGGTGTGGAGATACCGAATCCTATGGCGCATGGAACGGAAGTATTCTCCCTTACCACTTTTATGATGGAATCCAGATCTGTAGTGATCTCACTTCTGGTCCCCGTCACTCCGAGACTTGATACGATATACAAAAAACCCTCTGCTTCGCGGGCGATCATGGCTATCCTTCCCTCTGAAGTAGGAGCTATGAGAGATATAAGATCTATATCATATTTATCACATACAGGTAGAAATTCTTCTTTTTCCTCAAATGGCAGATCCGGCAAAATAAGACCATCCATCCCCGTATCACGGCAGGCAGACATGAAAGCCTCAGCGCCATATGAGAATACCACATTAGCATAGGTCATAAATACCAGGGGAATATCCGTCTCTTTCCTGATATCTCTTACGAGCTCAAAGATCTTGTCTGTCGTCACCCCGCCTTTAAGAGCTCTCTCGTTTGCTGCCTGTATCACAGGTCCCTCCGCTGTCGGATCTGAAAAAGGTATGCCAAGCTCAATAAGATCTGCTCCGTTCTTTACTGCTTCTAAGACTACCTTCTTTGTAGTATCCAGATCAGGATCCCCGCAGGTAATAAAAGGAATAAATGCCTTACCGTTTTTAAATGCTCTTGCTGTCCTATTCATTGATGTCCTCTCCTCTGTATCTTGCGATAGAGGCACAGTCCTTATCGCCTCTGCCTGAAATCGTGACCACTATTATCCTGTCCTTCGCCATCTCTTTTGCAAGTTTCATGGCATATGACAATGCATGAGATGACTCTATCGCCGGTATGATGCCTTCTGTCTTTGAAAGGTATTCAAATGCGCAGACCGCCTCCTCATCTGTCACCGGCACATATTCTGCGCGGCCTGTATCATGAAGCCATGCATGCTCCGGTCCTATACCCGGATAATCAAGACCTGCCGAGATCGAATATACCGGTGCTATCTGACCGTACTGATCCTGACAGAAATATGACTTCATCCCGTGAAAGATCCCCGGCTTTCCTGTAGATATTGTTGCAGCGGTCTCAAAGGTATCTATGCCGCGGCCTGCAGCCTCGCATCCTATGAGTCTCACATCCTTATCCTCTATAAAGTGGTAGAAGCTTCCCATGGCATTTGATCCTCCGCCCACACAGGCTATGACAGCGTCAGGAAGTCTTCCCTCCTTTTCTTTCATCTGGGTTTTGATCTCTCTGGAGATCACCGACTGGAAATCCCTCACTATCGTAGGAAACGGATGAGGCCCCATCACTGATCCCAGACAGTAGTGAGTATCGCTGATCCTGGATGTCCATTCACGCATAGTCTCGGACACTGCATCCTTAAGCGTAGCCGTCCCTGATGTGACCGGCACTACCTCCGCTCCGAGCAGTCTCATTTTATAAACATTTAAGGCCTGCCTCTTAGTGTCCTCTTCTCCCATAAAGACTACACACTCCATTCCCATAAGGGCAGCTGCCGTAGCTGTCGCCACGCCATGCTGTCCGGCTCCGGTCTCAGCGATGAGCCTTGTCTTGCCCATCTTCTTTGCAAGCAGTGCCTGTCCCAATACATTATTTATCTTATGCGAGCCGGTGTGGTTAAGATCCTCTCTTTTGAGATAAATCTTTGCTCCGCCCAGATCCTCAGTCATTTTACGGGCGTAGTAGAGCCTTGACGGTCTTCCTGCATATTCATTAAAGAGCTCGGTGAGCTCAGCAGTAAACTCCGGATCATCCTTGAATCTGTCATAGGCTTCTTCCAGCTCTATCACTGCATTCATCAATGTCTCAGGTATGTACTGTCCCCCATGGTCTCCGAATCTTCCTCTTGGATTAGTCATTTTTTACACCTCTTACAGCATTTACAAATTTTGTCATTTTTAGCTCATCCTTTCTTCCGTCGGTCTCGATCCCCGAGCTCACGTCCACAGCATAGGGTGAGAGCCTGTCTATTGCCTCAGCCACATTATCCGGAGTCAGACCGCCTGCCAGATAATATGGTCTTTTAACATCCGGCAAAAGACTCCAGTCAAGCAGCTTTCCTCCGCCTGCTCCCGAATCAAAAAGGATCATATCTGCCGGCGAAGCAACAGCCTCCTCAACATCTTCCGCATCATTAATACGGAAAGCTTTGATCACTTTCTTTCCGCTCCTGTCCTTAAGCCTCCTGATATAATCCGCGTCTTCACTGCCATGAAGCTGGACCGTATCAATTATACCCTGATCGAGAAGCTCAGCTATTACGTCCATATCCTCATCGACAAAAACTCCGACTGAAGATATCCTCTGATCCAGCATTTCCCTTAGTCCAAAAGCCTGCTCAAAAGAAACATATCTCCTGCTTGCAGGATAAAATACAAAGCCTATATGATCGGGGACAAGCTTATTAACTGCCAATATATCACTCTTGTTCGAAAGACCGCAAAGCTTGATCACAGTCATATCAGTCCCTTCAGCTCCTTCAGTTTATTTACTCTGTCCTCTGCTCTCATAAGAATCTCGCCTACAAGCGCGGCATCAGCTCCGATATCTTCAAGCCTTGCCACATCTTCCCTGCACTGTACGCCGCTCTCAGAAACAAAGATCGTCCCATCCGGGATAAGCTTTCTGAGCCTTGCGCTGTTGCCGGTATCCACGGAAAAATCCTTAAGATTACGGTTATTCACCCCTATGATGCGGGCTCCTGCCTCTGTGGCAAGCCTTACCTCTTCTTCATCATGAGCTTCCACCAGAGCAGAAAGTCCGAGGCTGTCACAGATCTCAATATAATTTCTTACAGTCTCAAAAGGTAATATGGAGCAGATGAGCAGCACTGCCTCTGCGCCCAGGATCTTTGCCTCGTATATCATATACTCATCCACGGTAAAATCCTTCCTGATACAGGGAAGTGAAACCTCTGATGCTATCTCCTTAAGATGCGCATTATCTCCCAGAAACCATTTTGGCTCAGTAAGTACGGAGATGCAGTCTGCTCCTGCTTTTTCATAATCTTCAGCGATAGAAAGATAAGGGTAATCCTCTGCTATGATCCCCTTTGAAGGGGAAGCTTTCTTGCATTCGCAGATAAAGGAGATCCCCTGTTTCCCAAGCGCCTTCTCAAAAGCAAATCCTCCCTTCGGAAGCTCAAAAGCTTTTGCCTTAAGCTCCTCCAAAGGCATCAGTTTCTTAGCTTCCTCAACTCTCTTTCCGGCATATGCTCCCAGTCTGTCCAGTATCGTCATATATTCTCCTGTGCTCCCCGTATCTGTCCCGGCTTTACCTCTTACTCTGTCCCTTTACAGATCATGCCGTAAAGTGCCGTAACACATCTGCTCTGTATCAGGCCCTGTTACTGACCTCTATGATCTTATCAAGCGTCTTTGCCGCCTCGCCCTCATCGATCAGCTTCTCCGCCAGACGGACTCCCGTCTCAAAGCTTTCTGCCTTTCCGGCTATGTATAGGGCAGCTCCGCCATTCATTACCGCGGCATTGCGCTTGCTTCCCTTTTTACCTGCAAGTATATCCCTTACTATACCGGCGTTCTCCTCGGGGGTGCCGCCTTTCAGCTCATCCTTATCACAGATCTCAAAACCGAAATCCTCAGGACTTATGACAGAAGTCTTGAACCATCCGTCTTTTATCTCACAGACCTTGGTAGGTGATGAAAGGGATATCTCGTCCAGCTTGTCCATACCATAGACTACCATGCCTCTTTTCACTCCGAGACTTACCAGCACCTGAGCCAGTGGCTCTACCAGATAGTCATCATATACACCCAGTATCTGCATCGAAGGACTTGCGGGATTTGTAAGAGGTCCAAGTATATTGAAGACCGTACGGAAGCCCAGCTCCCTTCTTATTGCCCCCACATATTTCATGGATGTATGGTATTTCTGTGCGAAAAAGAAACACATGCCTGCTTCCTTCAAAAGCTCCACGCACTTTTCGGGACTCTGGTCGATATTGACTCCCAGTGCCTCCAGACAGTCTGCTGTACCGCACATTGAGGAGGCTGCCCTGTTGCCATGCTTTGCAACCTTCACTCCGCCGGAGGCTGCGATAACAGCGGCAGTAGTGGAGATATTAAAGCTTCCTGCATTATCTCCTCCGGTGCCCACTATCTCCAGCACATCCATGCCTGTATCTACCTTAGTGGCATGATCTCTCATGGCTGCAGCGCATCCCGCTATCTCATCTGTAGTCTCAGCCCTTGCGCTCTTTGTGGACAGAGCCGAAAGAAAAGCCGCATTCTGGGTGGGAGTGGTCTCACCGCTCATTATCTCATTCATCACGGTGTAGGCCTCGTCGTAAGAGAGATCCTCCTTGTTTACGATCTTCACGATTGCTTCTTTGATCATTTTTTATACCTCCTTTGATCCGAAACACTCCTGTCAAAGGATCCCTGATCACTCAAAAAAAGTCCTTGACAGAAAACAACTCTGTCAAGGACGAATAATATGCTATCCGCGGTGCCACCTTGATTCACGGTATGATCCGTGCCCTTAGCAGGATACCTTCATATCCCCGGCAACTGACGTATGCCTCACGTCACGGATACTAAGGCCTTAACCCTTTCCCCATGCCCTCAGCGGCCCATATAAGGATCACTCCACGCATCCCGCTCTCCGTCCGGCTTCCACCATCCCGGACTCTCTGTAGGTCTCCCCGGTGCAAGGATACTTTTTCTTCCGCTTCACAGGTTTATCTTATTTACTTACAAAAACATATAACACAACGAATATTTATCTGTCAACCAGAAATTATCTCAGCGAGAAAAGTATCTGGCCATAAGTGGGATAAGGAAGATAACCGTCAGGAATGATCTTCTCTGCCTTATCAACAAAGGTCCTCAATTCATCCATATCCTTGAGTATCACGTCATGATAGAATCTGGCTGCCTCAAGATTATCCTCTATCCGCTCTGCTCTCTCGGTATCATCACGAAGCTGATGTATCTTATTTCCTATTATCTCGCTGGTATCATCAAGGGTATTGATGATATCAGACTCATAGGATATCGGAAGTGACGGGAGCAGCTGCTTTTTCTTAAGGGCCTCGTTTGTAACGTCCTTCATATAGGACACCAGTCCCTGAGTGAAGTCCTTTCTTATCATCTCCTGCAGGGTCAGCGATTCGATATGTATTTCCTTATTGTAATTCTCAAGGAAGATCTCATATCTTGACTCCAGCTCCACATCCGAAAGCACCTCATGCTTTTTGAAAAGCTCCCTGTTCTTTTCGGAGAGCAGATGAGGCATGGCATCGGGCAGAGACTTCAGGTTATAAAGTCCTCTCTTCTCCGCTTCCTTGATCCATTCATCTGAATATCCGTTACCGTTGAATATTATCTTCTTATGCTCGATGAGCATATCCCGCAGGATCTTATCTATGGCATCATCCATCTTGTCATCAGGTACATCCTTTAAGACCTCGTAGATCTTATCAAGCTCTTCAGCCACAGCAGTATTCAGCGCTATATTAGGCTGGGCTACCGACAGGGATGAA
>JAEEGL014646713.1_pt1 | contig 11301 bp, 6 predicted proteins | sample 9134231 | NCBI WGS metagenome assembly JAEEGL01 (sample SAMN16246548, study PRJNA631951) | gut metagenome | biome: gut microbiome; feature: rumen; material: fiber-attached | host: Bos | place: Iran: Karaj | collected 2018-10
ATTTCAACGGATAGAGGCTTATGAATACAGATAATAACGACAGAAAGAAAGGCCTATTGTTTCAGGCAAGTATTCTGGCTATTGCCGGAATGATCAGCAGAGTAATAGGTCTTTTATACGGAAGCCCTCTGGCAGCCATAATTGGCGATGAGGGAAACGGCTATTATGCCGCCGCGTCTGAGATATATGCCATAGTGTTACTTATTTCTTCATATAGCATTCCTTCTGCTATGTCCAAGATTATTTCACAGAAACTGGCGGTAAAAGACTTTACGAATGCCCATAGGATCTTTAAAGGGGCTCTTGTTTATGTAACGGTTGTAGGCGCTATAGCAGGCCTTTTCCTTTTCTTCGGAGCACCAATTCTCGCAGTTGGAAGAAGTGCTACGGTTTTAAGGTTTTATGCTCCTACGATATTTCTTTTTGGATATCTTGGAGTATTGAGGGGATATTTCCAGGCACACAGAACAATGGTGCCAACCTCGATTTCTCAGCTTATTGAGCAGATATTTAACGCGATCATGAGCATAAGTGCAGCTCTTGTTCTGACAAACATTGCCGGTAATGATGATCCTTCAAAAAGAGCTGTATACGGAGCAATTGGTTCTACAATCGGAACAAGCTCAGGAGTAGTGATCGCTCTTTTGTTCATGTCAAATGTCTATTTTATCAACAGAAAACGCATCAAGAAGAGAATAGAGCTGGATGATCATGAGAGTCAGTCTAATTCAGAGATATTCAGGATGATCATTATGATCGTAACTCCGTTTATTCTCAGCACTTTCATTTATAACCTTTCAACGTCACTTAACGCTACTTTGTTCAGCAGAATTCTCTTGCATGTCAAGAACCTGGATGAAGCAGAGATTGCGTCGATGTACGGAATATTTAACAGAAAGGCCATGACTATAACAAAGCTTCCTATTGCACTTGCATCTGCAGCAGCTGCAGCTATGATTCCTGAAATTTCAGCGCTTTTTGCCCAGGGAGACAAGAATGGAGCCAATAAGACAGTTGCGAGAGTTACCAAGGTAATTCTTATGATAGCAATTCCGTGCGCAGCAGGCCTTTTTTTCTTGGCAAAGCCTGTAATTATGATCCTTTTTCCACAGAGAGTTTCTATGGATCAGGCGGCGATGATGCTTAGGATTCTTTCAGTGACGGTTGTATTTTACTCGCTTTCAACTGTTTCAAATGCTGTCCTTCAGGGAATTGGAAAAGTTAACGTACCGGTTGTTAATGCCTTTTTTGCACTGCTTGTTCAGTCTGTGACACTAGTGCTTCTATTGGTATTCACAGATCTGTCGAATTTGGCACTTTGTATTGTGACAATCATTTATTCGCTTCTTATGTGTGTGCTGAATTCAATGTCACTGAAAAAATACATTACGACTGTAACAAATTATAAAAAAGTGTATGTCTTGCCAATCGCATCAGCTGTTATCATGGGCGGAATAGCTTATCTCACCTATTTTTTGGCAAACTCGGCTGTTTATCTTGTGTGCTATTTATTAAAGGCTTCTCTTGTAGCATCTGATATGGATGTTTTTGATTTCATGTATACCAATTACTTCGTTAATCTGGGAAGCACTTTAGTGGCAGTTTTAGCAGGCGTATTTGTTTATTTTGCAGTGCTCATCAGATCAGGCGGTGCAACTGAAGCTGAGATAAGAAGGCTTCCAAAGGGGGCAACAATCGCCTCTATGCTCAAGAAACTTCGTATCTTAAGGTAAACGATTGTTTTTAGTGAAAAAGATTATATAAATAGGAGAGTGAGGCAGATATTATGAAAAAGATTTCCCTTACTAAATACACTGATTTTATTGTGGAGAAAACAACAGAGCTTCTGAATATTGATTCTCCGACGGGCTACACAGATAATGCTGCAGCCTGGGTAAAGAATGAGTTTGAAAAACTTGGCTTTAAGGCAGAGCTTACCAATAAAGGCGGAGTAATCGTTAATCTTGGCGGTAAGGACAAGAAGAACGGATTGCTGCTTGAAGCTCATACAGACACTCTTGGCGGAATGGTTGCTACGATCAAGTCGAACGGACGCCTTCAGCTTACAAATCTTGGAGGAATGAATCCAAATAACGCTGAGACTGAGAACGTAAGGATTGTGACCAAGTTTGACGGAATTTATGAGGGAACATTCCAGCTTAACAATGCATCAATCCATGTTAATGGCGACTATGATGACACCAAGCGTACATGGGAGAACTGTGAAGTGGTTCTTGATGAGGATGTTAAGTCAAAAGAGGATGCTGAGAAGCTTGGTATATCGGTTGGAGATTTTGTGTGCTTTGAGCCAAATGTAAGGGTTACAAAGACGGGATATATCAAATCAAGATTCCTTGATGATAAGCTCAGTGTCGGTATTCTTCTTGGCCTTGCCAAGTATATTAAAGAGAAGAAGATTACTCCGAAGAGAGCTCTCTACGGACACATTACGGTATTTGAAGAGGTTGGACACGGCGGAAGCAGCAGCGTCCCGGAAGGCTGCACAGAAGCAATATCAGTAGATATGGGCTGTGTTGGAGAAGGACTTACCTGTACAGAGAAGCAGGTTTCTATCTGCGCTAAGGACAGCGGTGGACCTTACAACTATGCTATCGTACAGGGACTTATTGCAGCTGCTAAAAATAGTGGCGCAGACTATGCTGTAGATATTTACCCTCACTACGGAAGTGATGTTGAAGCTACCCTTCGTTCCGGAATGGACCTCAAGCATGGCCTCATCGGAGCAGGTGTTTATGCTTCTCACGGATACGAGAGAAGCCATAGAGACGGAGCAGAGAATACACTGAGATTATTGATCGAATATGCGATGAATTAACAAATCGGCGGCCAAAAACCGCCGATTTTTCCATATTTACACCATGCAAATGCCTTAATATAATGGATATAGTTAAACAAAATTAACTTTTGGGGGAAAGTTTGTATGGGGAATTTTAAACGCAGTGTATCTAAAATTCTGGTTTTCTTAATGTTTTTTTCTTTCTTTTGTTCTAATGAAATCACCACTTACGCAACAGAAAACGATGCAATTGTAATTGACCACAGTGAAGGATCTGCGGCAGAAGCTTCTTATGCTGAATCTGAAGGTGACGCAGCTGGCACCTTGGAAGAGACTGCTGGTGATACTGGCATTTCGGAAGATGCAAATACTTCAAAAGAAGCAGATTCTTCGGAAAATGCTGATACTTCGGAAGGCAAAAGCACTTTAGAAGAAGCCGGCACTTCAGAAGATGAAAATGCTTCAAAAGAGGCTGGCACTTTGGAAGAGGCTGAAACTCCGGAAGATGCGGTAAATGAAAATGATGCAGAAAATGCAGAAAATGAAGACATCACTGACGAGACAGCATCATTCAGCACAGTAGATCTTTTTGAAAATAAGACTCTGGATCCTATTCTCAAAGGAAAAACCTTAGCATCATCAGATCTGCTTAACATGGACATCGTTGCGACTGACGGCACAACCTATCATGCACAAGATTTTACTGAAGACTATCTTGTAATCTTTTTTGCAAATGATACCGCGACCGAATCCGAGATGGTCAAGAGAGCTGCAGAGCTTAGAGACAATGGGATATCAATGAAAATCATCATGATGGGGTATGGAGAGGAGCATGCTGATGAAGGAAAGCTTACAGCGCTTGAATCAGATAGCCTGACCATTATTTCCATCAATTCTGATTACAATAAAGAGCAGTGCGCAGCAATCGGTAAAAAAGCAAACTTTACGGATGAAAGAGCAGATGCACTCTTTACTTATGTTTTAGGTCCGGACAGAAAACTTATTTTTAAAAATAATAACGAAGATGTTGAAGCTTTTACATCATTATTTGATGTAGATCCGGAGAGACTTTCTGTAAATGCAGTCGGCGATGCCACTATGGATAATACTCTTAAGAGTATGGATATTTATGGCACAGATAGCCATTTGTACCGGATCGCTGATTTTAAAGAGGAATATGTTGCTCTTATTTTTGGAAGATCAACTTGTGCAAATACAAACGCAATGATGGGAGTAGCAAGCAGTTATAGCAAGAATGGCTATTCCATAAAGACGGTCATGATGGATATAGAGGAGACTGATGATGGCCTTAAGTCTTTTGCAAACAAATATGGATGTCTGGCTTCACTATCTTATCCATATAACAACAGAATGATGTGGAATCTCTACAGAATGAGTAACCCATCAAATGCAGGTACAATATATCTGCCACTGGCTATCATCCTTGACAAGAACAGAAAAGTTGTCTATTTCAACAGTGGTGCGGATACTTCCGGACTGGATTCATTACTGGGCAGTTGTTTTGGAAATGGGGAGATTATCGATCCGGGTACACCCGGAAGCTCCGAGAAAAAGAGCTATGATTTTAATATCAGATTTGAGCAGACCGAGGCCAGAGAAATCCTGTCCATGGTAAACAGTTTCAGAACCGGAAATGATGCCTGGGCTTGGAATGAGGATAATACAACTAAGGTACGCTATTCAGGACTTGAACCTCTTAAATATGATTATGGTCTTGAAAAGGTTGCTATGCAAAGAGCTGCCGAGATCGCGCTTTCTTATGGACATGAGAGACCTAACGGAAGCAGTCCGTTTACAGCATATACTGTACTTAGAGCAGCAGCCGAAAATATAGCTGCCGGGCAAAGCAGTGGCGTTGAGGTTTTCTATGGCTGGAAAGAAGATAATTCTAAATTTGACGGACAGGGACATCGCCGTAATATGCTGGGTAAGGCCTATAAGTATGTTGGAATAGCCCATGTTGTAATGAACGGATGGGACTATTGGGTTCAGGAATTTAGTAGTGTTGCTACTGATCTTAACAGTACTTCTGCATTAGAGGGCGATAAGGTTGTCAGTGTTGAAATCGCAACAGAAAAGATTAAATCTGATACCCTGGATTATTCGCCAAAGTCGATCAGCCTTAAGGCAGGGGAGAGTGTATCTCTTCCTAAAGTTACTGAAATTTTAAGTCTATATAACAGCATACCTGAATATGCCAAGTTTACAGTTCATAACCCGAAAGTATCTTATAGCGGATATGATACCGGAATTATAAAAATAGATACCGGATCACAGAAGCTTACCGGTATAAAGGCCGGATCTACAACAATAGTTCTTTCTGTTAACGGAAAGAATTATAGCGTTCCTGTAACTGTAAAGGCAGGGCTTGCAATAACCAAGCAGCCAAAAGATGTCACGGCGAAGGTTGGCGATACAGTCAGCTTTTCAGTTACTGCAACCGGGGCAAAGAGCTTTCAATGGTACTACAGCAAAGATAAGGGAAAGACCTGGGATAAATCCGGTATGACAGGAAGCACGACTGCAAAGTTAAGTGTTCCCGTTACAGAAGCAAGAATCGGACAGATGTACAGATGTACCATAACCGGATCAGATGGGAAGAAACTGACAACAAATGCAGTGACGATAAAGAGCGGCGGAGCATCTATAACCAAGCAGCCTACAGATGTAACTGCGAAGGTGGGCGAAACAGTAAGTTTTACAGTTACAGCAACCGGGGTAAAGAGCTACCAGTGGTACTACAGTAAGGATAAAGGAAAAACCTGGGATAAATCCGGAATGACAGGAAACAAGACGAATAAGTTAAGTGTTCCTGTAACCGAGGCAAGAATCGGACAGATGTACAGATGTACCATAACGGGTACGGATGGCAAAAATGTGATCTCAAACGCGGTGACGATTAAGGCAGGGCTTGCTATTACCAAACAGCCTGTTGATGCCACGGCCAAAGTGGGAACGACGGTAAGCTTTACAGTAACTGCATCGGGAGCAAAGAGCTATCAGTGGTATTACAGTAAAGATAAGGGAAAGACATGGAACAAGTCCGGTATGACAGGAAGCACAACGAATAAGTTAAGTGTTCCTGTTACAGAAGCAAGAATCGGTCAGATGTACAGATGTACTATAACAGGTACTGATGGTAAAAACGTGACTTCAAAAGCAGTAACGATCAAGAAGAAATAATAAAACGAGGCGGCAGTATCAAACTGTCGCCTCGTTAATTTATGATCCACAACTTTATTCGCTGATAAGCTTAAGTGCAGAAATATCAGGTGCAATTGACATTGAGTAGTTGGTGTAATAAACGACGAATCCGGGTTTGGCTCCTCCGGGCTTTTTTACTTCCTTGCGCATTACGTAGTCAATCTCAACCTTTTCCTGGTTCTTGCCCTTTGAATAGAACGCAGCAAGAGCAGCGGCTTCCTCAAAGGCTCTGTCGGGAACTTCCTTGCCACCGGTTAAAAGAACTACGTGAGAACCCGGTATTTTCTTGGCATGGAACCACCAGTCGCCGCCATTTGCCATTTTAAAGGTAAGCTCATCATTCTGGATGTTGTTCTTGCCAACATAAATATCAAATCCGTCGGAGCTGAGATAGTGGAAAGGCTTGCTGGTTATCTTTTCCCTGTGTCCGTTTTTGCCGGTATTGTGGGCCTTTATATAACCGCTGTCCGCAAGCTCCTGCCTTATCTGTGCCAGATCTGCTTCCTGCTGGGCTATCTCAAGCGATGTCTGGATGGATTCAAGCTGATCGATAGCCTCTTTTGTTTCCTTCATCTGTTCTTCAAGTGCTTCTGCAGTTCTTTTGAGTTTGGTGTATTTGTCAAAATACTTCTTGGCATTCTGAGCCGGTGTGAGAGTAGGATCAAGGGTTATCGTAACATCTTTTCCCGTGTTGTAGTCGTTAACGGTAATTTTCTCTGCGCCAGGCTCTGCACTGTAACCATAGACGGTTAACAGCTCCCCGTAAACTCTGTATTTATCTTTTTTCTCGCTGTCTGACATCTGCTTAAGCTGAAGATCGTACTTACGTACATTTCTCTCAAGAGCTGTCTGAACAATCTTGCGAAGGTCTACAGACTTCTGTCTGATACGTGTTACGACGTTTTTCTCTGCGTAGTATTTCTGAAGAAGATCTGAAATGCTTGATGTGAATTCATAGGAATATCTTCCTTCGCTATCACTGTCAGCTGCAGAAACGGCAGATTCCGGCTCGCCGTAAAGCGTAAGCGGAATAGATGCAAACTCCTTGGGAGCACCTTCCTCGTACACGATTGACGGGAGGAAATTTCCCTCTTTTACCAAATGAATAACATCGTCAAAGGCCCTGTAAACTGATATTGATTCTGATGTATCAAGGGCAACTGCAGATTTGTCCGCATCAACGCCGCTCCTGTAGCAGATTTCCTGCGCAATTATCGGAGAAAGACCGGTATAACTGGAATAAATCGCTTTGAAAAGAGGCATTCCCTTGCTGAGTACACAACTTGAGAATTCGTCAGCAGTTGTTGTAAGGGGATTGGACTTATCCTGGGACGGAATAAAGTACTCGCGTCCGGGGAGAACTTCTCTGACTGAACTTACAGAAGCCGGAATATGTTTGATACTGTCGATGATCATGTTATCCTCATCGGTAAAAATGATGTTACTATATTTGCCCATGATCTCTATAAGCAATACCTTATGGCGAAGATCGCCCATTTCATCGAGATGCTCAACTTCAAAACGAATTATTCTCTCAAGGCCACCGGGCTGAGTCACAGATATAATGCGCCCATTTTGAATGTGCTTCCTTAAAAGCATGCAAAAGTTCGGCGCTGTCATTGGAGAAGCCTTGGACTCATCTGTAAGATAAGCAAGTGGGAGAGAAGCATCCGCTGAAAGCACGAGCTTTTCCTGCTTGACCCCGAATTTTTCTGCATTCTCATAAGAAAGCTTAACCGTGATAAAAAGTTCATCGCTTTCTGTCTGCGCAATTTTATATATGCGACCGCCACTTAATCTGTCGCTGAAATCTTTAGTCAGATTTGCAATTGTTATTCCGTCAAATGCCATAACTTCTTTATTCCTTAATCATATAATATTTTTTTACTGGTAAAAAAAGTTCCAAGGCTCACTACACTTTGGCAGTAAAAAAGCCTTGGAAACAATTTTACACTAATTCCATATGTACTACAAACATCAATGTGTGAAACATATAAACATTAAGAATGATCACTCCATGAGGAAACTGTAAAGCCTGTCGCGATAATCAGGCGCAGTATCAAATGCAGCATGACCGTAACCTATATACATGAACAACTTAAAATCAGGCCTGTAATCAAGATTTTCTGCGATCTCCATTGTTGCGTCCGAGTCAAGGACAGCGTCTTCATATACGCCTATAGCCAGAGTAGGGCACTTGATCTTTTTCAGATCCTTTGAAATGTCAAAACCTATGATGGCGCTTGCAAGGATAACAAACCTTTCAAGGTCAACAGTTGTTACTGATTTGCTGATATCTGAAAAATAGTCTTTATATTCTTCGTAAACATTTGGCGGATATATTTCTTTTGCAAAGTTCTGATAGAGACTGTATGCATCTTTCTTCTTGGCAAGTTCGATCCAGTTTTCCAAAACCTTGGACTGTTCTTCTTTTATGTGAGAAGAGGTTGAACCGAGTACTAGTTTTTTTACAAGTTCCGGGAAATATATTGCGATTACCATGGCAATCATACCGCCCTGGGATGCACCGAAAATAGCTACATCTTTAAGACCAAGACTTTTTATTGCAGCAGCTGTGTCTTTACCCATATCAATTATGGAATAGTCTTTGGGAAGATCTTGTCTTCTGTCAAAAACATAGACCGTAAAATCATTTTGTATCTTAGAGTACTCTGCAGCAATTGTATTGGCAGCGCCCATCACACTTTGAATGCTTAGACCCGGAATTATGACCAAAGTTCTTGGGCCTGTCCCGAATTTGAAATAATCCATTGAAAATTCTTCTGTCATTACTTTTCCAATTTCTGGCATATGATTGCTCCTTAAAATTTTTATACTCATTTTATTATATCCAAATTTTGTACCGTAAAATGGAAATTTTTATAAATTAAAAAGATATTTGAAATAATTCTTGTAAACGCTTACATGAATGTGGTATAACATATTTAGAAAAAATACTTTTGAAATAGAATTGTAAGCGATTACATTTTAGGAGGATTTCAGATGGAATTATTAAACTATGAGGTATTGGGAAAGTCAGGGTATGAAGGATATGTCCTTAAGGATGCGCCTGTTAAGGTTCTTCAGTTTGGAGAAGGCAACTTTATGCGTGCGTTTGTTGATTACTTTTTTGATATCAGCAATGAGAAAGCCGGCTTTAACGGGAAGGTTGCACTGGTTCAGCCTATAAGCATGGGACTTACAGATCTGATCAACAAGCAGGAAGGACTTTATACTTTATATTTAAGAGGAAGCGAGAACGGACAGAAGGTAGATGCAAAGCGCGTTATTTCTGCTGTTGACTGCTGTCTTAATCCTTATAACAAGGCTGACTATGACAAGATGATGGAGATCGCAGTAAGTGATGACCTTGATATCATTGCTTCCAACACAACCGAGGCAGGTATTGCGTATGATCCTTCATGTAATTTTGATGATGTTCCGGCAAACAGCTTCCCTGGTAAGCTTACACAGGTTCTGTATACAAGATACAAGGCAGGCAAGAAGGGCGTTGTAGTTCTTTCCTGCGAACTTATTGATAATAACGGAAAAGAGCTTCTTAAATGCGTCAATCAGTATATTGACCAGTGGAAGCTTGAGGATGGATTTAAGAAATGGATCAATGAAGAGAATATATTCTGCTCAACTTTAGTAGACAGAATTGTTCCCGGAAGAATCCGTGATCCCAAGGAAGTAGAGCAGCTTGAAGCAGCTAACGGCTATCATGATCAACTCATCGACGTTGGTGAGATCTTTGGTGTTTGGATCATTGAAGGTCCTGATGGTCTGGAAGACAGACTTCCTTTCAAGAAAGCCGGCGTAAATGTTCACGTAGTACCAGATGTTATGCCATATAAGCACCGTAAAGTACGCATCCTTAACGGAGCACATACAGGTTTTGTTCTTGGAGCATATCTTGCGGGCTTTGATATTGTTCGTGACTGTATGCACAATGAAACAGTTGCAGGCTTTATGAACAAGATGCTCAATGAGGAAGTTATTCCTACACTGGTTGATCATCTTGATGAGAATGACCTCAATGCATTTGCAGCAGCAGTAAAGGATCGTTTCAACAATCCTTTTGTAAATCACGAGCTTATGAGCATTTCACTTAACTCTACAAGTAAGTGGAAGGCAAGAAATATGCCTTCATTCCTTCAGTATATTGACAAGAACAAAAAGCTCCCTGTATGCCTTACAATGTCTCTTGCTGCATATATTGCTTTTTATTCAAATGATGTACAGGAGCTTACAGATGCAGGACTTGTCTGCAAGAGACCTGCAGGTAATACATATACTGTAAGTGATGACAGATGGGCTCTTGAATTCTTCTATGAGCACAGAAATGATTCAGAGCAAGAGCTTGTAAAGGCTGTTCTTGGAAACGAGAAGATGTGGGATCAGGATCTTAATAAGATAGAAGGACTTACAGATGCAGTAATTTCAGATCTTAAGCTGATTCATACAGAAGGCGCTGAAAAGGCATATAAAAGCTGCCTTTGAGAGCAAATATCCGAATTTGAAATTAATGAAGAGTTGCATGATTTCAGTAAAAACGGATATGAAATAAAAATGATAATATAATTTTATAGGAAGATATAAGCAGAAACTGTCATTATTTTGAAAAAAATAGTGGCAGTTTTTTTTATTTTGTATTATTATAAGTTAAGTGAATAGGGCATCACTTTAAACTGTTAAACTTTAATTTAATAAAAAGTCCCATAAAATCTATTGTAGTGTTATTAATCTCTTATTGATTTATTTTATGCTCGGTAGTATAATTGTATACAAGTTTGTAGATGAGTAAAAACAAAGACGTTTTTACGATTTTCGGGGGATATATATTAGTGATAAAAATGCTATTTGTATTTCACGATACAAGTAGCTTTTTTATATATGAAATAATTTCTTAAATGGAGGAAAATTATGAAGAAGTACAACAGAGTTATTGCTTTGCTTGCTGCTACTACAATGACAGCTTCTCTTATGGCTGGTTGTGGTAAGAGTGAAGCTCCTGCACAGACAACAGATACTCCTGCGCAGACAACTGAGTCTACTGACACAACAGCTGCAGAGACTACAGAAACAACAGAGACTGCTGAAGCTACTGAGGCTCCATCAGATCTTCCATCACTTGTAGGAGTTGAGCCTGACACACGTAAGGCTGCTGATGCTTTCTCAGAGCTTTGGGACATGGACAGCTATCAGACAGAGTCATCAACACTCTACAACAGAGCTCTTGGTGAGTACTATGAAACATACCAGAAGGCTTTAGAGGC
>JAEEGL015326162.1_pt1 | contig 11301 bp, 8 predicted proteins | sample 9134231 | NCBI WGS metagenome assembly JAEEGL01 (sample SAMN16246548, study PRJNA631951) | gut metagenome | biome: gut microbiome; feature: rumen; material: fiber-attached | host: Bos | place: Iran: Karaj | collected 2018-10
GGTGTCTCTGGCGACCATAGCTTAGGAGCTTTCACAGTGAGCTTTGTGTGGGCGCTCCACTTGCCTCCGACGCTCCCGCTGTTAGCCACCTCATGCCCTTCGGCATCTAAGAGCAGGAAGCTGAAGTTGTGTCTGTTCGGCAGCTCTACACCTAATAGCCGGGCTGCCTCGCCAGGTCCCGCCTCCATGTCTACTTCCAGCTCTGCCTTGTCACTTCTAATGGCAATGGTGCGCACGAAGAGGCTCCAGTCATCAAGGTACACCTTAGGCTTAAGCACCAGCTTGACGGGGCGGTACAGACCGGCACCGGGATACCATCGCGAGCTCTCTTCCATGTTCGTCAAGTTGACCTCCAGCTCGTTGTCACCGGGCTTCACGAACTGGGTAACGTCAACGCGAAAGGCATTGTAGCCGTTAGCCCAGTAGCCGGCTTCACGACCGTTCACTAACACCTGAGGCTGCGACATCGCGCCATCGAACACCAGCTCGGCATGACCGTCGAAGTGCTGCGGAATAGTGAAGCTGCGCTTATAATGCCCCTCGCCTATCCAGGGCAGGGCGCCGCTACGCCCGCTCTTCTCGGTGGCTTCCGTCTCGCCGTTCTGCTCAATGGCCACACGCTGCAGGTCCCATTTCTTATCGAAGGGGCCGCTGATGGCCCAGTCGTGGGGCACGCTCACCGTCTGCCACGACTGCTGGTCGCGTGTAAACTGCCAGTCATCGCTAAGTGTTATCTCTTGTCGGGGTTGGCTCCATGCCACAGCACAGAACAGTGTCAATAGGAAAATGGAATGTAGACGTTTCATTCAGCGTTATTGTTACAAAGTGAGGTTGCAAAAGTACGCATTTTTCTGCATTCTGCCAAATAATTGGAGGTTTTCTTTCGTTTTTCTGCCCGCTAATTCGTACCTTTGCGGCACGAAACGAATAACAAAGACAAATGACAACAATGGTATTCCTGATTGTTCTGATTTTCGTGTTGGGCTACGCCTGCATAGCCCTTGAGGCCTTCACCAAAGTGAACAAGGCTGCCGTGGCGCTACTCATGTGCGTGCTCTGCTGGACGGTTTACGTGCTTATACCCGGCCACGACCTGGGCGGTCTGCCCGAGGGTCTGGGCGAGACGGCCGAGACGCTTTTCTTCCTGATGGGCGCCATGACCATCGTAGAGATAGTCGATGCCAATGGCGGTTTCAACTTTGTACGCGACACCATGAAGACGCGCTCCAAGCGCAAGCTGCTGTGGCGTGTGGCATTCATGACGTTCTTCCTGTCGGCCATCCTCGACAACCTCACCACGTCTATCGTGATGATTATGGTGCTGCGCAAGCTCATACAGGATCGGCAGGAGCGCCTCATATACGCATCACTGGTCATCATTGCGGCCAACAGTGGCGGTGCCTTCTCGCCTATTGGCGACGTGACCACCATCATGCTCTGGATAAAAGGCATGGTGACCACGCAGGGCGTTATTACCGAGATATTCCTCCCCTCGCTGGTATCGATGATTATCCCCACCTTCCTGCTCTCACTCACGCTGAAGGGAAAGTTCGACAAAGCGCAGAACCTACAGGTGGCCGACATATCGAACTTCACCAAGCGGCAGCGACAGGTGGTGTTCTGCTTCGGCGTGGGCGGTCTCATCTTCGTGCCCATCTTCAAGACGCTCACCCACCTGCCGCCCTACATGGGCATACTCTTAGTGCTGGGCTTGCTGTGGACCATCACCGAGGTGTTCAACCGCAAGTATGAGGAGAGCGACCCCATGGCAAAGCGCGTCACTCATCTGCTCACCCGCATCGACATGTCTACCATACTCTTCTTCCTCGGCATACTAATGGCCGTGCTCTGCCTGAAGCAGGTAGGCGTGCTCAATGCCATGGGCGACGGGCTGAACACGGCTTTCAACGGCAACAGCTATCTCATCACCGGCATCATCGGCGTGCTGTCGAGCATTGTCGACAACGTGCCCCTGGTGGCTGCTTGCATGAATATGTACGACGTGGTGCCCGCCACGGTCTATGCCGTCGACGGTGAGTTCTGGCAGCTGCTGGCCTACTGCGCCGGTGTGGGCGGCTCGATGCTCATCATAGGCAGCGCCGCCGGCGTGGTGGTGATGGGACTGGAGAAGATTACCTTCGGCTGGTACATGAAGAAAATATCATGGATAGTGTTCGTGGGCTACATCAGCGGCATGATTGTCTACTGGCTCGAGAAAACGCTCTTTTTCTAACCATCAAACAGCGGACTTATTCAGACAGCAGACTAATTCAGACTAAGCAGCGGACAACAACGGACTGTTCCGTAACATGATTTAAGCAGCGGACAACAACAGACAGATTTAGACTGCGGACGGCTTTGACTAAGCAGCGGACAACAGCGGACTTGTTTAGACAGCGGACTGATTTAGACTAAGCAGCGGAGAATTACGGACTTTTTTAATGAATTAGTGTGAGTGGTGATTGATAAGAAATCAGTGGTATTCCTGGTGAAGAGCTACGCCGTCACAGTGTTGCTGTTTCTGGCAGCTAAGGTGGTGTTCATGCTCTTCAACGGCAGCGGACACGATGCGGGTGTAGGCGATGCACTCGCCGTGCTGCATCACGGTCTGTCACTCGACCTCTCCACCGCCCTCTACTTTCTCGTCGTTCCCCTGCTGGCATGTATCGCAGCAATATGGGTGCGGGTGCCGAAACTGATGCTGAAGGTCTACTTTGCTGTAGTAGCCACAGCGTTTGCCCTCGCCTTCGTGGCCGATACCAGCCTCTATGCCTTCTGGGGCTTCAAACTCGACGCCTCGTGCCTGCAGTATCTCGACCAGCCCGAAGGCATCACCCAAAGCGTCAGCGTGGGATATTTGCTGCTGCGCCTGCTGGCACTCATAGCCTGTGTGCTGCTCATCTTCTTCCTCTATAAGAAAACGATGAACGGCCACCCGTTCTCGCCTACTCAGGGAGAACCGCTGAAGCGAAAGGCACTGCGCACCACCGTAGGCGTCTTGCTCATGCCTCTCATGGTGGTGGGTATTCGTGGCGGCTTCAGCGAGTCGACCACCAACATCGGCCAGGTGTATTTCTCGCAGAACCAGTTTCTCAACCACGCCGCCGTGAACCCCGTGTTCAGCTTCCTCTACTCATTGAGCCATCAGCTTGGCGACCTCTCGCAGTACGACTTCATGGACAACGAGCAGTGCCGCCAACTCACCAGCGGTGTCTACACCACTGAGAGCATCGACGCCGACACACTGCTCACCACCCAACGGCCCAACGTCGTCATCATACTCTTAGAGAGCGCCGGCGAGCAGTTTGCCAACGTCATGCCCCGCCTGCAACAGCTCAAACAGCAGGGCATCAGCTTCAGCCGCTGCTATGCCAACAGCTGGCGTACCGATCGAGGCACACTGTGCACACTGAGCGGATACCCCTCATTCCCCACCCTATCGGTCATGAAGATGCCGCAGAAGAGCCGCACACTGCCCGCCATTGCCCGCACACTGCAGCAGCAGGGCTACGCCACTACCTACATCTATGGCGGCGACATCAACTTTACAAACATGCGCTCCTACCTCATCGCCACGGGCTGGCAGCGGCTCGTCAGCATGGACGACTACAGCGCAGCAGAGCGTGGCAGTGCACAGTGGGGTGTGCGCGACGACATCACCTTCCAGACGCTCTACCACATGCTCACCGACCACACGCCAACAACCCAGCAGCTCATAGGCTACAGCACCCTCTCCAGCCACGAGCCATGGGACGTGCCCACACACACCTTAGCCGACGAGGTGCAGAATGCCTTCGCCTATTTAGACAACTGCCTGGCCGACTTCGTAGAGCAGCTACGCACCACGCCCGCCTGGGACAACCTGCTCATCATCATCACCGCCGACCATGGCATCAACTACAAGGACATAGACCAGAGCCGCCCCCTGCAGAAGAACCACATACCCATGCTGTGGATAGGAGGTGCCGTCAAGGAGCCACGATCCATCGATGCCATCTGCAACCAGAGCGACCTCGCTGCCACCCTCTTAGGGCAGATGGGGCTGCCCCACTCCGACTTCGCCTTCAGCCGCGACGTGCTCTCAGCCACCTATACCCACCCCGTGGCTGTGCACAACTACAACAATGCCCAGTGGATAACCGATTCCACCGGACACCTGCTCTACGACTTCGACGCGCGCCGCTTCGTGGTGAACCAGAGCCACAGTGCCGACAGCCTGCTCAGCGTGAGTAAAGCCATGCTACAACTCACCACACACGATGTGAAACAGCGCTAAACGGCCCCAGCCATTGAAATGGCTGGCTACCAATGTCTGATGCTACGGCATCGGCTATGCAGAACTTACGCAGAAACTTGAATTACCAAGGCAATCATATAGTAGTTGACCTGCCCTGAGGATGCCCGTAGGCACTCCCCGCCCCTATAAGGGGAGGGGCAGGGGTGGGGTGTTGACTGCCCAGAGTGTAATGTTGACTCCTGCCCTTGGGTGAGCGGTTGGGATATTCTTGCCTTGCAAGCGGCATAGCCGAGTCCTGACCCCACCCCTGCCCCTCCCCTACAAGGGAGGGGAGTGCCTACGGAGTCCAGGTCAACTCCTATATCATTGCCATTACTAATTACCAAAAACAGCGAAATCAACTGTACACAGCAACTTTTTCTCCCCTTTTCTTGTCCGTTACGCAGAAAATCACTATCTTTGCACTGGTTTCCACATGCTGTTTCGGCATGGCAGGCATGGTTCAGCTGAACACTATCTACAAGCAGTATCCGTGGCTGAAAAACGGCCATTCCTTCAGACTGAATGCCGGTGCATTGAACGACAAACAACCAACCAGATGAAAGAACCGATGACACTCAACATAAAAGGACGGCTGCTTGACCTTGTCACCCCCAAGGTGATGGGCATCGTCAACGCAACACCCGACTCCTTCTTTGACGGCAGCCGGGTGCAGACGGCCAGCGACGTGGAGGAGCGTGCCCGCCGCATGGCACAGCAGGGAGCCGACATCATCGACGTTGGAGCCTGCTCCACCCGCCCCGACTCCACACCAGCCGACGAGGACACCGAGAAGGAACGGCTGCGCATGGCGCTCAGGGCCATTCGCCGTGCACTGCCCCGGGCCATAGTGTCGGTCGACACCTTCCGCCCCGACGTGGCCCGCATGGCCGTCGAAGAGTTTGGAGCCGACATCATCAACGACGTGGGTGGCGGTCAGCCCGACATGCTGCGCATGGTGAGCCGCCTGAGGGTGCCCTATGTGCTGATGTCGTCAGAGGCCACGCTACGCGATACGCTGCTCTTCTTTGCCGAGAAAGTACAGCAACTGCACGACCTGGGCCACAGCGACATCATACTCGACCCGGGCTTCGGCTTCGGCAAGACGCTGGAGCAGAACTACACCCTGATGGCAGAATTAGAGAAGCTGGCAGTGATGGAGCTGCCCCTGCTGGTAGGAGTGTCGCGCAAGTCAATGGTGTACAGGCTGCTGGGCTGCGAACCCGCACAGGCGCTCAACGGCACCACCGCCCTGCATGCCGTGGCACTGATGAAGGGAGCCTCCATCCTGCGCGTACACGATGTGCCACAGGCCGTGGAGTGTGTGAAGACAATAGAGATGATGAAGAAAGAGAGTGGACCATCATCCATCAGCATATCGACAAATCAGTAAATAGCAAATAACAAAGGTGTTTATAGAATTTGGAATAAAAGACGCCATCGACATCCTGTTGGTGGGCATCATGCTCTACTACGTGTACAGGCTGATGCGCGAGTCACGCTCGCTCAATGTGTTTGTGGGCATTGCCATCTTCATCGTGGTGTGGCTCTTCGTTTCGCAAATACTCGAGATGAAGCTTTTGGGCACCATTCTCGACAAACTGGTGTCGGTGGGCGTCATTGCCATCATCGTCATCTTCCAAGAGGACATACGCAAGTTTCTCTACAACCTAGGGGCACGGCGGCGCATACGCTCGCTCACACGCTTCTTCATGCCCAAGCACGCCAAAAACAAGGACGAAGTGCAACTCAAGCGCGATATTATGCCCATCGTCATGGCCTGCATGCAGATGGCAAAGGGCAAGGTGGGCGCCCTCATCGTCATTCAGCGCGAGGTGTCACTGGCCGACATCGTGTCGACGGGCGAGGTGGTGAATGCCAACATCAACCAGCGGCTCATCGAGAACATCTTCTTCAAGAACTCGCCGCTGCACGACGGTGCCATGATCATAGCCCATCACCGCATAGAGGCAGCAGGATGCATACTGCCCGTGAGCCACAACCTGAACATACCGAAGGAACTGGGACTGCGCCACCGCGCCGCCCTGGGCATGAGCCAGGAGAGCGATGCCCTGGTGGTCATCGTCTCGGAAGAAACGGGCGGCATCTCCATCGCCTCGCAAGGAGCCTTCCGCCTGCGCCTCTCGCCCGAGGAGCTGGAGTCGGTGCTTACCGAGGAACTGATGAACTACAATCAATAAGAACCCTTCTGAACCGTGGCTGAGACAAAGACCGAGGCGATAGTGCTGCACGCACTGAAGTATGGCGAGGGACGCATCATAGCCGACATGTTCTGCCGCGAGCACGGGCGCCTGTCGTTCATCGTGCCCGCACCACGCTCAGAACGCTCGCGCATAAAGAAGCAATACCTGCAGCCACTGACGCTGCTCAGCATAGCATGCGACGTGCGGCCGCAGCAGCAGCTGCAGAAGCTGCGCGATGCTTCACTGCTCACTCCCCTACCCTCGCTGCTGGCCGACCAGCACAAGCTCAGCATAGCCCTCTTCGTGTCGGAGTTTCTCTACCACGCCCTGCGCGACGAGCAGTGCAACGTGCCCCTCTTCGACTACGTGAGCAGCAGCATAGAGTGGCTCGACGGCACTACGGGAACGGCAGCCAACTTCCACTTGGTGTTCCTCATGCGACTGAGCCGCTTCCTCGGCTTCTGGCCTAACCTTAACGAAAATGGCTCCTACTTCGACCTGCGCGGAGCCTCCTTCTGCAGCGCACCGCCGCTGCACCGCGACTACCTGATGCCGCAGGAGGCAGACCACATACGGGTGCTCATGCGCATGGACTACCCCACCATGCACCTCTTCCGCCTGTCGCGCGCCGAGCGCTCACGCATACTCCAGCTGCTGCTACACTACTATAGGCTGCATCTGCCAGCCTTCCCCGAGCTGCGCTCCACACAGATACTTCACGAACTGTATAACTGAATGAACGACGAGAGATACATGCGAATGGCGCTGGCTGAGGCCCGCCGCGCCTACGATAAGGGCGAGGTGCCCATAGGGGCTGTGGTGGTGTGTGCCGGCCACGTGCTGGCTCGCGCCCATAACCTCACCGAGACACTGGGCGACCCCACTGCACATGCCGAGATGCAGGCCATCACCATGGCCACCAACGAGCTGGGGGGTAAGTACCTCACCGACTGCACCGTCTACGTCACCGTAGAACCCTGCGTGATGTGTGCCGGAGCGCTGGGCTGGGCTCAGGTGCCGCGAGTGGTCTATGGCTGTGCCGACGAGAAGCGGGGCTTCAGCCGCTTTGCCCCACAGGCCCTCCACCCCAAGGCGGTGTGCACGGGCGGCGTGCTCGAAGAGGAATGCCGGCAGCTCATGCAGGAGTTCTTCCGCTCAAGGCGATAGCACCCCTCGCCCGCTTTCACCTCCTACCTTTACCTCCTTAACACCTTTACCTCCTTCAAAAAGATGAAACAATTATTCACACTACTGGCAGCAGGGGCATGGGCATGCTCCTTGACTGCACAAGTAAAGACCGAAGTCACAGAGTTCAACCTGGCCGGCCCCTTCGCCGTGAGCCAGCCCTTCGCCACCGACACGGTGAATGTGGGCGGACAGAAGTTCGACGAGGCGTCGCTGCTCGGCTCACTCAGCCTGCGCTCGCAGCCCGCCTCCACCTGGCAGTCGGGCTTGCTGCCCTCGCTCAAGGAAGAGAAGAGCGTGGGCGTGCTCAGCTTCTACCTGAACAATGCCGACTATCTGAAAGGCACCATCAGCGTGCGTGGGCCTAAGCGCTACAAGCTCTACGTCGACGGCAGGGAGGCTGGCGGCGAGCTGAAGCTGGCTCCCGAACACCACACCGTGGCCATCAAGTTCATGGCGCAGCCCAGCGACACCGACAGCCTGCACGTGAGCATCGACGCACCCATAGCCCTCAGCCCCACGCTGAGCAAGCAGCACCCCTACATGGTGCACGACCTCACCGACGGGCGGCGCGTGCGCAGCATATCCCTCTCGCCCGACGGCGCCTACGCCCTGATGAGCTACCAGACCACTGAGCGCGGCGGACAGAGCCGCTGGGAGTATGAGCTGCACCGCCTCACGCATAAGTCAACGCTCATCCAGACCACGCTGGTGAGCCGTCCCACGCAGAACGTACGCTGGATGCCCCGCACATGCGCTTATATTGAAGAGGTGTGGGAGGCCGACCGCCGCATGCTCTATCAGGTGAGCCCCGCCACGGGCCAGCGCACCCTCTTCGCTGCCGACGTGCCCCGGGGTGGCTACGCCATCAGCCCCACCGAGGATTATCTCATCATCGCCGCCGAGGAGGAAGGCCCGAAGGAAGACCGCGAAGTGTTTGAGGTGCTGGAGATGGACGACCGCCAGCCCGGATGGCGCAACCGCAACTACCTGGTGAAGTACGACGTGAAGACGCAGCTCGCACAGCGCATCACCTACGGCTCGAAGGGCGAGCGCCTGGCCGATATCTCGCACGATGGCAGCCGCCTGCTCATCGTCTCGTCCTACTCACGCCTGGCGCAGCGTCCCACCGAGGTAGAAGATGTCTACATCATGGACGCACGCACACTCCATGTCGACACGCTGCTGCAGTGCGAGGGCTTCCTCGGCATGGCCACCTTCTCGCCCGACGCCACGCAGCTGCTCTTCACCGGCTATCCTGAGGCCTTCAACCGCATAGGCTGTCAGCTGCCCGACAACGTCACGCCGAGCATGACGGAGAACGAGCTGTTTCTCTACGACATCGCCACCAAGAAGGTGACACCGCTCACCAAGGACTTCGACCCCTCTATCGATGGCGGCGCAGACTGGTCGTGGGCCGACGGCATGATATACTTCCGCGCCGAGTGCCGCGACTACGTCTACCTCTACCAGCTCAACCCCCAGACGGGCAAGATACAGCAACTGCCCTGCAACGGCGACAACATCTACCGCTTCGACATGGCCTCACATGCCACCACCATAGCATGGCTGGCCTATAACACGCTGGAGCCTGCGTCGGCCTACGTCAGTTCAAAGCCATGGTCAAAGTTCAGCCTCACACTCTTCGACGGCAAGACCGCCCTCGGCGACGCACAGCTGGGCACCTGCCAGGACTGGAACTTCCAGAACTCTAAGGGCGACACCGTGTATGGGCGTCTCTACCTGCCACGCGATTTCGATGCCACGAAGAAGTATCCCCTCATTGTCTACTACTACGGCGGCTGCTCGCCCGTAAGCCGTTACTTTGAGTCGCCCTACGCACCACAGATGTGGAACTCGCTGGGCTATGTGGCCTACATCCTGCAGCCCAGCGGCTGCACCGGCTTCGGCCAGGAGTGGGCCTCGCGCCATGTGAACACCGCCGGCGGACTCCCCTCCGCTGCCAGCACCACCAGCACTTCCCCCGCTGCCAAAGCCGCCGGAACCAATCTCGGCGGCACCCCCGCCGGCGACATCATCGAGGGAGTGAAGCAACTCTGCGCCGAGCATCCCTTCATCAACAAGGAGAAGATAGGCTGCATGGGCGCCTCCTACGGCGGCTTCATGACGCAATACCTGCAGACCGTGACCGATATCTTTGCCTGCGCCGTGAGCCATGCCGGCATAGCCAACCACACCAGCTACTGGGGCGAGGGCTACTGGGGCTACAACTACAGCGAGGTGTCGATGGCCAACAGCTACCCCTGGAGTCACCGCCATCTCTACGTAGACCAGAGTCCGCTGTTCAACGCCGACAAGATTCACACCCCCCTGCTGCTGCTCCACGGCAATGCCGACACCAACGTGCCCCTCATCGAGAGCCTGCAGATGTTCACCGCCCTCAAGCTCCTAGGCCGCGAGGTGGCACTGGTAGAGGTGGAGGGGCAGAACCACCACATCACCGACTACAGCAAACGCGAGAAGTGGCTCGCCGCACAGATGGCATGGTTTCAGCGCTGGCTCAAGGACGACCCCTCGTGGTGGGATGCCCTCTTCCCCAAGAAACATCTTTAACCCCTTTTCGCCTCGGTGCCCCCGGTCGCACAGCGCGATTTCCACGCGCTGAAGACCGGACTCTGAGGTCAGGGCGAAACATACGCTTCTGCGGTGACTTAGCCTTCACGCGCGCGCATTATTACGCGCGCGTGACTGCAAGGTGCTTGCACCACTTGCACCACGCCTCAATATCAGCACGTTACGGCCGTTTCTTGCTTGCACCTGCCTGCACCAAGTTGCACCACAAGCCAAAAACATGGGAGGAAAAAAGTCCCAAGGCCTGGGACAAACACAGGAAGGCCTCACGTAAAAAAAAGTGGCCGCCAAATTTTCACAGGAGACCGCCATTTTTGTTCTTCACCATTCTTGTTTATTGAGCAGTGTGGTGCAAGTGGTGCAAGCACCTTGCAGTCACACGCGCGTAATAATACGCGCGCGCGAGGGTGGTACATGAGGGGTGACAACTGCCTTCCCCATCATGGTGTGCGCATCATTGGCGCCTATGGTGTATGGCTAATCTCTGATGTTGCGCCTTGCGTCGAGGGCGAGGAAGATGAAGAGGAGGAAGGTGAAGCCCCAGAGCGATGAGCCGCCGTAGCTAAAGAAAGGCAGGGGTATGCCTATGACGGGCGTGAGGCCCAATACCATTCCCACATTGATGAACACATGGAAGAGGAAGATGGAGAGCACGCAGTAACCGTAGATGCGTGCGAAGCGGGTGGCCTGCCGCTCCGCCAGGTGTATGAGGCGGAGTATGAGCATGAGGAAGAGCACGAGCACGCCGGCGGCTCCGATGAACCCCTCCTCTTCGCCCACGGTGCAGAAGATGAAGTCGGTGTCCTGCTCGGGCACATACTTCAGCTTGGTCTGCGTGCCCTTGAGAAATCCCTTGCCTTCGAGTCCGCCGGAGCCGATGGCTATCTCGCTCTGGTGGACGTTGTAGCCCGCACCCTTGAGGTCTTCTTCCAGCCCCAGGAGCACATTGATGCGGGTGCGCTGGTGCTCCTCCAGCACATGGTTCAGGGCATAGTCGGCGCCATGGAAAAAGAGGAGCGAGCCGACGGCGAAGAAGGCTATCCA
>JAEEGL015341466.1_pt1 | contig 11301 bp, 6 predicted proteins | sample 9134231 | NCBI WGS metagenome assembly JAEEGL01 (sample SAMN16246548, study PRJNA631951) | gut metagenome | biome: gut microbiome; feature: rumen; material: fiber-attached | host: Bos | place: Iran: Karaj | collected 2018-10
CTGCTCGAAGAGAACGGGATCTCCTTCCTCGACGACGAAGATGCCGTCCTTGCCGGCGACGGCGGCCTTGACGGCCTCGGCGGGGAAGGGGTGGACCATCCCGACCTGCACGACGCGGGCCCCGGGGGCGGCTTCAAGCGACAGCACGGCACTGATGCCCGAAGCGATGATCGTCGGCGCGGTGCCATCTCCCTCGCGCAGGATCTTCACGCAGTTTTCGCCGGCCCAGTCGGCAATGGCCTCGAGCTTGTCGCGGAGGCGGACATGCGCCTTGCGGGCGTTGCCGGGAACCATGACATGGAGGGCGGCGTCCTTGGCATAGAAAGGTTCCTTCCGGGCCTTGGCGAGGGGACGGCGCGTAACGAGCGACTTGGAATGGCTCACGCGCGTCGTGAGGCGGAGGATGACGGGGATGTGCCACTGCTCGGATACGAGGAAGGCCTTCTCCAGGGAGTCGTAGGCCTGCTGCGCGTCGCAGGGCTCGATGATGGGCGCGCCGGAGGAGATGGCGTGGCGGCGGGAGTCCTGCTCGTTCTGGCTGGAGGCCATGCCGGGGTCGTCTGCGACGATGACGACAAGACCGCCGTCCACGCCCGTGTAGGTAGCCGTGAAGAGGGGGTCGGCCGCGACATTGAGGCCGACATGCTTCATCGTCGTGATAACGCGTCCGTGGCCGAAGGCGGCGCCGATGGAGACTTCAAGGGCGACCTTTTCGTTGGGCGACCACTGGGCGTTGCCACCGAGCTCGGCGAATTTTTCGAGGATTTCGGTGCTTGGCGTACCGGGATATCCGGCGCCGAGGTTCACGCCCGCGTCAAGTGCCGCCCAGGCAACCGCTTCGTCGCCGTTTAGAAGAAGAGTCTGCTTATCCATCAGGAATTGCCTTTCCTTTATGCGCCATTTCAAGCAAGAACATTATACCACGAACGGGCATGAAGCGGGCGCGATGGTCGGGCGGAATGACCGGGCCCGGCAAGCGCACTTCCCTCCTCAAGCGAACTTGGCATCCGCCTTGGGCAAGCGCCTGCCGGGGTGAAACGGTTGACGCAGGAAATGGCGCGTGTTATTATCAATAGAAACAAGCCGGGAGAAGCCCCATGATCATCGCGCCAAATCTGGACGCCGTCAAGGCCTATGCGGCCTGCGGACGCTACGACACGGTTCCGCTCCATGCGGAAATCCTGTCCGATTTCACTACGCCCACCGAGACGCTGCGGATACTCAAGAACTATTCGACGCATGTCTTCATGCTCGAGTCCGCACTGGCGGACGAGGCCTGGGGGCGCTATACCTTCCTCGGGTTCGACCCCAGGCTCGCCATTTCGTGCGCCGCTGGCGAGATGAAGATCGGCGATGTGCATATCCGGACATCCGATCCGTCCGGAGAGCTGCGCCGCATTCTCGCCTCCTACCGCAGCCCGCGCATCGGGGGGCTTCCGCCCTTCACCGGCGGACTTGTCGGCTATTTCGCCTTTGACTACCTGGCCTACCGCGAACCGAGCATCCGCCGCGAAGTCGAGGACGCCGAGAAGTTCAAGGATTTCGACGTGATGCTCTTCGACAAGGTGATTGCCTTCGACAACCTTGCGCGGAAGATGGTGATCATCGCCAACGCGCGGCTCTCCGACCCCGAAACGGAGTACAACCGTGCAGCGCGGGAAATCATGCAAATCGCAGACCTTGTTCGGAACGGTGCCAAGAGGCGGGAAGCCGCCGGAAGACTGGTCGGGCCGGTCGAGTCTCTTTTTACAGAGGAGGCCTTCTGCGCCATGGTCGAGCGCGCAAAGCGCCACATTCGGGAAGGCGACATCTTCCAGATTGTCTTGTCGAACAGACTCTCCGCGCCCTTTGATGGGAGCCTTCTCAACGCCTACCGCCTTTTGCGGGCGGCCAATCCCTCGCCCTACATGTTCTACTTCTCGGGAAGCGACATCGAGGTTGCCGGCTCTTCGCCGGCAACTCTCGTCAAACTGGAGAATGGCGTACTCCACGCCTGCCTGCTGACGGGGACGCGCCCGAGAGGCCGCACGGAGGCGGAGGATCACGCGCTGGAGGAAACGCTTCTTCGCGATGCCAGGATCCGCGCCGAACACGACATGCTCGTCGATCTCGGCCGGAGCGATCTGGGGCGGATTTCGAAGTTCGGCACCGTGGAGATTGAAAAACTTCATGTCGTCGAGCGCCATGCGAACGAAATGCGGATCGGCTCGACGGTGCGCGGAGAGATGCGCGACGACTGCGACGCCCTGAGCGCCATCGAGGCCGTACTCCCGGCGGGGATGCTTTCCGGTGCGCCTAAGATCAGGGCCTGCCAGCTGATTGGCGAAATCGAGCGCAGGAAGCGCGGCATCTACGGCGGCGCAATCGGCTATGTTGACTTCATGGGGAACATGGATACATGCATCGCCATCCACACCGCCTACAAAAAGAACGGCAGGGTTTTCGTGAGGAGCGGGGCGGGAATCGTCGCCGATTCCGACCCCAGACGGGAGTTCCGGGAGTCCCTGGACAAGGCGAAGGCGATTCTCAAGGCGTTTGAACTCGCGGAGGAGAAGGAGTGATGGTGCTGCTTATCGACAACTACGACGGCTTTTCCTACAACCTGTTCCAACTCTTCGGTTCGCTCGGGGCGGAAGTCAAGGTGGTCCGCAACGATGCCATCGCCCTGCCGGGCATCGTGCGGCTGTCACCCTCGCATTTGGTTCTCTCGCCTGGGCCGGGGCGTCCGGAAGACGCCGGAATCTGCTTGGCGGCCGTGAAGGAGGTTGGAAGTCTGACGGGCATTCCCATACTCGGCGTGGGCCTCGGCCATCAGGCCGTTTGCGCCGCATTCGGCGCCAAGGCAGTGGCCGCAAAGGCGCTTGTGCATGGGCGACGGTCCGTCGTGACGCTTCGCGGCGGCTCGCGCATCTTCGCTGGACTTCCGGAGAAGATCGAGGCCGCGCGCTACCATGCGCTTGTGGTCGATCCGGCAACGATGCCCGCCTGTCTCCGGACGACGGCGGTCTCGGAGGACGGGGAAATCATGGCGGTCGAACACGCGGCGTTGCCGATATTCGGCGTCCAGTTTCAGCCCGAATCGTTCCTGACGCCGCTAGGTGGCAGAATTGCGGAGAATTTCCTCGCCATTGGAAAAGGCGGATGACGTTCTTCCGGCGCGAGCAGGGGGCGGTCGCATGCTCCCCCCGCAAGGCTGGCGCTGGCGCGCCGACCACGGAAGCCCGCTTCGCGGGACACGGCAGATCCACGGAAGTTTGCGCGAGGAGAAGTGGAAGCGCGTTGAAGCTGGCCAGAGGCTTTTCCGTGTCGTTCCGTGCCGGGCGAAGCCCGTTTCCGTGTCCGCTGGAAGCGGCGTGCCGCGCATCGCAAGGGCGCGGGATGGCGACGGCCCTGCCTGCACGGGGTGCTGCCGTTCCCGTCCGAAGGCCGCCTCGGCGACCTGCCGCCACAGCGGTTTCCGTGCTTCGGCGCACCAGTGCCAAAACCCGAAGAAACCGCATGGGACGCCTCCGCCCTTCTGCACTTTGCCGACCCTCTGCCGGCGCGAATCGTTTAGCGTTGAGATAAACCGCCAATCGTGTATAATTGTCGCATGGGAAAAATCAAGGTTACGCTTCAAGACGACGCGGACGGCGTGGTTGCGCGCGAAGTCGACGCCGGAACGCCGCTCGGGTTCTTCATGCCGTCGCTTCTGCCGGATGACCGGCCGGTCATCGCCGCGCTTCTCAACAACGATGTCGTTTCGCTTTCGGCGCCTGTCGTTGTGGCGTCGCACGTCGCCCCCCTGACGCTTGACGACGCGCATGGGTGGCGCGTCTACCGCTGGTCGCTCTGCTTCATCCTCGCGAAGGCCGTGCACGAGGCCTGTCCGGGCCTGGAAGTGCGCGTGCGCCATTCGCTGGGGCAGGGGCTTTTCTGCAGCGTTGGCTGGCGCGAAGGGGATGATCGCGCCGCCGTCATCGATGCCATAGAGAAGCGTATGCGCGCAATCGTCGACGCCGACCTGCCCATCGAACGCGTACTCCTCGCCTACGAAAAGGCCCTCGAGCGCTTCCGCGCGAACGGGCAGGACGACAAGCTCTATCTTCTCGCGCACCGCAATCCCCCCGTCGTGCTGCTGGTCGACTGCGACGGTTTCTACGACCTTCTCCAGGCGCCGATGGTTCATCGGACAGGCCTTCTGGGAACCTTCGCGATCCAGCCCTACGAAGACGGTTTCATCCTCCGCCTGCCGACGCGGGCGGCGCCGCACGGTCTCTCGCCGGAGGTCGGTCCCGAACCCCTCTTCAGCGTCTACAAGGAGCACATTCGCTGGGGCCGCATCCTCGGCGTGACGACCGCCGGCGAATTGAACCGCAAGATCATGGATGGCGAAATCGACGAGTTCATCCGCGTCGCGGAGGCACTTCACGACAAGAAGTTCGCCGACATCGCCGCCCAGATCGACCGCTGCCTGACGCACCCGAAGCTGGTGCTGATTGCAGGTCCTTCGTCGTCCGGCAAGACGACTTCCGCCATCCGTCTCAGCACGAATCTGCGCGTACTCGGCCACAAGCCCTTCATCATCTCGACCGACGACTACTTCGTTGGCGACGCGCGCAACCCGCGCGACGAGAACGGGAACCTGGACTACGAGCACATCAACGCCGTCGACATCGAGCGGCTCAACCACGACCTCGGCGAGCTTCTTGCAGGACGCGAGGTCTCCATGCCCTATTTTGACTTCAAGGAACACATGCCGCATGAGCGGCCGGGCAAGTTCCATCTGGACGAGGACCAGGTAATCGTCATGGAGGGCATTCACAGCCTCAATCCGGACTTCACGCCCAGCATTCCGCGCGAAATGAAGTTCCTCATCAACGTGAGCGCCCTGACGCAGCTCGCCATCGACAAGTCCTGCCGCGTTTCGACAACGGACAACCGCCTCCTTCGCCGCATGGTGCGCGACTGGAAGTACCGCGGCCGGAGCGCCGTCGGCACCCTTCGGATGTGGCCCTCCGTCCTGCGCGGCGAGGAGCGGTGGATCTTCCCCTTTCAGGGACTGGCGGACGCCACCTTCAATTCGGCCCTCGACTACGAGATCGGCGTCCTCAAACCCTACGCCTCGGATCTGCTCAACACAGTGAAGCCGAGCATGCCCGAATACGCCGAGGCCCGCCGCCTTTCCGCAATTCTTCAGAACTTCATGGCGATTGCCTCGTCCGTCGTCCCGGGCGACTCGATTCTGCGCGAATGCATCGGAGGAAGTCAGCTGGCCTACTGAGGCGGGGCGCAAGGCCGGTCGATTTTCCCTGGCGTTCGCACGGCCGCGCCACCGTGTCGTCCAGTGCGTTTCCAATGGCATGTTTCCTGCTACTGGAGCCTTGTGCCTTAAACAAAAGGAGAAGGATGATGAATGTTTCACGATTTATGTCGCTGGCCGCGCTTCCCCTGGCTGTCCTCATTCCGGCCGTCGGCCGGGCGCAGCTCGAACGTCTGTCCGCCATGCAGCAGGATCAGAACCTCGCGGCGTTGGCCGCGCAGGTCCGGGCCGGGCTGCCCGCCGGACCGATGAAGGACCATTTGGGCCGTGTGCAACGGGCCGCCGCAAGGAACCGCGCCGCCGCCGTGCTGGCCGAGCGGGTCTACGCCGATGTCTCGAACGCGCCGCCGGCCGCGCCCTTCGTCCACTACGCCGTTCCCGCGATGAGCGACGTCCAGCGCCTGGAGGATGTCTATCCGATCGACGGCCAGGCCGCCGCGCCCGTCCGCATCGTCGCCGCGAAGGACGAGTTCGAGCCCGGCTCCTTCCTCGTCTACCCGCTTGCCGACCTCGGCAAGGTCTCCTTCTCGCTTACCTCCTTCCGCACGGAGGAGGGGCGGGTCTTTCCGGCCGACAAGCTCGACCTCAAGGTCGTCAAGGTCTGGTGCCAGAACCGCAACGGCTGGTACAGCTACTTCGGCGACACGGAGTTCAAGCTCTGTCCCGAACTCCTGCTCAACGACGAGGACCTCATCCGCGTCGATCCCGTCCGGCTAGCCAACTACGCCCGCCTCACGGGGCCGGACGGGAAGGTCACGGAGCAGTGGATCAATCCGCCCCGTCAGTTCGACCGCCGATTCTTCGACCACTGGCGCACGACGGACTGCTTCATGCCGATGAAGCCCTCCTTTCGCGATGCGGAGACGCTCCAGCCCGTCCTTCTTGAAGAGGGACGCTTCCGCAACTTTTTCCTGACGGCCCACGTCACGCGCGACATTCCGGAAGGCACTTACCGCGGCGCCGTCAAGCTCGCCGACAAGTCTGGCAAGGCCTTGGGCGAAATACCCGTCTTCCTTACCGTGCTGCCCTTCGAACTGCCCTCCCCCAAGGCCTATTTCGATCCAGACCGTGACTTTCTCACCTGTTCCTACAGCTACATCTCCCTTGACCTGCTCAAAGAGTGCAACGGCGGTGACGGCGAACTTGCCCGAAGGCAGCTCGTCGCCGTCCTGCGCAACCAGGTCGAGCACAACCAGACGATGCACTGGATGCGGGGGAGAATCGACACCGAAGGGCGCGCCACCCTCGACGCCATGCGCGAGGCCGGCATGAGGACGGACGTCCTCGTCGGCGGCGCCTCCATCCGGCAGGGGTCAAAGGCCGAAATGGAGGCCCACGCCCGCCGCCAGGCCGCCTACTACGACAAGGTCCTCGGCCACCACAACATCTACATCGGTCACGGCGACGAACCCAGCGCCGCCTGGCTCGCCCAGCAGCGTCCCGTCTTCGAAGCCTATCAGAAGGCCGGATTCAAGTTCATCATCGCGGGTGGCAACGCCGTCTTCCACAAGGCCGGCTACCTCTACGACTGGCACAATGTCGCCAAGGATCCGACGGACGCCAGCTCCACGATTCTCTGGAACCAGATCGGCAACGCCCATGTCGCCTGGTACGCCTGCATGCACATCGGCCCCGAAAACCCCGCCTTCAACCGCCGCCAGTACGGCATGGCGCCCTATCTTGCCGGCTACAGCGCCGTCTGCAACTACGCCCACCACTTCGGTCCCTACAACGACGACCGCACGACCTACAAGCCGATGGTCTTCGCCTACGGCATCTACGACGGCGTGATCGACACGCTCGGCTGGGAGGGCTTCCGCGAAGGCGTCGACGACATCCGCTACGCCACGCTTCTCACCTCCCTGGCCCGCGAGGCGGGCGCCTCGAAGGACATCCAAACCCACTACGCGGGCCTTCAGGCGCTCCAGTACCTTGCCGCCTTCAACCGCGCCGAGGACGATCTCGACGCCTGCCGCCTGGAGATGGTCCGCCACATCCAGCGCCTCCGCAAACTTCTCGACCGTTGAACCGCCGGATCGTTCCTCGCGCAACAATGGAGAACTGAACCAAGGACTTCCGCCATGAAACATGTCTTCTCTTTGCTACTTCTTCCCGGCCTCCTTTTGGCCGCCGATGAAAAGCCGCTCTCCTTCGCGGCCATCAAACCCGTCGCCGCCGTTGCCAAGGGAGCGGCAAGCGACGCGCCCATCGACGCGCTCACGGCCCTTCGAGCCGCTCAGTCCGCCAAGAACTGGCCCCAGGTCGTCGCCGCCGCCGATGCGCTTCTCGCGCTCCCGGGCACGGAGACTGCCCAGCGCTTCGCGTGGACCGAGGCGAAACGCGTGGCCTTCGAGGCGCAAGGCAAGTGGGACGAAGCGGTCGCCGCCTCCATGTCGGCCCTGGCCTATCCGATGGCCTCCAACACGATCCAGGCGGTACGGATGCGGGTTCTCCGCCAGCTTTCCGACAAACTCAACCGCAAGGACGACGCCGTCCGGCTCGCCGGCGAGATCCTCGCCGACGAAACCGTTGTCCCCGACTGGCGTGCCGACGCCGCCCTCTTTGCGGCTCCGATTCTTTGCCAGGGCCTGAAGCGTCCGGACGATGCGCAGTCCCTCCTCCTCTTGGCGGACGCCCTGCCGACCTCGCCGAGAAAACGCGCCCAGGTGCGAGACCGCGTCGCCCTGCACTACGCCAGCCACTGCAAGCCGCCGAAGATCAAGGAACTCCGCGCGGCCCACGCCTCGATCGTCACCAACGCCTTCTTCCCGGCCGATGAACGTGTCAAGGCCGTCTGCGCCTACCTTGACTCCCATCGGAAGGCAAAGGCGGCCACGGACAAGCTGGCAGCCGTCCCCTTCGCCGAGGCCTTTCTCGCCAACGACGCGATTCCGCCCCCCTTGGCGGTCCGTGTTCGCGACGCCATCTTCCGCAACCAGCGCGAGGGTGGCGACCGGGTTGGCGCGAAGGCGACGGCTGAATCGCTTTACGCCGACACAAACGCCACGGTCGCCATCCGCATTGGCGCAGCCGCATACCTCGCGGACCAGCGTGTCGCGGCGGGCGATTGCCCCGGCGCCGTGAACCTTCTCGAGTCCTGCTACGCCCTTCCCCGCTGCGGCGTCGCCGATCTGGAGACCGTCGCGCGCCGCATCGGCGGCATCTACATCGGAAAGGGCGACTTGGATGCCGCCCTCAAGGCCTACAAGGACTGCCTGGCGCGCAACGATTCCGACGACATGCGCCGACGCGTGAACACCCTCGTCCTCGCCGCCTACAGGGAATTCTTCCGCTACGAGGACGTCCGCGCCTTCTGCCTTGAACACGGCAACCGCATCGAGGCCGCCCGCATCAGTGCCGACCTTCTCGATGACATCCCCGGCGCCGAACGCCTCCATCGCGAGATCCTCGCCGACGAAAAGGAGTCGCGCAGTTCGCGTTGCGCGGCCTGGATGTGGCTCTTCGGTCGCGACAAGGAGCTGACCGACCGCTATCTGCCCTTCTATCTGGGCGCCACTCCCGCCGAAACCAACGACGCCGTCAAGGCGCTTACCCGTCGTCTCTGCCTGGGCAAGGAGAATTCCGCCGCGTTCTTCGGAAACTGCGACGAAGTGATCCGCATCTACGGCATCCTCTCCGACGTCCGCAAGGCCACCGGAAAGACCTATCCCTTCATGGTCATGCAGTATGTCGCCATGGCCTACTGCGGCGTCCGTGATTTTCCCGCCGCTGCCAGGGTCTGCCACGAGGCCCTCGCCCAGGGGTCGACGAAGGACGCCGCCGAACTCTACCAGCTCCACATGATGGAGGCACTCTTCGGCCATGCCGGAGACGAGACCGCCCTTGCCCGGGTTCTCAAGGCGGCCGACGCGAAGTTCGCCGGGCATCTGGAAATCAAGGAGCGTCTCGCCCGTCTCGAGCGCATCGGCGCCTGTGCCGTTTTCGGCGCCAACGAACCGCTTGCGCGTGCTTTGGCCACCTACCGCAAGAACCTTTTCGTTCCGATGCCGAAGCGGCGCTACGTCGTCCATTTCAGCGCCGAGCCGATTTTTGGACTGGGCGGCTGGGAAAAGCTCAAGGTCCGGCCCGAAGCGCAGGAGATGAACCGCACCTACGGCGGCAGCATGGACTTCCTCGCAACGGATGTCGCGACCGGTAACCGCGGCGAGGGCATCGGCGCAGAGGCTGGCAAGGCGCCCGCCGCACCGCCGACGATCCAAATCGTCTGCGACCCCTTCGGCATCCACTTCCGCTTTGAGTCGCCCGATGAAAAGGCCGCCGAAATCGCGACCGGCTTCCTCGGCGGCGGCTCCTACGAGGGCTATATCGCCCCCGGCGAAAACCAGCCCTACGTCTGCTTCCTTCTGGACATCGCGCCGAACGCCTCGCCCACCTTCTTCAACACGACCTACAATACGGCAGGGCACAGGCGCATCACGGCCGACAACCGCCGTCTCTACCGCTGCGAGACGGCCTTCACGGCCACCTCGTGCGTCTCCTACGTCATGTTTTCCTGGAACGCCTTCGCCACGCTCATCCCTGACAATGGAACCGTCTGGGAATTCGAGAACATCCTCTGGGGGCGCTCGGGCAAGCCGGCCTGGAACGGCACGGAGTCGATCCACGGCCGCTCGAGCTGGGGCGAACTCGTCTTCGATTTGCCGGCCAAGGCCCGCCTCGAGATCCTTCGCCGCGTCATATTCGCCATCCGCAAGGACTATCTGGCCGAAAAGCGCACGGGCGGCAGCCACGAGGGCGTCATCGACCACTGGAAGGACGCCGTCGTCGGCGACCCCGCCTTCTATGCGGAATGCGTGCAGCCCCTTGTCGACAGGCTCGACTCCTACCTCGCGCTCGTGAAGGTGGACATGTCCGACGACGACGTCCTCAAGGTCGCGGACGAAGCGCTTGCGGGCTGGCGCGACATCCGCTTCGCCATCGCGCGTCTCCGCGCGCGTTATCTGGCGGAAAAAGCCGCCGGCGGAAGCGCGGAGCCTTAATTGTTGGCGGGGTCTGCGGCGAAGGCCAGGAGGGCCTCGCGGCGGGAGTCGAGGTAGCGACCCCAGGCGTCGGCGTCGATGAAGGGGTTGGGGCCGCCGGGGTTTTCAAGCTGCTTCCGGCGGCGGCCGAGCGTGTCGTTGTTGGCGCAGTGGTTGCCGAGGAAGATGTCGACCTTTTCGTCGCGCACCTTTGCGAGGCTCGCCAGATAGGATTGGCGGCGGCCCTCCACGTCGAGCCCGTAGGTTTCGAGGTATTTGCGAGAGAGGGTGTTGAAGCCGAAGCCGCCGTAGTAGCCGCAGCGGAGAGTCTCCACGCCGTCGTGCGCGTCGAAGAAGAGGGCGACGCATCCGGCGGTGTGGCCGGGGACGAGGCGGCAGTGGAGGGTGGTTCCGCCTAGGGCGAGGATGTCCCCGTCGTTGATTTCGGCGTCCGGCTCGAAGAGCGTCTCCTGGGCGTTGCAGGCGCTCTGGATGTGGGTGAGGACCGGCTGGACGCGGAACATCGCGGCGTCGGGTGCGCCGAGGTAGAGCTTCGTGCCGAACATCCGCTTGAAGAAGTTGGCGGCGCCGATGTGGTCGAGGTGGCCGTGGGAGTGGATGATCCACCTGACGTCGGCCGGCCGGAAGCCGGCCTCCCAGATGGCGTTCACCAGCATGGCGGTGGCGCCGATGTTTCCGGAGTCGAGAAGGAGGAGGCCGTCGCCCGTGTCGACGAGATGGGTGCAGACCCAGTTGTCGCCCACGTACCAGACGTTGCCGAAGATGCGGAAGGGGTGGACGTAGTTGCGCTCCTGGTCCACATAGTGCCGGCCGGGTTTTTTCTCCAGTTCCGCGCGGTTGGCGGCATAGGCGGCGAATTGTTCGAGGGCGGTCATGGGAGAGTTGAAGGGTTGAAGGGCTGAAGGGTTGAAGGGCTAGTGTCCCGTGCGATTGGTCTTGAGCAATATGCGAAGCCAGTCGTTGAGAGACGAGGAGGAAGCCTTGAGCGTTGTGGACCAA
>JAEEGL015492812.1_pt1 | contig 11301 bp, 8 predicted proteins | sample 9134231 | NCBI WGS metagenome assembly JAEEGL01 (sample SAMN16246548, study PRJNA631951) | gut metagenome | biome: gut microbiome; feature: rumen; material: fiber-attached | host: Bos | place: Iran: Karaj | collected 2018-10
CATGCTCCTCAGGCAGGTCTTGCCGACCCGAAAGCGGGCAGTGTGCTCTCGGTGGCAGAGTCACTCACCAACCTCGTGTGGGCTCCATTGGCAGAAGGACTTGATTCTGTGAGCCTCTCCGCCAACTGGATGTGGCCTTGCCGTTCGCAGAAGGGTGAGGATGCACGTCTGTATGAGGGTGTGCAGGCATTGAGCGATTTCTGCTGTGCCTTGCAGGTGAATGTGCCGACAGGTAAGGATTCGCTCTCCATGACGCAGAAATATCCTGACGGCAGCAAGATCATCTCTCCGGGAACAGTGATTGTTTCATCGGGCGGTGAGGTGAGCGACGTGAAGAAGGTGGTGAGCCCTGTTTTGGTGAACGATGCAGACACAACACTTTATCATATCGACTTCTCATTTGATACCCTGAAACTCGGTGGTTCTGCTTTTGCGCAAAGCCTCGGCAAGGTGGGCAGCGACGTGCCTACAGTGAAGAATCCTGAATATTTCCGCGATGCCTTCCTGGCTGTGCAGGACTTGGTGAAGGAGGAACTTCTCTTGTCAGGTCACGACATCAGTGCCGGTGGTCTCATCACCACCCTTTTGGAGATGACATTTGCCAACCAGAAAGGTGGCATCAAGGTGAACCTCAACGGCATCAATGAGAGTGACCCTGTGAAGTTGCTCTTTGCAGAGAACCCTGGTGTGGTTGTTCAGGTGAAGAACGCCGACAAGAAGGCCGTGGAGAATCTGCTGAACAAGGCTGGAGTGGGCTTCGTGGAAATAGGTCAGCCTATTGAGGAGCGTCAGATTGTGGTGAAGAAGGGTGGTCGCAACCGCTATTTCGACATCGACAAGCTGCGCGACATCTGGTACTCGACTTCTTACCGCCTTGACACCAAGCAGTCGTTCAACGGTATGGCGAAGGAGCGTTTTGAGAATTATAAGAAACAACCCATCGAGCATAAGTTCCCCGCTTCATTCACGGGCACATTGGCACAATATGGCATCAGCGCTGACCGTCGTGAGCGCACAGGTGTGAAGGCTGCCATCATCCGCGAGAAGGGTACGAACGGTGAGCGCGAAATGGCTTACTCGCTCTATCTGGCTGGCTTCGATGTGAAGGACGTAATGATGACCGACCTTGTGAGCGGTCGTGAGACGCTGGAAGACATCAACATGATTGTCTTCTGTGGTGGCTTCTCTAACTCCGACGTGCTGGGCAGTGCGAAGGGATGGGCAGGTGCCTTCCTCTTCAATCCGAAAGCCAAAGCTGCCCTCGATGCGTTCTATGCCCGTGAGGACACGTTGTCACTCGGTATCTGCAACGGCTGTCAGCTGATGGTGGAATTAGGTCTTATCAACAATAACCACGCTGTGACCGATGCAAAGGATTATGCACAGATGCTCCACAATGTCAGCCACAAGTTCGAGAGTGAGTTTGTCACCTTGCAGATTCCTGAGAACAAGAGTGTGATGTTCGGCTCATTGAGCGGCAGCAAACTCGGTTTGTGGGTGGCTCATGGAGAAGGCAACTTCCGTCTGCCTAAGGCTGAGCAGGACTACAACATCGTGGCAAAATACAACTACTCTGGCTATCCAGGCAATCCGAACGGCTCCACTTACGACGTGGCTGGTATCGCATCGGCTGATGGCCGCCACTTGGCGATGATGCCACACTTGGAACGTGCCATCTTCCCATGGCAGCAAGCCAACTATCCTGCTGACCGCAAGGCTGATGAGGTGACTCCTTGGATAGAGGCATTCGTCAACGCTTGCAAGTGGGTGGAAAAGCATAAGAAGTGAATATATGGGCATCTACACACAAATCTTTCTCACCTTTGCCAAGATTGGCAGCTTCACCATTGGGGGAGGCTTTGCCATGGTGCAGATGATGGAGAAAGAGGTGGTGGAGAAAAAGCACTGGCTGGATCATGATGAGTTTATGGACACGCTGGTCGTGGCGCAGAGCACTCCAGGACTCTTCGCCATCGACATGGCGTCGCACATAGGCTTGAAACTGAAAGGGGTGAAGGGTGGCATCGTAGGTGCTCTTGCCACTGCCCTACCCTCCATTGTGGCGATACTTCTCATAGCTATCTTCTTCCAGACCTTCAAGGAAAATGTCTATGTGGAGAAGGTGTTCATGGGTGTTCGTCCTTGTGTGGTGGCGCTGATTCTTGCACCTTGTTTCGGCATGGCAAAGAAAGCGAAACTGAATAAGTTCAACTGGTGGATTCCCATTGTGACGGCACTCCTCATTTATGCCTTTGGCATTTCACCTATCTGGTGCATCCTCGCTGCAGGTGTGGGTGGATATATATGGGGAAGAGTGAAGAAAAGGTAACTTAGATTTTTCACTTTTCACTTTTCACTTTTCACTTTGGATTCACTCCTAATTCCTAACTAAGTCAATGATATTCTTGGAATTGTTTTACGTCTTCTCAAAGATAGGCATCTTCAACTTTGGAGGTGGCTATGCGATGTTGTCACTCATTCAGGATGAGGTGGTCAACAAGCATCATTGGATGACCATCAACGAATTCACGGATATTGTAGCTATCAGCCAATCGACACCTGGACCTATCGGCATCAACTGTGCCACCTACACGGGTTATACGGCGGTGATTCATGCAGGCTATCCTGCTTGGGCAGCCGTGCTGGGTGCTGTGTTGGCTTCGCTGAGTGTGATTTGGTTGCCATTCATCTTGATGGTGACCATTAGCAAATACCTCATCAAGCACCACGACTCGAAGACGGTGACCAGTGTGTTCAGTGCGTTGCGACCAGTCATTGTGGGTTTGATAGCGGCGGCTGCGCTGATGCTGATGTCGAAGGAGAACTTTGGCAGCCCTTCCGAATCGCCCTTCGTATTTGTGCTGAGCATCATCATCTTCCTGTTCGCCTTTGTGGGCACGAGACTCTATAAGGTGCATCCTATCATCATGATTCTGATGTGTGGATTGGCGGGGTTGTTGATTTATTAAGTTTAGAGTTTAGAGTTTAGAGAGTGCACGGCATGGCTGAAGGGGTGAGGACATACAGGTTTGAGAATGGTTTGCGACTGATTCAGATACCATCGCCAACGAATGTGGCGTATTGTGGCATCAGCATCGATGCAGGCACACGTGACGAGGAAGCTGGCGAGGAGGGCATGGCGCATTTCTGCGAACACATGATGTTCAAGGGTACGGAGAAGCGGAAGGCATGGCACATCATCAACAGGATGGAATCGGTAGGTGGCGACCTGAATGCCTATACGAACAAGGAGGAGACGGTGGTGTATGCCGCTTTCATGAAGGAGCATTTGGAACGTGCTGCAGAACTGATTTTCGACATCGTGTTTCACAGCACCTTTCCGCAGCATGAGATGGACAAGGAGTGTGAGGTGATTGTGGATGAGATAGAGAGTTACAACGATTCGCCTGCCGACCTTATCTTCGACCGCTTCGAAGACCTCATCTACGAAGGGAACTGCCTTGGGCATGACATCCTTGGCACAGCGGAGAACGTGAGACGCTTCAAGACGGAGGATGCGCTGAGGTTTGTGAAGAGGCTCTATCGCCCCGAAAAGATGGTGTTCTTTGTGTTTGGCGATGTGAAGTTTGAACGGGTGCAGAAGATGGTGGAGCGGCTGGTGAAGGGGCTGGAAAAGGGAAGGATGGACTTGCCAAGGAAACAGGAGAGTGCCGCTAAGACGGAATGGCTGAGAACACCCCGTGCAGGCATGTTCACCGAGAACCGAAGTACGCATCAGGCGCATGTGATGATAGGCAGGGCTGGGTATGGCTCAAAGGATGACAGGCGCATTGCGCTCTATTTTCTGAACAACATCCTCGGTGGTCCCGGCATGAACTCCCGTCTGAACATTGCGCTGAGGGAGCACAAGGGGCTTGTCTATACGGTGGAGAGTTCACTGACCAACTACACCGACACCTCCACGTGGGCGATTTACTTCGGATGTGACGAGGAGGATGTGGAGAAGTGTCTGAAGATTGTGCGTGGAGAGCTGGACAGGCTGATGAACGAGCCACTGAGCGAAAGGCAGTTCGGGGCGGCTCTGAAACAGATAAAAGGACAGATAGGGGTGGCTTGCGACAATTTCGAGAACTATGTGCTCGACGTGGCAAAGGCTTACCTGCACTATAACAAATTTGAGGGAATGAAGGACACCATCGAGCATCTGGAGAAGGTGACACCGCAGCGCTTGCAGGAGGTGGCACGTGAGATGTTTGACGGGAAAGGATTAACGACATTGATTTTTAGCTCATGAGAAAGGTAATTGGAATAGGAGAGACGATTCTCGACATCATCTTCAGGAATGAACAACCCACGGCTGCCGTGCCGGGCGGTTCCACGTTCAACGGGCTCATCTCGTTGGGAAGGATGGGATTGCCTGTCACCATGATTACGGAGACAGGAAACGACCGTGTGGGGCAGACCATCAAGCAGTTCATGGAGGAGAATGGGGTGAACAGCGACCATGTGTGCATGTATGAAGACGGGCGCACCGCCATCTCCTTGGCATATCTGAACGAACGCAACGATGCCGACTACACCTTCTACAAGGACTATCCCAATGCACGTTTGGACGTGGAATGGCCCGTGGTGAACAAGGACGACATCGTGATGATGGGCTCGTATTTCGTGCTCAACCCCATCTTGCGGGAGAAGGTGACGGAGTTTCTCGATTATGCCTCGAAGCAGGAGGCGCTGATCTATTACGACATCAACTTCCGCTCGTCCCATGCCTCCGAAGCCATCAAGCTGCGTTCCTCCATTCTGGAGAATTTCGACTATGCCAGCATCGTGCGTGGCTCTACGGAAGATTTCCAGAACATGTTCCAGCTCTCCGACCCTGAAAAGGTGTACAAGCAGGAGGTGATGTTCCATTGCAAGCAGATGCTCTGCACCGATGCCGAGGGTGACATCTGCCTCTTCACGCCCTGTGTGACCAAGACATATCAAGTAAATAAAATAGAAACAGTATCAACCATTGGGGCTGGCGATAACTTCAATGCAGGTATCGTCTTCGGATTGCTGAAGGAAGGCATTAGTCGTGACGACGTAGCCTCCATCACCGAAGAGCAGTGGAACCGCATCATTGCACACGGCATGGCATTTGCAGCCGAGGTGTGCCAGAGCCTCAACAACTCAATCAGTAAAGAATTTGCAAAAAATTATGGAAGAAATTAAGGAAAGTATGGAGACTCAGGAGAGTCAGGCTATGCAAGAAAACGGAATGCCTAAAGTGGAATCGACATTTGAAGAACTGGGTGTGTCGGGAGAGATTCTCCGAGCCATTCAGGAGATGGGCTATGTCAGCCCCATGCCAGTGCAGGAGAAGGTGATACCCTACCTGCTCGGTCACAACAACGACGTGGTGGCACTGGCACAGACAGGCACAGGCAAGACAGCCGCATACGGTCTGCCTGTGTTGCAGAAGATAGACACCACTCGCAACGAGGTGCAGGCGGTCATCATGGCACCCACCCGTGAGCTGTGTCTGCAGATAACCGACGATTTGAAAGACTACTCCAAATACATCAATGGGCTGCACGTGCTGGCTGTCTATGGCGGTGCCAGCATCGAACCCCAGATTCGTGCCCTGAAGAAGGGGGTGCAGGTCATCGTAGCCACTCCTGGCCGTCTGGTCGATTTGATGGAGCGCAAGGTGGCAAACCTGAGCACTGTGGAGAATGTGGTGCTCGATGAGGCTGACGAGATGCTCAACATGGGCTTCTCCGAAAGCATCGACACCATCCTTGCAGGTGTGCCTGCCGAGCGCAACACCCTGCTCTTCTCTGCCACCATGAGCAAGGAGATTGAACGCATCTCGAAAAACTACCTCCACGATGCCAAGGAGATTGTGGTGGGTAGCCGCAACGAGGGGGCAGAGCACGTCAACCACATCTACTACATGGTCAGCGCACGCGACAAGTACAATGCCCTCAAGCGAGTGGCTGACTACTACCCCGAAATCTACGCCATCATCTTCTGCCGCACCCGTATGGAGACACAGGAGATTGCCGACAAGCTCATCAAGGATGGCTACAATGCCGAGTCGCTGCATGGCGAACTCTCACAGGCACAACGCGACCTCACCATGCAGAAGTTCCGTCAGCACCGCACCCAACTGCTCGTGGCTACCGATGTGGCGGCACGAGGACTCGATGTGGACGAACTCACCCACGTCATCAACTATGGCTTGCCCGACGACATCGAGAGCTACACCCACCGTTCGGGACGCACAGGTCGTGCCGGACGTTCAGGCACATCCATCTCCATCATCCATGTGAAGGAGAAAGGCAAGGTGCGTGCCATCGAACAGCAGATTCAGAAGAAGTTTGTGCCCGGCATCCTGCCCACTGGTCAGGAGATATGCGCCAAGCAGCTGCTGAAGGTGATAGACGACATCGAGAAGGTGGAGGTGGACGAAGAAGAGATTGCCCCCTTCCTCCCCGAAGTGTTCCGCAAGTTCGACCTCATGGAGAAGGAAGACCTCATCAAGCGCATGGTGTCCATGCAGTTCAACACCTTCCTCAACTACTACAAGAATGCGCCCGAAATACTCCAGCCCTCCGAGAAGGGTGACCGCCGTGGCGAGAAAGACGGATTCGGTGACAAGCGCAGTCGTGGCGACCGTCGCAGTCGTGGCGGTGAGCGCACTCGCACAGCCGAGGCAGGCTACACCCGTCTCTTCATCAATCTGGGCAAGAAAGACGGCATCAACCCCAAAGTCTTCATGGGCTTCATCAACCGAGTGGCACAAGGCGCACGCATCGACCTTGGACGCATTGACCTCATGCAGAACTTCTCCTTCTTCGAAGTGCCCGAACAGCAGACCAAGACCGTGCTCAACGTGCTCAACGGCACCGACTTCGATGGCAGGAAAGTGAACGTGGAAGTGACCGACCAACCCGAAGGGCAGCGTGGTGGCGACAAGAAACGTGGTGGCAAGGAAGGCGGCAGTTTCCGTTCTTCAAGAGGAAGTGACCGCAACAGCCGTGCCGACAAACGTGGCGAACGTGGTGACCGCCGTCACGAAGAGAAGAAGAGCAAGAAAGGCAGTGGAGTCATCCGTGGTGCAGCCGCCAAGCCCTCCCGAGAGGAACGAGGCTACACCTCCGCACGTGGACCCAAAGGAGCCGCCGAATGGGCAAAGTTCTTCGAAGGACAAGTGGAATCCCAACCCTTCTACGAGAACTTCAAGAAAAAGAAAAAGAAATAAGTTGACAACGTTTGTAGCAGCGAGAGCAGAGTCAAACTTGTTTGAACTATGCCGAGTCGCGCCCAAACCTCAGCGTAGCTAATTGACAGTTGACAGTTGAGAGTTGACAATTGACAGGTACATCTTACATCTTACATCATACATCGTCCATGCTCCTAACTTAAAATTTGTACATTAACTTCACAAAAATATGAAAGTATTCCAACACGTATCCGACATTGGCGACCTGCGCAAAGCACTCGATGAGGCTTTCGAAATCAAGGCAGACCGTTATAAGTACCAATCGCTTGGCAAGAACAAAACTGCCATGCTCATTTTCTTCAACAACTCCCTGCGCACTCGCCTCTCCACCCAGAAGGCAGCACTCAACCTCGGCATGAACGTCATCGTGCTCGATGTCAACCAAGGCGCTTGGAAACTGGAGACCGAACGGGGTGTCATCATGGAGAGCGACAAGAGCGAACACCTCCTCGAAGCCATCCCCGTCATGGGATGCTACTGCGACCTCATCGGTGTGCGTTCCTTCGCACGTTTCGAGTCTCGCAAGGACGACTACGAAGAGAAGATTCTCCAGCAGTTTATCCAATACAGCGGTCGCCCCGTCTTCTTCATGGAGAGTGCCACCGTACATCCTCTGCAAGCATTTGCCGACCTCATCACCATCGAGGAATACAAGGACAAGACACTCATCCAGCCCAATCCCCTCTTTGGTGGTCAAGCCATCCAGCGCACACCCAACCGTCGCCCCAAAGTGGTGCTCTCATGGGCTCCACATCCCAAGGCGCTCCCACAGGCAGTGCCCAACTCCTTTGCCGAATGGATGAATGCCGCTGACGTTGACTTCGTGGTCACCCATCCCGAAGGCTATGAACTCGACCCCCAATTCGTAGGCAATGCCCCTGTCGAATACGACCAGATGCGTGCCTTCGAACGTGCTGACTTCATCTATGCCAAAAACTGGAGTTGTCCTGGAGTCACTCGTCCTGAAGATTATGGCAAAGTGCTTGGCGACTACCACGACTATGCCGCATGGACAGTATCCGACCGCCAGATGGCAGTCACCAACCATGCCTTCTTCATGCACTGCCTCCCTGTGCGCCGCAACATGATTGTCACCGACGATGTCATTGAGGCACCCACCTCCATCGTCATCCCCGAGGCAGCCAACCGAGAGATTTCAGCCACTGTCGTCCTCAAACGCATGCTCGAAAGCCTCTAAACTGCCCCAAGCATAACCCACAATTTCCAGAGTTGAAAAGCCCCGCTGCATCATCACGACGTAGCGGGGCTAACTGCCTATAGGTCTTCCAAATAATGTTTAACTAATTACTAATTTAAGTCAAAGTTGAGTTACTAATTCACTCATGCATTGTCAACAGATCATTATTTGAATAAGTTCTGCTTGATTGACTGCTGGATGTCGGCAGGTGTTTCCTTCACCTTGCAGCTGTTGACGATATGCCGCACAACCTTTTCGGGAAGGTTGACCTTTTTCCAAAACTCGGTGCGTGTTTTCCAACGCCCCTTGAAGGTGGTCTTGGAGGTCATCACCAAGCCGTCGGGAGTTGACGGACGCCCCATCTCGCTGTACACTCCGTTCTTGAAGGAGTATTTGCCATACTCGTGTGGAAGTAGGGTGACGACACCGTTCTTGTTGAGCGTAATCTCGCAGCAGGCATACTCGCCGTCAGCTCCATAGTACTTGAACGAGCTGTAGCCATTTTCCTTGCCACACATGATTTTCTTTTCTCCATCCCATTGCATGGCTTCCACACACCACACACCAATCAGGTCTTTGTCAGTGGGTTTTGCGTTCTGAGCGCTTGCTTGCAGGACACTTATGAGCGTCGCTGCAATGATGAACATGACTTTCTTCATAATCTTTCTTTTTTTAGTTAGGTGAGACATTAAGTGAACAATCACGATGCAAAGGTAGAGGCTTTTTCTCGCTCTGTCAAGCTTTTCAGTTTGCATTTAGTTTGCAAGCAGTTGGCATTTGCTTTGCATGGAGTTTGCAAACTGTTTGCATCGTGGCTCAAGTGCCGATGGAAAGGACAAATTCGTCCCATTCCCTTGCACCTCCCTTTTTGTCAAACACTTTCTTGAAAAGACGGCTGCGCACCGTGCTGATGGTGCTGACATCGCGTGCCAACACGGTGGCAATGTCCGATGGTGCTATCCTGAGTTTGATGAGCAAGCACACCTGATATTCCAGTTCCGACATGGCATGCAGACCTCTCAGCTGACTGCCAAATCCGGGATACACCTTTTTCAGCTGGTTCTCTATGCCTTGCCAGTCCTCCTCCTTCAGCGTCTGCCCTGTGGCGATGCGGTGCTGCAGTTCGTGGTACTCATCTGATGCGAAGTAAGCAGCCTCCACCGACTCTATCGCCTGCCTGACCGATTGCGGACGCTCTTCCTTCACTTCCTGAATCTGCTGCAACTGGAGTTGCAACTGCCTGCGCCTGCGCTGATACACCACGTAGTTGGTCGCTGCGAAGATGACCACAAGCCCCACTGCCATGATGAGCCACTGGATATAGCTTGCCTGCTCACGTTCCTTTGAAGAGAGCACATAGCTGTTGTGACCTGCCGATTCGTTTTTCACCTCGCTGGCAACGATGTGGCACATCTCGTCGCCCCACTCTTCATAGATGTCATCAGTACGCACCCATGAATACCTCACACCACTGTGCTGAATAATGACCGTCGAGTCGTTGGCAATCTCGATGGGGTGAGGGTCGTCATCTTCCAAATACAGCCACTCGCCACCTCCCTTGTCCACCAGCGTCACGGTGCTCGTATGTCTCGGAGTGATGACAAACCCCGACGGAGCAGACACAATCCTGCATTCGTACAGCATGGTGTCCTTGTCATAGATGAGGCAGTACGTGCCACCTTCTTCTAAGGAAAAGTCTGACTCGCCTCCTATAGGATATTCCGCATGCCTCAGCACCCAAGCCCCTTCCAGCCAGTAAGTCCTGTCCTGTTTTGCCATATGGCCGCATCCTGTCATCAGCAACACAGCCATCATCAGCATCCCAATTATCTTCATTGTTCTCGGTTTTTTCCTGCAAAGGTACGACATTTGCACGAAACTACCGTTCATTCGAGTTTGCATTTTGTTTGCAAACCCCTATTCTCATGGATAGTTGATAGTTTAGAGTTTAGGGTTTAGAGATTAGGGTTTAGAGTTTAGAGTTTAGGGTTTAGGGTTTAGAGTTTAGAGATTCAATTGACTCCGTCGAGCTAAAGGTTCCTCATTATGAATTATGAATTATGAATTAAACTAACTTTCCTCCCCATGCACCACACTCCCAACACCACAAACGGGATGCTCAACAATTGTCCCATATCCAACGGCATGCCCTGTTCAAAATCCACCTGTTCCTTCTTCAGGAACTCGATGAAGAAGCGGAAGGTGAAGATGGTGGCGAGGCAGAAACCGAAATAAAAGCCCGTACCGACCGCTATGCGCGATTTTTCTGCCATACCCTGTGCCTTGTACCACTTCCAATAAATCATCGCTCCTACGACGAAAATGATGAGGTAGGCAATCGCCTCATACAGCTGGGCAGGATGACGTGGTGCCAACTGTCCGTCCACCAGTGCCTCCCTGCTATGGAAAATGAAACCCCAAGCCACATCGGTGGGGTTACCGATAATCTCCGAATTCATCAAGTTGCCCAAACGGATGCAGCAAGCCGTGGCAGGCACTGAAATCGCGATGTTGTCCATCACCACCCAAGGCTTCAGCTTCATCTTGCGCCAATACAGCATCATCGCCACAATCAGACCGATGGTGCCGCCATGCGATGCCAGACCTTCATACCCCGTGAACTTCCACGCCCCGTCAGGCATCTGATGGAACGGAATCAGCATCTCGATGAAACCCTTCATGCTTGTCAGGTAATACCCTGGCTCATAAAAGATGCAATGTCCCAAACGGGCACCCACCAGCACCCCCACAAAGCAATAGAAGAACAGCGGCTCAAACTTCTCCTCCCCAATCTTCTGATGCTTATACAGACGCTGCACAATCAGGTAGGCACACAACAGTCCCACACACCACAGCAGCGAGTACCACC
>JAEEGL016813669.1_pt1 | contig 11301 bp, 2 predicted proteins | sample 9134231 | NCBI WGS metagenome assembly JAEEGL01 (sample SAMN16246548, study PRJNA631951) | gut metagenome | biome: gut microbiome; feature: rumen; material: fiber-attached | host: Bos | place: Iran: Karaj | collected 2018-10
ATATTGAATATTGGTTTGATTCTCCAAAAACTTATATTGTAAATAAAAAAGTTGATATTGCATTTTTTAAAAAACAAAGAATTTTATGTATAAATTTTATACAAACTTTAATTGAATATAATGAAAATAATAATATTTTTAAAGAATATTTATTATTTTTTTATGAAAGTTTAAAAATATGTGATAATAAAATAGAATTAGAATATAATAATAATAACAATAAAATTAATGATAATGATAATTTAAATAAATATAAAATAAATAAATATTATTTATTAAAAGAATCAATATTGTTTATTTTAGAAAATATAAAAGATTTAATAAAAAAATATTATATAAATGATATAATTATTATTATAAAAAATTTTGTTTTTAAAGAATTAGATTGTAAAATTGGAATAATTCGTGAAAGATCAATTAGTTTTATTAATAATTTTTTTGATGTTATTAATGAAAATAACAATAATAATAATATTGAAATTATAGAAAAAATATTTTTAAAAATTTTAAATATTTTTCAAAAAGATGAATTATTACAAATTAAAACAATATCAGCAATTACAATATCAAATATGATAAAATTAAATTCTTCTTTAAAAAATTTATTTATTAATAAAAATAATAATAATAACGAAGATTTAAAAAAATTATTTGAATTATATTTAAAATTAATAGAAGAAATAGAATACGATGATTTAATAGAAAGTATAAATATTTTGATAGAAAATTTTAAATCAGAAATGAATAATATAATAATTCCAATAATAGATTATTTTTCATCATATTTTGAAAAAAAAGCTTTAAAAGAACAAAAATATAATTTAAATAACAATAATGATGAAGATGAAATAATAAATAATGATAATTTAGAACTTTCAATAATATTAGATAGTATATTAAAAATATTTTCAAATATTATAACATATTTTATTAAAGATGATGAAATTTATAAAAACATCGAAAATAAAATATTTAATATTATTTTATACTGTTTATCTCCTAATGGAAATGAACACTTAGAAGAAGCTTTATCAATTATTTTAGTAATATTAGAAAAAATAAATTTTGTTTCTGAAAATTTATGGAAATTTTTAATTCCAATTTTAGAAAGTAGTTTAAATTCGAATGATTATGAATATGAATTTATTGAAGAAACTATTTTAATAGTTATTTATTATTTTGTAAAAGATTCGAAATTTTTTTTAAATAATTATTTAAATGTTATTATGAATTATTTTAATAATTATTCTTTTAAATACAAAGATAATAATGAAAAATTAAGATATTTATTTCAAATTTTTAATATTATGCTAGAAAATTGTAAAGATAAAAATATTAATATCGATAATATTCAAATTTTTTTATTAAATTATATAAATAATAATTTTAATAATAATAATAATAATGAATATAAAATAATAAATTTAATTGAAATGTTTTCTTGTTGTATTTTATATAATAATGAAAAATGTATTGAATTTATTAATAATAATAATTTTCAATTTTTTGAAATTTATTTAAATTATTATGAAAAAATTAATAAAAAATTAGAATTGAATAGATATGTTTGTGCTTTATGTGATTTAATATATAATGATGTTAATAAAAATAATTTACAAAAATATTATAAACAAATTATAAATAATATATTAAATATAGCAAATAATAAAAATAAAAAAATTGATAATAATAATATTAATTTAAGTAATGATGTTGATGATGATGATTTAGAAGATGAAATAAATGAGGTTGATGATAAAGAAAATATTAATAATATAATTAATAATGATAAATATAATATTGATAATAAAGGTAATTATTTTAATATTCTTCTTAATAATAATAATGAAGAAAAAGAAGATGAAGAAGAAGAAAAAGAAGATGAAGAAGAATTTTTTTATCAAGAAATTCCTTCAATAATAGTATTAAGTAAATTTGGAAATATAAATATTAATTTAATTATAGATAAAACTTTAACATATTTATTAACAAATGAAAATAATAATAATATATTTATTGAAATATTTAAAGAAAAAAATATACAAAATTTATATAATATATTTATCACAAATAAATTATAATATAGATATATAAATAATTTCATAAGATAATATATATATATATAATTTTTTAAATATATTTTATTAATAATTTAATATATTTCAAATTTAAAATTAATAAAAATATATTTTAAATAATATGAAAAATATTAAATCATCGAATATTAAGTCATCGAAATTAAATTCTTCAATGTTTTCTATTGATAGTAATAAAAATGAGAAAATAAATAGAAGTAGTTATTTTGAAGTATTTAACAAAATAAAAAAAGAATATAAAGAAGAACAATTAAAAAAGAAAAATAAAATAAATTATAATTTAGTAGATAATCTATATCTAAAAAACACAAAGGAATATAATAATTATCTAACAGAAAAAAAAGATGGAAATCTTTCAATTAAGACAAAAAATTTTTTTGAACAAAAAAAAAATATAATTAATAGTGATAAAATAAAAAAAATAAAAGATAATCAAAATAATTGGAACACTAGAATTCCAGGATTAAAATATAGAAATCCTATTAAAAATAGAAACGTTAATCTTACACCTTTAATAGAAAAAAATAGAAAAAGATTAAATTCAATGGAAAAAAAAGAATTTTATTCAGCTGAAAGAAAAGGAGTTTGTATAAGAATTTTAGAATATACTCATGCTTATAGTAAAGATAAAATAACAAATAAAAAAAAGAAAAATGACAAAAAAAATAATATAAAAACTATTAAAAATGTTTTTAATGATAATAATAATAAATATAAAATAAATAATAATAATGATGTAATTGAAGAAGAAGAAGATATTACAAATCAATTATTGAAAATTAAAAATGTTATTTTAATACAAAAATTTTGGAAAAAATATAAAAATAAGAAAAATAATAATAATAATTCTTCATTTAATAATAATTATAGCAATAGTATAAAAGATTTTAACACAAACGATAATAACAATATTATTAATTCAAATAACTCAATTAATATAAAAAGATATTCAAATTCTTTAAATCAATCATTAAATAATTTTGAAGATAATAATAATAATAATAATAATAATAGTAATAATAGTATTAAATATAGTAATAAAAATTCAAAAAAATCATTAAATAATGAAAATTATAATAATAATGATCTAAATTATAATGATAATAGTAATAATGATAATATTAATAATAATAATGATAATTATAATTCTAATAATGATAATAATAATGATAATAATAATAACAATATTGATAATATTGATAATAATAATAATAATGATGATTATGATCCTGATGAATTTTTACATAATACTTTTACTGAATCAAAAAAAACATCAAAAAAAATTACAAAAAAAGTTTCAAAAAATAGTTCAAAAAGTAATTCTAATAAAAATTCAACAAAAAAATTAAATTTGATAAAAATTAATATTAGTAAATTTAATGAAATTTTAAATAATTACTTTATTTTTAATAAAAAAAAATTATTTCTTGAAAATTTAAATAATTATAATAATGATAATAATGATAATAATAGTAAAAATAATAATGATAATAATTATGATAATAATAATAATTATAATAATAATAATAATTATAATAATAATAATAATAATGATAATGATGATAATAATAATATTGATAATAATAATAATGCTAATAATAATAATAATAATAATCTCGAAAATTATAAATCAAATGATAAAACAAATGATGAAACTAAAGATATAATTAAAAATGAAAATAAATATAATAGTAATGCTAATTCTTTTTATGAAGACAATAAAAATAATGAAACATTAAATATCTCAAATAATATAATAAATTATAATAATGATAATAATAATAAAAATGATGAAAAATATCCAAAAATTAATGAATCAAATATTCTTGAAAATAATTCAATTACTCAAACAGAACAAAATGAAGATTTTAAAATAGATGATTTAATGAATAGTAATTCAATTAATAATAATAATATTTATGATAATGATAATAATATTTATGATAATAATAATAATATTTATGATAATAATAATAATATTGATAATAATAATATAGATAATAATGAAAAAATTGAAATTAATAATAGTAATTCATCTCAATTTTTTGTTACAAATAAAAATAAATCTTTAAATCAAAGTGGAATGAGAATAATTGATACTTCAAAAATGGAATATAATGATGAATTACATTATAATAAAAATACTTATAGTCAAATTATAGAAAATAAAAAAAATTTATTAAATGATGATAATAATAATAAAAATAAAATTTTAAGAAAATCAAATACTTGTAATAAAAATAATTATAATAAATATAAAAATGAAAATAATAATGATAGTAAAAATGATTTAGATAATAATTATGATATAAATAAATTTAAAGATTATGAAAATAGTAATTTTAATTATGATAATTATTTAAACGATAATAATTCATTATATTCTAACAATTCAATAGAAAATAATAAAGTAACCAAAAATGAAAATAATAATAATTTAAAAAAAAATAATAATTATGATTTTATTAAATTTCCAAATCATAAATTAAAATTTTGTTCAAATGATAAATTAGAAATTATTGATAAAAATTCTAATATTAATAATAATTTCTTTACTAATTCTATTAAAGATAATAATATTTCAAAACATAAATACAAAAATTTAAGTGAATCAAGTCAAAGCGATTTATTATCAATAAATTCTTCAAAAGAAATGAATTTTAATATTGCAGAAAAATATCAAAATTATATTAATAGTGTAACAATTATTCAAAAAGGAATTAGATTTTATTTAAAAAGAAAAAAATTTTTTAATTTAAAAATATTAATAAATAACAAAGATTTAATAACTATTAATGATAATAAATGTCGAGAAAAAAAAATTAATAAATCAAACTTAAACAATATTTTTTTCATTTATAAAAATAAATACAAAAACAAAAAAGATAATATTAATAAAATTATTTTTATTCAAAGATATTTTAAAAGTTTTTATTATAATAATCATTATTATTATAAAAGAAATAATAATAATTTTATTATTAAAAATTCTTTAAAAATAAAAGATTTAAATAATGATAATAATAATAAAAGTTTTGATTACATTCCAATCACAGAGAAAAAAAATAATAATAATAAAATTTATAAAAATAATATTAATGAATTTTCTATAAATAAAATAAATAATATTGAATTTCATAATGAAAAAAATAATAAAAAAAATTTAGAATATTCTCCTTGTAAAAGCATAGATGAAATATATGATAATAACAAAACAGAAAAAATAAAATATAATTTATTAAAAAGAATATTAAATAAACAAGAAAAAAAATATGAAAAAGATTTAAAATCTTCAAGAGAAGAATATTATAAAAAATCATTAACAACGAAAATATTAAAAAATAAATTAAAAAATCATTTACCAAAAAATTTAATTAAAATTTTAAAAAGAAAAATTAAAAATTATTTGAATGATATTTTATTAAATTTAACAAATTTTAATAAAAATAATACAAATAGTATAAAATTTACTATTAATAATATAAATAATACAATTAATGAATTAAAAATAAAAAAATTTATTTATTTAATTTATCATAATTTATATTTTGAATTTTTTTATAGATTAGTAATAATTTATATAATAAATAATGACATTGAAATTAATAATAATAAATTATTAAATTATATTAAAAAAGGATTCTATTATGATTATTTATTTACATTAAAAAATGTTTTTTCTTTAAATTTAACATCAAATCATTTTAATTTAGATCATAAAAGAAATTTTATTAATTATATTCAAAATTTTGTTGATTTTAATTTTAATGACAGTAATAATTATTATTTAAATAATAATAATATTTATTCTAAGAATTTAATATTAAAAAATAATAATAATAAAAATTATATTTATCAAAAAAAACAAAATTTAAATCAAACTTTTGAAATTAATAAAATTAATATGAGTAAAATTGAAGATTATTATAATAATACAATAATGACAATTTCTGATTTTCATAATTCTAGTGTTTCTAATAATAATCAAAATTATAAAATAAAAAAAACAAATACAGAAGAAATTATGAATTTAAAACCATCTGAAATTATAGTTAAAAAAATTATTTTTAATAATGACAGTAACAAAAAATAATTTTATTTTTATTAGATAAATAAATTTTAATAATATTTAATTTATATTTATTATAAAAATAGATTATTTTTATTATTAAATTTTTTATATTATAATGAATTATTAATAAATAAAAAATGAATTATTATTATAATATAATTCTTCAATTTATTATAATAAAAGTTTCATTATCAATTTATGTAATATTAAATAAATCACCTTTTCGTTCAGTAAATTATAAAAAATTATCAAACGATTTAATTTATTCTTATTCATATAATAATTTATATTTTTTAAATAAATCACTTTCAATAATAAATTCATATAAAAATATTTTTATAGATAATTATTCCGGTTCAGAATATTTTTCCCCAGAATTAAATTATTTTTTTATTGTATGTTCAAATGACTATTTTTTAAAAATTATAAATATTAATGGTGAATTATTATTTAAAAAAACTTTTGATGAAATTTATTCAAATTTTAGTTTATATAAAAAATTAAAATGTTCTGTTGTTTATAAAGAAAATCACATAAATATTTTATTACCAACTTATGATAGTGAAAATAATATTATATACTTTAATTTATTTATTTATTATTATAATTATCATAAAAATATTCTAATATTTAATAATAAATCTGAACCATTAATAGCAAATGATGTTTTAAATAATAATAATGATATAATTAGTATTAGTATTTTAAATGTAAATTCTTCAAATTATTCTTTTTATATTTATTGTAATGACGGTAATATAGAATATATTAAAAAAGGAGTGATAATGGAAAATGTTTTTTTAACTCAAGAATTTAATAAAATATGTAAAAGATCTTTTGAAATATTTGAAACAATTTATTTATTTTGTTTTAATTATCAAATATCAAATGATGATGATTATTATAATAATTCAGTTGAATTTAGTCCAAGAATTGGAAGTTATTCTCATATAATAGAAAATAATATAAAAAATTTTGATTTTTTTGAATTTGATTTTATTCCTAATTTTGAATACATAGTTTGTGTATTTTATAAAGAGAATTTTATATATATAAAAATATTAGATTATTTTATAGATAATATCATGTTAGTAAGATTTGATATTAATGAAAATATAAAAAAAATTAAGATTTTTTCTTTTGATATTAATTATTATATTGTATATATATTAAATGATAATAGTAATGAAGATGAATATGAAGAAAATAGTTCAAATGATGAATATTATAATAATATTGAATTAAATAGGTATTGGAAATATTTTTCATATCAACCAATTCAATGTAAAAATTATTCAAATTTTATTCATTTAAATGATACTTTACATTCAAAATATTTAATTTCAGATAAATATAATTTAACTGAAATAACAAAAGGAATTAAAATAAATACAACAGAAAATGATAATTTTGATAATGATAAAAATGATTCAAATATTATAAATAAAAAAAACATAAATTTTGAAAATAAAATTTTCTTTTATTTTTCTTTATTTATATTAAATTCATCTCAAGTTCAAAATAATAATGAAGAAATATATTTTTATAATAATTGTATATTAAATTTAACAATATGTCATGATTACTGTGAAAAATGTGAATATTTTAGTTCAGATAATAATAGAACTTTATGTACAAAATGTTTAAAAAATTATGCTTCTATTAAAAATGGAGATGAAAGTCAATGTTATTATATAAAAGATAAAATAGATAATTATTTTTATAATGAAAGTAGTAATTATTTTGAATTATGTAATAATTATTTAAAAGGTTGCGTTTCATGCGTTAAAGAAAATAATGAATTATTTTGTGTTAAATGTGAAAAAAATTATGTTTTGGGAAATAATTACAAATGTTATGAAAATATTTGTTTAAAAGATGGTGAGAATAAAGATAATAATTATTTATTTTATTTAGATAATAATAATAATTTTATATGCGTTAATAATTCAAATTGTAATGAGTATAATTATTTTATTAAAGAAAACAATCAATGCGTATCTAATTGTGATAATATAAATTTAAAATATTTTAATTTCTCTTGTTTAACATGCGATTTAAATAATAATGAATATCAATATTTTAATTCATGTTTAAAGAAAAAAGAAGAAGAAGAAAAAGAAGAAAAAGAAGAAGAAGAAAAAGAAGAAGAAGAAGAAGAAGAAAAAGAAGAAGAAGAAGAAGAAGAAAAAGAAGAAGATGAAAAAGAAGAAAATAAAATTAATATTGATAAAATTATAGAAACAAATAATATAAATATTACAGAAAATTCAACAATAACAATTTCAAAATATCCTCAAGAATCTTCTTCAACAACATTAACAATAGATTTATTTGAATGCGAAAATAAATTACGAGAATATTATAATTTAACAGAAAATTTATATTTAATATTAATAAAAACAAACATTGAAAATTCCCCAACAGAAAAAGTTGAATACTTAGTTTGTGATTCAAAAGGAAATAATTTAAATTTATCAATATGTGATTCAATTCAAATAGAAATTACATATCCTATAACAAATGAAGATTTAGCAAATATTGATATGGCTCAAAAATTATTACATAATAACATAGATATATATAATATAAATGATAGTTTTTTTAACGATTATTGTATTAATCAAAATATAAGTAATAATGATATGACATTAAAAGATAGAAAAAATGATATTTATATAAATTTATGTAAAGAAGAAAATTGTTTTTATAAAATTTTTAATCATTCAAATAATGCTGTTGTTTGTTCTTGTGAAATAAATAATGTTAATAATACTAATAATAATGAAACTAAAATTGAATTATCAATTAATAATTTTTTAGAATATTTAAGTGATAAAATTAATTATAAAATTATAAAATGTTATAAATATATTTATAAAAAAAGTACATATAAAAATAATTTTGGTTTTTTTATTACTGCGATTTTAATTTTTCTTTTAATTGTTTTATTTTTTATTTTTTGTTTTTATGATTTAAAAAAACTTTTCAAAATAGTTAAAAATAAAATTAAAATACAACATGTAAATATTTCAAGGACAATTAAACATGAAAAAATAGAAAAAAAAAAAATTAAATTTACAATATTAAATCCTGAAATTAATAAAGATATTTTTACTACACAAATTATTAATAAAAAAAAGAATAATTTTTTTATTAATGATAATAATTCTGTTACTAATAAAACCTATGATGAAAAATATAAAAAAGAAAGAAAAATTTCTAATGGAACTTTTATATTAAAAAATATTGTAAAAATTAAAAAAAAACATCATAAAAATAATAAAAATCTTAATAAAAAAAAATTAAAAAATGATTTAAATGATAATAATAATAATAATGATAATAAAAAAACTGCAAATATTTTAAAAGATGAAAATAATATTGAAAATAAAGTAAGTGAAAATAGTTTAGATAATAATAAAAATGATTTTTTAAATTATAGTAAAATAAAAGATAATAGTTATGATTTTTTGAATTTAAGTGAATTTAATATAAATAATATTAGTAATAATATTAATAATAAAAATAGTATTAATAATGAATCCTCAACAAAAAAAAAGGAATTAAAAAAAGATTCTTTAAATAATAGTAATTTTTTAAATAATAATTTTACTAAAGAAATTCACGATATAAATTCAATAAATTCTTTAAAAAATAATATAAAAATTTCACTTAATGAAATAAAAGATTATGATGAAATGATATTCAAAAACGCAATTTATTTTGATAAAAGGTCTTTTTTACAAATAATAATTCATACATTTACATATAAAATAGAAATTTTACATATTTTATTTTTTCGAAGAAAATATGATTTAATTACTTTACATTTAAGCACATATATTTTTTCAATATTAATAGATTTCACAATAAATGCTTTATTATTCAGTGATGATATGATAAGTAGAAAATATAAAAATGGCGGAAAATTAAAATTAATTTCAAATATTACTTTATCTATTTGTAGTAATATATTAACATTTATTATTATGGGTTTTATTATGATTTTAACTTCTTATTATAATACTTTAAATATAGTAATAATTGAAATGACTCATTCAAAACAAAAATTAAAATTGTTTAATAAATATTGTCAATCTATGAGAAGAAAATTTTTTATTTATTATTTTATTCAATTTATTTTTTTAATATTTGTTATTTATTATATTACATTATTTTGTGCTATTTATCATAATAGTCAAAAAACTATTTATAAAAATTATATTATTGGATTATTAATTAGTTTTATTTATTCTTTTTTTTTTGTTCTTATTATTACGGTTTTTAGAGTCATTGCATTAAAAAAAAAGAAAAAAAATTTATATTATGCGTCACAATTTTTGTATATTAAAGTTTAATTAATTTTTAATTTAAATTTATAATTTTCCTTAATATAATAATAGTAGGTTTTTTTCTTATATTAATAAATAATTAATTAATTTTTTTATTTATAAATAAATTACAAATTATATATTTTTAATAATAATATTAATAATTTTTATTTTAAATTTAAATATTTATTAATAATATTTAAATATTAAATTTCAAAAAATAAAATTAATTTAAATTTAATTTTGTTTTGCAATTTTAGCCATTTCTTCATTTGCTTTTGCTCTACTATTTGGTGATAATGAATACCATTTTTTATTATTTAAAGTTTCCCATTTTTTTATTACTTTTTCGTTATATAATCTAGGAATATAAGAAGCAGGTTTTTGATTAACTTTACTTATTAAATTCGAACTTTTATGATGAACTGATTTTGGTTTTTCTCTTTTATTATTATTATTATTATTTTTATTATCGAAATTTTTATTTTCTTTTTTTGAATAATAATTATAAGTATCTGTTGAAATTCCTCTTTTTAATTTTTTTGCTTCATCAAAATTTTTGGTTATTTTTGCGTTTCTTTTAAAATTTTTTGATAAATCTTTTTTGTTTATTATTTCTTTTTTACTTTGAGAAATTTTAGTTGAATTATTTACATTTTTTATATTGCAATTATTTTTATTTAATGCTAAATTTTTAGAAACTATTTTTGAATGAGAAAAAGGTTTTTCTTCGTTTTTTAAATTATCTTTATTATTATTATTATTTTTTTTATTTAAAACTTTTTTTTCATTATTATTA
>JAEEGL016850636.1_pt1 | contig 11301 bp, 9 predicted proteins | sample 9134231 | NCBI WGS metagenome assembly JAEEGL01 (sample SAMN16246548, study PRJNA631951) | gut metagenome | biome: gut microbiome; feature: rumen; material: fiber-attached | host: Bos | place: Iran: Karaj | collected 2018-10
ACAGGTTCGCGGATTGGGATTTGTCGATTGTGGGACCGGACAAGGGCAACCATTATGCGGATGAGATGAAAGGGCTTGCCAGGTCGCTCGGATGCAGAAGAGTGACTTTCGAGGGAGAATTGAATGGTGATGAAAAGTATAGGTTTATGGCAGAGTCGGAATGCGAGATATTGCCGACACACTCAGAGAATTTCGGGATGGTGGTTGCGGAGGCTTTGGCGTGTGGCACTCCCGTGATATGTTCGCATGGTGCGCCATGGAAAGGGCTTGAGATGAAGAGGTGCGGATGGTGGATACCAACGGAGGAGAACGTATTAGAGAAAACAATGTGTGAAGCGATGTCAATGTCGCGAGAGGAATTGTCGGCGATGGGTGCGCGAGGGCGCGAGTGGATGCGGCGAGACTTTTCATGGAGTGGTATTGGCGTCAAAATGAAGTGCGCCTATGAGTGGCTATTGGGGAAGGGGGACAGGCCTGAATGGGTGAGGATCTGAGCCGTGTAGAATTTGAACAAAATGGAGAAACCTATGAAAGCAAGAGTAGCGGAGATACAATTTGCCCCAAAAGGGGATTCGCGCGGGCAGTTAATCGCGCTTGAAGCGTTGTCAGAGCAGGTGCCATTTGACGTCCGGCGTGTGTATTATATTTTTGACACGACGCCGGGTACGGTGCGTGGCAAGCATGCACACAAGGCTTTGAAGCAGCTGTTGATTTGCGTGTCGGGTGCCTGCACGATTGAGTGTGAGATGCCGGACGGCACAAAGTCCAAGTATTGCCTCGACTGGCCTGATAGGGGATTATTGATTGAGGGATTGGTCTGGCGTAATATGAAAGAGTTTTCAAAAGATGCAGTATTGCTTGTTCTCGCAAGTGAACATTATGACGAGGCGGATTACATTCGGGACTACAATCAGTTCAAGAAGGAATGTGCGAAATGATCCATCCATTGTCTGACGTCCAAACCGATCAGATTGGCGAAGGAACGCGAATTTGGCAATTCGCCGTTGTGTTGAAAGGTGCAACGATTGGGCGTAATTGCAATATCTGCGCCCACACTTTCATCGAGAATGATGTTGCCATCGGCGACAATGTGACGGTCAAGTGTGGAGTCCAGTTGTGGAATGGTCTGTGTGTCGGCAACAATGTATTCATTGGTCCGAATGCTACTTTCTGCAACGACAAGCATCCCAAGAGTGGCAATCAAGATTTTGAGTGCTTGCAGACCGTTATTGAAGATGATGTGTCCATTGGTGCAAATGCGACCGTTCTACCAGGTGTCTGCCTAGGTAAAGGTTGTGTTGTAGGCGCTGGTGCCGTTGTGACGAAGGATGTCCCACCCGGTATAACTGTTGTTGGAAGTCCCGCTAAGGAGTTGGTGAAATGATCAAGTTCCTTGATTTGAAGAACGTCAACGAGCGTTTTCGTGGGGAGATGGATGCGGCCGTCAAGCGTGTACTTGACAGCGGATGGTATCTGTTGGGTAAAGAGGTTGAAGCATTTGAACAGGAGTTTGCCGCCTATTGCGGAACTAAGCATTGTGTTGGCGTGGCCAACGGGCTTGATGCACTCTCACTCATAATCAAGGCGTATGGGTTTGGGCCTGATGACGAAATCATCGTGCCGGCGAACACTTTTATTGCAACACTTCTGGCAGTAAGCGCCAATGGATGCACGCCCGTCTTGGTTGAACCAGATTGGGACACGCGCCTGATTGACGTCAATAGGATCGAGGCCGCCGTAACATCTCGAACTAAAGCCATCATGGTGGTACACTTGTATGGCCGTGCCGTCGAGATGGGAAAAGTATGGGAAGTGGCGCGACGGCATAACCTGAAAGTCATTGAGGATTCGGCGCAGGCGCATGGCGCTAGATATAAAGGTGTCAGGTGCGGCAATTTAGGAGACGCATCTGGATTCTCCTTCTATCCCGGAAAAAATCTCGGTTGTCTCGGCGATGGTGGCGCAGTGACAACGAACGACGATGAGCTTGTGGCGAAGATTCGTGCTATCCGCAACTATGGCAGTGATTACAAATATCACCACATTTACAAAGGCATGAATTCTCGCCTGGATGAGATACAGGCCGCGTTTTTGCGCGTGAAGTTGCCCCATTTGGATGAAGACAATGCACGGCGGCGAGAAATCGCCGGACAATATGTTCGCGAGATTTCGAATCCGCGCATCGAATTGCCGCATCTGCCGCCTGATCCAGATGGCCATGTTTGGCATGTCTTTGCCGTGACGTGTGCACAACGTGATCGCTTGATAAGGCATTTGGAAGACAGAGGAATTCAGACGAACATCCACTATCCAACGCCACCCCATAAGCAAGGTGCGTATGTGGAGCTGGGAGGGAAATCGTTCCTGATTTCAGAGCGTATGCATCGGGAAATTGTCAGCTTGCCCATGAGTCCAGTGTTGACAAATGAGGAAGTGGCAAAGGTTGTGGAGGCCGTCAATGAGTTCTGAAAAACTCCCCATAACTGTCATGATTCCTACATTAAATGCCGAAGGGCATTTGGTGGAACTGCTTGATTCGATCGAACCTTATGTGGCGGACATTTTTATCGTCGATAGTTTTTCCATTGACAAGACGGTGGATATCGCACTGGAAAGAAAAATCAAGATTGTCCAGCGCCATTACGTCACCTCAAGCGATCAGTTCCAATGGATGGCTGACAAACTGCCTGTGCAGACAGACTGGATATTCTTCATGGCACAGGACGAACGATTTAGCACGAGTCTAATTGAGAATCTTCGAGAGTTGTTTGCGAAGGGTGTACCATCAGGTGTCAATGGTTATACAGTTCGTTGGCGGCTATGGTTTATGGGACAACCTTTACATGCGATGTCTGATAATCTCCGGCTATTTCGGACTGGTAAGTGCAGGGTTTCTCAGGTGGCATGTAATGAACACTTCATGGTGCCAGGGACGATAAGTCATCTAAAAGGGGTGCTTGAACATAAAGACACCCTTACGCTTCATGAATGGTACGAGAAGCAGAACCTTTGGACGACGCGCGAGGCGATTCAACGCGTCAAACCGCCAAGCGATGATGAGTTACCGAAGTTGTTTGGCACGCGGAAGCAGCGCAAGGCGTTTCTCAAGCAGTTTCTGATCCACATGCCGCTGGGTGAGACGATTTTCTTTTGGTATTATTTCCTGAAATTTGGTGCATGGCGCGATGGACGCGCTGGATGGGTGTGGGCGTCACTACGCGTCTGGGTGCATCATGCGACCACGCTAAAGGAAAAGGAGATGCGTAAAATTGGCATCCCGAAGAAGATGCCAGAGGGACGTCATGGAGAGTTTGATCCCCGCATTCTCGAAAGCGACTTACAACGTCGGCTGCTGCCAGAAACGATGGGGAATAATTGATGCATATTAATAAACAGGTCAGTCCTACTTTATCATCTAAGGGGTATGTGACAGTGGCAAAATGTCCGGTTTCAACGAATCTTTCTGCGTTGTTTATCTTACCAATGTCTATAGCGACTTCTATCTCAAAGTCATTGACAAGTCCATTCGAACGGCAATGAGCAAGTTGAAGCTAAAGGTGTGATATGAAACAAATACTGCAATCGTTTAAGACCGGCGAGATGTGGCTCGCCGAGGTTCCGGCTCCGCTATGCAAGGGCAGAGGCGTAGTCGTGAGAACCTGCGCCAGCTTCGTCAGCGCGGGAACAGAGCGCATGCTCGCCGAGTTCGCCAAGAAGGGGATCGTCGGCAAGGCACTTCAGATGCCAGATCAGGTGAAGAAGGTCATCCGTAAGATGAAGACGGAGGGTGTCTTTGTAACGCTTGAGAAAGTACAGGCGAAACTCGACCAGCCGATTCCGCTCGGATACTCTTCGGCAGGCATTGTCGTGGAGGCTGGACGCGATTCAGGGTTCAATGTAGGCGACTGCGTCGCTTGCGGCGGTGCGGGATTCGCCAACCACGCCGAGTTTGACTATGTGCCGCGCAACTTGATGGTGAAGATCCCCGACGGCGTCAGTTTTGAGGATGCGAGTTGCGCGACCGTCGGCTCAATCGCCTTGCAGGGAGTCCGTCAGTGCGAGGTAAATCTGGGTGAGTCCGTTGCCGTTATCGGTCTTGGACTCATGGGCATTCTCGCCGTCCAGATGCTGAAGGCGAGCGGATGCCGCGTCGTGGGGTTCGATCCGAATCCTACGCGTTGCAAGCTTGCCGGGGAGATGGGATGCGATAGGGCGGTCAGCGACAATTTTACGGCGGAGTGCATTGCATTCTCTGGTGGATATGGTGTCGATGCGGTCCTCATTACCGCTGCGACGCATTCCGATGAGCCGGTGACGGTTGCAGCCGAGATATGCCGCAAGAAAGGCAAGGTTGTTGCGACGGGGCTTGTTGGGATGAATTTGCCGCGTGACCAGTACTACAAGAAAGAAGTCGATTTCAGGCTTAGCTGCTCCTATGGCCCTGGGCGTTACGACCCTGTCTATGAGGAGCAGGGCGTGGACTATCCATTTGGATATGTCCGTTGGACTGAGCAGAGAAACATGGCGGCTTTTCTACAGCTCGTTGCGGAGGGTAAGGTTACGCCGTCGAAGCTTGTGACGCATCGGTTCAAGTTCGATGACGCGCTCGATGCGTACCAGGTTTTGCTGGGAATCAAGAAGGAACCGTATCTTGGTATCGTACTGGAGTATGGGGATGAGAGTGCGGACAGGATTAACAAGATTGACAGGATTGAGAGGCGAGTTGACTTTACGGATCAAACTAAAAATCTTGATAATCCTGTAAATCCTGTCAAAACAGAGACTGTCGGAGTATCATTTATAGGGTGCGGGAATTTTGCGAAGGCGGTATTGCTTCCGACGCTGAAGAAAGCGAAAGGAGTAACCTTCCGCGGCGTTTCCACCGCGACAGGAATGAGCGCTACGGACACTGCGAAGAAGTATGGTTTCGCTTTCGCCGCTACCGATCAGCGCGAGGTCTTGAAGGATGCCGAGACAAATCTTGTCATGGTTACTACTCGCCATGACATGCATGCCTCGCAGATCTCCGCATCGCTTGATGCCGGAAAGTATGTGTTCAGCGAAAAGCCGCTCTGCATCAATGAAGAGCAGTTGGGGAGGATGCCAGAATCGGACAAGGTCATGATTGGTTTTAACCGCCGCTTCTCGCCTCATGCAAAACTGCTGAAGGAGTATTTTGCCAAGAGGACACTACCGCTCGTAATGCATTATCGCGTAAACGCTGGTTCCATCCCCAAGGATGTGTGGCTTCAAGACCCGGATGTCGGAGGTGGACGCATAGTCGGCGAAGGATGCCACTTCATAGACTTCATGAGCTATGTATGCGGTGCGCCTGTCATAAAGGTACAGGCGATGTGCATTGTTACGGCTAATGGAGCCGAAACGTCAGAGGATTCGACAAGCATCAACCTCCAGTTCGCAGATGGTTCTGTCGGCACGCTTGAGTATGTTGCCATTGGCGACACGACGCTTCCAAAGGAATGGTGTGAGATTCACGGCGAGGGCTCGACGGCGACTATGGACAATTTCTGCAAGACCGTTTGCTCGGGCAAACTCGGTAAACGCAAGCTCAAGGGCAAGCAACAAAAGGGTTTTGCAGAGGAACTCGCGGCGACGGTTTCTGCCATCAAGGATGGCAAGCCTATGCCGATTCCGTTTGGCGAGATATTGAATGTCACCAAGGCCACATTTGCGGCAATCAAAGCGCTTAAAAGTGGACAGACGGAAACCGTAGGATAATTGTGCATAAACTCGTACTTCTATTTCGTACCACGATTTACCTGAAACCGATTCAACTCTGGTTTCAGGTGTGGCGGCGCGTGCAGAAGAAGTTTGAGCCGCATCCAAAGTGCGGGTCAGGCGAGTTGCCGGAGTTTACCTTCCTGAATACAAAAGTCAAGCCCAAGGGGTGGAACGACGAGTCACTTGAACTCCTCTGGCGTTACAACCTCCATTACTTCGATTATATCAATGGTAGTGCAGAGGTGGAGAAGTGGAGAGATCTTATAGAAAGATGGATCGCCGAAAATCCATGTGGAGCATTCCCGGGATGGGATCCGTATCCGACAAGCTTGAGGATTGTCAATTGGGTGAAGTGGTTGAGTGGTAGCCGTGTAGAACATGTAGAACGTGTAGAAATCTCTTTGAAAGAGCAGGCTGATTGGCTGATGAACCACATCGAGTATCATCTCTTGGCAAACCATCTTCTCGCTAACGCGAAGGCGCTTGTTTTTGCAGGGAAGTATTCTGACCGCAAGGACTGGTATGTGAAGGGTATGTCTATTTATCGCAAGCAAATGCCAGAGCAAACATGCGGCGATGGTGTGAACTTTGAGAGGAGCCCAATGTACCACGCCATCATATTCGAGGACATGCTCGACTTGGCGGAGTACACAGACGAGCCGTTTTTCAAGGTTTATGCTGCAAGAATGGCGGACGGTATGAGACTCTTGACTGGACCTGACGGCAAGATTGCCAAGTTCAACGATTCCTCCAAGGGCATAGCGAAAGCCCCAGAGGTGCTTTTGGCTAAGTTCGAGTCGCTGGTTAGAGTTCAAGAGATGAAAGACGGCCTCCATTCTCCAACTCCAACTCATAACTCCAACTCAGTATCTGGCTTCTTGCGTAAGGAATCTGGTGATTATGTCCTTCTTGCAAAGTGTGGCGAGATCGGGCCGTCCTATCAGCCGGGACATGCACATGCCGACTCATACTCATTCGAGTTGTGGAGGGACGGCAAGAAGGTAATCGGCGACACAGGCTGCTCAACATACGTTCCCGGCCCGATTCGCAGCTACGAACGCAGCACAAAGGCACATAATACCGTTGTTATTGACGGTCAGGATTCCAGTGAGGTGTGGGCGAGCCATCGCGTTGGCCGCCGATTTGACAGGAAGCGCCATAGGCGTGAGTTTGAATTGACGGGAACAGGACTTAACGGTGTCGATTACCTCAATGGCAAGGGCGAACATGATGTTGAAGTCAGGTTTCATCTGCCGCCAGGTGTTGCGAAGTCGGACATAGCCATTGAGTGCCCAGGTGAGGTTTCGTGGGAAACTTGCGACTTTGCCGAGGGGTGGAATCGCCGCAATTCTGGCTTTTGCGCAGTGTTTCGGCAGAAACTAAAGTTCCCTTGTAGGATAGAATGGGCAATTAAATGAAAATACTGTTTTTCAGTCATTACTATACGCCGGAGGGGAATGCCCCGGCGACGAGAGTCAGTGCGCTTTGCGAACGCTGGGTAAAGTTAGGTCACGATGTCACCGTAGTAACCTGTCCGCCGAATGTTCCGAATGGTGTAGTGTACGACGGTTATGCGAACAAGCGGACGAGCGAGGTCATCAACGGTGTCAAGGTTGAGCGCGTAAGACTTTACATTGCCGCAAACAGAGGCGCAATAAAGCGGATGTTCAATTTCGTGAGCTACTTCTTCAAGGCGTTGATGGCGGCGATGCGGTTGCCTAAGCCCGATGTTGCCATCGCGACAAGTCCGCAGATATTCTGTGGATACGCTGGTGTCTGGTACAAGCGACTGAGGCGAGTCCCGCTGGTGATCGAAATACGGGACATCTGGCCAGAGTCAATGGAGGCAGTAGGCGCGAAGATCCCGCGCTTCGCCTACAAGGGGTTGGAATTGTTTGAACGGGCGATGTACGCGGCGGCCGACAGGATTGTGACTGTTGGAGATGGTTATTTCGACAGGCTGTCGGAGAAAGGTGTAGCCAAAGAGAAGATGTCCATTATCATGAACGGAACAGACCTCGCCGTTTACAAGCCGCTTCCCAAGTGCGACGAACTCCTTAAGGCGCATGGGTTGGATGGCAAGTTTGTCGTAAGTTATATTGGAACGGTAGGCATGGCGTGTGGTCTTGAAGTGGTGCTTGATGCTGCGGCGAAAATTCAAGATGAGAAAGTTGTGTTTGTTGTTGTTGGCGATGGTGCTCATCGCCTCCAACTGGAGGCGGAAGCGCAGAAGCGCAATCTCAAGAATGTTATCTTTACGGGCCGTCAGCCCAAGAACTCGATGCCCGAATGGATTGCCTCAAGCGACGCCAGCCTTGTACATCTCAAAGCTTCAGGGCTTTTCAAGACGGTCATGCCCAGCAAGATATTCGAGAGCGCTGGATGCAAGCGTCCGATCATCATGGGTGTTGATGGCTATGCGAAGAAGCTTATTATGGATGCAGAGGCAGGGCTAGACATGAAGCCAGAAAGCGCGGAGTCGCTGGTCGAATGCGTCAAGACACTCGCTTCGGACAGCGTGCTCTGCAAACGGCTCGGAGAGAATGCATACAACAACATCGCGCTTGTACATAATCGCGACAAGCAAGCAGAAGACTACCTTAAGGTTTTACGGGAGATAAGATGAAAATAGTATCAGTAGTTGGGGCGCGCCCCAATTTCATGAAGGTTGCGCCGTTTTGCCGTGCGCTTAAGGCATATCCTGACGTAGGACACATACTTGTTCATACGGGGCGGCATTATTATGTCCGCATGAGTGGGCAGTTTTTCAATGGGCTTGTCATACCCAACCCCGACATCAACCTTGAAATAGGCTCTGGGAGCCATGCCGAGCAAGTCGGCAAGACAATGATCGCGTTTGAAAGGGTATTGCGCGAAGAGAAACCCGACTGGGTTGTTGTACTGGGCGACGTCAACGCGACGTGCGCATGCTCCATCACGGCTAAGAAGGAGCATATCAAGTGCGCCCATATTGAGGCGGGCTTGAGGAGCCGTGACATGGACATGCCCGAGGAGATCAACAGGCTTGTGACGGACAGGCTGAGCGACCTTTTGTTGACACCTGATAGGCTGAGCAACGCAAACCTTAAGTCTGAGGGAGTGCCGGATGAAAAGGTCAGGTTTGTCGGCAACATCATGATTGACACTTTGGAGTGCGAACGCGAAAAGGCGGAGGCGTTGGATATCAACAATATTATCCACGAAAACCTGATAGACGAAATGGCAGGGCGTGATGTTCCTGCGCTTGTGGAGCGCGGATATGTCGCCATAACAATGCATCGCCCGAGCAATGTGGATCAACGCGAGACATTGGAGCCTGCGGTACGTTTCTTCCTTGAGGAAGTAACGAAAGAACATCCGATTGTATGGGCAATCCATCCCCGTGCGCAGAAGATGCTGAAGCAATTTGGTCTTTGGGACGATGTTGTCGGCAATCCAAACATGATTCTCGTCAAACCTCTTGGCTATCATGCAATGCTCCGCCTCAATATGGGAGCGAGACTCTTCATGACTGACTCGGGTGGACTTCAGGAGGAGTGCTGTGTACTTGGAACGCCGTGCCTTACGATGCGCTGGAACACGGAGCGCCCGATTACTCTCATGGAGAACGGCGGAGCCTCAATTCTAGTTGGCAATGCGGTCGATAAGATAAGGGATGCCTATCGTTCGCAGATAGACGCGCCGCGCCATGCCATGCGTCCAGAACTTTGGGACGGGCATACGGCAGAGCGCATTGCGGAATGCATCGTGAACTTGTAAAACGAAAGGGAACGGAAAATGGGAGACAAAATTAAGGTTGGAATAGTCGGATGCGGCTTCGTTGGAGGTGCGCTCAAGACGTGGATTGAGGAGAACAACTCGGAGAATTGCGATATTTTCGTGTCGGATCCGCCAAAGGGGATGAACGACGATCTGTCGCAGATAGACATTGCATTTTTGCAGATTCATGTTCCGACTGAAGACGACGGGACACAAGACTTGACCCTGATGACCAGACTCATCAAGGGGCTTCCTGACGTGCCGGTATTTGTGCGTACCACGATTCTGCCAGGGACTAGCGACAAGCTCTCTATGGAAACCGGGCATCAGGTTTGTTATATGCCGGAGTTTCTGACCGAGCGCACGCATATCGAGGACTTCAAGAAGCAGACGATGGTGTTCACGGGAGCAGTTGATCTGCTGGTTCGCATCTTTAGGGGTAAGAAGTTTACGGTGATGAGTCCGCTGGAGGCTGAACTCACGAAATATATACACAACGTGTTCGGCGCGTACAAGGTCACATATTTCAACGCTGCAAGGGAATATGTCGAGAAGATGGGCGGCGATTGGGCGAAGGTTCACACAGGATGCCTACTTTCGGGGTACATCAACGATACGCATACATACGTACCTGGACCAGACGGCAAGTGCGGCTACGGCGGCAAGTGTTTCCCCAAGGATGTTAATGCCTTTGTCAAGATGACGCAGGGAACTTCGATGGGTACTTTGCTGGCGCCATTACATGAATTGAATGTCCACTTCAGGGGCTTTGAGGAGCACATCTGATGTTATGACAGTTGTCAAAATGCCTTGTTGCGCAGTCGTAATGCAGGGTGGCGAGAAAGTTCGTTACGAATAAAGTTGTGAGTACTCACTTGACTTTTCGCAAGCAGGTGTTGGAAAATAGGGAGAATAAAAGGGATCAAACCGGCGGCATGTCTATTGCTGGCGGGGGTGTATGTGTTAAAACAAAAAGGAGTCAAAGAGATGAAATGGCTGTCTGAAGACGTGTATGACATAAAGGCGCTGAAGAAGTATCTATTCATACTTGTCGCTTTTACTGGGCTATCGTATGTAACCAAGGGGTATATTTTTACCGTTTTGCCGATTTTTGTTCTGGCGGCTCTCATGGGGGGTAAACTTGTTGATCTGCTGTTCTGGGTAATGGTGTTGTGCTTTACCGGCGTGGCTAATCCATATCTTTTCCCAAAAACACCCGTGACATTCGCAATAGCGCGACTGTCGCTTTTCACCATAGCGGGGATTCTTATGATGCGGGTGTTCGCGAGACGGAACGCAAAGATTGTATCTCCGTTTGCGGGAATATTCTTCTATATTATCTGGGCTGCGGCCGTATCTCTACAAGGATTTGAGCCTATAGTGTCCTATCTCAAGTTGATACTTTTTATCCCCATTTATAGTGCCTTATATACAGTTGCGAATGAGGTTACGGCATCGACGCGAGTGAATGCCAAGGCCATCCGTTCCGCGATTCTCGCAATAGTTTGCTTCATCGTGTTTGGTTCATTGGCACTTTGGCCTTTCCCTGGTATAAGCCAACTGCAGGCACGTGTAGTTGAAGATGTTGCAAGACTTGCTGAAATGGTTGCAGAAGGTCATAGCCTTTTCATGGGAATAACAAATCATTCGCAGGCGTTGGGTCCCATGCTTGGCATTCTACTTACAGCAGTTTTTTCAGACCTTTTGTTCTCGGTAAAGAGGTGGGATATTATTTACGTCACACTACTCGTCATGGGGATGTTTCTGATTGTCAAGACATCAAGTCGAACGGGCATGGGG
>JAEEGL011490078.1_pt1 | contig 11300 bp, 7 predicted proteins | sample 9134231 | NCBI WGS metagenome assembly JAEEGL01 (sample SAMN16246548, study PRJNA631951) | gut metagenome | biome: gut microbiome; feature: rumen; material: fiber-attached | host: Bos | place: Iran: Karaj | collected 2018-10
TATCTCTATGCTGTATCCGACGGTATAGGATTCGCCGGGGGCCAGGGTCTTAGCGTACTTCTTGCTGGAGGCCTCCCTGGTCTCGTCCACCCCTGCCGGCAGCCCGTTCCAGGGCTCTATGCAGAGGAAGGGTGAATGCTTTCCAATGGGAGTCCAGAGGCCCAGGGCGTCGAAACCGTCGAAGATGAACCTGAAGCCCCGTCCCGTCTTCTTCGACGTGAGGCTCACGGCCTTCTCCGGAAGGTTCTCTATGATCAGGGCGTCGTTGTCGAAGTCCTGATACTTCAGGCATATCCTGTTGGTCCTCTTAAGCTTTCCGAGCTTGGGCACCGAGGGATCCATGTACGAGTCCTTCGTCACGGACACCGTGCATTTCTTCGCGTTGTCGAAGGTGAGGACATGGTCCTCGAAGCCTCCGTCCTCGGGCCTCAGGGGCACGTTGAACCCCGGATGGCCTCCCAGGCAGAACACCATCTCGTCCTTATCCAGGTTCTTCACGGTGAACTTCGCGGAGAATCCCGTGTCGGACACGGAATAGTCCGCGTCCAGCACATAGAAGAACGGGAACATTGTGAGGGTCTCTTCAGTGGCCCTCTGCTCCACTACAACCCGGTCCTTGGATATGAACACGGGCTCGAACTGTCTCTTTCTCGCGATTCCGTGCTTGGGCATGGGATATTCCCTGCCGTCGTAGGCGATGATATCGTCCTTCGCCCGGCAGCATACCGGGAACAGTATGGGAGCCCTTCCGGACCAGTGTTCCGGCAGTCCCTGCCATACGTACTCGGCCCCGCCGTTCACGAAGGATACGAGCTCGCCGCCGAAGGTATCCACACATCCGTGTGACTTTTCCGACCGTATGTTTACTAACATGACGACTCCGATCTTAAAATTCCAGCTTCTCCTCTATGTACCTGCTCACTTCGGATATGGGCATGCGGACCTGCTCCATGGTGTCTCTGTCGCGGACCGTCACGCACCCGTCTTCGACCGAGTCGAAGTCGTAGCAGATGCAGAAGGGAGTTCCTATCTCGTCCTGACGTCTGTATCTCTTGCCTATGGAACCTGCATCGTCAAATTCCACGTTGAATTTCTTTGTAAGGGTGTCGAAAAGCTCCTGTGCGTTTTCCGACAGTTTCTTCGAAAGCGGCAGCACTGCGGCCTTCACGGGCGCGATGGCCGGGTGCAGGTGCAGCACCACTCTCACGTCGTTCTTCTCCTCGTCCACGGTCTCCTCGTCGTAGGCGTCGCACAGCAGAGCCAGTACGCTCCTCTCGACGCCCAGGGAGGGCTCGATCACGTAGGGGATGTATCTTTCGTTGGCTTCCTGGTCGAAATATGTCAGATCCTTTCCGGACACGTTCTGATGCTGCGTAAGGTCGTAGTCCGTGCGGTCCGCCACGCCCCAGAGCTCGCCCCAGCCGAAGGGGAACCTGAACTCGAAGTCCGTAGTGGCCTTGGAGTAGAAGCAAAGCTCTTCCGGATCATGGTCCCTCAGGCGGATGTTCTCGTCCTGAAGGCCGATGGACAGGAGCCACTGGTGGCAGAAGGATCTCCAGTAGTTGAACCATTCGAGGTCCGTACCGGGCTTGCAGAAGAACTCAAGCTCCATCTGCTCGAACTCGCGCACGCGGAAGATGAAGTTGCCGGGAGTGATCTCGTTGCGGAAGGACTTGCCTATCTGGCCGATACCGAAGGGCATCTTCTTCCTTGAGGTCCTCTGGACGTTCACGAAGTTGGTGAATATGCCCTGGGCGGTCTCCGGACGGAGATATACCGTGTTCTTCGCGTCTTCCGTCACGCCCTGGAAGGTCTTGAACATCAGGTTGAACTGGCGGATATCGGTGAAATTGTGCTTGCCGCAGGTGGGGCACGGTATCTCGTGGGTATCCACGAATTCCTTCATCTCGGCCTGTGTGAAGGCATCGATGGGCTTTGGCAGCTCGAAGGAGTTCTCCGCGCACCAGTCCTCGATCAGCTTGTCGGCACGGAAGCGCTCGTGGCATTCCCGGCAGTCCATGAGAGGATCGGAGAATCCCGCCAGATGTCCGCTGGCCACCCAGGTCTGGGGGTTCATCAGGATAGCGGCGTCAAGACCCACGTTGTATTTGTTCTCCTGGACGAATTTCTTCCACCAGGCCTTCTTCACGTTGTTCTTCAGCTCCACGCCGAGAGGACCGTAGTCCCATGTATTGGCGAGACCGCCGTAGATCTCGGATCCCGCGTATATGAAGCCCCTGTTCTTGCAGAGGGCCACGATCTTGTCCATCGTCTTGCTTTCGTTAGGCATTCTCATAATATATATCCTCTTTTCGGGTTAATTGACTGCTGTCTTTCTGTATTTTGAATAAAGCTGGGTGCCCTTGCTGGACTGGTAGTCGAAGAAGGACTCCACGGTCTCCGCTTTCGGATGGTAGCTGCAGGGGCAGATTATGACTTTCTTTTCGAAGTTCAGCGACGCCTTGACCAGGTCATAGACCTCATAGAAGTCCTCGATCAGGAAATCGCTCTCCACTATGGAGTCGTAGGGCTCCGTGAGCCCCTCGTTGGCGGATCCCACCACGGGATAGATCACGAAGTAGTCCCCGTACTGGGTGCTGCCTCTCGGGTTCGTTATGTTGGCCGCCATGTTCTCCATGTCATACCAGCGGTTGCTAGTGGTGAGCAGCTGTATCAGGGTGCACTTCATGGTATACTCATCCAGGGATGCTATGTTCTCGTAGTATCTGCTGGCCGCGCTGATGGCGTACCCCTGTTTTTCGCTGAGCTCTGAGGAGCTGTCCTCTCTCGCGGACAGCACGTTGTAGAGGGCCTCACCGGTCAGGGTCACGTAGCCGTTTGAGAGAAGGTACTGGTTCGCTTTCTGGACGGTCCTCTTGTTGCCGTTCCCGTCGGTCTCCTCCACTTCCCGCTGGGACCTGAAGGTGTTGTACATGCCGTCGTTGTATATGGTGAGGGGCAGGTCTATGCCCACCGTGTTCGTCAGCTGGACGAACTCGTCAAGGTTGTATCCGTTGATAAGGAAGGTGTAGTCTATGCTGCATCCCGTGATCGAGTAGACGTACTGGGAGATCTTCTCCATGCCGAAGAGGCTGAGGGCCTCGCCCAGGGATCTGTATCCGTATTCCGTGGAGACGCGGATCTTCGGGGAGATGTAGGAATAGATGATCTCCTGCCTCTCCTTGTCCACTCTTATGAACACGATGGAGGAAGCTCTCCAGTCCCTGTAGTCCCTTGAGAGATATCCCATGAGGCTGACGGGGTCCATGGAGGCCCAGTCCATGCTGTACATGGCGCTCATGGAAGGCTTGTAGTCGTAGAACCTCTCGGGCCTGTAGTCGGACGTGATGAACAGCATGTTGAAGCTGTTCCCGTATATCTCGTCGGTGTCCCCGGGACCCTCGGGATCCGTATCCGTAGTCGTATCCGATTCCTTCGTTTCGTTGTTTATGATATTGTCAAGCTCGGTCCTCTCGTCGGTCAGAATGTCACGGATGGTACCGGTGATCATACTGGTGGCGAAGAAGGCGATCACGCCGAATATGAGCAGGGCGATCAGAAACGTTATGCCGAAATTCTTCAAAGCGGACAACATACGAACTCACTTCCTTTCTGCGAACAATCTATATCTAGTTTATTATACACCACAAACATCGCTTTTTCAACTACATTTTGATTTTGGCCGCTTCCCGGGCCTGTTTTGTGGCTGCAGTATCCTTGACTTTGTCCCGTGCCAAATGTACAATATGTAAAAAGCGCCGGGAAGGAGGGATCACAGGTGGAAAACAGAGTGAATTATTACAGACTTTTCGAAGACATGATCCGTGAAGCGGACCTGGCGGCAGAGGCCGGCAGAAAGCCTTCCCTGCTGCTCCACGCCTGCTGCGCCCCCTGTTCCTCCCATGTCCTCGAATGCCTCAGCGGGCATTTTGACATCACCATGTTCTACTACAACCCGAATATATCCCCGGAGCCTGAGTTCAGGACCAGGCTGGACGAGCTGCAGAGGTTCCTCGGCGAGGCCGGATACGGATATCCGGTGGAGAGCCCGCCATATATGAAGGAAGAATTCGATGAGGCCGTGACGGGCCTCGAGGAGCTGGGCGAGGGATCCCGGAGATGCTACAGTTGCTATGAGCTGCGCCTCAGGAAGACCGCGGAGACGGCAAGGGCGGAAGGGTTCGATCTCTTCACCACCACCCTTTCCATCAGCCCCTATAAGAACGCCGCCTGGCTCAACGAGATAGGCCTCCGGCTGGAAAAGGAGTACGGCGTCCGCTACCTCTGCGCGGACTTCAAGAAGAAGAACGGATACAAGCGGTCCATCGAGCTTTCCGGAAAATACGGGCTGTACCGCCAGGATTACTGCGGATGCGAATACAGCCGCAGGGAAGCCGAAAAACGCCGGGAGGCAAAAGAGACCGGTTACAGAGGCTAACATTATCCCCTGCCATCTCATGCGAGAACGGCAGGGGATCTTTCTGTCTATTCATGTGCGCGGTACCAGTCCAGCAGCCTCTTTGTGATCAGGATGGCCTGCTCGGCGGTCAGGTCTCCGCCGGGTGAGAACCTCGAGTCGCCCACTCCCTTTATGATGCCGGCATGCACCGGCCATCCCAGCTCCGGATCTGCCCACTCATAGTTCCCGGTGATATCCGTGAACCCGTGGCTGAATCCTTCGGTCTCGACGCCGCAGAGGCGGGCGATCCTGTTGATCACCGCCGCGATCTGCGCCCTCTTCAGGGTGCCCTCCGGCGAGAACCTGTCCTCGGATGTCCCGTATATGACTCCCAGAGCATTCGCGGAGTAAACGTTTATGTCATAAGTATCGGTGAATTTGTCCGTATCGATCTGAAGACCTCTCTCGCTGATTATCTCATCGACCGTTTTTCCCATGACCTTCTCGATCAGATTGATGAACAGCTGGGTCACCTGTCCTCTCGTGACCGGCCTTCTGTAAAACTGCCGGAGCTCTTCCGGTACCAGTCCTTCGGCAATGGCGGCTTCGACTTCATCCGCGGCCCATTCCGACGGAGTGTCCTCGAACCCGCTGTACCTTAATCCGGTTCCTCTGCTGTAAAGTACAGACCCGGAGAAGCTGAAGTCGTCATTCAGCGCAGGTATGTCCAGGGGCAGGCGCCCGAGGGGGCTCTCGTCGGTCTTGAACATGAGGTAGAGCGCGGCGGGCATGTTGGGTCCGTACTGCTTCACGCCCTCGTATCTGACTCTGGGATCTTCGCTCATTATCTTCGATGAATAGGTAAGGACTATGGCGTCGGCGCTCTGGAACCTGGCGGCGTCATAGGGCAGGTAGGTGCTCATCACGATGAACTTCCCGCCGTTTCCGTGGACATAATCGATCAGCTCGCTGACGAGCTGCGCCGTCGCGCCCGAAAGACCTCCCGTGCCCGTGGTCCTGGTGGCCGCGATCACGTACCGGGACGAGGAGATGAACGGGATGATCTCCTCCAGCGTCTTGCCTGCATACGATACTATTGTGAAGCCGGAAGACGGCAGCACCCCTTCATCCTTCAGAAGATCGTACGCGTATTTCAGTGAAGTCACCGCGTTGTCTGCAGCCGCAAGAACAGTTATGTTCCCCGCGTCTTTTGATATGGGCAGGACATTGCCGTCGTTCTTGAGCAGGGTTATCGATTTTTTGGCGATCTCCCATTCTATGTCGTGATGCTCCTTGGATCCCACGGTCTTTTTTGCCTTTTCGACCCTTGCTTCGATGTCGCCGGTGTCATATCTGTCAAGAAGCCCGTATTTCTCCTTGAGCTTCAGGATCCGGAGCACGGCGGAATCGATCTTCTCCATGGAGATGGTCCCGCTGTCGGCCATGGCCGCGAGCTCATGTATATACTGTTCCATCTGCGCGAATCCGTCACCGTTGACGAGCTCAACGGGTATGAGGACTATGTCGACACCGGCCTCCACGGCCAGGGCGAAGGAGTCCAGGGGACGGAAGTGCTTCGAGATCGCCTCCATGTTCATGGCGTCAGTGACCACCACTCCCTCGAATCCCATATCACCTCTCAGGATGTCCGTTATCATGGTCTCCGAAAGGGTCGCGGGAAGGTATATCTCCTCCCCTGTGGTGATCGAGACATACTTTTCCGTCTCGATGAGCGGGAACTGGATGTGGGCCGTCATTATCATGTCGACGCCCGCCTCCACGCACGCCCTGAAGGGAACGAGCTCGTTCTGTTTCAGTTCTTCGTAAGTCTTGTTGATCACCACCATGCCGGTATGCGAGTCCGTGGCGGTGTCCCCGTGCCCGGGGAAATGCTTCAGGGTCGATATGATTCCGGCGTTGGCCAGTCCGTTCATGAAACTGACGCCGTGTTCCGCCACCGTGTCCGGATCATCCGAAAAGGACCTGACGCCAATGACCGGGTTCATCGGGTTTATATTCACATCGACCACGGGAGAAAAATCCACGTTTATGCCGAGAGCGTCCAGTTCCTCCCCTATGAGGAACCCTGTCAGAGTGGTCACCGAAGGATCCCCGATGGCCCCGAGAGCCATGTTCCCCACGGTGGCCGATCCTTCTCCCAGCCTTGTGACGATACCGCCTTCCTGATCGATGGAGATCAGGAGCTGGGACCTTTCAGCCCCGCCTGAGGTGGTGACTGCGGCATTCGCCGTCTGCATGGCGTCTATCAGCCTGACCGCCTTCTCGTTCTCCGCTGTATTCTCGGCATACAGGATCACACCTGAGAAATAGTATCTCTCCAGAAGATCCGTGATCATGCCGTTTATCGTATCCACTGGGTATCTCTCCCCGCTCTGTTCCGCATATCTGAACGAGGGCATGATCATCTGGGCGATCTTCTCCTCGGTGGACATGCTCCCGAGCATCTTCATGCAGGTGTCGGTGTCTCCGGAGAATACGGATACCGCCGAGGCGGGGATCAGCATTATGAGTATAAGGAAAAGGGTCAGAGCCCTTTTCATTTTTATGACAGTGCGCATCCTGTTCCTCTCCTGAAAACTCTCATCATTCCACGGGATCCGGGCAGCTGTACAGGTCGATGTCCCTGAATTCCACATGTCCCCTTGCGGAGGTCACGAAGATGAAGATCTTGTCAAGGTAGAAGTCCCTGAGTTTGCAGATCTTCTTGTGGCCCACGGTGAAGCCTTCGAAGAACTGTTCGTCCCCGTCCTTGTATGCGATATGGAAGTTCTCCACTCTCTGTCCGGCGTTCTCTATATCCTCCCTGAGCACCACGTATCTGATCCTCTGCCATCCGTTCTTGAACTGCAGGGTGAACTTGGCCTGGGTGGGACTGACGTCCTCCCTTATGAGATCGTACTCGATCTTCTTCTCCTCGGCGAACTCGTCCCTTATCTTTTCGCCCAGCTCCTTCAGTCTCGCGATGTCCCTCGGGTCGAACCTTCCGTTCGGCATGGGGGGAACGTTCAGGTTGAAGGAGGTGTTGTTGCCGACGGAATTGATGTATGTATTGAACAGTCTGTCCAGGGAATGGGGCTCCTGGTCCGGATGGTAGAACCAGCCCGGACGGATGGACATGTCGATCTCGGCGCCGGCGAACACCAGGCCCTTCGAGTACATGATGTTGTTCAGCTCGCCGATGTTCCCGTCATAGCTCTGAATGAATTCGAGGCTGCCTTCGCCCACCATGGGACCTTCACCTGTCTGGGTCTCGCATCTGAAGCAGAGCTCCTTAGGCACCACGGCCCACTCGCCCCGTCTGGCGTTTCCGCCTTCGTTGCCGCACCAGCGGACATCCGGTCCGTTGTCGTTGAAGATGGCTGCTTTGGGCTGATACTTTCTTATGAGCCTTATATATCTGTCAAAATCGTATACCTGTTTCCTGCTGCCCGGGCCTTCGTAGCAAGCCCCGTCGAACCACAGCATGAACAGCTCGCCGTAGCCGGTCAGAAGCTCCTCCAGCTGGTGGCAGTAGAAATCGTTGTATTCGTCGGTCCCGTACGATTTGGCGTTCCTGTCCCAGGGCGAGAGATAGACGCCGAACTTGATGCCCCCGCGCCTGCAGGCCTCGGCGCACTCCTTCACCACGTCGCCCTTGCCGTCTTTCCAGAGCTTGCTGTTCTTCACGCAGTGCTCGGTGTACTTGGACGGCCACAGGCAGAACCCGTCGTGGTGCTTAGCCGTGAGGACTATGCCCTTCATGCCGGCGGCCTTCACGGCCTCGACCCATTCGTCGCAGTTCAGATCATAGGGATTGAACAGCATCTCGTCTTCGTTGCCCTCGCCGATCTCGCTGTTGATGGCGGTGGGCATGGTGAAATGTATGAAGGCGTAGAATTCCGTCTCATACCAGTCCATCTGTCTCTTGTTCGGTCTTACGTTGGCAGCTTCCCTGAGAAAGGTCTTGAGTTCCATAGCAGTCCCCCGATATTAAAATATGATGTGTACGTCAAATTTCCCGCCGCACTTGGGGCATCTGACGGTATGCTTCCCTGTTACCTTCGGGAGTTTGATCAGCGCCTTGCAGTGCCTGCATCTCCTGTATCTGGCGGTCCTGATGTCCCTGATCCTGTCCTTCAGGAGCAGAACTTCCCTTTTGACCGGATTGAAGAACCTGAGGAAGAACTGGTTCTCCTTCCTTCTCTGTGTGATGTTCTTCGACATGGACCTCATTATCATCAGCACCATCACTATGATACCGATGATATAGAAAACGGGGTGCCTCACGATCAGCCCCAGCACCGCGAGGATCAGCCATATGGCGAACATGAAATAGTAGAGATGGTCCGTACCGTACCTTCCGTACATGAATCTCATAAGCTTTTCACGAAAACCGCCCATTTCGAACCTCCGCAGCGGGGCGCTCGCAGCACCTCATCCGCCTATGGGAATTATACCTTTCCGCCGTCCTCATGTCAACTTGATTTTTGTGCTGAAATGTACATGAAAAGAGGAGCGGCAGACCCTCTAATGCATATTTATACCGAATTTTCGGGAAATCGTTGCAAATATGCGTTATGTGAAATATAATATAGAAAATTTATGCAACGGAGGCAGAATATGCTTAACATAAGAATCGAAAGGACTCCTACACCGAAGACGAAACCCGACTACTCGAAACTCGGGTTCGGCAGATATTTCACCGACCACATGTTCCTGATGGACTACTCCACCGAAAAGGGATGGCACGACGCGAGGATCGTGCCCTACGGTCCCCTGCAGCTGGATCCGTCCGCCATGGTGTTCCACTATGCCCAGGAACTGTTCGAGGGACTCAAGGCCTACATGAGGGCCGACGGAGGCATCCAGCTCTTCAGGCCTGACAAGAACATCGAAAGGATGGAGAACACCTGCGACCGTCTGTGCGTCCCGAGGATACCGGAGGAAGACGTGCTCCAGGCCATCAAGGCCGTGGTCAGCGTCGACCGGGACTGGGTGCCAAAATCCGAAGGCACATCACTGTACATCAGGCCCTTCATCATCGCCACGGACCCGCATCTCGGCGTGCATCCCTCCCATACTTACCTCTTTGCCATCATCCTCTCCCCCGTGGGCTCATACTACGCGGCCGGCATCAATCCGGTCAAGATCTACGTCGAGAGAGAATATGTCAGATGCGTCAAGGGCGGCACGGGCCGCGCGAAGGCAGGCGGCAACTACGCTGCTTCCCTGATCGGCCAGCAGAGAGCCGAGGACATGGGCTGCGCCCAGGTGCTCTGGCTTGACGGCGTCCACAGGAAGTACATCGACGAAGTCGGCGCCATGAACGTGTTCTTCGTCATCGACGGAGTGGTGGTCACACCGGAACTTACGGACGGCAACATACTTCCCGGCGTCACGAGAGCTTCCTGCGTGGAGCTGCTAAAGAAATGGGGAGTGCCCGTGGAGGAAAGAAAAGTCTCCATCGACGAGGTACTTGAAGCCAGCGACAACGGCAAGCTGGACGAGGCCTTCGGCACCGGCACCGCTGCAGTCATCTCCCCGGTGGGAGAACTGTACGACGGCGACAGGGAGATCGTCATAAACAACAACGAGATAGGACCCATCTCGAAGAGGCTCTACGATGCCATCACCGGCATCCAGTGGGGCAAGACGGAAGACGTGATGGGATGGATCGAAAAAATTGATTGATCATATAACGCCAGCATCCGGGCAGGATTAACTCCTGCCCGTTTTGTTGTTCCGGGCAAAAGAAAACACCGTCTGAACGGTGCTTTCGGATATATCCTTTTTCTGTCACGCCATGGTCTCCGGACGGAAGACCTCATCGAACTGCTCATCAGTCAGATATCCAAGGCTGACGCACGCATCTTTCAGGGAGATCCCTTCGGCATATGCCTTCTTCGCGGTCTCCGCCGCCTTCTCGTATCCGATGTACGGGTTGAGAGCGGTCACAAGCATCAAGGAGTTGTGGAGGTTGTCGTGCATCTTTTCCCTATTCGCCCGGATTCCCGTGACGCAGTTTTCGCAGAAAGATACCATCGCGTCCGCAAGCAGTCTTGCCGACTGTATGAAATCATACGCCATTACGGGCATGAAGACGTTGAGCTCGAAATTTCCCTGGGATGCCGCCATGGACACCGCGGCGTCGTTGCCCATGACCTGGCACGCCACCATGGTCACAGCCTCGCACTGGGTCGGGTTCACCTTTCCCGGCATGATTGAGGATCCCGGTTCATTCGCGGGTATGGTTATCTCCCCGAGACCCAGCCTGGGTCCCGATGCCAGCCAGCGGACGTCGTTCGCGATCTTCATGAGGTCGCAGGCCAGAGCCTTAAGAGCCCCGTGGGCGAACACCATCTCGTCCCGGCTCGACAGGGCGTGGAACTTGTTTTCCGCCGTCACGAACCGCTTTCCGGTAAGCTCCGAGATCTTCTGCGCCGCGGCTTTGTCAAATCCCTCCGGACAGTTGAGCCCCGTGCCCACCGCTGTCCCTCCGAGAGCCAGCTTCCTCAGAGGCTCGAGAGCCCTGTTTATCATCTCTATATCGGTTTCAAGTGAGGATCTCCATCCGGATATCTCCTGGGAGAACCTTATGGGCACCGCGTCCTGAAGGTGGGTCCTTCCGCTCTTCACAATGCCTTCGTTTTCTTTTTCCAGCTTTCTGAATGCGGTGACGAGCCTGTTCGCCGCCGGGATCACCCGGTCCTCGCATACCGTCACGGCCGCCATGTGCATGGCTGTAGGGAAAGTGTCGTTGGAGGACTGGCTCATGTTCACGTCGTCGTTGGGATGGCACAGTTTCCTTCCCGCAAGCTCGTTTGCCCGGTTCGCGATCACCTCGTTCGCGTTCATGTTGGACTGGGTCCCGGACCCGGTCTGGAACACCACCAGGGGAAAA
>JAEEGL011690056.1_pt1 | contig 11300 bp, 10 predicted proteins | sample 9134231 | NCBI WGS metagenome assembly JAEEGL01 (sample SAMN16246548, study PRJNA631951) | gut metagenome | biome: gut microbiome; feature: rumen; material: fiber-attached | host: Bos | place: Iran: Karaj | collected 2018-10
CAAAGTTTAGAACATTGAGGTGGGATAAAAAATGAAAACTTACACATTTGCCATTCAGAAAGGTGGCACCGGAAAAACTTCTGTTTCAGTATCAGTAGCCGTTGAACTTGCAAAACTCGGACGAACAATCTTAATCGACGCCGATCCTCAGGGAAATACCACAGACTGGATGAATCTTCCAAGTCTTCAGTATGAGCTTTCAGATGTACTTTCAGACAAGTGCACAATCAAAGACGTAATTCAGCCGACACAGGTAGAAAACCTCTTCATCATCCCTACAGCCGGAATTGACGGTGGCCTTCGCACATACCAGGAAACTGTAGCTCAGAAGGAGCAGTTCAAACTTGCACAGCTCAAGAATGAACTTGCAAATGTTTTTGACTACTGCGTAATCGATACATCACCAGCATTCGGTGCCCTTGAAGAAAGCTGCTTTATCGCAAGTGATGAAGTAATCAACGTTCTTAAACTTGACCGCTTCAGCTATGACGGACTTAAGACTTTCAAAGTAAATCTGGATGCAATGAAAAAGCGCTATGACAACTGCTATGGCGTAAGCGTAAACGGCAAACCATTACTCAACAAACTTATTTTGAACGAAAACAACAATGCCATTGCACAGTGTAAGGACCTTGTTGCTCAGTATAAAGCACTTGAACCAAGCGGATACAAAGTATTCGTAATTCCAACAGACACAGGCTTCCGCAAAGCTCAGACAACTTCTGTTCCTGTACAGTCTATTGCCGGTTCCAAAAAAGAAACGCTTGATGCACTTTCAGAAATTGCACAGGCTTTGAAATAGGGTAGGGGAGGAATACAATGCAAAAAGTACAGCCAGCTAAGAATACTTTGGACATGGATTTCTTGAACAGCATGAACAAGCCCATTGGAGGTAATGCTGCTCAGACTACAGCAACTGTTACTGCACCTGTAACACCAGTTGCAGAAAAAGAACCAGAAACAATTATTGACCCGGTTGAAATGAGCACAGACTTTGACAGCGAAATCAGCATTGATGATGACGTTCCTGTTTCAAAGACAATAAAGGCTACTCAGATTGTTGTCCGCACAACAGAAAAAGAACGTGAACAGCTTAAGGCTTATTTTATGAAGCACGGTGTTTCACTTTCCAAGGGCATTAAAATCGCAATCAAATATCTTGAACAGCAGGAGAAAAAAGGACTTGTACATTTTTCTGATATAGGTCTTTACTAGGAGCATAAGACCATGGACGAAAATAAAACTAACTTACCTGCTACAAGTAAACGTAATACTCTAAAAAGCGAAGATGAAAGCAAATGGTTCAGCTTTCCGAACAGCCCGGCATCAAACACAGTTGTAAGTGTTGTAAGCCATGTTGGAGATCTTGAAACATTCGGTAAACGTCTTGAACATAACAGCCACACAACTCAAATTGACTTTTTTGAACCTCCTGAAGGAGCCTCTAAAAATTTAAGTCAGAGAGTTAAGTATACAACTGACAATACTGAAACAACAATTCATCTTGATAATATTGACCTTTTCACAAAGGCAAATAAACCGCTCAAAAAGATTTTGACTTATACTCTTGTTCAGCTCAGTAAAGAAAACGTTACTGAAAATCTTGAGAACGATATAAGCATCAAATTCCCTCTTGAAGACTTTGTAACTCTCGGCTGTTATAAGACAATCCGAACTGCACGACAGGCTTTTAATCAGGCTCAGCATCCTTTGACCAGTATCAAGATTGAAGGTGTAGTCCGCGACAAGAAAGACCAGAAGCAGATTACAGACAGCGGTATTGAAGTTCTCTTTACCGGTGCACATATCAAAAACGGAATTGTAGAAATCTACCTGAACAAGCGTATCAACTGGCAGCTGTTCGCTCTTCAGTATTTCTCAGTTCTGCCAAAGGAATACTTTTCGCTTTCTGATAACGCGGCAGATACTCTTCTCAACATCGTCATGCTTGCACGAAAGAGACTTAACGATATCGGCAAAAACGGTTACTTCAACATGAGCTTTAAGACACTGCAGCAGATTCTGTCTCTTCCAGAAGAAACTGCTACTAAAAATCCTGGCCGTGACATCAAGGAACCGATTTTGAATGCAGTAGCTGAAATTACAAAAATGCTTAACGGGGACATCGTAGTTGAACCGATTTACAACACAAACGGCAATATTATTGAGTTTCTGGAAGACGGCTATGCAAGAATCTCGCTCTACAATGAGTATCTTGAACACTTTGGAAGTCTTGCAAAAACAAAGAAAAACAAGATTGAAAGCACAATTAAAAAGCGTGAAGAAATAGCTGAAAAAGCAAAGATAAAAGCCCTTGCCAATAAACTCGAAAAAGAAGAGAAAAGCAAGAAGTAATATTTTGCGTGGAAGCTCTATATTATAAGAAAGAAAAAGTCATATTTTACGTGGGAATTTTGGTCAAAAACCATGTAAATTTGGCGTTTTTACCCCGTAATTTGCCCAAATTCTAAGGATTTTTGCCTTTTTTACAGTATTTTGGGCAGAAAACGGCTTTCCTGCGTTAAAAAGTCATATTTAACGTGGGAAAAATGCCGTTTTTTAACGAGGTATAATTCACGTGGAAAGCTCCTAACTTGTTATATTAGATAAAGTTACGCGGATACAGTAAAAGTCAAAAAAGTCATATTTTACGTGGGAAAAATCTTCAAAATTCAGCCTGAAAAAAGCTTTTTAGCCTCCAAAAAATTCTTCATGTAGAAACACCGCTAAAACATAGGAATTTCAGCCTCAAAAAGTCATATTTTACGTGGGAGTTTTGTAAAAAAAGGCTGTAATAATGCCCATTTCTTAAGGTATTTTGCCTATTTTCAGGGCTTTCAGGTCAAATTAGAATGAGCTAACAGAAAAAAAAACACCTGATTTGGCAAAAAACAGTGAAAATGAGCACTAAAATCATCAAAAATGGGCAGAAATTTGTAATATTTTACGTGGCAAAAAAGGGCTTAAAGTCATAAACTACGTGGAATAAGGTATATTTAGCGTGGAATTTGGACTATTTTCAGTGGATTTTGTCATATTTTACGTGGAAGTAAAACTGTTCTAAATGCCTATAATTCAATAACTTAGCGCTCTTTTAAAAATCCTAAGAGCTTATTATATAGCTTTTAAAGAGCTATATTAAATTCACAGGGTGACGTATTGCAAATACGTCTAACCCGTTATAACTTAGAGTTAAGAAAAATTAGTTCAAATGGATACAGGGTGGGGACCAGATGAATCCAGAAGAAGCTAAAGATTATGCCAAAGGGCAACTACAGGCATATCTTAACGCTAAAGGTATCAACACATCAACAAATTTCTCATGTTTAAATCCGTCTCATGATGACAAACATCCAAGCATGTCATTTGATTCCAAAAGGAATCGATGTCATTGTTTTTCTTGCGGTGTGGATTATGACATTTTTGATGTTGTCAGCTTAGAAACAGGTTTAACAGGCAAAGAACTGTTTGATCATGTTTATAAGCAATTTAACATCAGTGTTGATTACTCAAACTTTAACAAAAGCGAAAGCTCTTCAAAATCCATTCCTCAGCCAGAATCAAAAACTAAAATTGACATAAACAAAAAGTCTCAAAACGAAAACCGTGAATCACTTACAGAGTTTTTCAAAAAGTGTCATGCAGCAGTTGAAAAAACTGATTACTGGAAAAAGCGCGGACTTTCTAAAGCCATTGTAGATGCATACAACCTGGGCTACTGGGAAGAAAAACGCCGCTTTGTAATTCCAACAGGTGAATTCAGCTACAACGCACGGGCAACATGGGAAGCAGACAAGAAGGAGCGTTACATAAAGCCGAAAGGACAATTTGAGCTCTTTAACTTAAAGGCTATTCCGCTTGCAGAGCAGCCGGTTTTTGTTGTGGAAGGTGAGTTCGATGCCTTAAGCGTCATTGAAGCAGGTGGAATTGCCGTAGCCTTAGGTTCAAGCAGTAACATGCGCTTTATTGAGTTCTTAAAATCAAACAAGCCAAAGTATCCGCTTATTCTCGCCCTTGATAACGATGAAGCGGGTAGGGCAGGGGAAGCAAAGCTTTCTGATGAGCTTACTAAGATTCAGGTGGAGTTTGTGGATGCAGACATCACCGGCGACTTCAAAGACGCAAATGAAGCTTTAGTAGGCGACAGAGAAATCTTTATTCAGAATGTGCAGAATGCCAGAAACAATGTCTTAAGTCTTCTTGAAGAAAAAAGGCAGAAAGAAGAACAGGCTTATTATCAGACTTCTGCAGTAAACGGTCTTAGTGAGTTCATTGCTGACATCGAAAAACGTCATAACAAAGACTGTGTTTCAACAGGTTTTGAAAATCTGGATGAGATTCTGGACGGTGGCTTTTATCCTGGTCTTTACATCATTGGTGCTATTTCCAGTCTTGGTAAAACAACGTTTGCTTTACAAGTTGCAGATAATGCAGCAAAGAAAGGACAGGACGTTCTTGTATTCAGTCTAGAGATGGGAAAACAGGAACTTATTGCAAAATCCATAAGCCGATTGTCGTTCCAGAAATGTAGGAGCTGGGGAAGTGATCTGAATTACGCAACTACAACCCGAAACCTGATGAACGGAAAATCACTTGATTCAAAAGAACGGGTAGATTTTCTGAATGAATGCATAAAAGGCTATGCTGATTATGCTGGACGCATTTTCTATCACATTGGAATCGGTGATATCGGTGTTGAGAAAATCAAATCTGTAATTGCGCGTCATATTAAGATTACAGGCAGAAGGCCTCTGGTCATCATTGACTATCTGCAGATTATAGCTCCGTTTGATATGCGGGCAACCGATAAGCAGAACACAGATAAGGCCGTAGTTGAGTTGAAGCGAGCAAGTCGCGATTACGATGTTCCGATATTTGCAATTTCAAGCTTTAACCGTGAGAACTACACAAGCCCTGTAAACATTGCAAGCTTTAAGGAATCAGGAGCCATTGAATATACAAGTGATGTTCTGATGGCATTGCAGTTTAAGGGCATGGATTACATGAAGAAGGATGACGACAAATACGAGGATGAAAAATCCCGAACTGCAAGAATCATCCAGCTTCGAAACGAACAGGAAAAGAACGCTGAAATTCCGGGCAAGGCTCAGAATTTGCAGCTTAAGATATTGAAAAACCGTAACGGCCGGAAGGGTGGGGTAGACTTAGACTTCCATCCGATGTTCAACTGTTTTGAAGTTCCAAAACAGAAAGCAACAGGAGACGGCTGGAAAATAAAGTCTCGAAAATAGACAAAAGTTGGGAGGGGCATGAAAACTAAAAAAGTCTGGATAGTGATTTTGCTTTGTCTGCTTTTTGCAGGCTGTAGTACCACATCATTTAAATCTGATAAAACAACTCTCGAACTGAACGGAAATCCTACAACCGGCTACACATGGCTTTATTCAATCGGTGATGAAACAATCATCAGCGTGGATGAAGATGTTAAATATCTTGGAGCAAAAGGAGTAATGGGTGCTCCAAGCAAATTTACATATACAATCAAATCTCTAAAAGCAGGTAACACTTCTCTTAAGTTTGAATACAAACGCCCATGGGAAGAAAAAGAAGCAGAAGAAGTTCGGCTTTATGATGTAAACGTCAAAGAAAACGGAAAAATCGAATTGAAAGATACAAACACTGAGGCAGCTAAGACATTTAAGTCTGTTCCAATGGCAGAAGGCATAAAGCTGATGGAGCAGGATTCTGATTATATTCTACTTGATGTAAGACGGCCGGATGAATTTGCAGCTGGTCATATTCCTAAAGCAGTGCTTCTGGTGAATGAAAACATGACAGAAGAGAATACAGCGGAAGTTTTACCGAACAAATCACAGCGGATTTATGTGTACTGCAGAAGCGGGAGAAGATCGAAGCTCGCCAGCCAGAAGTTACTGGACTGGGGTTATACAAATGTGATTGAAATCGGCGGAATAATTGATTACACCGGGCCGATAGAAAAATAAATATAAGGTCATTCAGTGTCACCACGGTAGTTTATAATTTACGCATACTACTTGAGGGGGCAGATATTGAAAGTTTACCTTAGCGGAAAGATTACCGGAGATGCCGGTTACAGACAGAAGTTTGAAGCCGTTCAGAATGAGCTTACTTCTTATGGCTATGTGGTTTTTAATCCTGCAGTATTGCCGGACGGTTTTGAGTACGAAGACTACATGTCGCTTGATTTACTGATTCTTTCCAGATGTGATGCAATTTATCTTTTACGGGACTGGAAAAACAGCCCGGGTGCAAAACGGGAACTTGAAGAAGCTAAGCGCTTAGGTTTACAGATTCTGGATGAAGATTCAATCAAAATCCGAAGGACCTTAAATCAGATTTGTGAAGATACTTCTTTGCTTCTAAATGGCCAGATGGATTGTGAGGAAAACAGGCTTTGGGCAAAGGATATGAAGGCCCTTACAATTGAAATCCAGAACAGACTGAAAAACTTTGACCTTTCAATTGATGAAGAAACAAATCTTTTACAGATGTACAATTCGTTTGATGAAAGCAAAAAGCAGCTTTTCTATGAAGAGTTTATTGCAGACAGTGATAAGCTCATAGAATACGACCTTATGGAAAAGATGGAAGGCGATGATTTTGAAGAGAAAATCAGGCTGACTCAGGTTTATAAGGTTTCGGCTGATATTATGGCTTTGATAGAAGCCCAGCAGGAAGAGTTGAAGTCAGCATGATTTACTGAACTGAAATGATTGTTCCGTCGAATGTTTTCTTTACAAGATGAACTGATAATGGAAGCTGGTAGTCGATAGTTTTTAACAGAAGCTGCTCATCGGGAGAGTATTTTATTTTGTCTTCAGTATACATTACGCCGTTTGTATCGTTGATGGCGATCTGTATATTGAGAGAAGGAATAAATCTGTAAGTCCAGCCGGGTTTTTGTTCCATTAAGTTCTAATCTAACTGATTTTTGGCGGAAAATCTCTATAAAACAGTGATACGTAAAGAAATTTTCACTCATTGCGCCAGTTTATGGCACCGAATTTTGAAAACCGTGGTAGAATAGAAGTATGGCAGAAAGAGAAGACAGGTTTAGAACACACCGTATTATTCAAATTGATGAAGACATCCGTTCAGGGATTTATCCGGGCATTCAGTTTTTAATGGAAAAGCATGGCGTAAGCCGCCGTACAATCCTCCGCGACATTGAGTTTTTGCGCGACAGATACCAGGCACCGATTGAATGCGACAGAACACGCAAAGGCTACTATTATACAGACCCGACATTTGCGATTAAAAACGTTTTGCTTACAGAAGGCGACCTTTTTACAGTCAGCACTGTAATGCACTTAATGGAACAGTACAAAAACACTCCGCTTGAAAACCAGTTCCGTCATATGATGGGCAAAATCAGCGAGCTTTTACCTAATCAGGTAAGCGTAGATTCGGGATTTTTGAACAAAGATATCAGTTTTATCAGCGACCCGCTCCCTTCTATTGAAGAAGGCGTTTTTGACAACATTTTTGAAGCAATCAAGACCCGCCGTGTTTTGAACTTTGATTACCGTTCAGTGGGAAGTCAGGAATACAAGGCGCGTGTTTTTGATCCGTATCATGTTTTGTGTCAGAAAGGAAACTGGTATGTATTCGGCTACGACCATGGGGCAGGGGAGAACCGTATTTTCGCTCTTTCACGCTTTACTAATACAAAGATTACAGCAGAAAAATACACAGTACCGGAAGGCTTTGATATCAGCAAAGAAGTAGATTTGAGTTTTGGAATCTGGCACAACAATGAAGCTCCGGAAGATTACGAACTTCTCTTTGATTCAAATCTGGCCAATTACATTCTCGAACGCGAATGGCACAAGAATCAGATAATGGAGCAGAAAGAAGACGGCTCTGTATATCTGAAGTTTTCTTCTAACCAGAGACAGCAGATTTTGAGCTGGGTACTGGGCTTTGGTCCGTCGGTAACAGTACTTGCACCGGAGGGATTGAGACAGGATGTTATAGCCAGCGTGAAGGCTGTGGCGGAGAAGTATAAGTAAAATTATGAGACTAATATAGAGCTTCTTAAAAGGAGAATTAAAAAATGGATTATTATGTAATTAGTCCAAATATTTATAATGATGGTGATGATTATTCTGCCTTAATGTTTGATAAACAAATTGCAGCGGTAGGATGGACAGAAAAAAAGCCAAAAGGTATTCAATTTAAATCAATTAAAAAAGGAGATTGTATTATTGTTGCCAAAAGGGATAATTGGGAATGGAAATATTATTACATGGGAATTGTTGATGGAGATGAAGAAAAAGTTTCAATAGGACGACTATCAAAAAAGCTTTCTCCAATAATTAAATTAGAAGGAATTAATTTAAATTTTGAGAATTGGTCTGCAAATGGCTCTTCTCAAATACCATCACCTCAGCGAATCGATAAACATAAAGAAGAGAATATAAAAATAATAAAAATTATTGATAATAAATTAAAAGAGGCATATATGAATGAAGAAATAAATAACTATATTAATCTATTATTGCATACACATAATCTTATACTACATGGTGCACCAGGAACGGGAAAAACATATTTAGCTCAACAGATTGCAAAAGGAATGGGGTGTACTGATAGAGAAATTGGATTTGTACAATTCCATCCAAGTTATGATTATACAGATTTTGTTGAGGGTTTACGTCCTATAAAAGATATAGAATGCGAAGGAATTGGTTTTGAACGAAAAAATGGTGTTTTTAAGGAGTTTTGTGAAGATGCTTTAAAAAATTTAAGAGATAGTCAAAAGAAAATTGAAGAGCTTCATGCAGATGATATCTTTGAAAGAGTTTATAATGAATTATTAAATGATGTTGAAGATGGAATAATTACTTCTTATCATACAACAAAAGGCGATTGTGATGTTTTTCTTTCCGACTCTAATCAACTAACATTTTCACAAAAATCTGATAGAAGAAAATATGTTAGAAAAGATTATTTAAAAGCTCTATTTAATGATGTCAAAGATGAAAATATTGATTTACTGAATATTTCTCGAGAAAAACTAGATGAAAGAGTTGCAAAAACAACAAATATTTTTCATGTTGATTATATTCAATATCGATGGGCTCTTCATCAACTTGTTACAAAGTATAAAAATTTATCAGATTTAGATAAGAATAATGAAATAAATAAAGTTGAACGAAAAAATTATGTTTTTATAATTGATGAAATAAATAGGGGGGAAATAAGTAAAATCTTTGGAGAATTATTCTTTTCAATAGATCCAGGATATCGTGGTGAGAAAGGTAAAATTAAGACACAATATCAAAACCTTATTGAAAAAGGACAATATTTTGAAGAAGGATTTTTTATTCCAGAAAATGTTTTTATCATCGGCACAATGAATGATATAGACAGAAGTGTTGAAAGTATGGATTTTGCTTTTAGAAGACGATTTACATTTGTTGAAATAAAAGCTAATGATAATTTAGAAATGTTGGATAACCTTGATACATCTATTCATGATGAAGCAATTAGAAAGTTACTATCCCTAAATAATGCGATTACTAGAACAGAAGGTCTTTCTTCGGCCTATCATATAGGAGGTGCATATTTTCTGAAATTAAAAGAACTTGATAATGATTTTGAAAAGCTTTGGGAATACCATCTTGAAGGACTTCTTCGAGAGTATCTTAGGGGAATGGAAGATTTAGATAAACTATTGGAAAATCTACATAATTCCTTTGAAAATCCTAGTGAGGTTTAATTTTGTCAAAGATTTCAACAAAGGATAACAATTGTGGTGCATTATTTTTTGATTTACATACTGAGGGAGAACAAAATGTAACTTCAGACGATTATCATAATTTAGCAGAGATATCGAATACAAGTGTAAAAGACTTAATTAAAGATAATTCTTCTCTTTTAGTTTTTCCGCATGTTCTTGGTTATTTTGAGGATGGGATTCAAGATGAACATATTTTTGATTTTACAGGAAATCCTAAAGATAAGACAAAATTAAAACTAACAACAAGAAACCTTATGGGGTTTATTGGAATAAGTGATACTCTCTTAAAAATATCATCCCGTTTTTCTAATGGGGATGATCATTTTATGCACTATATGCTACAAAGAGTATTTTCAATAAATCTTTTTGATTATCAATATACAAGTTCTAGAAATGGAGAACTTGATTTATTAATGTTTTCTTTTCCTGTTCTCTTAAAAAAGGCCCTAACACAAGGACTTTATAGGAAATATAGGACATTCGAACGAAATGATGCAAATATAAAAGGTATTGTTAATGTAAGTCATCATATTAAAAATAATTACCCTTTTCATGGTAGTGTTGCATATAGAAGTCGTGAACGAACTGTGGATAATTCATTAACAGAATTAATTAGACATACAATTGAATTTATAAAAACAACACAATTTGGAAAATCTTTATTGACTTTGGATCATGAAACAAAAGAGTGTGTTCATGCAATAATGTCTATAACTACCTCTTATAAAATGAATGAAAGAGAAAAGATAATTTCTCAAAATCTTGTTCCTATAAATCATCCATATTATACGGCATACAAACCATTACAAAAACTTTGTCTCGCAATTCTACGTCATAAGAAAATTGGCTATGGATATTCAAATAAAAAAGTCTATGGAATTCTTTTTGATGGTGCATGGCTGTGGGAAGAATATCTAGCAACAATATTGAAAAAAAATGGTTTTATTCATCCAAAAAATAAGGTAGGAACAGATTCTATATACGTTTATAAAGGAAATCCACGTTTTCCTGATTTTTTTAAAGGCCATCAAATAAAAAGCTATTCGCCGAATGAAAATATAAATGATAATTTTGTATTAGATGCAAAATACAAACATTTGGATAAACAAAACTTTGAGAATGATGAAATAAGAATTAGTATTTCGAGAGAAGATTTACATCAGCTTATAACTTACATGTTTATTATGCCAGCTAAAAAAGCCGGTTTGATTTATCCATATGATAAAAATGATTTAAAAACACAAGAAGGTAAGCTTATTATTTCAAAAGAGATAAATATTTATGGTTATGAGGGAAGACTTCGCACATATGGCGTTCCTATTCCCTTAATGGAAAGATATAAAGATTTTGTAAATTATATGCTTAATATAGAAAGAGAAATAAGCAATTCTAATTGGAATTAAAAAAAAAAAATTCCAGTGCACTTCTATGACACCGTTGCATTTTATAATAGAACCCAGGAAGCTCGAAATGGGCTTTCAAGGGGGCTATGATGAATACTAATGAAGTAAATTATGTAATGTGTGGTGCTGCAGGAAAGATCTGCTACACA
>JAEEGL011726851.1_pt1 | contig 11300 bp, 7 predicted proteins | sample 9134231 | NCBI WGS metagenome assembly JAEEGL01 (sample SAMN16246548, study PRJNA631951) | gut metagenome | biome: gut microbiome; feature: rumen; material: fiber-attached | host: Bos | place: Iran: Karaj | collected 2018-10
ACCGGCGCCGGTTTCCCTGTCTACAAAGGCAAGGGAGCCAAGCTCCAGAGGGCTCTCATCAATTATTTCCTGGACCGCAATACGGCTGCAGGATACAAGGAGGTCGAGCCTCCGGTGATGGTCAACGCAGCTTCCGGCTTCGGCACGGGCCAGCTTCCCGACAAGGAAGGCCAGATGTACAACGCCAACCTGGACGACTTCTATATGGTTCCTACCGCAGAGGTCCCCGTGACCAATATCTTCCGCGACGTCATCCTCCAGGCAGATCAGTTCCCGCAGAAGCTTACTGCCTATACTCCCTGCTTCCGCCGTGAAGCCGGTTCATATGGCAAGGATGTCCGCGGACTCAACCGTCTTCATCAGTTCGACAAGGTGGAGATTGTCCGCATCGAACGTCCGGAGAACAGCTACGCCGCCCTCGACGAGATGGTCGCCCACGTCGAAAGCCTTGTCAATGAACTTGGCCTGAAGTACCGCATTCTCCGTCTTTGCGGCGGGGATATGAGCTTCACCTCGGCGATTACCTATGACTTCGAACTCTGGAGTGCCGCACAGGGCCGCTGGCTGGAGATATCTTCCGTTTCCAATTTCGAAAGCTACCAGGCCAACCGCCTGAAGTGTCGTTTCCGTGACGAAAACGGCAAGATGCAGCTTGCCCATACCCTTAACGGCAGTTCTCTCGCCCTTCCGAGAGTCGTCGCAGCCTTGCTCGAAGACAATCAGAAGGACGGCTATATCGAGATTCCGGAGGTTCTCCGTCCCTACACCGGCTTCGACCGGATAGACTAGATGGACGCGGAACGCATCATACTAGGCATCGACCCTGGAACCCGTCTTTTGGGTTTCGGGGTCGTGCGCTCTATAGGCAAGAAGGTCGAATTCGTGGATATGGGAGTCCTCGATCTGAGGAAGGAGACTGACGCCTACCGCAAACTGCAGGCGATTTATGATTGCATCAGCGAAGTCTGCAAGAGCTACCATCCCCAGGAGCTGGCAATCGAGTCGCCTTTTTACGGAAAGAACGCCCAGGTGGTGCTGAAACTCGGCAGAGCCCAGGGTGCCGCTATGATTGCCGCTCTCTCGTACGGGGTGTCCGGCGTGACGGAATATGCCCCGCGCAAGGCCAAGGAGGCCATTGTCGGGAACGGCGCCGCCTCCAAGGAACAGGTTCGGATGATGCTGGAGAAGACTTTCGGAATTCCCCTTCCTGCAGAGCATCTGGATGCGACCGATGCCCTTGCTATAGCCCTGTGTCATCATTTTGAAACTTCCCGTCCGCTCAGCGTGCCGAAGGGCAAAGGTGGCTGGGCTCAATTTTTGAAGGAACATCCCGAAAGAATTAAATAATCCGTTTAAACCTCGCGCCCCCGCGCGTGTCTAATCCTCCATAGATTAAAACGAACTTAGATGAAAAGAACACTGCTGACTCTATCCGCAATGCTTGCCTCTCTGGTGCTGTTCGCCCAGAATTTCACTGTCAGTGTAAAACTCAAGGACTCGACCAGCGGAGAATCCGTCGGATTCGCCACCGTCTCTCTCTCCCCGGAGAAGGGTTCCGCGAAATATGCCCTTACTGACCACGAAGGCAAGGCTACGGTTGAGAAACTCCGTCCCGGCAACTATACTTTCAAGGCCGAGATAATGGGCTACAAGCCCCTGACAAAGGCTGTCAAGGTCGATGCCGAGAACCTCGACCTTGGCGAATTGGCTATGGACCTTGACCAGGAGGTCCTTGATGCCGCAAAGGTGTCTGCGGTCGGAAATCCTATCGTGATTAAGAAGGATACGGTAGAATACAACGCTTCTTCCTATAAGATATCTGACAATCACGTTCTGGAGGACCTGCTGAAGAAACTTCCCGGTGTAGAGGTTGCTGAAGACGGGTCCATAACCGCCAACGGCGAGACCATCACCAAGATCACCATCGACGGTAAGACTTTCTTCCTGGACGATCCTACCCTTGCCTCGAAGAATATCCCCGCCAAGATTATCGAGAAGGTCAAGGTTGTCAAGAAAAAGTCCGAGCAGGCGGAATTCACCGGCATTGACGACGGAGAAGACGAGACCGTCATCGACCTCAGCGTCAAAAAAGGGATGATGAACGGCGTTTTCGGCAATGTGATGGCCGGAGGCGGTCACGACATCCCGTCTTCTTACAATACGATGAACGACTGGCGCTACCAGGGTGCTTTTATGGGCGGCCGTTTTACCGAGAAGAGCCAGATCAGCATCATCGCCAATGGCAACAATACCAATAACCGGGGCTTCAACGACCTTGCCGGAAATATGATGAACTCTATGATGGGAGGCGGAGGAGGAATGGGCCGCGGTCAGGGAGGTTTCGGCAGGGGAGGCAACGGTATTACGACTTCCTGGATGGGCGGAGTCAACGGCAACTGGGACCTTTTCGACAAGAAAATGGAACTTGGTGCCAACTATCTTTACAACGGCAGCAAGAAGGATGTCCTCGAGAATTCATACAAAGAGACTTATCTCGAAGACGGCTCCACCCTTATAAACAACAATGACGGTTTCTCCACCACTGGTACCTACGGCCACCGTTTCGGTGTCCAGCTCGAGCATAAGTTCTCGGAGAACACCTCCATTATCTTCCGTCCCCAGTTCGATTTCGGCGGTGGAGACTATAACCAGTCTTCGCAGTTCTCCACTCTGACCCAGGGCGCGGGCGCAGAGAAGGCGGACACTACCAACCGTGGATTTACAAACAATCTTGGCAACAATACCAACTGGAACGCCCGGGGCTTTTTCCTGCTTCGCCAGAGACTTGGCATTCCTGGCCGTACCGTTTCGCTGAGCGCCAATTATAATTTCTCGAACAATAATCTGGACAGTTACAACCAGAGCGTTACCCAGGGCTATGAGGAAAACAAGGCCTCTGGAGATCCTGAAATCGTGAATCAGAGAATCGCCCAGAAATCAAGGGGTTCCAGTGTGTCGTCCCGCCTCGTCTATACCGAGCCTCTCGGCAATGTTTTCTATCTCGAGGGCAGTTACCGTATCGGCTGGAACAAGAATACCACTGACAAGAGTGCCTGGAACAGCGGTGCCGCTTTTGACTATGACCTGCCCGGTGCAAGTATGAAATATGACCAGCCCGGTGAAGTACCAGATCCGTCATATACGAATTCTATACTCAACAGGTATCTGAATCAGACGGCCGGCCTCGCCTTTATGTATCAGGAGGGCAAGAACAGGGCGCAAGTCGGTATTTCTATGCACCATACCAATACCCATAATGAGACCAACGGGAAAGTGTATGACGACCCTAATCGCATAAACTGGGCCCCTAGGGCAATGGTTTATCACGAGTTCAACGACAATTCCAACATCCGTTTCTTCTACTTCGGCCGCAGCGCACAGCCTTCCACCTCGCAGTTGATGCCGGTGCTGGACAATTCGAATCCTTTGTCGATGGCTCTCGGTAACCCTTATCTGACCCCGTATTTCAATCATAATCTGCGCGGGAATCTCGAGTATTCAAATAAAAAGACCTTCTTCTCGGCCCGCTTGAACATTGAGGGCGGAATGGTCAAAGACCCGATAGTCAGTGCCTTGTGGTATGACAAGGGCATACAGTATTCAATGCCGGTGAACGGAGCTGATTCATTCAATGCCAATACTCGGCTTGTAATTAACGCCCCCATCGCCAAGTCTAAGTTCTCCCTGATGAGTATGACTCGTATAAGCTATTCAAAATCAGGAAGCTATATAGGATCTGCGGCCACTACGGGCATCGCCGACAAGTATTTCAATGCCGACCGCAGCGCTTTCGACTACGACAAGTTCCACAGTGACGAGGATTTTGACGCCCTCTTCGAGGAGAATACCACCCGTTCGCTGAATGCTGTCGAGAGGCTCCGTTTCACATATCGCAGCGACAACTTAGAGCTGATGCTGGGTGGCCGCACGCGCTTCAACAAGCCTTGGTACACTCTTAAGAGCGCCTCTTCAAACGCCACCTGGAACAACCAGGCCAATGCCTCTATCAGCTGGACCATCGGCAACAGCGGTTTTGAACTCACTACGGATGCTGACTACAATTGGTACTACGGCTATACCACTCCGCAGAATTCCGAGTTTGTATGGAACGCTTCCATATCCAAGCTACTCTTCAAGAGGCAGGCTACCTTGGCGCTCAAGGCTTATGATCTGCTGAATCAGGCGAAGAATCTGAGTGTTACGGATGCTTCCAACTATCATTCTGAGGTGCGCAACAATACTCTCGGACGCTACATTATTCTCTCTTTCACCTGGCGTTTCGGCAATTTCGGCAAGGCCGGGCAGCAACTGCGTCAGAGGGGCGGAATGCCCGGTATGGGCGGCCGTGGCGGCTACGGCGGAGGATATGGCGGAGGACGTCGTTTCTAAAGAGTACGGACATAGGCGCGCCATTTTTCGATGAGCGCACTCATATCATCCGGCAGAGGGGCTTCGAAATGAAGCCTCTCTCCTGTTTTTGGGTGAGTGAAGCCGAGCGTGCGGGCGTGAAGTGCCTGACGGGGGCAGATGGCGAAGCAGTTCTGGATGAACTGGCGATATTTGGCGTAGATGGTCCCCTGGCGGATTTCCTTCCCTCCATAACGCTCGTCGGCGAAGAGCGGATGTCCGAGCGATGACATATGGACCCGGATCTGATGTGTCCGTCCGGTTTCCAGCCGGCATTCCACTACTGTTATGAAGCCGAAACGCTCAAGTACCTTCCAGTGCGTCACAGCCCATTTCCCCTTCTCGGGATCATCATAGACGCGGAAGCGCAGACGATCGTTAGGATCACGGCCGATAGTGCCCTCGACAGTTCCTTCGTCTTCGGCCAGATTGCCCCATACTACGGCAGTGTAGATGCGGTCTATGGAATGGACAAAGAACTGGTCGGCAAGATTCAGCTGGGCTTCGGGAGTCTTTGCGACCACGAGGAGTCCGCTCGTGTCCTTGTCTATCCTGTGGACCAGTACGCCCATCCTTTCGTCCTCAGCGTCAGGGCCTTGTGAAATTCCGAGGTAGCCGGCGAGAGCGTTGACCAGAGTCCCGCTGTAGTTGCCGTGTCCCGGATGGACGACCATACCGGCAGCTTTGTTTATCACCATAACTTCGTCGTCCTCATAGACAATGTCCAGGGGGATGTCTTCGGGAAGGATTTCCACTCCTCGGCGTTCGTATGGCATCACGAAGCTGATGACATCGTTGGGACGGACTATATAATTGGCTTTCACGACCTTGTCGCCTACGCGGACGAAGCCAGCCTTTATTGCAAGCTGAACCCTGTGGCGTGAAGTGCGTTCCTGATGTGAACTGATGAATTTGTCTATGCGGACCGCCTCCTGGCCCTTGTCGGCGACGAGACGGAAATGCTCATACATTTCCTCCCCGCCTTCGTCCTTTACGAGATCGTCTTCGTCAATCATTGGCGGGAATCTTGGAGACATCCAGAGTAAGCCAGATGTCGACCGGAGTGCCGAGTCCCTTGACCGTGCCGTCGAAATCCTGGCGCCAGACAGTGGCGTTGGTGGAGTCGGCGTAAGTCTTTATGTCCTTGTCACAATGGACCCGTCCTACATTGAAACACTTGTTATGCAGTGCTTCCTGGGCGTGGAGGTACTTCATCCCGACGATGCGGGGAACCACACTGGTGCTGCCGGTAGAGGAGAGTCCCAGGGTAAGGTCTATGGCCGAACCGCTGATGACTTTTTCTCCTGGGGCGACATCCCGGCCGTTGATGCTCTGATGCAGTACCCTGTTTGTCGCGATGTCGCGTACATACTTGAGGTGGCCGACACTCAGTCCGCGGTTCCTCAATTCGGCGCGGGCTTCGCTGAAGGAGTAATTGATAAGGTTGGGCATCACCAGCTTTTTCGGAACGAACGAGTTGATGGTCAGGAAGATGCTGCGTCCCATTTTGACGGTGGCACCGGCTTCGGGACTCTGACGGTATACAATGCCGCCGTCCAGTCCTTTGACGAAAATGGAATCCCGGACTTTTATCCCGACCTGGGCCTCGTCTGCGGCACGCCGGGCCTCTTCCAGACTCATATTGGTGAAATCCGGAGCCGTGACATACTTCCCGTGACGCGTAATCAGGTTGAGGAAGATTCCGGTTCCGAAAATAAGGATTAAGACAAAGAGCAAGGCCAGAATCAGATTCCTTATTATCCAATTATTTTTCTCGAACAGTTTCATATCAAGCGCGAAGATACGAAAAATAATTCATACCTTTGTCATCGATGAAGAGGGAAAACAAGATACTGCTTCTGCTTGCCGCCGCAAGCGTTTTACTGCTCAGTCTGCCCTTCCTGGTGAAGGGCTGCGGTCCGCTTGCCCTTCTTGCGCTAGTGCCGCTTCTGTCGATGGAAAGAATTGCCAGTCTTTCCGGGAAAAAGCATTTCTGGTGGTGGCACTATGGTGTTTTTGTCATCTGGAATGCGGCTACTACCTGGTGGGTGTGCAATGCGACTGTCGGCGGAGGGCTTTTCGCCATTTTTGCGAACGCCCTGCAGATGTCCCTTGTATTCGGCTCGTTCCGCTGGGTGAAACGTCGCCTTGGGGGCGCCCTGCCGTATATCTATCTTGCGGCAGCCTGGATAGCCTGGGAGAAGTATTACCTGACTGTGGCTCAGATTTCCTGGCCCTGGCTTGTGCTTGGAAACGCTTTCGCGGACACGACCTCGCTTGTGCAGTGGTATGAATTCACAGGTCATCTGGGCGGTTCGCTCTGGGTCTGGGCCTCCAATCTGGCACTTTTCGGCCTGATGGTATCCCTTTCGGACGGCCGCTTCGGGGCCTGGGGCGCAAAAGGACGGGCGGCGGCTCTCTCTGGAGCTGTTCTGGCCGTTTTCGGCCCTATGGTCTGGTCGGCCTGTATACGTCCCGAAGAGGAAGGGGAGAGTGTCAGGGTCGTGATCGGGCAGCCTAATCTGGACCCATACGAGAAGTTTGAATCCCTGACTCAGGCCCAGCAGACGGAGAGGCTCCTCTCGCAGCTGGACCGGGTGGAGTATGACGGCTCTCCAACCCTTGTCCTGGGGCCGGAAACATTTACAAATGACATAGTTACTGGTCTGGAGGATGCGTCTCCGACAGTAATCCGTTTCAGGGAATGGCTGCGGCTCCATCCGGGTACCAACCTGCTTTTCGGAGCCTCGGTTTATGAGCGCACCCTGTCCTTGCATAAGCCTCATCCCCTTGCCTATGATGCCGGGGAAACCATCGTGGACGGTATCCGGAAGAATGTATGGGTCCAGTCCCATAATTCCGCCATACTGCTGGACTCGACCGGACGTTGCGATGTTTTCCATAAATCCAAGCTGGTAGTGGGCGTGGAACTAACTCCTTATCCGAAGCTTTTTGTCCCTCTCGAAAAGCTCCTCGGCGGGAATATGATGGGCAAATGTATCGGGCAGGACCATCCGACGACACTTGCTTTCAAAGCGGGAGACACGGACTTTCCGCTCGGCTGCGCGGTATGTTATGAGTCCGTTTATGGAGAGTACTGTACGGCCTATGTGCGTGAGGGAGCGCAGCTTATGACTGTCATTACGAATGATGCCTGGTGGGGAAACACTCCCGGCTATCACCAACACCTGAATTACAGCCGCCTCAGGGCCATAGAACTTCGCCGCGATATCGCCCGCTGCGCCAATACCGGCATATCGGCAATCATTGACAAGCGGGGGAGGATAGTGAACAAGACTCCCTGGTGGGAGAGCGCAGTGCTTGAGGGAACTGTCCATCTGAATGATACCCAGACCTTCTTTGTCCGCTACGGCGACATTGTCGGCCGGATTGCGGTCTTCGTTTTTGTTCTGCTCGGCCTCGCTGCGATTGTGCGTTCTATAGGAAGAAAACGAAACAAGAACTGAGTTTGCGCAGTTCCTTCAAAGCTGCGTTCAGGTGGTTTTCCACCGTTTTTTTAGTAATGCCCATCTCGGCGGCGATTTCTTCATTGCTTTTCCCTTCTATTCTTGACATAGTGATTACACGTCGCCGTCTCTCAGGCATTTCTGCAATCCGTCTTTCCATTCTTGAACGCATCTCACGGGCAAAATAGTCTTCGTCCAGCGAGTCTGTCTCTGCGAAATTTTCCTCTATGTCAAGCATGATTCTATGCTTCCTGGCATAGTCAATAGCGGAATTTCGGCATATCCTATAAAGATATGCAGGGAAACTGATGAGGTCGGGAAGAGTGTTTCGCAGAGTCCAGAGTTTTACGAATATGTTCTGAGCCAGATCCCGTGCGTCCTCTATATTACGTGTATATTGGGAGAAGAATACTCTTGTTCTTGGGTAATAATAGTCAAATAACTGACGGAAGGCGTTTTCATCGCCTTCTGATATCAGTCTTATTATTTCCTTCTCGTCCATATTCATTTCTCAGCAAAATTACATTATTTTTATAATTTCCCCAAAAAAGTATAGGTGCAAATGGGGGATGCTTCGTCTTATATACACAGCAAAGAAAACTAATAATGAAGTCATTCCCCGGTTGGGAGCAGTTGGACATAAGCAGTGTCACGCCCCTGGAAATTGAAAAGTCATGGATTGCAACTCGTTCAAGGATTCACAGACGCGAAAGGTGGCGCATCTGGCAGCGTTTTGTCGTTGCTGCATCGTTGTTGACAATTATTCTTTCTCCTCTGGCCGCATGGCTGTGGGTATCGCGTCATCAGGCAAGCGTCCCTGATCTTTGTCAGGTTTCGACGCATCGCGGTGAGGTTCGTGAGGTGATTCTCCCTGACGGGACAAAAGCTGTCCTTAACGCTGAATCAATGCTGGTATATCCCGAATCCTTTGTCTCTGAACGTAGCGTTTTCCTTTCTGGAGAGGCATCATTCGATGTGACTTCCGATGAAAGCCATCCTTTCTATGTCAATACTTCGGATGTAACGGTCAAAGTCCACGGGACTCGTTTTGACTTGAAAGCCTATTATGACGACCCCATAGTTGAGGCTACCCTGTACAGGGGAGTCATCACGGCCTACCCCCGCGGTCAAGAAGAGAGGTCAGTTACTCTTAATCCTAACCAGTGTTTCTCCTATTTTAAGACCGGCGGTGCAATTACTACTGCTTCGGTCAATGCTCTTGAATCGATAGCATGGGAAAACGGGAATCTATGTTTCCGGTCTTCTTCAGTGCGCGACGTTATAAAAACTCTTGAACGGCGTTATGATGTGTCCATAGTTTTGACCTCAACGAAGTACGACAGCACAGCGATAACAGCGAGTTTCATTCATGGTGAGACTCTGGATGATTTGCTTGGCGCGATTTGCATGATCGTCCCGGGAATGCGGTTTGGACGAAGTGGTAATACGATTATTCTTGAATAGTATAATATGCGTAAGCTTTTGTTATTCTTTGGGCTTGCGCTCCTGCTTCTGAGTTCTTTCGGAGCACGGGCGCAGACCTCTATTTCTTTCCCATCATCGCGGATGAGTGTAAGGGATGCACTTTCAACCGTGGAATCAGAGAGCGGTATGTCAATCGCTTATAACGAGCGCATCACGGACCCTTCCAAAATCGTGAGTACGCCTTCCGGAAAGACTCTTGAAGAAGCCCTCTCCATTATTCTTGACGGCACTGGGACAGAGGCTGTCATTAAAGGGAAAATGATTCTCATCGTTAAAAGTCAGCCGCAGGAGGGAAAACAGTTGACTGCCCCGGTGTCCGGTAAAGTCCGTGACGCTTTTGGACCTCTTGTAGGGGCAGTCGTAATGAATGGGAATAATGCTTCAATGACTAATGAGGATGGTAGTTTTACCATTCAGGCCAAACGTGGTGATGTATTAAGGATAAGCCTGCTTGGATACAAAGAAGCGGCCTATACAGTTGGAACGACCACTTCCGGAATTGAAATAGTTTTGCTTGATGACACTCAACTGTTGGAAGAATCCGTCGTTGTCGGATATGGTACCATGCAGCGCCGGGATATCACTTCTTCCATAGCCACTTTCAAACCGGCAGATGAAGGGGAGCGCGATTTCCTCAGTCCTGATGCTATGCTGCAGGGCCATGTGGCCGGAGTAAACATATCGTCGGCTTCCGGTACACCCGGTGCGCGTTCCAGAGTCAGCATTCGTGGTATTGGTTCAATAACCGCAGGGAATGAACCTCTGTATGTCGTGGACGGTGTCCCGATGTCCAACACTTCCGGAGATACCGGAGCTTACAGTGGAGAATCGTTAAGTGCCCTGTCGGATATTAATCCGGCGGATATAGAGTCCATACAAGTCTTGAAAGATGCCGCTTCTGCTGCGATATATGGCTCCAGAGGAACCAATGGGGTAATTATTATCACAACCAAGAAAGGAAGCAAGGGCGAACCTAAATTCTCCGCCAACGCTAACTATGGTCTGAGTTATCTTCAGAATCTGGACAGATTAAAGGTTGCGGACGCGGATCTCTACTTGGAAGTACAGAACGAAGCCATTGACAATTATAACCGGCAGACCGGCAGCGCCATCGCCCGTCTTGACAATCCTTTCCCTGGCAAACCACAGTTCAGTTGGATAGACATGGTTTTCCGGGTGGCTCAGAGTTATCAGGCGGATGTCTCACTTTCCGGAGGAAGCGAGAATTCGGATTATTATGCAGCGGTCCATATTAAGAATAATCAGGGTGTCGGGATTGGTTCTCTGTATCAGAAATATGGCGTGAAGACCAGTGTTAATTCCAGAATTAAGCCGTGGCTTAAACTCGGGACCACGATAAACCTTACATATACCAATGCCAACCGTGTCCCGGACGGGGCAATCGGAACATCGATGCTTACTCACGGTCTGGAACACCGCCCATGGGACACCCCCTTCAAGAGTGACGGCAGTTATACCATAATCAATGCTGACCTGTTGCATTATAACCTGGTCCAGGCTCTTAATGAACAAAAAGTTTATAATAAGTCTTACAGGGTATACGGCAGTGCCTATGCCCAGGTGGATTTCACTAAGGACCTTTATTTCAAGACCACTTTCGGCGGTGACTTCATGTCGGCGGAGGACCACGTCTATTATAGCAAGGACCATATGTATGGCAATTCTTCAGGAGTACTTACTGACTCAAGAAGAAACTTCACCTCCATTGTCGTTGACAATATACTTACTTATAAGCATGCTTTCGGTGGCCTTAATCTGGATGCCATGCTGGGTCATTCTTTCCAGATGGACAATAATTCAACTGCCATGCAGAAAGGCCAGGGTTTCCCGGATAAAGAATTCGATGTGAACTCCGTGGCGGCTGAAATAACGGACTACACGACAGGGCTGTCAACATGGGCGCTTCAATCATTTATGTTG
>JAEEGL011943829.1_pt1 | contig 11300 bp, 8 predicted proteins | sample 9134231 | NCBI WGS metagenome assembly JAEEGL01 (sample SAMN16246548, study PRJNA631951) | gut metagenome | biome: gut microbiome; feature: rumen; material: fiber-attached | host: Bos | place: Iran: Karaj | collected 2018-10
CCCTTCAGCCGCGAAGGGTAGTATAGCACAGCAGGAAGGAAAAGGCAAGCATTTTTTCTGCAATTTCGGAGGGTTTCTCCGGGGTTAGGTTTCCATTTCCCGGCATTTCTCCAGCAGGGAAATGATGGGAAGATGCTGGGGGCAGACCCCTTCGCACTGACCGCACTGGATGCAGTCCGCCGCCTTCCCTTTTCCGGTGGTTACGATGGTGTATTCCCGGACCGTACGGAAATGCGGACTTCCCTCTTTCCGGTTATACACCGTGAAAATTTCGGGAATCGGAATCTGCATGGGGCAGCCTTTCGTGCAGTAATGGCAGGCTGTGCACGGAATATCCCGAAGTTCATCCATTGCCCGGCGAACTTCCTGAATCGTTTCCTGTTCCTGTTGATTCAGCGGCCGGAAGGGCGTCATCTGTTTCAGATTGTCCTCCATCTGGGCCACATCGCTCATTCCGCTGAGCACCGCCAGGATATTGTCCAGTCCGGCAGCAAAGCGCAGCGCCCAGCTGGCGAAGGATGCTTCCGGATCCGCCTTTTTCAGGATCTCTCCGACTTTCGGATGCGGATTTGCCAGAATGCCGCCCTTCACCGGTTCCATGATTACCACAGGTTTTCCGTAAGCCTTGCAGATTTCCCAGTTCCGCCGGGAAGCCACGCCCGGATTTTCCCAGTCCGCATAATTGATCTGCAGCTGAACGAAATCGATTTCCGGATGTTCCTTCAGCAGCTGCTCCAGCAGTTCCGGATCCGCGTGAAAGGAGAATCCGTAATGGCGGATCAGGCCTTCCTGCTTCAGGCCGGCTACATAATCCCACAGATGGTAATCATTGTATTTCTGAATATTGTTCCGCTGCAGTGCGTGAAGAAGATAGAAGTCAAAATATCCCGCGCCGGTGCGTTCCAGGCTGGTCCGGAACTGCTGCTTCGCGCTGGCTTCATCCGTACACTGCATCGCCGCGTTCAGCTTGGTGCATACCGTGTAGGCTTCCCGGGGGTAACGATCCGCCACCGCCGCCTTGAACGCTGCTTCACTCTGCCCGTTGTCATAAACATAGGCTGTGTCAAAGTAGGTGCCTCCCGCCGCAAGAAAGCGGTCCGCCATCTCACAGACCTGGGGAATATCAATGCTTCCGTCCGGGTTTTTCGGAAGGCGCATCAGGCCGAATCCCAGCCTGAACGGGTTCAGAACGCGTACATCCTGCATAAGTTATCCTCCGTTTTTCTGTGTTCAGTCGGAAATGTCCACATCCGGAACAATCCGCACGGTATAGTCCGGATACATTGCCTCCATTTCCTCCGAAAGGATCTTCAGGGCTTCCGATGTTTCGATATCAAAGCTCAGCACCACATCAAACCGGATGGTTTTCATCTCCAGATTGACATGGAAACCGTGCAGCTGCAGTGCCCAGTCATGTTTCATCACGGCTGCCTGCACGCTGTTGCGGATCTTTGCGGCTTCGTCGCTGCCGGTATTGTAGGAGTACACGCCGACACCGGTCAGGATAACTCCGGTTTCCCTGTACACCCGTTCCTCCATCCGTCTCGTCAGGATATCCACCTGTTCCACGGTCATGGTATCCGGCAGTTCCACATGAACGGAAGCATAGTTCCGGTCCGGGCCGTAATTGTGCAGGATCAGATCATACGCACCGCGGATTTCCGGTTCGTTGTTCAGGATGTCCCGGACCTTCCGGGTCACCTCCGGATCCGCCCGCTGTCCCAGGATCTCGCTGAGGGTATCCCGCATAATCTCAAAGCCCGCCTTGAGAATGAACAGCGAGATGATCACACCCACCCAGGCCTCAACGGAAAACCCAGTTGTCAGGAACAGTACCGCGGATGCCAGAACGGAAGCAGACAGGATCGCATCAAAAAAAGCGTCCGACCCGGAAGCAACCAGCGCGGCGGAATTCACCTTCCTGCCCTGGCTTTTCACAAATCTTCCCAGCACCAGTTTTGTTGCAACCGCCACGGAGAGAATAATCAGGGTCAGGGTTGAATAATCCGGCACCTCCGGATCCAGGATCTTCTTCACCGATTCGATCATGGAAGTAATACCGGCGTAGAGAACGATGGCAGCGACAATCATGGCGCTCAGGTATTCAATTCTCCCATGACCCAGGGGATGCTTCCGGTCCGGCGCTCTTCCTGCCAGCTTTGTGCCGATAATGGTAATCACGGAAGAAAGGGCATCTGAAAGATTGTTTACCGCGTCCAGCACGACCGCAATGGAATGGGCGATCAGGCCGGCCGTCAGCTTGAAGCCTGCCAGGAGCACGTTTGCCAGGATCCCCGTGATACTGGTTCTGACGATTACCCGCTCCCGTTCTGTCGCAGACAGATCCATGGAATTTCCCTCCTGATCAGATGATCTGAAACTTATTCCCTTTTTCTTCCGATTTTTCTTCTTCCGGTTCTCCCGGAGGCATTACTGTCCGTTTTTTTCTGTGCCGGACTTTTTTCCCCGTTCGGATCCGCCGGTTCCGTTTTTTCCGTCTTCGGGGACGGCGGATCCGCCTCCGTTTCCGGTTTGGCCCAACGCCGTTTGAACCATTCCACCACCAGAATCATGTCGTCATTCACTTTTTTGAATACGTCGCCGCGAACCGCGCCCACGAGGACGGACATGGCCACAGGGCCGCCGATCAGGCCCAGGATTCCGCCGAAACGCATGCCGACAAACATGCCGATCAGGCTCAGAAGCGGTGAAATTCCGATGGAATTGGACATCAGTTTCGGTTCCAGAATTCTCCGCAGCAGCTGCAGCACCCCGGTCAGGACCAGCACCTGGATCCCCGCGGTGGTGGATCCGGACAGGAAAAGCACCACGCTCATCAGGATATACATCAGGCCGCTTCCCACCATGGGGATCATTTCCATGACACCGGCAATGACCGCCAGGGCGCTGGCATATTTGAACCGGAAACAGTTCAGCGCAATCAGGCTGACCACCAGCACCATCACCGCAAAGGTGCCCTGGACCCGCAGATAGCCCATCAGGCTGCGCAGGGCAGAGTTCGTCAGCTGGGTGGTGTTGCTGTCCTGCCGGCGGCGTTTTCCTCCCGGCAGATAGCTCCGGATTTCATTGTAGTGAATCGTGATGAAATACAGCGCCATTGCCAGGAAACTGACATAGATCACACCGTAGGGCAGGCCGAGAATCATGTTGACCGTGAAATTCACCACGGATTCCACCATGTCAGACGCCCAGTCGCTGGCTCTCACCAGCGCCTCGTTGGCCATTCTGCGAAGATATTCCTGTACCTGCGGATTGAAATTGTCTGTCGCGTTGTCCATCAGGTTTTCGAAAGCCTGCTGAATGGTATTCGTGGCCTCATTCAGCATGTTTCCGGACTGGCCCACCACCTGAGGCGCCTGTTCCAGGACAATGGAAACTCCCCAGGTCATTATTCCGATGAGCAGTCCGAGGATCAGCAGGACGCAAACCAGCACGGTGATACCGCGTTTGATCTTCAGCCTTTCCTGCGCAAAGCGGATCACAGGCTGAAGCATGGCCGCCAGAGGAATCGCAATAATGAAAGGAGACAGCTTGTCCCACACCTGCGGAACAACCAAAAAGGCCAGCCCGATCAGGATGATCGCGCCCAGTGCCTTGACCGCAAGCCGCTCAGCAGCTTTCCTTTCCTCGCTCATACGTTCCCTCTGATCTTCTTTATGGATTCCCGTGTCTTGTTATTTTACACTCTTTTCAAATGTATTTCAACTGCTGTTGCAACGTTTCAGGCTTTCTGGTATACTGAATTGGTTATCTTTTTTGTTTTTTTCTTACCCAACCGAATCATGGCGGATGCCCAAATAGACTGTTAGAGGTGTTATCCGGATGGCGCTTTCCTTTCTGGATGATCTGATCTCCCGGCTTCCCGGAAACCAGGTAATCTCTTCCCTGACATATACACCGTATGATGAACTGGTCGTTCTGGATCTGAAATCCGGCCAGTACGAGTCCCGTTACCATACAGACGGCAAATTTTTCACGCCGGTCAACGGGGGCGTTTTCCAGTCTTTGCTGGATTATGTCTTTTCCAACCTGATTCATCCGGATGACGCGGAAGCTTACCGCATCTTCATGAACGTATCCGATATGCGTTCCCGTCTTTCCGTGAGCAATCCCGTCGGTATCCTGACCGGCCGTTTCCGTTTTCTGACCCTCAGCAACGAGTGGCGCTTGATGGAAAGCCTGCTGATCTCCGGTCCGGAATTCGGCCTTTCCGACAATATTGTCTATAATTATCTTTTTGATGTTGAGGAATTCCGGCTCCGGGAACAGGGCATGTATATGGATCTGGCCCTTCCGGCCCAGCATCTGCTCAGCCAGATGCCGGAGCAGATCACGGAATCTTCCTTCTTCACGATGGTTCAGGATCGGCTTTCCCGTTCCCTGGCGGGCCGCTGGTGCCTGATTGCGATAGACATCAAGCATTTCAAGCTCTTCAAGGAGCTGAACGGCCAGGAAAAAGGGGAAAAGCTCCTGATTCGTTTCGCCGAAATCCTTCATCAGGCAGCCCAGGAAACCGGCGGCCTTTCGTGCTATCGCGGGCAGGACGATTACGCCTTGCTTTTCCCCTTTGACAAATTCCGGATTGACCGCCTTTTTTCAGACCTGTGCCGGGCGATTGACGCCCTGACCGGCGCCAGCGGGTTCTTCCCCACCTTCGGCATTGCCGCCATTGACGAGGATTCCGGAGCCACTGTCCTGGATCTTTTCAACCGGGCGGCCCTGACCGCGGAGGAAATCAAGGATGACCTCCAGTTTCACATGCGCGTTTATGATCCGAAAACCCACGAGCGCCATGTGGAGGAGTTCAGGCTCATCAGTGAGTGCCAGAACGCCATGCAGACCGGTGAAATCAGCTTTTATCTGCAGCCTCAGTGCCGCGTTTCCGGCGGAAAAATCATCGGGGCGGAATCCCTTGCCCGCTGGCGCAGGCAGGACGGGACCTTCATTTCCCCGGCGTTCTTCATTCCCGTTCTGGAAAAATACGGCATTGTAACCGATCTGGATCAGTTCATCTGGGAAAGCGTTTGTTCCTGGCTGCACGGAATCATCAGCCGGGGGCTGAAACCGGTTCCCATTTCCGTCAATGTTTCACGGATCGATATGTTTTCCATGAATGTTGCGGATCATCTTTCCTCTCTGCTGGAAAAATACGGACTGCCGGTTTCCCTTCTGAAAGTGGAAATCACCGAATCCGCCTACGTGGATGATTCGGAGCAGGTCAAAAAAACCATTTCCGATCTGCGGGCCAAAGGTTTTCAGGTGCTGATGGATGATTTCGGCAGCGGCTACTCCTCCCTGAACATGCTGCGCAGCACGAAAATGGACGTGATCAAGCTGGATGCCCAGTTCCTCCATTTCAATGCGGGAGAAGAGCAGAAGGGCATCAACATCCTTGAATCCGTGATCAACATGACCAAATCCCTGTCCACGCCCATCATCGTGGAAGGTGTGGATACGCCGGAGCTTGTCCGGTATCTGTCCGATCTGGGCTGCCGCTATATGCAGGGATTCTATTTCTACCGGCCCATGCCCGGGGAGCAGTTCGCCAGGCTGCTGGAAAACCCGGACAGGATTGATTACACGGGAATCTGCCAGCCCATTCACGAGCAGGTGCATCTCCAGGAATTCCTGGAAGGCAGCATCCACAGCGACGCCATGCTGAACAACATTCTGGGGCCGGTGGTGTTCTACCGCCAGACCGGCAGGGACGTGGATATTATCCGCTTTAACCAGCAGTTTTTCCGCCTGCTGGAGCTGGAGCCGGAGCAGCTGGAAGCCCGCCGCCGGCATATTCAGGAATTCTTTTATCCCGATGACCTGGACGGTTTTTTCCGGATGCTGGAAAACGCGAAGCAGAACAGGATCACCGGGGACTCCGGCTCCTTCCGGATTTACAAGCCCGCCGGCGGACTGTTCTGGATCCAGCTGAGCGTGTACTACCTCCGGGATGAGAACGGGTCTTCCGTTTTCTATGGTTCTGCCCGGGACATCACGGAAATGCTGTATGTGAACAGGGACCTTCCCGGCGGCTACTGCCGCTGTTCCTCGGACGGCCAGCTGACCCTGCTGTATATCAGCCAGGGGTTCCTGCATATGTTCGGCTATACGGAAGACGAAATCCGGATCCTGTACAACAACAAGCTGCTGCCGATGATTCATCCCGGCGACCGGGAAAATGTGCTTCGCGAATCGGACGAGCTGGCCCGTGGGCTTCGCTTCCAGATCTCTCCCTACCGGATCCGGCATAAGGACGGAAGCGACCGGTATGTGGCAGATCAGTCTTCCTTTACAGACAATTTCGGCGAGCCCTGTTTCCAGTCGGTTCTTGTGGATATCACCCAGGTGATGAAGCTCCGGAACCAGATGAGCATCCTGGAAAAATACTCGACGGAATGCATCATTTTCCTGCGGGACACCGAGGATCCGGCCACAGCGGAATGTGTCGTCTACGGCCTGCAGAACCTGCTGAAAACCGACCGGGATACCTTCATGAAATACTTTACCGGAAAAAAGATTCCCATCGTAAATGCCTCCGGCGAAGAACTGTCAGAACTCATTTCGCTTCATCCGGAGGAACCCGAACTCATCAACGGCCTGTACACCCTTTGCCTTCCGGGCGGTGCGGAACACCGGATGCATGTGCGTTTCAGCCCCGTCTCAGGCAGTGACCAGGAACTTTCCTGCATTTTTACCCTGACGCCAGCCACGCTGTAATCCCGCAGATCCGCTCCGGCTCCCGCCGGAGCTTTTTCATGCCCCTGTATTGCAAAATCCCTGGCTTGCCCGTATAATCTCTCCCGGACAAAATGACGGAGAGGTCCCGCGTTCTTTCCTCTCCGAAGGAGGATCGCCATGCCTGAAATCCTGGTTGTGGGCGGCGGAGCCGCCGGCATGATGGCTGCCCTGCATGCAGCCCGCGGCGGTGCTTCGGTCACTTTGCTGGAAAAAAATGAAAAGCTTGGAAAAAAGCTCTATATTACGGGAAAAGGCCGCTGCAACCTGACGAACGACTGCGACCGGGATACCTTTCTTTCCAATGTTTCCCGCAATCCGCGCTTCCTTTACGGAGCCCTGAGCTGCTTTTCCCCCGCGGATATGATGGCCCTGCTGGAAAGCGCCCGCTGTCCCGTAACGGTGCAGCGGGGCCGGCGGGTCTTTCCCGCCTCGGAAAAGGCCAGTGACGTGACAAAAGCCCTCACGTCCCTTCTGCGTTCCGCAGGAGTCCGTATTTGCCTGAACACCGCCGTTCTTTCCCTGGAAACGGAGAACGGGCGCATTTCCGCCGTACGTACTGCCGGCGGCGGACGAATTCCCTGCGATGCCGTAATCCTCTGTACCGGCGGAATGAGCTATCCGTCCACCGGTTCCACCGGGGACGGCTACCGGTTTGCGGCGGAAGCCGGGCATACGCTCACCTCCCCCGCCCCGGTGCTGGTAGGCCTTGAAACAGCGGAGGACTGGCCCCGCGGGCTTCAGGGCCTCAGCCTGAAAAATGTCACCCTGACGCTGATGAACGGACGGAAAGAGCTCTGGTCCGAGCTGGGAGAAATGCTTTTCACCCATTTCGGCGTTTCCGGCCCGCTGGTTCTCGAAGCCAGCTGCCACCTGCCGGATCCCCCGTCCCGTGCTTCGCTCCTGCTGGATCTGAAGCCCGGCCTGACGCCGGAGCAGCTGGACGCCCGTCTGCAGCGGGATTTCTCCGCCTCGGGAAGGAAAATGCTGCAGTCGGTTCTTTCCTCCCTGCTTCCCTCCCGGCTGGCGGATTTGTTTCCGCAGCTCTGCGGGCTGCCGGGCACCGTGCAGTGCAGCCAGATTACCGGCGCGCAGCGGCGCCGCCTGGGAGAAACCCTGAAGGCGCTTCCCCTGTCCGTCCGTTCGCCCCGCCCCCTGGCGGAAGCGATTGTCACCCGGGGCGGTGTAAATACCCGGGAAGTGGATCCCGCCTCCATGCGGAGCCGGCTGATCCCGAATCTTTATTTTGCCGGGGAGCTCCTGGACGTGGACGCCCACACCGGCGGCTACAACCTGCAGATCGCCTGGTCCACAGGCGCCCTGGCAGGACAATCTTGTTTACGTAATCCGGAGGAATTATGACCTATATTGTACTGGACCTGGAATGGAACCAGCCGCTCAGCTACCAGAGCCGGACATACCGCGAGGTCGGGGATAAGCTGATTTTCGAAATGATTCAGATCGGTGCCGTCCGGCTCGGTCCGGATCTGACCCCCGCCGAAGCGATCTCCATTCCCATTGCTCCCACCCATTACATGCGCATTCATCCGAGCATCCGGCGCATGACCGGACTGGATTCCGAAAAACTTGCCGGGGCGCCGGCTTTCCGGGAAGCCCTGCAGCAGTTTGTCGCCTGGTGCGGGGAGGATTACACCCTCCTGACCTGGGGCTGCGATGACATCAGCGTGCTGTATCAGAATATCAACTTTTTCCACTGCGAGGATATTCCCATTGCGGATCTGTGCGATATTCAGAAGCTTTTCAGCGATGTGCATCACCTGAAAGACCGTTCCGGGCTGAAAACCGCCATGGAAATGATGGGCATTGTTCCGGATGAATCCATGGCTTTCCATAACGCGCTGTATGACGCCTGGTACACGGCGCTGGTTTTCAAGACCCTTCCGGATCCCTCCGCGGTGCTGAACTATCCCCAGAAACCCCGCCAACTGATTCACGCCAAACGGAACGCCCGGGAAAAAACCCCGGGTGGCGTTTTTGACTCCGTGCGGGAAGCCCTGCAGAGCGAGGCAGCAATTCATCCGGTTTGTCCGCGCTGCGGAAGGGTTCTTGTGCTCGACGGCGAATATATTAAGCAGAGCGCTGACAAATATATTGCTGTGGCGAAATGTAAAAATCACGGGCGGATTCTGATCCGCTTGCGTTTCCGGATCGATGAGGACGGAAAAAGGATCATGTCCCGTTCCACAGCTCCCGCCACCGGGGCCAATGTGGCCTATGTGCATACGAAACAGCTTCAGATGCAGGAACGGCAGGACCGTTACCTGCGGGAGCACGGCGCTCTTCCCGATCCGGATGAAGAGCTGCTGAATGCCGATCTTTCCAGCATGCCCTTCGATTAAACCGAAGGAGGCACTGCCATGATTATCCGTTCCATGAACAATCAAAAAGAATTTCCGGAAGGTACCACCGTCCGCAACTGCCTGATCGCGCTGGATGCGTTTCCCCGGGGAACGCTGGCAGCCCTTTCCGGCGGTGTTGTGTGCGAACTGAACGATCCCGTCCGGCGGGACTGCTCCCTGACGCCCCTGACCCTTGAGCACGAAGAAGGACGAAGAATCTATGAGCGTTCCCTTCGTTTTGTGATGCTGCTGGCGCTGCGCCATCTTTATCCCTATCAGCAGGTGCGCATTGAATACTCCGTCGGCTACGGCGTGTTTGTCCGGCTGCCCGGAATTGAACTGCACCGCCAGGATATCGTCCGGATTGAAAACGAAATGCGCCGGATTGTGGACCTGGATCTTGAGTTTACCCGGAAGCAGTGGACCCGGGAGGACGCCATCAACTACTTTAAGGAACTGAATCAGCCGGACAAGGTGGAATTGCTCAGCCGCCGTCCCGTGCCGACGTTCACCATGTACTCCATCGACGGCATGTGGGAATACTTCTACGGCGCCATGACCGTATCCACAGGTTACGTACCGGTCTTCACCCTCTTTGAGCTTCGGGGCGGCTTTGTGCTCCAGCTTCCTGCCGGCTCTGATTTTGACCACGCCGCTCCCTATATTTACCGGCCCAAGCACCTGGAGGTGTTCAGCCAGAGCGCTCACTGGTGTGAAATCCTTGGCGTCACCAACGTCAGCGACGTCAGCGCCATGATTGAAAACAAAAGCCTCCGCAATTTCATCCGGGTCAATGAATCCCTCCATGAGTCAGCCATCAATGACATCGCCCGGAAAATTCACGAGCAGAATAAGCACATCGTGCTGGTTGCCGGCCCCTCCGCCAGCGGAAAAACCACCTTCTCCGCCCGTCTTGCCGTACACCTGCAGATGTTCGGTCATCCTTCCCGGCGGATTTCCATGGACGATTTCTTCATCAACCGGGAAGACCTGCCCGTCCAGCTGGACGGCACCCGGGACTTTGAAACCATTGAAGCGCTGGATGTGGATCTCCTGGCCAACTCGATTATCGGCCTCCTGAACGGCGAAGAAGTCTTCATGCCCGGATATGATTTTGAATCCGGCCGGAAGGATTACCTGACGCCGCCCACTTCCCTGCTGCCCGGTGAGATCATTATCCTGGAAGGCATCCATGGGCTGAATCCCCAGGTCAGTGAACGGCTGCCCGCGGATGAAATCTACCGGGTCTTCGCCAGTGCGCTTACCTGCCTGAACCTGGACGATCACAACCGGATCCGCACCACGGACGTCCGCCTGCTGCGCCGCATTGTACGGGACCAGCAGTTCCGCGGATACGCGCCGGAGGCAACCCTGTCCATCTGGCCCAGCGTTCGCCGGGGCGAGGAAAAATACATTTTCGCCTATCAGGAAAACGCGGACAGCATGTTCAACACCGCCCTGCACTATGAACTGCCGATTCTCAAGCTCTATGCCTACCGGCTGCTGAAGGATGTCCCGTCGGATTCCCCCAATTACCTGCTGGCCCGCCGGCTGATCAAAGCCCTGAATTACCTGCCGGATGTGGATCCCGCCATCCAGAATGAAATTCCTCCCCTCTCCCTGCTGCGGGAATTCATCGGCGGCTGCACCTTCGATGAAGAAGGCTGAGGCACGCGCGGCGGAAAAAAGCTTCATTGACAGAACGGGGTCCGGGTTTTACAATAAACCCGGACCTTTTTTTGTCCGTACTTTTTATGTATCGGGAGGATTTGTCATGTTCCGTATTCTCTCTGTTTTTCTGGCGGCGATGCTCTGCCTTCTTCCGGTTTTCTCCGCGGCGGAAGCTCCCATGCTTTCCGGACGGACAAATGAGGATTACGAGCCCCTCTGGCCCGCTGCCGAACCTTACGGTTTCAGGCTGGGCGGCTGTTTCGGTTTCTGGGACATGAACAACGCTCCCTATATGCAGTTTGTTACGAAGCATTTCAATTCCATCACCTGCACCAATGAAACCAAGGCCTACTCCCTGCTGGACCGGAATGCCTGCCGGAAAAGCGAGGACGGCATGCCCCGGATGAATTACGCCAATGCCGACAAGATGATCGAGCGGGCCCAAAGCCTCGGCATCGCCGTGCGCGGCCATGTGCTGGTCTGGGACGCGGTCATGCAGTATCCCTGGTTCTTCCA
>JAEEGL012799156.1_pt1 | contig 11300 bp, 9 predicted proteins | sample 9134231 | NCBI WGS metagenome assembly JAEEGL01 (sample SAMN16246548, study PRJNA631951) | gut metagenome | biome: gut microbiome; feature: rumen; material: fiber-attached | host: Bos | place: Iran: Karaj | collected 2018-10
ATACATGGTGGCAAGGTCGGTATACAGATAGCCGGGATAGCCTCGGCGGCCGGGCACTTCCTTCTTGGCTGCGGAGATCTCACGGAGCGCCTCGGCGTAGTTGGTGATGTCCGTCATGATGACGAGGACCTGCATGCCTTTTTCAAAAGCCAGGTACTCGGCGGCGGTCAGCGCCATGCGCGGCGTGGAGATACGCTCGACGGCGGGGTCGTTGGCAAGGTTGGAGAAGACCACCGTCCGGTCGATGGCGCCGGTGCGGCGGAAATCGTTGATGAAGTATTCGGATTCCTCGAAGGTGATGCCGATGGCCGCGAACACGACAGCGAAGGTCTCGTCGTCGCCGAGAACTCTCGCCTGACGGGCGATCTGCGCCGCAAGGGCGGCGTGCGGAAGGCCGGAGCAGGAGAAGATCGGGAGCTTCTGGCCGCGGACGAGGGTGTTCAGTCCGTCGATGGTGGAAACGCCCGTCTGGATGAACTCGGCCGGATACGCGCGGGCAGCGGGGTTCATCGGCAGACCGTTGATATCCTTATGCGCTTCCGCGAGGATCTCGGGACCGCCGTCGATCGGCATGCCCATGCCGTTGAAAACTCTTCCCAGCATGTCCTCGGAGACCGCAAGCTCCTGCGGACGGCCCAGGAAGCGGACCTTTGAACCGGCAAGGTTGATGCCCTGCGCCGATTCGAAGAGCTGGACGACAGCGCGGCTGCCCTCCACCTCGAGCACCTTGCAGCGGCGGATATCGCCGTTGGGGAGCTCTATCTCGCCGAGCTCGTCATAGGTGACGCCCTCGACGTTGTCGACCACCATAAGGGGGCTGACGATCTCTTTAATGGTCTTGTATTCCTTGATCATTCCTCTTCACCTCCGGCGACGACCTGCGCTATCTCTTCCTGCATCTCTCTTTCTATCGCGTCATATATCTCATCGAAGGCCTTGGGATCCGCCATCTTGGCTCTGCCGATCTTCTCACGGACGGGGATGACGAAGAGCTTGCTCAGATCCGCTCCCTTCGCCAGCGCCTCGCGGCAGAGCTCGTCGTAGTGAAGGACGATGTCCATCAGCCGGAACTGCTTGGCGTAGGAGGAATAGGCGTCCTCATCGACAAAGGCGTTCTGCTGGAGGAAGTCCTCACGGACCATTTTCGCCGTCTCCATGGTGAGACGGTCGGAGCCGGAGAGGGCGTCCTGTCCGACCAGACGGACGATCTCCTGCAGCTCGCTCTCCTCCTGGAGGATATGCATCGCCCTGGCGCGGTTGTTCATGTATTTCTCGCCGAACTGCTCGGTGTACCAGGGCCGGAGGGTATCCAGATAAAGGGAATAGGACGTGAGCCAGTTGATGGCCGGGAAATGTCTGGCGTAGGCGAGGGCGGAATCCAGGGCCCAGAAGACCTTGACGATCCGCATCGTGGCCTGCGCGACAGGCTCGGAGAAGTCGCCGCCCGGAGGCGACACAGCGCCGATGGCCGTGACGGAACCGGTGCGTTCCTCGGAACCGAGGCACTGGACACAGCCTGCTCTCTCATAGAACTGGGCCAGACGGGAAGCCAGGTATGCAGGATAACCTTCTTCGCCGGGCATCTCCTCAAGACGTCCGGACATCTCACGCAGGGCCTCGGCCCAGCGGGAGGTGGAGTCTGCAAGGACCGCCACATCGTAGCCCATGTCGCGGAAGTACTCCGCAATGGTGATGCCGGTGTAGATGGAGGCCTCACGGGCCGCCACGGGCATATCGGAGGTGTTGGCGATGAGTACGGTCCTCTTCATGAGGGGCTCGCCGTTGCGCGGGTCCTTCAGTTCGGGGAACTCCATCAGAACGTCCGTCATCTCGTTGCCGCGTTCGCCGCAGCCGATGTAGACGACGATGTCCACGTCCGACCACTTCGCCAGCTGGTGCTGGACAACCGTCTTGCCTGAGCCGAAGGGGCCGGGGACCGCGGCCGTGCCGCCCTTGGCGATGGGGAACATCGTATCGATGATGCGCTGTCCGCTGTTCATCGGACGGTTGGGCACGAATTTTTTCGCATAGGGTCTACCGATACGCACCGGCCAGCGCTGCATCATCGTGACCGGGCGCTCGGTACCTCTGGAGTCGCGGATCACGGCGATGGCGTCGGCCACGGTGTACTCGCCGGACTCAACGGAGACCACCTCGCCGGAAAGGCCGGGGGGCACCATGATCTTATGCAGGATGGCGCTGGTCTCCTGAACGGTTCCGAGAACGTCGCCCGCGGAGACGATGTCGCCGGGCTTCGCCACGGGCACGAAGTCCCATTTTTTCTCCCGGTTCAGGGAGGGGACGTCGATGCCTCTCGTGATGAGATCGCCGGCTACCGCGCGCATTTCGGGCAGCGGGCGCTGGATGCCGTCATAGATGTTGTCAAGCATGCCGGGTCCGAGCTCCACGGAAAGAGGCATGCCGGTGGTGATGACTTCCGCCCCGGGTCCGAGTCCGGAAGTCTCTTCGTAAACCTGAATGGATGCCGTATCGCCCGTCATATTCAGGATCTCGCCTATCAGATGGCGCTCGCCGACACGCACGACGTCGGATACGTTCGCGTCTGCAAGGCCTTCCGCCACGACAAGCGGGCCGGATACTTTTGTTATGGTTCCGCTCATTTACGTTCCTTCTTTCATTAGTCTCCGAGAATATTGGTGCCTACCGCGCGTTCCACCGCTGACAGCAGCGCCTGCTTTCCGAGCCCTATGGAGCCCTCTCTTCCCGGGATGAGGATGATCGCGGGTGTCGGTCTGTCTTTGAACCGGTCGATCTCCTGCCCCATTTTTTCGGCAAGAGTCTCTTCTATATAGATGATGGCATATTCGTCGCTGCCCCGCGTAAGACTTCTGAGTATCTTCGAAGCCTCCGCCGGGTCCGCGGCCGGCCAGGTCTCGAGTCCGAGGGCCTTGAAGCCCATCACGGTCTCCGCCCCGCCAATAACAGCGATCTTAAGCATACATTTCACGCAGCCTTTCCTTGATGACTCCCGCGTCGATCTTCGAAAGCTTCGCGGTCAGGATCATCCTCGCGGCGGTGATCTCATTTTCCACGGCGGCAAGGTAGGACACGAGGGTCTCCGGTCCGTAGCTGACGAACTTCGCCTTTTTCAGATAGGCGTTCACAGCGTTGTCACAGGCCTTTTCAAAAGCCGTCATCCCTTTGCCGGACACCGCCCCGGGTGCAAGCGCCGCAGCCGCCGAAAGAGGCCCCTGCGCAAAGAAGGAGGCGACTTCCTCCGCATCCTTTGCGGCCAGGATCCTCGAGACGTCCGTGCTTCCTCCGGGGATCAGCGCGTTCTCCAGGAACATGGCGCCCTTCCCCATCCGGAGCGTACGCACGGCGCTCTTGAGGTTCGCGCAGTCTATCAGAAGCTTCACATAGGCCGTGAAAAAGCTGTTGCCCTTCTTTGCAGCAAGCTCCGTCAGCTCGGCAAAGTACGCTCTGTCCAGAACGAAATCCGAGACCTGCGGGTTGCCGGTCCTGGCAAGCTCTGCCGCGGCGTCGGTCACCGCCTTGCCGAAAACGGCAGGGTACCAGTTCATCTTCTCCTCGTGGATATCCTCCGTGAGCTTTTCCGGAGGGAATCTTCCGGATGCACTCAGCAGGTGCGCGGGATCGGTCTCCATGGCTCCGGCCTTGATCACGGCCTTGGCGTTGTGGTAGTCATACCGGATCCGGAACGCATCCACATACTCCGCCTCGGGCGAGAGCCTTTCCGTTTCCCGGAACAGCTGTGCTCTGTGCTCGGAAAGCGCCCTGTCGATCCCGGCCGCGTCCATCCCGGCAAAATCCGGATAGCCGCATTCCGAGAGGAGACGGGAAGCGTCCTCAAAGCTCTCTGCCTCGACCATGCGCTCCGCTCTGTCGTCGGAGAGCATTCTGTTCTCTCTGGCTCTGAGCATGGCGGACAGGCACAGATAATCTTCCTTTGTTACACTCAATTCAAGCCCTCCCGCCGTATCAGCCGAACAGGACTTCCGCGACCTTGGAGGACATTTCCGCCCGGCAGAGGTCCACGAGAAGCTCCACCGTGCAGTTGTCCTCGATATTTCCACGTTTCAGAACGAGTCCGCCCGAAAATTCTCCGCATTCGGAGGCAAGGGTGAGTCCGGCTTTCCGGCCGGCCATCTTCAGCAGGGCGTTGGCTTCCGCGACGGCTTTTTCTCCGAGCCGGGCGCGGTCTTCCGCATTGAGGACGATCTGCTCGTCACCGGAAACAGAAGAACTGCACGCAAGCTTTGCCAGAAAATCGACGTATTCCTCCTCGGGAAGAGCGGCGATCTTCTCGCGGGCTTTATCAAAGCAAGCCGCGACCATCTCCTGCTTCACCGCCAGCATGCCCTTGCGGGCTTCCATCCGGGCGATCCGGTCGACGCTCTCGCTTTTGTCCTCGCATTCCTTCACTCCGGCGCGGATCTTATCCCCGTAAAGCTCTCTGGCCTTGCGGTCGTAATCCGCCCTGATCTGCGCGCACTGCTGCTCTGCCTGAGCAAGTATAGCATCTGCCTGCGCCTGAGCGTCAGAGCGGATATGCTCTATTATTTTTTCAGTGCCTTTCATATCGGTCTCCTGAATGAAATCAAAGAGCTATGGCATTGAGCATCAGGAACGATGCGAGCAGGCAGAGGATGGCATAGAACTCAACGACTATGCACATGATCATGCCCTTTGACCAGTCATCGGGCTTCTTGGCAAGAATATTGACGGATGCCGCGGCGACCTTGCCCTGGGCGATGGCGGAGAGCAGACCTCCGATCGCGATGGGAAGGCAGGCGGATACGATCTGCAGACCCTGCGCCACCGTGATGCTCGTGATGCTGCCGCTCACCTTCAGATAGGCGAGGAAGAAGATAACGAATCCGTACAGGCCCTGAGTACCGGGGATGACCTGAAGGATCATGACCTTACCGGATTTGCTGGGATCCTCGGAAACGAGTCCCGCGCCGGCTTCACCGGCGATGCCCGTGCCCTTTGCGGAACCTACGCAGGCGAGTGCCGCTGCGAGAGCCGCACCGAGAAGCGCCAGTGCGCCGCCGCCGATTGTGTTCAGAAATTCCATTTTTGATCTCCTCCGTATTATTTAAAATCTAAAGTATTCACTCAGTTTTCTTTCGCTCTGACGTATTTGCCGCCGAACTTCAGCGGGGTGAACGGCTTGCCGCCGTCCTGATAGAATTTGCCGAAGAACTCGAGACACTGCAGTCTCAGGTCATGCACATAGCAGCCGAGAAGGTTGAGTCCGAAGTTCATCAGGTGTCCGAGAACAAAGATCAGGATAAAGGCGATCACCGATACAACGTTGATGCCGCTGTTCTTCGCGGGCATGATGGCGACCGTGTTGAACACCTGTCCCACAACGCCGCCGGCCAGCATCAGCGCCATGATACGCGAATAGCTCAGAACATCTCCGAACCAGCCCGTCGCGGTGTTGTAGATGCAGCCGAAGGCCGCCGTCACCTTGCCGAAGCCTTTCGCATGGCGTCCGGCGCCGAACAGGAGCATGACCACCCCTATGATCAGCACCACCGGGATGCCGGCAACATTTCCGATCTTCAGTACAGCCAGCACGCCTCCGACGACGAGCACCCAGAGGGATCCCTCTTCCCAGATGGCGTCCGCAAGCTTGCCCTCTCTCTTCTTCATGACAAAATTCACGATCATTCCGGCATTCAGATGGAGCAGGCCAAGCGCCAGCGAACCGTAAAGCACCATTTCGCTGTTGTATACCGGGGAGAAGAGGTAGGGCAGACCTTTCCACGTGCTTTCGGGATGGAGCAGGTGAACGATCTGATAGGGGATGTCGCTGAAGAAGGCGCCGGTCAGCGCTCCCATGGCAAAGGTCGCGATTCCTCCCCAGAACAGGAGCTGCGTGAACGTAAGTGCTCCGTCCCTCGGCTTCATCTTCGCCTTGGCGACGATCGCCGCCAGGATCATGATCAGGCCGTAGCCCATGTCCGCCATCATCAGGCCGTAAAACAGGATGAAGAACGGGGCCATGAGCGGGTTCGGATCTACCGTGCCGTACTGGGGAAGGCTGTACATGTTTGTGACCATGTTCAGGCCGTTCGTCAGGAAATTGTTCTTCAGCTTGACCGGAACGTCGGGATACTCCGCCTTTTCGGGTTCCTCGGTCTCCCAGGCGCAGTCAAAGCCGGAAAGCACGGCGTCGAGCTTCTTCTCGCTTTCCTCCGGCACCCAGCCTTCCATGATCAGAACGTTCTCGGTCGACAGGAGCGTCTCCTCCGCCTCCGCCATGGCCGCCCTGGCGTCCATCTTGTCCGAGGCGAGCATCAGCTCCTTCCGGAACTCCGCGTTCTGCTCGATCACATCGAAGCACTCTTCCTTCTCTTTATCCAGAGAATTCAGCTCGGCCTTTGCCAGGTTGATGCAGTCCTTCGGCGTTCCCTTCAGCTCGCTGAAGGAGACCGTGTTGAACCCGGTCGCCCGGAGGCACTCCTGCACCGCCGCCAGCTGGTCCTTTGAAAACACGACCGCCACATAGCGTCTGTTTTTGTCGGCGTTGATCTCGAAAGCCTCCGCCTCGTCGGTGTACTCCGCGAGAACCTCGTTCAGGCTTTCGATCCCCGCTTTTGCCTGGATCGTTCCGAGGATCCACTGTGCTCTCTCGGTCCAAGGCTTCTCAAGGCGCAGATCGAGCGATACCCATGGCGTCAGAGCCTCGATCAGGCCCCTCTGGCGGCTCTCCTCCGCGCTTATCCGCTTGGCTCTTTCGTCGGCCGCGATTACCTGCTCCGCTCTGTTCAGAGCAGTCTCTATGCCGGAGTCATCCAGCAGGATATCCGCAGAGACCTCCGTTTTTGCGGAGAGCAGCGGCGTTTTCTCCGGCACATACCGGTCGATCACGGCGATGGCGCCGTTCAGTGTGCTCTGCCTGTTTCTGCAGGCGGAAAGCGACGTGTTCAGGCCGGACAGAAGCCCAGCGTATTCCGGATGCTCTCCCGCATCCTCGATCTCGCTGAACTGCACACAGCCGAGTCTGATAAGCTTTCTCAGCAGCTCATCCTTCTGATTTTTCATCAGCATGAGCCTGAGATGTTTCATTTTCAAAATAGCCATCAGACGTTCACTATCCTTTCAACGACCAGCTCAGCCGCCCTGTCGATCTGTTTCTCTGCTCTGGCTCGCAGCTCGGCTTTGCTGTTTTCCGTGCTCTCGGAAAGGATCTCCGCCTGTTCGACGGCCTTGCTGCCCGCCTGCTTTTTCAGTTCGGCAAGCTCACGCTCCGCTTTCTCCATGGCCGCGGTAACGGCAGCGTGTCCGTCGTTTTCTGCATCTGAGAGCATCTGCTTCGCTCTGGCCTCCGCCTCAGCGACGAGAGCCTTTGCTTCCGATTCGGCTTGTGTGATCAGGGATACTGCTTCAAATGACATCGACTCACTCCTTTCTTAAGGATATAGGTTTGGGGAGCGGTTCAGGACTGCCCGCCGCCTTTCTTTTTCCCGTAGTAGTAGCGGCGTTTTTTCCTGGGTTTCACGGTCTCGGTTTTTGCCGAACCGTTTTCCCCCGCAGCAGGTCCGGGAGCGTTTTCTTTTTTGACCGCTTCCTTCTGCTGAGGAGGTCTGCCGTTGTTCTTCTTTTTATGGTTCTGCGCGGCCCCGTTCACGTTTCCGCTGTCCTCCGTCCTTACCCGGACGTGGCGCACCTCGGGTTTTTTCTCGTGAACCGCCGCGGGAACATTCCCGCTGTTTTCCTTTGCCGGACTCTCCTGTCCGGGTTTGCCGCCCGATCTTTTGCCGCGCCGGTTTCTGCGGCGCGGATTCTTCCGGACCTCCGCGGCGGCAGGCTCCTGCACGCTCTCCGGAGCCGGTTCCGGCCCGGCCGGGACATGGTCGGCGATCAGATCGACCCACTCGTTCTCCGGCTCTTCCTCCGGTTCCTCCTCAACGGGCACGTAGTTGAGCACATGAGGCGGCTCGGAGCCGTCCCGCGGTCTTCCGCCCGGCACCGCCGCAAGCTCGTTGGGCTTGTATACATGCAGGGAATCCCCGCTTTCCTCGTCCAGCTTCACCTTTACGGTCTGCCGGAGCAGATTCACCTGAACGGCCGTGCCGTAACCGTCCTTCGTCTCCACGAAAGCCCCCTGCTTGGGGACATTTTTCACCAGTTCCTCATAGGCCTCCTGCTCATAGCGCAGGCAGCACATCAGTCTGCCGCAGCTGCCGCAGATCTTGGTCGGGTTGAGGGAGAGCGACTGCGTCTTGGCCATCTTTGTGGATACCGGAGCGAACTCGTCCATGAACTGATGACAGCAGTACGGCCTCCCGCACATGCCGATCCCGCCCATGAGCTTCGCTTCGTCGCGCACGCCGATCTGCCGGAGCTCAATCCTGTTGCGGAAAATGCCCGCCAGATCCTTTACGAGCTCCCGGAAATCCACCCTGTCATCCGCCGTGAAAAAGAAGGTCGTCTTGTTCCCTTCGAAATTGCACTCCACATCCACAAGCTTCATATCGAGCTTGTGCTTTGCTATCTGCTGCTGGCAGATCGAAAAGGCCTCCTTCTCGCGGCCCTTGTTGATCTCGGCCACGCGAAGATCGTCGGCCGTGGCAAGCCGGACGACGGGTCTGAGCGGCTGGACGACGGAACCGTCCTCCACCGCATGGCTGCCTCTTACGCAGTCCGCCAGTTCAAGGCCCTTGGACGTTTCCACAACGACCTTGTCCCCGGAGGACACCCGGAAGCCGTTGGGATCGAAATAATAGCTCTTGCCTTTATTTTTAAATTTAACGCTGATAACGTCTGTCAATCTTTAAACCTCATTCTTTTTTGCTTTTTCCCTTCTGGGGGATCCGGCGGCCAACATCCCGAACAGGAGCTTCACGCTTACATTGGCCTGCCTGTATCGTATGCACTTCTCGACCAGCTCCGCGGTCCGGAGGAGCATCTCCCGCCCCAAGCCCCCGTTGTCTCTGCGTCCGCAGAGCATGTCCGTAATCTGTTCTCTCGCACAGTTCAGAAAAACCGGAAAGCTATCGGCCGGCATGTTCTCATTTCGGAAGCAGAAGGCCGCAAGCTCCGCTCTGTCTCCGGCGGCAAGCAGCCGCAGGTATTGTCCGGCAAGTTCGCCGGCCTCTTCTCCGCCCTCATCGCGCCCGACATTCACACTGATCTCCGTGCACCTGGAGCGCACCGTGGGCAGAAGCGCGGCGGGATTGTCCGTGCACAGCAGAAGCACCGCGCCGTTGGGCGGTTCCTCCAGCAGCTTGAGCGCCGCGTTCTGCGCGCTCGTGTTCATCTTCTCCGCTTCGAGGATGATATAAACCTTTCTGTCCGCTTCATTCGGAAGGATATACGCGTCCGTGGAGATCTCCCGGATCTGATCCACGGCAATGTCCCGCTTCGGGTTTCCCTTGGCGTCCGTGAGCCTGCTGATGAAAAACACGTCTGGATGCGTGTTCCTTTCGATCTTGCCGCAGGCGACACATCTGCCGCAGGGCCGCTCGCCCTCCGACGTGCACAGGATCTCCGCGGCGAGCCTCCGCGCGGTCTCGAGAGCCTTCTCCCGCGACAGGGAGGAGATGATCACCGACTGGACTCTGCCGTATTGGTTTTTTCCCGATGATCCTTCCATACCCGCTCCGAATAAAACGTATTTTAATTCATTAAATCGAGATTGTCAATTAAATAACGATATTACATTCCCTCGTATTTTCTGACCAGCTCTCTTATCAGATCCGCAACATTCCGGACGCTGTCCTCCTCGAAGGGGCTCTTCAGCCCGTATTCCTCCACCGTCTCGAGGATCTCTCCGGTCTCATGCTCGAGCATCTCCAGATACTTGGCCACGCCCGCGCCCTCCTGTTCCATTTCCAGTCCGTATATCTGCAGCGCGACGTCATTGGAAACGGGATAGGAGATCACATAGAACGGCGCCTCGAAGAAGTGGTTGATGTCGATCCAGCTGCGGGCATAGTAGTTCTCAAAGCCATCGGTAAAGTAACCGAACTCCTGGGACAGGCGCAGCGAGATCGCATTGATGTTTTCCTCCGTGAGCTCGTCCTCGGACAGGGCGTAGACCTCTCTTTCAAATTCCGCGAACGAAGCCTGCTGCGTATACAGCGAGACGGAGTCCAGGATCTTGCTGAGCAGGAGATTCTTCACGGCATTGTTCGACAGTTCCTCGTCGAGCATGTCGAGAGACAGATATTCCAGCGCCTGCGAGTAGACCTCCGCCAGATCTATCGTCTCATCCGCGTTGAAGGTGGTGTAGCCGTCGCAGTAGTGCCCGAATTCGTGCACCGCCGTGAGGATGTCCTCGGTGGTCCCCTTGGCCGAGATCAGGAGGAAGGGTGCATCGTAGTCGTCAAAATAGGTCATGAAGGACATGCTGGTCTTGGTATAGCTCTTGGACAGGTCGCACAGCTCGTATTCCGTCATGAACCCGTAGGCTTCCTCCACATGACCGCCGAGCGTGGAGGATACCGTCTCAAGGATATCCCGGAGTCTGGACTCGGAAATATTGGAATAGCTGACATCGGCGTAAGAATACTTCCGGTCGATCTCTTCCGCCAGAGGAACGATGTATTTCCGCACGCCGTCTATATAGGCTCCCGCCTCTTCCGGCGTGTAGTCACGCTCGAAATAGTAGTCGAACTGCATTTCCTCGAAGCTGCCGTATCCCGCTTCCTTCGCCATGGCGTTCCGCAGCTTCACGAGCCGGATGAACAGGTCGGATACAAGCGGATTGTACTTGTCGTAGTATCCGAAAAGAATGCCGTAGTAGGTCCTGGCATCGGCGGCGGCGTCCAGCCCCTCGAACACATGCACTTCTTCCCCGTCAAAAACGATGACCGGGTCCGCCATGATGTCGCGGTATTCGGAGACAAGGTCCGCCTCTTCCTGCATCATCGCAACGAGCTCGGGAGTGTACATGGAATCGGCTTCGTCGGCATACTCCTCCGCAAAGCCCTCCCAGAAATAATCCTCCTCAAGTTCTTTGGCGTACTTTGAACCGCCGCAGGCGAAGTACATCTCATCCATCATGTCCTCCACCACGGCGCTCTGCTCGCTGCACCAGTTGTATTCCTCCGCATAGTAGGTATTGAGCATATCCAGGCAGCTGCGCACGTTTGCAAGACTGTTCATCGTGGTGAAGTGGTAAAAGTCCGCATAAACGGCGTCTATGAGCTCCTCGATCTCGCTCAGGCTCATCTCGCCTGCATCCAGAGCGTCCTCCAGAGTCTTCACGTCATCGATCAGCGCGTCTATATCCGGACGGGAATACTCCATTTCGGAGAAGGGGACTATGACCTCTGCCCTGTTTGCCTGCCACTCCC
>JAEEGL012805670.1_pt1 | contig 11300 bp, 11 predicted proteins | sample 9134231 | NCBI WGS metagenome assembly JAEEGL01 (sample SAMN16246548, study PRJNA631951) | gut metagenome | biome: gut microbiome; feature: rumen; material: fiber-attached | host: Bos | place: Iran: Karaj | collected 2018-10
CAGTCCTTGCTGAGTCCGAAGTCAACATTAGCGTCGCCGCCGTCCTTGCCGTGCCAGATCGGATTTTCGGTGTCGCCGTCCTTGAACTCGACTACCTTGACCTGATAAACCGCGCCTGCTTCCGCCGCAACTGAGGGTACGGTGATTGTATAGTTGCCGTCGCTGCCCTTGGTCATTACGTACTCGTCGGGAGCGGGCGCCCATGCGGTGCCGAGGAAGTTCGACGAACCTGCGAGAGTGAATACATCGCCTGTGGGCTTAGTGGTTGTTACGGGCTTGGTTGTCGGTGCCGCTGTGGTGGGTGCCGCTGTGGTGGGTGCCGCGGTAGTGGGAGCTGCAGTTGTGGGAGCTGCTGTTGTCGGAGCTTCTGTCGGCTCTTCGCTGTCCTTCGCGGTCACGGTGAACTTCGCGCCTGTCTTTTTGTCAGCGTCCCAATTCGTGAGGTCGAGCTTGAGGGTGAGGTCAAAGGTCGACTTTGATGACTTGTAGTTGAATTTGATGTTCTCGCCGCCGTCGTATGCGTCCATGGCTGTGCCGGGGGTCACGGCTGAGCCGTTGCCCCAGTTGAGAGCCCACGCGCCGTTCGCGGCAAACTTGAATTCGAGATCCTTGTTTGCGGCTACGTTCTTGTAGGTGATCTCGTAGACGTTTGAACTCGCCGTCATCTTGTTGGCTGCCGCGGTCGGATCCCAGTTCTTGCCGTTTACAAAGCTCGGTACGTCCTTGCCGTTGCCGACTACTGCTACATAGTCGATCTTGTAGCTCGGATCGGTAACGCCTGTGCCTGTCACCTTGATCTCGCCTGTGGAAGGCTTATAGGTCACGGTCACGTCGCAGTCGGACTTAAGACCGAAATCGACGTTATTGCCCGTACCGGGTACGCCGTGCCAGATCGGATTTTCGGTATCGCCGTCCTTGAACTCGACTACCTTTACTTCATATACGGCGCCGGTGACAGCCTTGACTGAGGGTACGGTGATTGTATAGTTGCCGTCGCTGCCCTTGGTCATTACGTTTACGGTGGGCTTAGCCTCCCACTCGGTGCCGAGGAAGTTCGCTGTGCCCGCGACTGTGAATACGTCGCCTGCCTGAACGCTGTAGTCGTCAAACGTGCCCGCGTAAACAGCCGAGGGTGTTTCGGGCATATAGGAAACCTTGTTGTCCGCGATTTCGGAACGGGCGATAAAGTAGTGCTCTTCCTCTTCGCTCTCGCCCCTGATCTGCATGATTTCGACATAGAGGTTGACGTTGGTCACGCCCTGAGCGCCGTCCTTTGGGTTGAAGGTCACGGATACAAAGGGCACCTTGCCGTTCGATTCGGTAAGCTCTCTGCCCTCGAGGTTGACGGAGTTGACCTTGATGCTCGCGTCGTTGTCACTCTCGCCGTCGAGGAACTTGCCCGAGGGGTTGTTCTCGTGCAAATCGAGGTAGGTCTGCTGCGGAGCATAGTTTGTGACTGTGCCTACTCCGTCGGTAACGCGGAGAATACGGTCTACGCGCTTGCCGTCCTGAATGGTCGAGTTAACGCCGTCCGTCATATCAACCGCGAGCTTTGAGCTGTCGTAGGTGATGACGCACTGGGTGTTGACCATATTGGCGTCGGACACCTGCATCCACCATGTGACGGTGATCTGATTTGTGTCCGCGTTAAATTCCTGTGTCTGCGTCGGGAAAATGTTTGAGTTTGCCCGAATTGTCAGCTTGCTGTCCGCCGCGAACGCCGTGAAGTTCAGCGCCGTGAACATCGACGCTACCATCAGCGCCGAAAGAAGCACACTGACAAATCTTGTGAGCTTTTTCATAAGAATCCTCCTTGTTTTGAGATATTACGGTTCTGCAGCCGCGCAAAAAGCGCAAACTATCACATCTAAATTCTACCACATATATTTACACACCGCAATCCAAAATTATCCCTAATCTTTTGTCGTTTTTGCACAGCCGTCATTTGGTAACAAAAAAAGAACCGCTTCATATGAAACGGTTCCTTTATCCGATTTATTGAAAACTTCTCCGCCCCGCCGTTTATGAACGTTTCCGGAGATTAACGTTTTCAAAGGCGGGAGAACGCGCCCACCGGCGCTTGTCTGCCAATGTAGTATGACTTGTCAAACGCGAGGATCAAATCGAAAATCGGTGAGAGGAAGGTGAGTCCCGCCGCAAAGCCCGTCGACTTGCCGAAGGCTTTAGCCAGACGGTTGTTGAGCTTGAAGTTGACTACCAGCGCGAATACGAGGTATCCGATCGTGAGCAGTCCGTAGAACGCGAATGCAAGGATCGGTATTATCGCCGCCTGTCCGACCGCGTGCGAGCTATGAGCGCCTGCCACTGCCACAGCGAAGCCCACCATGCCGAATACCACTGCGAAAATGCTCACGAACGCGTATACGGCGGCGCTGATGACAAGCGCCCAGAACATCTTTGTCGTCCACAGCTCGCGGAACAGAAGATACTCGCCGTAGTAGGGGATAATGCCCTTCCAGCCGGGCATGCCCATCTTCTTGAAGATGAACCAGCGCGAAATGTAAGCCGCCGCCACTATGCCGAACATCACCAGTATGTAAATCATAGTGAAAATCATCATAAACACCGCAAAAGCGGGTTCGCCTGATGAATAATGATAACCGTAACTCATATTATTACTCCTTTTCCATATATAATATACTTTCCTCAAGGCTTTTGCACAGACAGTCTATCATCGGGCGTATCTCGTCGGTCGGCTCGAGAAAATCGGGCACCATGACCGTCGTCATGCCTGCCGCGTGAGCCGACTTTATGCCGTTGATGCTGTCCTCGAACGCGATGCAGTCAGAGGGCTTCTCGCCCAGAGCCGCCGCTGCCGTCAGGAAAACCTCGGGGTGAGGCTTGCCGTTTTTGACGTCGCCGCCGCATACAAGAGCGTCAAAGAACTCAGTCACCTTTGCACTTTCGAGATTGAACTCAGCCGTCTGCCGCGAGGTAGAGGTCGCGAGAGCGATTTTGCAGCCCTTGTTCTTTAAATAGGAAAGCGTTTCGTACAATCCCTGCTTTACGGGGATACCGTCGCGCTTCACCTTGTCGATGTACATCTTCTTGCCATGCTCCGACAGCTCCCAGTACGGAAAATCCGCGCCGTATTTGCCGAAGTAGAAGTTCTGAACCTCAGCCTTGCGCCTGCCGACGGTCTGCTTGAAGTCCTCTATGCTGTACGGATAGCCGCGCTCGTCCATCATCTGCTGCCAGTTGTCGTAAACCAGCCGCTCCGTGTCGAACATCAGACCGTCCATATCAAAAACCGCCGCCTTAAACATTCCACACCTCGATTTTCCAGCTGACAGAGGAATCCGCGTCAGGCTTCAGGGTCGAAGCTGTGAACACCTCGCCCTCGAGCTTATTCGACGGCTTGAGCTGCAATCCGAATGCAACCGGGCCGTCGGCGTCCTCGGTGTAGATATCCGAATAGCTCTCGTCAAAGCCGATTATGAGCCGCTCGCGGTCAAAGTCAGACGGCGTTACGCGGCACCAGATTTGCTCAACCGCGACGTCAGGACGGAGATTGTACTCCCCGATCAACAGCGAGTCAAGCTCCGCGACGGATTTGGTCACGCAGTCGAGAAGCTCGAAGGTGTAGAGCGTACCCGTGTAGCGGTCGCGGAACAAAAACAGCTTGCCGAGGTCGTCAGACGTAAATCGCGCCGCAGTGTAGAAATCGGGCGCGTGGCTGTGTTTATGCTTATGCCCCATCATATCACTTCCTTTTTTGTAAGGTATATTATAGTATATTTATAAGGATTTTGCAAGGGCGATTATCGGTCAGCAAAAAAGGCAACGTAACCGCCCGCGGAAACACTTCCCGCGAAAAAGTGACGCTGCCTTATTATTTAACTTATAGTACGCGATTTGCTCGCGGTCGCGTGACCGCCGCGATTTGCCCGCGGGGGCTTCCCCGCCGCCCGCGGAAACACTTCCCGCGAAAACGGAACATTGCCTGATTATCAATCTTTAGTACGCGATTCGCCTGCGGTCGCGTGACCGCCGCGATTTGACCGCAGCCAGACATACCCAGCCGCCGTCGAGGTGTTCTTCGATGATATCAAAGTACTTCGATACCTCAGCCTTGACTTCATCTGCGCGGGTGTCGATAATGCCGCTCATGATATAGACCGCGTCGTCCTTCATGAAGCCGCTGACGCCCTTAGACAGAAAGATGATCGCGTCGGCGACGATGTTCGCCAGAACGATATCGAACTTTCCCTCGACCTTCTCGGTGAAGCTGCCGCAGATCGCCGTAAAGCGGTCGGCAACTCCGTTGAGCTCAGCGTTTTCGGCTGCCGTGCGCACGGCGGTCTCGTCGATGTCAACGCCTGTCGCCTCTGACGCGCCCATGAGCAGAGCCGCGATTCCGAGAATGCCGCTGCCGCAGCCTACGTCGAGCACGCTGTCGCCCTTCTTCATGTACTTCTCGCACATCTCAAGACAGAGCCGCGTTGTTTCGTGGCCGCCTGTGCCGAACGCGAGTCCCGGGTCGATGCTGAGCGGGATCCTGCCCTGTGTGTCGACGTCCTCGAACCAGCTCGGCACGATCATTATATTATTACCCACCGCGAGCGGTGAGAAATACTTCTTCCAGTTGTTGCGCCAATCCTCCTCGGCGCAGTCGAGCAGCTCGATTTCGTGCGCGATACCCTCCGCGCCGTAGCGCTCGCTCAGAAACGCCACCGCCTCGGCAGGCGACACGTCGGGCTCGAGGTAGATATGTACATACGCGCGGTTCCTGTCCTTTTTGAGCAGGTCCTCGTCGATCAGGTCGATGTGCGCGATGTCCTCTACCGTCTGCTCGAGGTTGGTGTAGTCCTCGATATATATTCCGTAAGGCACAACGACGTTCGCGATGTCGCTTGCGCGGTCGATATTCTTCGCGCTTACGGCGATTTTGATTTCAGTCCATGTATTCATAGCCGCACCTTAGCCGAACATCTTCTTGAGCTTGTCAAAGAAGCCGCTGCGCTTTGAGTAGTTCCTCTCGGTTGTCGAGCGGTCAAACTGCGTGATGAGATCCTTCTGCTTCTGGTTGAGGTTCTTCGGGATCTCAACGACTACGCGGCAGTAGTGATCGCCTCTGCCTCTTCCGCCGAGGTGTGTAAAGCCCTTGCCCTTGAGCTTGAATATATCGTTAGGCTGGGTTCCCTCGTGGATAGTGTAACGCGCCTTGCCGTCGATTGTCGGAACCGTGACCTCAGCTCCGAGTGAAGCCTGCGCGAAGGTGATCGGAAGGTCGCACCATACGTCGTCGCCTCTGCGCTCAAAGAGCTCGTGCTTCCTGACGTTTACATATACGTGCAGATCGCCCTTGGGACCGCCGTTTACGCCCGCGTTGCCGTGGCCGCCGACGTTGAGTATCTGTGAGTCGCGGATACCTGCGGGAATGCTCACGTCAACAGTGTGGGGCTGTCTGTATCTGCCCGAGCCGTTACATCTGCGGCAGGGGTTGTCGATGATCTTTCCGCGTCCGTGACAAGCGTCGCAGGTGCGCTGGGTCTGGATAACGCCGAGCGGTGAACGCTGGTTGATGGTCACCCTTCCCGAGCCGCCGCATGCCGAACAGGTCTTGGGCTGCGAGCCTGCCGCCGCGCCTGTGCCGTGACAGTCGGTGCAGGTATCTACGCTGTTGTAGCTGACCTTCTTTGTGGTGCCCTTGGCGCTCTCCTCAAAGGTGATAGTGACGCTCGTTTCAACATCGCCGCCGCGCTGGGGTGCGTTCGCCGCGCGTCTGCCGCCGAAGCCGCCGCCGAATATGCTCGAGAAGATGTCGCCGAAGTCCATGTCGACGCCGAAGGGACTGCCGCCGCCTGCGCCCGCGCCGTAGTTGGGATCTACGCCCGCGTGGCCGAACTGGTCGTAGCGCGCGCGCTTTTCGCTGTCGGAAAGCACCTCGTACGCCTCGTTGACCTCCTTAAACTTCTCCTCGCAGTCCTTGTCGCCGGGGTGAAGGTCGGGGTGGTATTTTTTGGCGCTCTGACGGTACGCCTTTTTGATCTCGTCCTCGCTCGCGCCCTTCTGAACGCCGAGAACCTCGTAGTAATCTCTCTTATCTGCCATTATTTTTCCTCCGGGTAGACAGTGCGGATTTTATCCGTAAATCGGTGTCCCGCGCCCGTCGTTTGGATGTGATATTTACTGTGGGTATTTTACCTCCGGGCAGACAGCGCGGTGCCCGCGCCCGTCTGTGGGATATATTATGATACCGATACGCCAAAAGGAGCTGTGGCTGGCAGCTCCTCATGGCTTATTGAAAGCTTTGTTTTTATCTTAGTCAGCGTCGGTGAAATCAGCGTCGTATACGTTGGGGTCGCCGCCGTTGCCGCCGTTATTGCCGCTGTTCGGCTGTGCGCCGCCCATGTCGGGTGCGCCCTGTGCGGGATTGCCCTGCTGGGGTGCAGCCTGCTGATAGAGCTTCGCGGAAACCTCGTAGAGTGACTTCTGCAGATCCTCCTTGGCAGTGTTGATCATGGAGATATCGTTCTTCGCGATAGCGTCCTTGACAGCCTGAACCTTGGTGGTGATTGTGTTCTTGTCGTCTGAGGCGAGCTTGTCGCCGTTCTCGTTGACGAGCTTCTCAGCCTGATATGCGAGGTTCTCAGCCTCGTTCTTCGCGTCAACCTCTTCGCGGCGCTTCTTGTCCTCAGCCGCGTACTGCTCGGCGTCCTTGACTGCCTTGTCGATGTCCTCCTTGCTCATGTTGGTGGAGGAGGAAATCGTGATCTTCTGCTCCTTGCCGGTGCCGAGATCCTTTGCGGAAACGTTTACGATACCGTTGGCGTCGATGTCGAAGGTTACCTCGATCTGCGGAATACCGCGCATTGCGGGAGCGATGCCCGTGAGTGCGAACAGACCGAGCTGCTTGTTGTCGCGTGCGAACTCGCGCTCACCCTGGAGAACGTTGATCTCAACCTGGGTCTGGTTGTCAGCCGCGGTGGAGAAGATCTGGCTCTTCTTGGTGGGGATAGTGGTGTTTCTGTCGATGATCTTGGTCATTACGCCGCCCATGGTCTCAACGCCGAGAGAAAGCGGAGTTACGTCGAGGAGAAGAAGTCCGTCTACCTCGCCGCCGAGAACGCCTGCCTGGATAGCCGCGCCGATAGCGACACACTCGTCGGGGTTGATGCCCTTGAAGGGTTCCTTGCCGATGAGCTTCTGAACAGCCTCCTGTACAGCGGGGATTCTCGAGGAACCGCCGACCATGAGAACCTTGTCGATCTGACCGATCTGCAGACCTGAGTCGGAGAGAGCGGAACGTACGGGACCCATTGTAGCCTCTACGAGGTCAGAGGTCAGCTCGTTGAACTTAGCTCTTGTGAGGGTGAGGTCGAGGTGCTTGGGACCTGTCTGATCGGCAGTGATGAAGGGCAGGTTGATCGAGGAGGTCGTTACGCCCGAAAGCTCGATCTTTGCCTTCTCAGCAGCCTCCTTGAGGCGCTGCATAGCCATTTTATCAGATGAAAGGTCGATGCCTGTTTCTGTCTTGAAGGAAGCTACCATCCAGTCGATGATGCGCTTGTCGAAGTCGTCGCCGCCGAGACGGTTGTTACCTGCTGTTGCGAGAACCTCCTGTACGCCGTCGCCCATCTCGATGATACTTACGTCGAAGGTGCCGCCGCCGAGGTCGTATACCATGACCTTCTGGTCATTCTCCTTGTCAACGCCGTAGGAAAGCGCTGCCGCTGTAGGCTCGTTGATGATTCTCTTTACATCAAGACCCGCGATCTTGCCTGCGTCCTTTGTAGCCTGACGCTGAGCGTCGGTGAAGTATGCGGGAACGGTGATGACAGCCTGTGTTACGGTCTCGCCGAGGTAAGCCTCTGCGTCAGCCTTGAGCTTCTGGAGAATCATTGCGGAAATCTCCTGGGGTGTGTAGCTCTTGCCGTCGATCGCTACCTTGTAAGCCGAACCCATCTCTCTCTTGATAGAGGAAACGGTTCTGTCGGGGTTGGTGATAGCCTGGCGCTTAGCGACCTGACCTACCATTCTCTCGCCGTCCTTGGAGAACGCTACGACTGAGGGAGTTGTTCTTGAACCTTCAGCGTTTGCGATTACTACGGGCTCGCCGCCTTCGATTACCGCTACGCATGAGTTTGTTGTACCTAAATCTATACCGATTGTCTTTGCCATAATTAATACCTCCGAATTATTTTAATTGAAAATGAAAAATTGAAAATTGAAAATTTATGGTCGCTTCGCTCCGATTTGTATTTTAGTTAACGACCTGTACCATTGCGTGTCTGATGATTTTGTCGCCGATTTTGTAGCCCGTCTGGAATACCGCGGCGATCTGGTTGGATTTCAGCTCCTCGCTGTCCACCATCGAAATCGCGTTGTGCAGGTTCGGGTCAAATTCGTCGCCGACCTCGCCGTAGCTCTCGATCTTGAGCTTCTCAAACGAGCGGTCGAGCTGGCTCTTTATCAGCTCAACGCCCTTGATAATCTCGGGGTCGGAGTCCTTGAGGTTCTCGAGCGCCATTCTCACGCTGTCCGCTACGGGAAGAATCTCCGTGACCGCCTTCGAGGTAGCGTCGTCATAAATGCCGAGCTTCTCGTTCGCGGTGCGCTTGCGGTAGTTGTCGTACTCCGCCGCGAGCCTCATGTATCTGTCCTTCTGAGCGGCAAGCTCCGCTTCGAGCTTCCCGATTTTTTCATCGCGCTCGTCGGAAATGTCCTCAGCGTCGACCGCCTCGGCTGCTGCCTCCTCGACGGTCTGTTCAGCCTCAATCTCCTCCTCGGGGATCTCAGCCTTGTTCTTCTCTGACATTTTATTCATCTCCTTCAGGGTTAATCTGTTGTTTCAATAAGCTCTTCCCTCAGCTCGCCCGCGCACTGTGCAACGCATTCGATTATCGCGATGTTTCTCGCGTAATCCGTCCGCTGCGCCGTTATTATCGCGAGCACGCCCGAGGGTGTGCCGTCTATGCTGTAGCGCGTTGAGAACACCGCGCTTTTACTAAGCTCCACGCGCCTGTTCTCGGTGCCGATGGTAACCGCCGTATGCTGCGGTCTGCGGCTGAGCATTGCCGCAACGTCGCGCTCGTTCTGCAGAAAGTCGATGAACTCCCTGCTGACCGACGCCGACGCGCCGTAGTTGAAAATAAGTCTGCTCAGCTTGCTGTGCTTCACGCTTACCTTCGCCGCCTGCTGCGCCGCTTCCATTATCGCGATAAGCGCCGGCGGCATGAACAGCGACAGCTCGCCGAAGCGAACCGCTGCGGACTGAATGAACGGCTGTCCGATCACACCGACCTCTACGCCCGCGAAAAGCTCGTTGAGCGATTTGTCGAACATCGTGATGATCTCGGGGGTGATCACGAACGCGCACCGGAAAAGCCGCGTGCGTATCACGCCGTTTGAGCAGATAAGCACCGCCATCGCGGTATGTCTGCCCGTCTGCACAAAGCTGAGCCGCCTGACCCTGCAATTGTCTGCCGCAGGGGTGGTGGCGAGTGCAACCGAACCCGTGAGCTGCTCCGTCAGATCCGCCGCTCCCTGCAAAATCATCTCGGGAGAATCGGCGAGCTTGCCGAGCGAGTCGCGGATATATGCCGCCGCGACCTGTGCCAGAGGAGTTACGCGCATCACGTTGTCGACGTAGTAGCGGTAGCCCAAGGCGGTGGGAATGCGTCCCGCCGAGGTGTGCGGCTGCGCAAGATACCCCTGAGCTGTGAGCTCAGCCATATCGTTGCGGACGGTTGCCGAGGAAACCTGAAGCCCTGTTCCGCCGAGCAGCGCCTTTGAGCCGACAGGCTCGCCGCTTTGGATAAAGCTCTCGACGATGGCGGCGAGAATCGTTTCTTTTCTCGCGGCAGGGGTCATGTCTGTTCCTCCTTGATTTTAGCTTTTAGCACTCTCGGGTGGTGAGTGCTAATTGACTCTATCATTACTATACCCCCAAAGTCAGAAAAAGTCAAGCATTTTATTAAAAATATTTTCCAATTTACAAAAGTTTCACGTCCCGTTCACAATCCACTTGATTTTGAGCGGCGTTTATTATACAATATATATGTTCACCACAGCGCATTTTCGGATATACTAAGGAAAGGAGCCGCTTATGCCGTTTATTCACTATTTCTATGTCTTTCTCTGGGCGGTGCTTGCCGTGCTCTGCTTCTTTATCGGCAGAAAGCACGGTCTTGTGGGCTACCTGCTGACTGTTTTCTTTTTATTCATGTCGGTATGGTACGGGCTTGAGGCGTTCGGCGGACTGCCTGTGTTCGACGGAGTTATGGGTCACGTGTTCAGAGGAGTGCTGATAGTCTTTCTGATAGTGGTCGTTTTCATCTGGTACCGCGGCAGAAAGGCTCAGTTCAATACCCGGAACAAGACCGTTCCTCACGCGGAGGACTGCCACTGTGAGCACTGCGAGGACGGCCGCGAGGAAAACTGAACCGCATATAGACGCAGACCGTTTCCGCGCCACAAGATATTGTTGCAGCGCGGCGAAACTGCGAAAAACCGTACTTTTTTTGAAAAAACGCTTGATTTTTAGCCAAATGTATGCTAGAATAACACTTGTATGACTGCTATTTTAAGGAGGTGGGACAATGCCCAACATTAAGTCAGCTAAAAAGCGCGTAAAGGTTATCGCTTCTAAGACAGCCCGCAACAAGGCCAACAAGTCCGCTCTCAGAACCGCCATCAAGAAGGCGTTCTACGCGATCGACACCAACGCAGATAACAAGCAGGAGGCAGTTCGTCTTGCTACAAAGAAAATCGACCAGGCAGTTGCCAAGGGAATTCTTCACAAGAACACTGCTGCAAGAAGCAAGTCTAATCTCGCGAAGCGCCTTAACGCTTCCGCGTAAGAGCAATCACGATACGATAAAGGCAGAGATTTTCCTCTGCTTTTTTTGTTTTTCTGTTGACTTTTTATAAAAAAATGTTTAGAATAGAAGTATACACAGCTTGATTGTAAATACTAACTATATTGGAGGTCAACGATTATGAAAAACAAAAAGTTTATGTGGATCATCGGCATCATTTCAATTGTTGCTGCGGCGTCTGCAGCTCTCACCGCGTTCCTGATTGTCAAGGACAAGCAGAAAAAGGACGACGAAGAGCTGATGGAGTATCTCGACAACTCAATCGAATAATTGCGAAACCAAAGGCGGTATATTTAATGTACCGTCTTTTTTCTTTTTTTGGAGGGATTATTATGATAGAAATTGAACTCGAGCGCCTGCTCAAAGACGCGAAGGCCGACCCCGACCTCAAGATCGCGCTGCTGAAAACCCGCGCAAGCAACAACCCCGTCGAGGACTTCTGCGCGTTCTGCCGGA
>JAEEGL013448657.1_pt1 | contig 11300 bp, 10 predicted proteins | sample 9134231 | NCBI WGS metagenome assembly JAEEGL01 (sample SAMN16246548, study PRJNA631951) | gut metagenome | biome: gut microbiome; feature: rumen; material: fiber-attached | host: Bos | place: Iran: Karaj | collected 2018-10
CTTGTACCCGGTAAAAATCTTAAAAACAGATATCCCAGAAATAAAAGATGGACCGGAATACTCGAAGAAAAGTTACAGGATGTCAGAGTATACGAGGAAGGTCTGTGCGGCAGGACCACTGTTTTCGAAGATGAACTCAGGCCTGACAGAAGAGGAGTCGATCTTCTTCCCGTTCTTCTCGAAAGTCACTATCCCGTAGACGGAGTTATCCTCATGCTGGGAACAAATGACTGCAAGGCATACTATAATGCGTCGCCCTACACCATCGGAAAAGGCGTAGAAAGATGCCTTACCGAGATAGAAAAATATATCTCACCCGAAAAGGTTGTCCTCGTCTCTCCTATCCTCCTGGGAGAAGACGTATGGAGACCTGAAAAAGATCCCGAGTTCGACAAGAAATCCATTGAAGTCTGTAAAGGCCTCAAGGAAGTATACAAAGAGATCGCAGCCCGTCACGGCAACAAATTCATCGCAGCATCCGATTATGCAAGAGCAAGTGAAGTGGATGACGAGCATTTAAGTGAAGAAGGTCACGAGAAACTTGCGGAGGCAATATACAACGTAATAGAGCAGTGATCTGCGCCCTAAGGAAACGCATAATGCTTTTTCGTTTGTGTTTGTCCGGTGTTTTTGGTAGAATACAAACGTTGGTTTATTAAGATTATGGAGGGTTTGAAAATGGCAATTGCATCACTTGTTCTTGGTATTATCAGTCTTGTGGCTTGGCTTATTCCTCTTATCGGCGTACCCGTATCAATCGTAGGACTCGTTCTTGGATGTAAAACTATTAAGAGCGAAAAAAAGGCAATGGCCATCACCGGTCTTGTATTAAGCATTATCGGCCTTATTCTTTCGGTTGGATTCTGGGCATATAGTGCATATCTTATCTCAACCGGTCAGATTCCCGGATTGAGCTTATGATCAAGATCGTATAGACAAAATATCCTCTCACTATGTGAGAGGATATTTTTTTAATTTATCCGGAAATCCTTATAATTTCCTTATAATTGTCTTTTATTCTCTTAACTGTCAGGAGGATATAAGACATGAACGAAATTAAAACCACAACAAACACTAATAAAGGCTTTTCAGGATTTGCCCTGAAATATATTGCACTTATCTCTATGGTCCTTGACCATATTCATTATTTCTTTGAGTATACCGGACGTATTCCTATCTGGTTTTCATGGGTGGGAAGACTTGCGGCCCCTCTCTTTCTTTTCTGCCTCATAGAGGGATTCATACATACACATGACAGGAAAAAGTACTTCCTCAAGGTATATGTGATCGCTGTCATCATGGGACTTATCCGGTTCGGATTCTATAACGTTCTCAGCGGATTTGTAAGAGGAGACGGCTTCATCCCCGCAAACGCAATGCTTTCGAGCTTTGTTATTCTCATGGTCGTAATGCAGGGAATGGACATGATCGCCCACAAGAAAGTCTTCAAGGGACTGCTCCTTACCATAGTTCCCATCGTACTTCCCTACATCTTCAGCTTTGCGGTATATATGCCCCTTATGAACTCCGGAAATGCAACCGGTCTTTTCTTTGCAAACCTGATCAACTACTCGGTTCTACCCCTTCATACTTTTATCATTGACGGCGGAACAATGACCCTTTTCCAGGGCATGATCCTGTTCGGATTTTCATACCTTAAGAACAAGAAGATCCGCGTATATGCATTCCTTGCATTCGAGATCCTTACCGGAATCGTACTCGTCGGATTCATGTCCGGTGGCCTTTCATTAAACCTTCTTTTCTTCGAAGCTTATGAATGGATGGAGATATTCGCAGTTCCTTTTATGCTCTGCTATAATGGGGAACGGGGTAAAGGAAATGCCAAGTTTTTCTACTTCTTTTATCCCGCACATGTGTACATCCTGTACGCATTATCAATCCTTGTTTATGCGGTGGTTAAATGAAAATTTTGGCTGTAGATGATGAGCCCGGTATTTTAAGGGTCATCAAGAAAGCTCTTGAAAAAGAATACGAAGTCTTCACCGTTTGCAGGCCCTCGGAGCCTCTTCCGGTGAAGATTTCAGGTTTTGATCTGATCATCCTGGATGTAATGATGCCGGGAGAAGACGGATATGAGATCCTTACCAGGATCCGTGACGATGTGACATGTCCGATAATCTTTCTTACCGCCAAGGCGCTGGAAGAAGATGTTATCTACGGGCTTGCACTCGGTGCCGACGATTATCTCAGAAAGCCCTTTTCGGTCGGCGAATTAAGGGCACGTGTAGCTGCACATATAAGAAGGGATAAAAGGGAAAATGCCTCCTGCATAAGGTCGGGAGATATTGCGCTCTACCCTTCAAACAGAAGAGTAACGGTAGGAGATAACGAGATTTCTCTTACCAAAAGTGAATTTGATATCATGCTCCTTCTTATCAGGAATAAGGGACAGACTTTTTCCAAGGAACAGATTTATGAGAAGCTCTACGGATATGAGAAAACGGGTGATGAGTCCACCATAACCGAGCATGTCAAAAATCTCAGGAAAAAGCTTTCAAAAGGGGGAGCCGAACCGATAGAAACCGTATGGGGAATAGGATACAGATGGAAAAAAGAGGAATAAGCATCGGGAAGATGATGGGAATATATATCATTTCCATCATTTGTTTGCTTTGTATAACAGCGGTGATAACCGTGATATCGGTAACTATGTGGCTTAATTCCGATTCTTATGTGGAACCGGGCAAAATAGACCGGGATGTGGAAACCTGGGTATATGAATCGGTTGCTTCCGGAGAATTTGATACGTCTTCTTTTCCGGAACGTGCCGGATGTATAATAATCGCAGATAGCGGAGAAGAAATCTATTCGCATTTCAGCGGATCTGATGAAGAGTCTCTAAGAAGCTTTATTACAGAGTTTGAAAGCTCTCCGGAATGCAGGATCTTAAGGGGACAGGACGTTTATCTGAAATTCAGCGAAAATGGGGCGACCGCATATATCCACTATGATATGAGCGCAAGCAATGAATTTGTTGTATTCGCAATCGTCCTGCTCGTCTTTGCGCTTGTGATCGTAATTCCGACCATCATTGTTATCAGGAAGATCAATAAGGCCATAATGAAGGTCGAAGACCACGCCGAGCAGCTTAAAGCGCGCGACCTGTCCGGGGAAAGCGTCAGCACCGGTATTAAAGAGATCGATGAAATATCGCAGGCTATGGACGGCCTTAAGGCTTCACTTTCCGAATCCCTCGAGTCGAAATGGCAGGATGAACAAAGGACCAAGACCGAAATGGCTCAGATTGCCCATGACCTTAAAACTCCGCTTACGGTAATCCGCGGAAATGCCGATCTTCTCATGGAAAACACTGATAATGAGGATGACAGGGAGTCACTTAGGAGTATCATTGAAAATGCCGAGAAAATAACCCGAAGCATTTTGGAGATACTTGAAAGGCAGTCTCCGCAGTCTTAATCATAAATATCTTTATGTAAACTCTTAAACAAATCTTAAAGCAGCACCTAATAGAATCTTAAACTTATAAGTGGCACAATAACCATTGTGATCACAATCGGAGGTAACATGGCAGGAAATATGAATGATAATACCAAGCAGACAGTTCTTGTATGTGATGATGAGAAGGACATCGCAAATGCGATAAGTCTCTTCCTCAAATCCGAAGGATACGACGTCAAAACGGCATCAAACGGAAAAGAAGCCATAGAAATCCTTGAAAGCGAAGAAATACATCTTGTCCTTATGGACATCATGATGCCTGTTATGGACGGAGTAACCGCTCTTTCCAAAATTCGTGAATTCAGTAATGTACCTGTCATAATGCTCACTGCCAAGAGTGAGGATACCGACAAGATCTTGGGTCTGAACCTGGGTGCGGACGATTATGTTACAAAGCCTTTCAATCCCGTAGAGCTAATGGCCAGAGTTCGCTCGGGACTTCGCAGATACATGCAGCTCGGTGGAAATACTGCAACCGGCGCCGGTGAAGAAGAGCTCGTATGCGGAGGCATCAAAGTAGTAGACCGTACCAAAGAAGTGTGGCTTGACGGGGAGCCTGTTCGCCTTACCCGTACCGAATACGATATTCTCAAGTTTTTGATGGAAAATCCCGGAAATGTTTATTCTCCTACCGAGATCTACAAAGAGGTATGGAAGGATAACTGTATGGGAACAGAGAGCATCGTTGCGGTTCATATAAGACATTTAAGAGAAAAGATTGAAATAGATCCTTCCGATCCCAGATACCTCAAGATGATCTGGGGAAGAGGATATTACATTGATAAGTCCAACGTATAACTTGAGAGGAAAAGAATGACTGAGAAAGAAGACGAAAAAAAGGAGCGTCGTAAGCACGGAGCGATCTTTTGGTTCATACTTACCTGCTTAACGGGTATTGTAACCATCGTAGCCATCGCAGTGGCAGTGATACTCGGTAGATATGGCCTGTATGACTCTACCAGGATGTTCCGTAATAATGTAAATGAAAGATTATTAAAAAACTATGCTGTTTATGCTCTGTCTGACTACAATGATGATTTCAGACTTGAACAGCTTGAAAAAACAAATTTCCGCTATGGTGTTTATACCACGGATGATCCGTCGAGTGTAAACCTGGAAAGAGAATCATCATATCTTGTATGCACTCTTCCCGAGGATGTACTTGCAGGTGATAAGACCGAACTGTTCAAATACAGCGCAACCCTCGGAGAGTATTCTATATTCCAGTATGATATCGATAACCTTCCCGGAGCACGTGCATACATTACCAATTGGGCTAACTATAACGAAAGTAATGTTGTAGTTGAACAGCACAATATTTCTAAATTCTTATATGCCTGGAATACTGACATGGCATATGTTCTTACGGATGATAGTTTCTATTTTCCCGTAACCCTGTCCTGGGATATGTCCCAGCTCTATCAGGTATACAGAGGACAGGAATTTGATTTCTATTCCGAAGACAGAACCGATTGGTCCGAACCTGTCAAAGAACTCTGCAATATGTATGTGTACACCGATGAAGGATATTGCGTGGATATATACCCTTCCGATGTCACTGTATGTAAATCAGAGGATCTCAGCGAATATGTATCAGCAGCAAAATGCGATTTTGACAGCTGGCAGGTTGATTTTGAGACATGGTCCGTTACCACCAATGAAGTATCTGATGAGATCGTAACCGGAAAAGATTGCTATCTGATCGCATGTGTAGCTGATCCTTTGGATAAGAGTAAGGACGATCTCTTTGTAAGAGCGGACCCCTGGGTTGATCTTGCATGTGAGTGGAGAGCCCTCCCCATAGTTGTAGCGGTAGTATTCGGTATTATTTCCATTATCTGTTTTGTTTTATTCATGATCCGCTTCGTTGCCTTTCTCGGAAAAGGCGGAAGATATCTGTTATATCAGTGCCGTGAAAATGTCGGACTGTTATGGCGCGCGATCGGAATCTGCATACTGTGTACTTTTGCTGAATTTATAGTTCTTGTTGCGGCAATTAATGATGGGGCATACGAGGTAGTAGTGCTCGGATGGATCTTCCAGACACTGGTTTTGGTGCCTTTGTTTATAGTAGGTGTCCTTCAGCTCAACAGAATCGCAAAGGGAGCAGAGAGACTTGCAAACGGAGATCTTCATAAACCTGTTGACACAAGACGTATGTTCTATGATTTCAAGAAGATCGGAAACGGTATCAACTCCGCAAGTGTAGGACTTGAGAAGGCACTTGATGCACGTATGAAGAGTGAGAGGTTCAGAACGGAACTTATCTCGAATGTCTCACATGATATCAAGACTCCTCTTACTTCGATCATCAGTTATGTGGAACTTTTGAGGGAACAGCCTGAAGACGAGCCTGCAAACCGTGAGTATCTCGGAACACTTGAGCGTCAGTCCATAAAACTCAAGAAGCTTCTTGAAGATCTGATCGAGGCATCAAAGGCTCAGACAGGAAATCTTAAAGCAGATCTTACGCCCTGTAACGTAAACATGGTTCTTCATCAGGTGATAGGCGAGTACGAAGAAAGACTTGCGGCTTCGGAACTTATACTTAAGATCCGTGTTCCTGAAGAGCCCATCAATATAATGGCAGATACAAAGCATCTTCAGAGAGTTTTGGATAACCTGCTAGTAAACGTATCAAAATATGCACAGCCCGGCACCAGGGTTTACATCAACCTGAGCGGCGGTAGCGATAATGCAGCAATAGAGATTAAGAATACTTCCCGTGAAATGCTTAATATGTCAAGCGATGAACTGCTTGAAAGATTCACGAGAGGAGACTCCTCCAGAGGTTCCGAAGGAAACGGCCTAGGCCTTTCGATCGCCCAGAGCCTCATGGAGCTTATGGGCGGCAAGTTAAATCTTGTTGTCGACGGCGATCTTTTCAAAGCCATCCTACTCTTCCCCAGAGTTATGGATATACCGGAGAAATCAACCCCTGATCCGGTAGACTAAGCCTGGAAACGCCCCGGATTAATCCGGGGCGTTTCGCTTATTTATTGTATCGGAGCAGTGCTCGTATTATAATGTTCATTAGGGTTTCCATTCAAATTTTAGGGGTAAAATTATGAATCTTAAAACAGCTTTCGAGCCGTATTTCAAAGTCGGCGCAGCAATCTCTAACTATAATCTTCATGTCCCGGCTCATATGAAGCTTCTTACTTCGCAGTTTGACAGCTTCACCTGCGAAAACGATATGAAGCCGATGTTTTATCTTGATAAGGATGCGAATAAAAACGATCCTGAGAAGTACAATCTTTCTCCTGCTCTCAAATTCGACAGAGCAATCCCTTATCTTGAATTTGCCAAGGCAAACGGTATCCCCATGCGCGGTCATACCCTTGTATGGCATAATCAGACTCCCAAATGGTTCTTCCACGAAAAATACAACGAGAATTTCCCTTATGCCGATCGCGAGACCATCCTTGCAAGACTTGAGGGATATATTCACGGCGTTCTGGATTTTGTTCAGACAAACTATCCCGGAATTATCTATGCATGGGATGTCGTAAATGAAATCGTAGATGACGGTGCTTTCAGAAAATCCGTCTGGTCCAAGACTGTAGGAGAAGATTTCTTTATCAAGGCATTTGAATTTGCAAGGAAATATGCCGCTCCGGAAGTATTGCTTTTCTACAATGATTACGAGACCTCACAGGAGTGGAAGAGGGATTTTATCATAGCAAACGTCCTGAAGCCTTTAATGGATAAAGGATATGTCGACGGAATGGGACTTCAGTCCCATCTTCTGATGGATCACCCGAATGTAGATAATTACCGCACGGCACTTGAAATGTACGGAGCACTCGGACTTCAGATACATGTCACAGAACTCGACATGCATAATGCGGATCCTTCCGATGAATCCATGAAGGCACTTGCGGACAGATATGCCGAGTTTTTCAAAGTATATGTTGATGCCAAAAAGAGCGGCAAAGCAAATATCACCTGCGTAACATTCTGGAATCTTCTCGATGAGAACAGCTGGCTTTCGGGATTTAGAAGAGAGACCAGTTATCCGCTTCTGTTTTGGAAAAAGTGTGAAGCAAAGCAGGCATACTATTCGGTTCTCGAAACAGCGGTTTCAAAAGAAGAGATCGATAAATGGGAACCTGATTATCCCGATGAAGAATATAAACCGGTTGATCTTCCGCCCAGACCTTTTAATGCATTTCGCAAAAATATCTGGGAAGAAGGCGAGTATACTTATGAAGCTGCGTACGGTTTTACTCCCAACATCTTCGCGTATATTCACAACGATGATGAAAAGCATGACTGCATGCTGATAGTTCCCGGCGGCGGATATTGCATGGTTGTTTTCCATGAAGCAGAACTTCCGGCGATGGAATTCTTTAACAGGGGAATGAATGTATTTGTGCTTACTTATACATCGGACATCACTATGTCGGTTCCTCTTAAGAAGCAGCCGCTTAACGATATTTCAAGAGCTGTCAGATTCATCAGGAAGAATGCCGAGGAATATAATATCGACGGAAAGAAGCTCTTTGTCTGCGGATTTTCTGCAGGTGCACATGTCTGCGGAAGCCTTGCAGTTCATTATGGGGACGTAAAGGATGTTAATCCCGAATACGATAAGATCTCCAATAAGCCCGACGGAGTTATCCTGTCATATCCCGTTATCACAACCGGTGAGTTTACTCATGCGGATTCGGTAAGAGCACTTCTCGGAAACGATCCTTCTGCCGAAGAACTTGAGTATTTCTCCCTTGAAAAACAGGTTGATGAAAATACTGTTCCCTGCTTTATCTGGCAGACTCAGGAAGACGGACTGGTTCCCGTTGAAAACAGTTACCTGATGGCAGAGGCACTTCGTAAGAATAAAGTTCCTTTTGCACATTACGTATTCCCCAACGGATTCCACGGACTGTCCATTGCAAATGATGAGTACTTCAAAGGCTGGTCCGGCGGATGGGAATATACAATGGAGCAGGTCTTCCGCGCAGTCGGCGCCGTAAGAGAAGGCAAGGGCGTTAACGTATCCGATAAGAGAAAAGAAGAACTGATCGCTCAGTTTGCTCCCGGCAATGAATGGGAGTCGCAGGGAATCGACATGAGCCTGCAGGAAGATGTGGGACTCTGGAGCGACCTTGCATGGGCATGGATCAAGAGAATGTAATCTTTAGTATATGACAATGGGGGACCGACAGGGATGGTTCTCATGGTCCTTGAATCATGGACCACGAGAACCGTCCCTGTCGGTCCCCCTGATTTTTATGTAAGTTATATTTAGATATAGTGCATCTTGTTTCGAAATTGTTTTCAAAAAAATCTTATCTGTTATTATCGATTTAACAGATAAGAAAGGAGGCGTATATATGAAGTTCCGATTATCGGTTTCGGATGAAAACTTCGAATCGGTCAAAGAATTCCTTTCCGGACGCGGAATAGAGATCGGCGACGATGGCGAATATGTTATCTCCGAAGCTCCGGGACATGCGGATTTTATCCCGGTAAGAAATGATAAAAAAGAACGCGTTCGTCTCAAGGCGGATGAAGTCATATATATCGAGGCATTCGGTAAAGATATAGAAATTCATACCGAAGAAGGAATCTTCAGTTCACAGGACAGGATGTATCGATTGGAATCACAGCTGGATCCGAAAGAATTCATCCGCGTCAGCAAATCAGTCATCATCTCGAGAAAACATGTTAAGAAGATAAGGCCTTCTCTTTCCATGAAGTTTATTCTCACGATGACAAACGGAGATCTGGTGGATGTGACCAGAAGTTATTATTCCGATTTCCGAAAGTTTTTCAATATTTAAGGAGGTTAAAAATGGCAGCATTTTCTATATATATTTTGATCCTGCTTGCAATTGCCGCAGTTATCATTTTGATAAGTATTGTCAGATATAATAAACATCTCGACAAAGTAACGAGAGGTGAAGTTCATGATACTCACTCTTCCATACCTGAACCCAGAACCGCTGCAGGCATCAGCTATAAGGTGGTGTTGATGATCGTGCTCATCATGACATTCATCGGAGTCAGCACGGTAAGCGGAATTGTAGCAACCATGCAGAACAGGATAAACAATCTCGACAGCGATATGGATATTTTGCAGAACCAGTTATACAATCTGCAGTTGTCCATCAACGATCAAGCTTCACACATCGAATATTTTACTTATAATGTCGGTGATCTGAATTCGAGTGACAATACTGCTGTGGTGGAAACGGAAGTTTTACTCAGAGAGTATGCAGACGAAACCACTGTTCAGTTGGTTGTTGATGATGTTGTTTATGAACTGGCGGATAAAGGTAACGGACTCTTTTCCGCAGATATAGTGAGAGGACTTTTTGATAACGGATATGATACAAAGCTGGTTATCAAAGAGCCCGGAAGAAACTATACCGAAATGGTGGATTTCCCCGGATGTCTCGTTTATGATTTTCTTCCAATGCCCTCATATGAATGCAGCTTTTCTTTGGACGAAAGACCCGGAAAGACTTATGTTACAGGCTATTACAACCCCCTCGTATATAATAATGAGGATGTAGAATCGGTAACGGTTACATATTTATCGGACGGCGAAGAGTTTGAAACATTAGATATTACTAAGGAAACTCTTAACCGAGAGACAATAGATGTTGACAGGACTATTGCTAACGGCGCTGATTTTACTATCCGAATGGAAATAGTCACCAAGTCGGGATTTAAGATAGTAGAGCAGACTCTTATGGTTTACAGTCATCCTGAGGATTATGATGAATATGAGTTTTTAAGAGTATATGATATAAACGGTAACCTGCTTTGGGAGGATGATTACAGATGACCGTTTTGAAGAAAAGGAAAGGCACAGAAACAACACGCCTTATCACGGAAAGAAATGTTCCGAGAATAAGTTATCTTTCACTTGAAAAATATCCCTGGCTTATAAACGCCTTCTCGACGAGAGAAGGCGGCGTAAGCACCGGTATGTATGAGAGCATGAATCTTACTTTCACAAGGGGAGATGATCCTGAGAAGGTAGAAGAAAACTTCAGACTTTTCGGAGAAAGCATCGGTGTTGATATCGGAAAAATGGTTTACTCCGACCAGCAGCATACGACAAATGTTATGGAAGTTACTTCGGATCATCTCGGAATGGGGATTTTACGTGAAAGGAACTTTTCCGATATTGACGGCATCATGACAAACGAGCCCGGAGTATGTCTGGTTACATCCTATGCAGATTGTGTTCCCTTGTATTTTGTGGATCCGGTTAATCGTGCAATTGCACTTTCACATTCGGGATGGAGAGGAACTGTCGGTAATATCTGTCAAAATACGGTTGATGAGATGAGGCGTTTGTACGGAAGCAAACCTGAAGATATCATCACCTGTATCGGTCCTTCCATATGCGTAGGCTGTTACGAAGTCGGAAGTGATGTTGCCGGTGTTTTTCTCGAAAAATACGGAGAGGATGCGAAAACTGTAGTCCTTCCTCACAATAAAAACGTTCCGGGTAAGTATCAGCTTGATCTGACACGTGCCAATGTCATAAATATGGAGAAAGCGGGAATCCTTCCGGAACATATCTCGGTTCCCGATCTTTGCACATGCTGTAATGGTGATGTTCTTCACTCACACAGGGCTTCACACGGACAAAGGGGCGGACTTTGTGCGTTCTTGATGATTAGGTGCTAAAGGTGTTAAAATAATACATGGACTGAAAAGCTCCAATTTCGGGGGAGAATATCTATTTTCAATGAAAAAAAGTACTGAAGAGAAAACCAATGTTCAGCGTCTTCTGGACCAGAAGAAGATCGAGTATGTCTATCACAGCTATGCAGACACACCGTCGACAAACGGAGCCC
>JAEEGL013510920.1_pt1 | contig 11300 bp, 8 predicted proteins | sample 9134231 | NCBI WGS metagenome assembly JAEEGL01 (sample SAMN16246548, study PRJNA631951) | gut metagenome | biome: gut microbiome; feature: rumen; material: fiber-attached | host: Bos | place: Iran: Karaj | collected 2018-10
AGCTGCATAGGTTATCCAGAAATATGAAACTTTTCTGCATTTGTGCCTTACGATATACATTGCGGGCAGCATTAAGAAAACTCCGCCTAAAAATTCCAAAATATGAAGCGTTTGTTCTTTGATTCTCCACTTCTCGTGGGTTGCTTTGTATTTGTCGGTGCATAAAAATATGATTCCTACAACACCTATTGTTAAAAGATACAGAATAAAATATGTCATTTTGTCTTGAAAAAAGTTTTATGCAAATGTAATGACATTTTGTCAGATTAACAAAAAATTTAAAAAAATATTTTTCTGACAAAATGTCCGATTTTTATGCCTAAATGTCATAATTTAGAGGTTTGGCATTTAGTTTGAATAAACGCTAAAGTGAAGAGCAGTCCGGCAAATACCGAACCCTACTCCGAAAAATAATTTAATTGTTTAACATTTAAAAATTATAGGAGATTTTAATCATGGGAAAAATCGGAAAAGTTCTTAAACCTAAACAGCACACAGAAAAACATCACAAACACGTAGCAGCTTACGAACAACGTGAACAGTCTGTTTCGGCAACAATTCAAGAAGAAAACAAGAGAAAAAAATAAAGCAGATTATTTGTTGAAAAGTACGGGATTTTTCTAAGAGAAATCCCGTATTTTTTTTATTATAATTTCACAAGCGTTTAAATTAGTTTCTTTTGAAAATAACTTTTCTATTTGTTCTTTGTTTTGGTATTTTTCTTCGAAAAATTTTTTGTCTTTTATGTAGAAAATTTTTCCGTTCTTTTCAATTGTATCTAAATGTGTTATGAAGAATGAATATTTGACTGATTTATAATTGTTTAATCCGTGTCTTTTGAATCCTTCGTTTAATATGTCAAAATCGAAAACACCCGTCTTGAAATTTCCTTGAAAACCGTTGTAAACATTACTTTCTGATTCGTCGTTAAGTGTATAGTTTTCTGCTTGTTGCGGATTGAAACCGTTGCCGTGCCGCGTTAAATACGTCCGCATAACAAGATAAACTTCTGCATTTTCTAATTCGTGTTCAGCAAAATATTGAAGTCCCGTATTTGTTGCCGTTACAAAAGGTTGAAAACCTAAATCCGCATCAAGCAAAAGTCCTTGTGTTCCTTCGTAAATTATTGAGGAATAGTCGTTTATGTTGATTTCTGACTGTAATTTTTTTGTTTTATAAAACGCAGACAAAAACATTTCGTCAAAATCTTTGCAATGCGTTGTATTATAATATTTTACGGCTGATGAAAGTATTTCTTGCGGGTTGTCGTTCAGGGTGAAACTTTTTTTAGAATTAGACCGTATCAACGCTGCATAAACGCCTTTTCCGCACGTGCCGTCGCTTAAAGTTTTCTTGTCGTTGCGGCAAAATTCCACATCGTAAGGCGTTATGATTTTTGCATCGGAAACGTTAAATTTAGGAGTTATTCCTTTGTTAATTAACACATTATACTCGTTGATAATGCAAATCGGGTCGATAAGTGCGGTGCTTAAATAAAGTGTCGGCACGTTTAGAAGTGTTCCAGAGCCAAACGATGAAAAAATATGTCTTAATCCTTTGAAATCAACAGTATGCGCCGCCTGAGGACCTCCGCAAAATCTTACAACCAACGGACGTTTGCCTTCTTCAAGAGCCTTTTTGCAAAGGCTATGAACGCAAACGCCTTTCCCTTCGTCGCCGAATAATGCTCCGAGAACAATTTTTCTTTCTTTGTTAGTTTTCATTAGTAGTGTTATTACGTTTGCAAATTCTTTTTAAAAAAAATATTGCCGATACACATCTCTTGTATATCGGCAATAAACTTTTAAATCTTAAAAAAAATTACAACATCTGCGGCGGACGGTAATTGCTGTCCGAAGAAGAAGTTGCTGTTGATGCCGATGTTGAATTTTGCTTTTTGTAATGTTCAACGGCGATTTGCGCAATCATGTTGGAAATATTTGTGTCAGAATTTGCTTCTACACTTATAAAATGATCGCCAAGAAGTTCTTTCCAACAATTTGAAGTTATTTTCATTTTCCCGGCATAATCCAAAATGTTGATGTGATAAACTTCCCAATCTTTTGTTGCCATAGAGATAATTTCTGCCGATGTTAAATCTTTTTCTGCACCGCCGAATATTTCTTTCAAGGCCGACTTGGGATAATCAGGCAAGTTTGGCTCATCACCAATTGTGATAACAAGACCTTTTTTGCCGCGCTTACTAATTGCATCACATGATGTATGACATGCCGCAAAATAGTAAACAAGAGACGTACTTTCGCCGCCGTTGCCACCGCCGCCGCCTTCCAAATAAATGGAAGTAAGCCATTTTTCCATTAATTCGTCGCTTGCCTCAAACTGTCCCACTTGAAGCGGAAAATCATCGCACTCGTGGTCGCCGTATGCCGTAAAACAAAGTTGCGGACACGGAACACCTTCGTCAAGAATTTTTTTCATGACCTCAGGAAAATCCTTTTTAATTAACGCCTCGGGAACGTGTCCCATACTGCCTGTAACGTCAAGACCGATGATAATTGGCAGAGTATCAGGGTGTTCGTCGTTTTCGCAACATTCGCGTACAACATTTTTCGGATTCATTTGGGAATCCATTGTGCGCTTAGAAAAAATTTCTTCACGGCTGACTTTTGCATAACTTGCCGAGCGCATCATTGCCGTATCGTATGAATAACGTCCTGCTCCCATAATTATTTGATTTTAGAAGTCCAACTTGGTATTAATTCTTTGATTTTGTCCGCCTCCGGATATTTTCCGAAAAGATATTCGTAACGGTCAACCACTATTTCAAGGATTATCAACTCGTTGCGTTTGTCAACCCCGATTTGAATGTCTTTCTCTTTGAAAGCCGCGGGGTTAAAATCACTCGGCACAACTTGCGTGCTTGTGATGTTTGACGGACAAAGGTCGAGAATAAGGTTTTCCCTTTGGCGGTCGTATTGACGGATTCTGCGGCAACGGTCTTCGATGTCGCGGCGGTATTCGATTTCGGTATCTTCTGCGATACCCTCGGCTCTATCTTCTCTAATTTGACGGAAAGAGGCCGTTAAGTTGTCTTTGAATTTTGCCATTTTCTTATTAAGGTTAAAGTTTTGGTTTCAAATGTAGGAAAAAGTTTTTGAATTTTCAAAAACTTTTTCCTATAAATTTTTCAGCATGAAATACAATCTGTTTGTTATATTGACATCGCTTGCACCGTCGTCGTAATCCAAAAACAGCAAATTCAATTCGGGATATTTCTTCTTTAAATTTTTCTCTATCCCTTTGGAAATGATTTGATTAGCAATACAACCGAAAGGCTGAACGCTGATAATATTTTTAATGCCTTGTTTTACGAATGACGAAATTTCTGCACTTATAAGCCAGCCTTCGCCAAACTGATTTGAAAGGCTCAGGGTTTCTTCCGCATCTTTGGCTATCTGTTTTATGTTTTCAAAAATAAACGGAAATTTTGATTTCTTTAATATTTTTTCCGCTTTTGAAATCGCATTGTTAATGTACATATTGAAAAACTCGACCAAAACCCATGACGAAAATTTATGATGGGTTAAGTTCATTTCCCAATTCTTTTTAACATTGACAATCTCCTGTGTGAAAAATTCCAAAATCGGCGGGAAAACCACTTCTACGCCTTCTTCAACCAATTTGTCAGAAATAAATCTGTGTCCGAATTTGTTGTATTTGACGTAAATTTCGCCGACGATTCCGATTTTCGGAATTTTTTTGTCTTCAAAAATCTCGATATTGTTGGCCTCTTCAACCATTTGAGCCATTAATTCGTAAATCTTTTTCGGCTGACGGTACGGAACTTCTTCTTGAAGTAACCGCATATATTTATCTTTGAATCTGAGAGTTTCGCCTTTGTTTTTTTCTCTGACAATCAGAATATAATAAAACCTTAAAAGCGTATCAGTGTAAATTGTTATTGGTACCAAAACCGGTAAAAATTTCAACCAGTTAATCGAAAAACCGGGTTGTGTATTAATAGTTTTGCCGGCTGTGCCTACCGTTATAATCGGAATGTCAGAATATCCGGCTGAAACCAATGCCTTTTTCATTAACGCCAAATATGATGAGGCACGGCATTGTCCGCCTGTCTGCGTGATAGCAAATGCAATTTTGTTTCTGTCGTATTGACCCTCTTTTATTGCTTTTATCATGTCGCCGATAACGATGGTTGCCGGATAACAAATTTCGTTGTTAGCATATCTCAAACCCCATTCAACACTTCGTTTGTCGGGTTTAGGAAGGTTAAGAAGTTTGTAACCGCCCATCTCGAAAACTGCCGGCAAAATGTCAGAATAACCTTCCGCAAAATACGGCGCAAGAATAGTTCTGCCTTTGTCTTCAATGCCGAAAGGTTTTACTTTTTCCCTTTCATGACGGGCAGGACGGTTCTCTAAATCCATCACTTTAAATGATTCCATTAACGAGCGGATTCTTAACAAGATAGAACCTGTTGAATTTATTTCATCAATTCTAATAACCGTGTTACTTTTGCCCGAGGCACGAAGAATTTCCGTAACTTCGTCTACCAAAACGGCGTCAGGTCCGCAACCGAAAGAATTTAACTGAACGAAAGTTATGTTTTGATCTTGTTCTGCAACCCATTGAGCAGCGTTAAGAATACGGTTCGGATACGCCCATTGCGGAATTATTTGCAATTCCATAACGTCCAAATATGCCGAAAGCGAATCTTCACTGATAACGCTTGCTCCAAGGTCAGCGATTATATCGGGAGTTTTTTGATTGATTAACGGGTCTGCGTGATAAGGTCTGCCCGCAAGTACAACCAAAAGTTTGTTGTCGTGTTTTGCTTTTTCGATGATTTCCATCGCTTTGACGGCAATTTTTGAGCGGTATTCTTTTTGAGCGTTCAATGCCGCTTGAAAAGCTAATTTTATTGTCTTTGAGTCTATTCCAATGGATTTCAAGTACTTCTTGCAGGTCTTGTAAAGTAATGCTTCATCATTGAAATTGACATTCGGACTATCAAACGGAATACCGTATTTGCCAAAAGGGTCTACCGAACTTCTGATTACGTCGGCATAGCCTGAAACAATCGGACAATTGAAAGAATTTTCCGTGTTTTTGAATTCGTTTTTCTCAAATGTTACAATAGGATAAAAAATTCTGTCCGGCTTTTGCGAAATTGCCCACATAATATGTCCGTGAACGAGTTTTGCGGGAAAACAAATATTGTCGCTCATAATTGTTCCGCTACCCGTCTCGTACATTTTGATAGTTGTAGGCGGTGTTAAAATCACCTTTATATTACATTCCGTCAAGAGCGTATGCCAAAACGGATAGTTTGAATACTGGTTCAGAACCCTCGGTACGGCAATTGTCATGCGGGGATTTTTTAACTCTTTGTCTCTGTTAAACAATAAGTTATAACGGGTTGAGAAAAGATTTTCACCTTTTTCACCTTTTTCGCCTTTTGAGTTGAAAACTTTTTGACATTTGTTGCCCGAATAGTAGGTTTGTTTGTTAGAAAATTTAAATGCCGTAACCAAACAATTATTTTCGCAACCTTTGCAAATAATTTGTTTGTTGCTGTATTCTAACGCTTTATCTATGTTGTCAAGGTTTAAAAAACTGCCTGTGTTATGTTTTTCGGCATTAAAACGGTTTCTTGCATAAAGTGCCGCTCCGAATGCGCCCATCATTTCGGGGGAGTCGGTTGAAGTAAGTTTTTTACCTGTTAAAAGTTCCAAAGCACGGTAAACCGCCGGATTTTTGAACGTACCACCTTGAACAACAATTGTTTCGCCCAATTCGTTAAAGTTTTTGAGTTTCAAAACTTTGAAAAGTGCGTTTTTGATAACTGAATACGCAAGACCTGCCGAAATGTCGCTGACAGAAGCGTTTTCTCTCAAAGATTGTTTAACTTTTGAGTTCATGAAAACGGTGCAACGTGTTCCTAAATCGCACGGGGCATGACTTTCACAAGCAATTTTTGCGAAATCAGGTGTCGACATTCCGAGAGTTTTTGCGAATGTTTCGATAAATGAGCCGCAACCCGCCGAACAACTCTCATTCAATTCTATTCTGTTGATAACACCGCCTTGAATGAAAATTGCTTTCATGTCCTGACCGCCGATGTCCATAATGAAATCGACTTTAGGGTTTAAGAATTTTGCCGCGCTGAAATGTGCTAAGGTTTCAACAATTCCGTAATCTATTCCGAGTGCGGCTTTTACGAGTTCTTCTCCATAACCCGTAACGGCAGAAGCGGTTATATTTAAGTTTTTGTTTAAAAGAGTTTCTTTATTGTCTTGATAGAAAGCCTTTAAGGCATGATGTATTTTTTCTAAAGTGTTGCCGTCGTTGTTGGTATAATGCGAGAAAATCAGTTCGTTGTTATCGCCCGTGATGACAACTTTTGAGGTCGTACTGCCGGAGTCGATTCCTAAAAAAAGTTGTTTTCCGTTATAATCATTGAGCGAGATTTTTTTAGGGTTGATGATATTGCGATTTTTATACCATTCGTTGTAATCTTCTTGATTTTCAAAAAGATACGGTAGACGGTCTTTGGGTTCAGCGACGATATTTTCCGAGGCTTTGAACATTGTTAAGAGCGAGTCCAAACTGAAATTGCCTTCTGCTTCGAGGGCTGCACCTTGAGCCGGAAAATATTGAGAAAAATCGGGTAGAATCATATCGTTTTCGCTAAGATTCATAGCCGAGAGCATTTTTTTGCGGAGTTCGGGCATGAAAGTCAGCGGTCCACCGATGAACATTACTTTCGATTTTACCTCGTAACCTCTTGAAAGTGTGTTTAATGTCTGAATACCAACGGCATGAAAAATGCTTGAGGCGATGTCAGCTTTTTCGACTTTTCTGGCTAAAAGGTTTTGAATATCGGTTTTAGCAAAAACGCCGCAGCGTGAGGCGATAGGATAGTGGTTCTGACTTTTTTCAGCTAAAGCGTTGATGTCTTCGATTTTAACATTCAGAAGGGTTGCCATCTGTTCAATAAAGGCTCCCGTACCGCCGGCGCAGTTACCGTTCATGCGGATGTCGGGGCTTTTGCCTTTCTGAAAAAAAATCATTTTGGTATCCTCGCCGCCGATGTCGATGAGGGTTTTCACTTCCGGGTATTTTTTTTCGACAACATTTGTTGCCGCGATAACCTCTTGAACAAATTTAATATTGTTTCTTTCGCTGACACCCATTCCGGCTGTTCCCGTAATAGCGCAGGATAAAGAGATGTTTCCGAGTTTGTCTTTGGCTTTGTTAAGCGACTGAATAAGAGCCTGATAAATGTAAGTGTTATGTTTTCCGTACATTGAAAATACGATATTTTCCTCTCCGTCAAAAATAACAATTTTGGCGGTTGTAGACCCGATGTCGATTCCTAAGCGGTAATTTTCTCCTGACAAACTCATATCTTTTTGTGATTTTTGGCACAAAGATAGTGATTTTTTATTAAGTCAGTTTTAAATGTTTTATTTTTTTAATAATAAAATTCGCTTTCAATTGACACGAAAAAAAATTAAAACTTGGCTTCTTTTAAAATTTTTTCTGCTGCGCCTAAATTTTTTTCGACATATTCCGTTGAAATTTTTCCGGCTCTGTCCAAAAGTGCTTTGTCTGACAAATATCTGTCAAAAACTGAATAAAGTTCGTCAGCGTTTCTAATAGTTGCCGCACTGCCGAGCGAAACAAGGTCTACCGCTTCTTTGAACCGTTTGTAATTAGTACCGAAAACAACAGGAATACCGTAACTTACGGCCTCCAAAATGTTATGAATACCTGAGCCGAAACCGCCGCCCACGTATGCTATTTCAGCATATTTGTAAAGTCTTGACAACATTCCGATATTGTCAATTATCAAAACTTCATAATCTTGAATTGAAGTTTCACTTGCTTTGGAGAATCTTATGTATTTAAAATTCAATGACTTTTCTATTGCAGATAAATGTGCTTCGTGAATTTCATGGGGAGCGATAATAAGTTTTACGTTGTGTTTTTGTTTTATTCGCTCTAACGCATTGAAAATAGTGTTTTCGTCAGGCGGCCAACTTGAACCGGCAACGATAATGCGGTTGTTTTCAACAAATTTATCAACAAGGGGAATGTTTTGAGCGTTTTTGGTTATCTCACAAACTCTGTCAAAACGAGTATCACCAGCAATTGTAACGTTTGTAATGCCGTTTTTTGCTAATAATTTTACAGAATTTTCGTCTTGAACAAAGAAATGTGTAAAGAAATGCAACACTTTTTTGTATTGTCCGCCGTACCATTTGAAGAAAATTTGGTTTTCTCTAAAAATCGTTGAGAATATATACAGCGGAATATTTCTCGAATGAACTTCGTTTAAGAAATTGTACCAAAAATCATATTTGACAAAGAATACCGCTTGGGGATTTACGATGTCTAAAAACTTTTTCGCATCTTTCGGGGTGTCTTTTGGAATATAGAAAACATAATCAGCACCGTTATAGTTTTTTCTTATCTCATAACCTGAAGGAGAAAAAAACGTCAATACGATTTTATAATCGGGATATAATTCTTTGAAGCGTTCAATTACCGGGCGGCCTTGTTCAAATTCGCCTAACGAACTAACATGAAACCATACATTTTTGTCAGTAGGTTTTACTTTTTCAGCTAATTTTTCAAATAATCCTTCTCTACCTTGGGAGTAAAGTTTTGCTTTTTCGTTGAAAGGTGCAATTATTTTTGCACCAAAATTGTACAATCTGATTCCGAGTGTATATAAAAACATTTTTTTGTTTAGAGATTTTGTTGTGCAAAAGTACTGATAATAGTTGATATAAAAAATTTTTTGAGGTTTTTTATGACAACTTTTTTTATATCGGTTAACTTCTTATCATCTTTTGATTTCAAAACTGAACGGTTTGTCAAAATTTCTCCGCATATAATATGTTACAGACTTTTTGGAAAGATTCATTATCATTGTCCACTGTGTACCGTAACTTGGCGATGATTGCGTTACCGAAAAAATTGCTTCTTTGAGTTTTAGAGAATCCATAACGCCGTTAGCATTGTCATAAAAATTGCAAAGTTTTTGATAACGGTTGTCGCCTTCAACCCAACCTGCGTTAAGTTTTTGCTGACACAAATAATGGTTTGCAACGACATGAGATTCTGTTACAACCATTTGATTATTAACGTATTCAACGACAACACTTTTGCCCGTAGCATCACTCATCGCGTAATGATGAGCAGCTCCGATGTCAGAATGCATATCAATACCGCTTAGTAGGTTGATAGCTTCATCAACTGTTGCGGCTTTTTTTAGAAGATAAGCGATTGCAGCTGTTGTTGTCAGAGCGGGTTTGCCCGTATTTTGATGAGTTTCAACATAATCGCCCGCCATAAGGTCAGCAATGGCAAAACCTTTTTCGTTGATACCGTCAAGTGCGACAAAAAGTCCGCTCAAGGTTAAGTACTGATTTTTGAAACCTTCCGGCAAAAAATTCTCTCCGAAACCATAAAGCGTTACGTCAAAAGTAGAGATGTTTTCATAACCGTTTTTAGGCAATGTATGGAGAATTACAGCCGTGCCGGAAGGATAGTCGAAATTTCTACCCATAATTACTTCATTATCAGGAGTTCTGACGGAAAGTGCCGAACAGCCGAATTTCATTGTATCAGGATTTGAAGGCGGAGTGTAGTAACCTTTTGAAAGAAATTTCGTAAGTTGTTTGTTTAAATCGTTGGCATCTTTTGCGCCGCCGCTTGACAAAAACTCGTCAAAACCGTCATCGCCTTCGTATTCCATGTAATAGAGGTTATCGTCTAATTTTTTTACCGATAACGCTCCATTTATCATTTCACCAAAGTTTGTCCAAATCAAAACGCCCGCCAAAACTATCAAAGTCAGCAGGCTGAAAAATGTTATTTTTAATGCTTTTTTCATGTTGGTTTATTTTTCTTTTTTGTTTTCCTCCGCCTTAATCAAATCTACGTTTAGTTGTTCAAGTTGCGAGAGTTGTATTTTTGAATTGTCGTTCAATGGTTTGTACCAACTCATTTTGGCAAAATGTGCTTTGAGATCAGCGGATGAGAACACGTAGCCGTGGCGGGCGTAGATTTCGTTGCGCATTACGCGGAGTTGAGCCTTGGTGAAATAATCCAATGAAGCCGGCAAAATCAATTTCGTCGAGGTGTAAGGGTATTGTCCCGTGAGAATTTCGGTGATTTGATCTTTCTTGGTGAGAGATTTGTAAATTGTTGTTTTCTTGTAATATCCCCAAGGGCTATCGTCGTCCCAAACGGTGTTGTAAAGGTCGATTCCTTTGTCGGTAAACTCCGCCCAATAGACTTTGCCGTCTTTGAGTTTGAAACATTGGCTCATATCGCCTTCGCTGTGTATTGTTTCAAACTTTTCTCCGTTGAGGGATTCGCGGGCAAAGTTGTATTGTTTGCCTTGAGGATCGGTGTAGATGCCATCGAGCATATCAAGGAAAAGCTCTTTTGATGAGTTCCAATCTTTTAATTCTGTCAAAAGTGCTGTGATTACGTTTTTGGAATCACGTGCCACAAGAATGAGGTGTTCGATGTCGTAACCGTCGGTGATTTTTATTTTGGTGACGTTGCAGCCGTTGCCACTCATATTGTACTCAGCATCAACGACTTTGTATTTGTTACCTCCAATGCTTTTGAGTTCCCAATCAAGACCTGCGTCGGTATAGCCGCCGATGAATTGATAGTTTCCATTGTTTTCTTTGGAACAATGCCAACCGCCAAGTCCGTCAGTCCAAGTGCGGTCGTTGATATTTTGCGCAGTAGTAGTTGCGGCGAACAACGCAGCCGCGGATAGTGTAAAAAGAGCTTTTTTCATAGTTTTCGTTTTTTATGTAATTTGAGATGTTCATTTTGTGGTTGAATCGTATCCAATACCATTTTTTATAATTTAAAAACAGTCGCAATTTACAAAAAAATGCGTAGATTGTTCTCTAAATGTCAATTTTTTTTGTTAAAAAAAATGGCATCTGCATTCGAGGTTTCCTTTTATGATTTTTTGAGAATATTGCCTGAGTTTGTTGCTGCGCATTATCTGAATGTCGCTTTGGACGGTGCGCATAGAGACACCCTTGGTAATGCCTTCTCAGTCGTACAAAGCGTCCTAATAGACTTCAACCAAACCTTCAATTGTCCAACGCCGATACTTGTTTCTCAGGCACTTGTCGATTGTCTTATAACGTATTAGTGCATTCTTATTAGCAGGCATAGCGGTTGTTTTTGCTACAAAGGTAATGAATTATCCTGCCACTTCGTCGAAATGCTCGATGGCCCATTGAATCAGTCCCGAAATGTAAGGCATTAGTGAT
>JAEEGL014232557.1_pt1 | contig 11300 bp, 10 predicted proteins | sample 9134231 | NCBI WGS metagenome assembly JAEEGL01 (sample SAMN16246548, study PRJNA631951) | gut metagenome | biome: gut microbiome; feature: rumen; material: fiber-attached | host: Bos | place: Iran: Karaj | collected 2018-10
CGGTAAATGCCCAGCCTGAAGAAAAACTTTTTCTACAGCGCCCTCCTGACGCTGGCCAATTACATTTTCCCCCTGATCACGTATCCGTACGTGTCCAGGGTGCTGGGCGTCACGAACATCGGCATCTGCAATTTCGTGGACAATATCGTCAACTGGTTCATTGTCTTCTCGACGATGGGCATCTCCGTTCTCGGAGTTCGGGAAATTGCATCCGTCCGGAGCGGGAAGGAGGAACGCGGCAAGGTGTTCTCCAGCCTGCTGGCCCTGAACGGCCTGACGACCCTGGCGGCCGCCGTGGTGCTGGCGGCCGCCATCTTCGTCGTTCCTGCACTGGCCGCTTACCGGAAGCTGCTGTTCCTGGGCGTCGTCAAATTGATCGCCCACAGCCTCAGCCTGGAATGGTTTTTCCGCGGTATCGAAGAATTCAAGTACATCACGGACAGGTCCATCATCATCAAAGCGTTGTATGTGGCGGCGGTATTCCTGTTTGTCCGGAAAGCGGATGATTATGGCGTCTATTACCTTCTCCTGACCTCCGTCTTCGCCGCCAACACGGTCGTGAATATCGTGTATTCCCGCCGATACGTATCTTTCTCGCTGAAGGACTTGGATCTGAGGCGTTTTGCCGGCCCGTATTTCATTCTGGGTCTGAATTTTATCCTGACGTCCATGTATTCCTCCTTCAACGTGATCTATCTGGGTTTCGTCCAGGGGGCGGAACAGGTGGGCTATTATACGACGGCGACCAAGATCCTGACCATCATCACGGCCCTGATCACGGCTTTCACGACCGTCATGCTGCCCCGGATGAGCGCCGTATTGACGGACGGAAAGATGGATGAATTCCGCGCTTATGTGAACAAGGCTTTCCATCTCCTTTTCCTGGTCGGAATCCCAGCGGTCTTCCTGTTGCAGACCGAGGCGCTGGACATTGTCCGCGTGATTTCCGGAGCCGGTTATGAGGGTTCAATCCGTCCGATGCGGATCGTTGCCCCGATGCTTCTTGTGGTCGGACTGGATCAGATTCTCATCCTGCAGATCATGATGCCGATGAAGGATGACCGGCGGGTTTTCCTCAATTCGGCGGTCGGCGCGGGGGTGGGCATCCTGCTGAATCTCCTCCTGGTCCGTCAGATGGGGGCTGTCGGATCGGCCGTCGTCTGGATCTGCGCCGAACTGGCCGTGTGCATCGCCGCCATGGCGGCCGTGTTCGGGAAATGCATCATCGTGTTTCCGGGAAAGACGGTCTTCAAGATGCTGCTGTTCTATCTTCCGCTGCTGGCGATTCTGCTCATGACCAGCTCATTCCACATCGAGAAATCCTATTTCCGGCTGGCTTTGTCGGCGGGTGTCACGGCATGCTATTTCGCGGCGGCTTCATGCTGGGTGTTCAAGGATCCTGTCATCCTGGAAACCGTCCGTCAGGTGACTGGCCGGCTCAAGAAACAATGACCATGGAAACGAAACGGAGAATCAAGGTCCGCTTCATGGACTACTGGAGTGATTTTCCCCGCAAAATGGACTCCTATCTGCTTCTGCGGCTGCTGCGGAAGCATTATGACGTGAAGATATGCGAGGATGCCGACTATGTGTTCTTTTCGGCCATGGGGGATTCGCACTGGGCTGTTCCGGACCGGTGTGTGAAGATTTTCCATACCGGAGAGAACGTGGCGCCGGATTTCAACGCCTGCGATTACGCCATAGGCTTTGAATGGATGGATTACGGTGACCGATATATCCGTTTCCCGCTGTACCTGTTCTACGATCGCGTGATCTTGGACAGGATGCTTTCGAAGCATGACTTGCCCGAAGGCTGGGACCTTTCCGTCGAAAAACCCGATTTCTGCAGTTTTCTCGTGAGCAATCCCTGCAATCCATTCCGGAATGAGGCTTTTCAGGAGCTGGGAAGATATCGTCGGGTGGATTCCGGAGGAAAGTTCCTGAACAATGTCGGCGGGCCGGTGGCGGATAAATTCGCTTTCGAGAGCCGCCATAAGTTCTCTCTCTGTTATGAAAACGGCGCTCATCCCGGTTATACCACCGAAAAGCTGGTGGAAGCCCTGGCCGCCCGTACCGTCCCCGTTTACTGGGGCGATCCGGACGTGGGAAAAGTGTTCAATACCGCCGCTTTCATTGATGTGTCGGCCTATGACAGTTTCGCGGATGTCGTCCGGAAGGTGGAGGAACTGGACCGGGATGATGAGAAATACATGCGCATGCTGAGAGAACCCGCTCTGCTTCCGGAAGCGCGGTCAGTCGATGCGGAATATGCCCGGCTGGAGGCCTGGCTCACCCATATTGTCGACCAGCCGCTGGAAAAGGCTTACCGACGGAACCGGGCGTTCTTCGGCAGGAAGTATGTTGAATCCCGTCTTCGGCTGGATCTGAAGTCCAACTGGAAGGCCTGGCTGGGCGTCCTGTCCCGGAAGGTCAGGAACAAGCTGAGTAGTAATCCATGATCGGCATCGTCATCGTCAGCTACCGTTCCGACGACCTGACGGTCCGGTTCATCCGCGAGGAACTGTCCAAAGTCTCCCTGCCGTACCGGATTGTCGTGGTGGACAACGGTGCCGACGAGACCGAGGCTTCCGCGTTGGCCGCGCGTATCCCGGAAGCTGTCGTACTGCCCGCCGAGAACAAGGGGTTCGCGGCCGGAAACAATCTGGGGGTCCGATGGCTGGTCGAACATGTCCGGCCGGACTATATTCTCCTGACGAACAATGACATTCATTTCCGGTCGGACCATCTCGTCGAGACCTTGTGCGAAACGGCGGCCGCCCATCCCGAAGCCGGTGCCGTGGGCCCTGAAATCCTGGGCCCGGACTCTCGCCGCCAGGGACCATACCGGTATCAGGGTCTCTGGGACCGTTTCGTCTGGATGTACCTGTCCACGCCGTTCCTGTCGCGGGAAGCCAAGCGCCGCCGTTTCGGCCTGGATTATCCGGAGAAGGCGGAAGCCGGCATCCATGACGTCCTGTCTGCGGCCTTTCTGCTTGTCGACCCGGACGCTTTTCTCCGGGCCGGCCTGTTCGACGAAGGAACTTTCCTGTATGCGGAGGAAAACATCCTTTCCGACCGGATGGGACGGATCGGGAAGGGGTTCTATTACGAACCGGCCGTAACGGTGCTGCACGAACACGGGAAAACCATCGGCAGGGAGCATGACGGAAAAAACCGCGCCATGATGCAGTTTGACAGCATGGCTTGGTACTATTACAGGTATCGAGGCTGCTCCCGGCTGTCCGTCCGGCTGGCCCGGATGCTGTTTTCACTGATCAATCGTTTGAAATGAAGGGCTCCTGGGGCGTTACCCGGAAGAAACGGAGTTATATCGAGGTCTGGATCGTCTTCCTCCTCCTGTTCTCCGTCAATTTCTTTGACCTGATCCCGATCACCCGGGTCATCGGGCCGAACGGACCGTTCACGTTCTACCTGGTCTCCCTGTTCCTGATGTTTACGTTCAACAGGCGGGCCTGGATCCGGGATTCGGCGGACTGGCTCATTCCTTTCTGGTGGATCCTCCTGGGGATCATCCTGTCCTACATTCCGGCCCTCCTGTATTACGGGCAGAGCTTCGTCCAGTCCTTTTTCACAAACAGAAGGATGTTCGAACTGGTGGCGTTTCCGATTCTGATCGCCTTGCAGCCTTCGGAAAGGGAACTCCGGTCAGCGCTCTATTCTTTCTCCATCCTCTATCTGATCGTTTCTCTCTTTGTGACGTTTCTGGCTCCGGACTGGGTGCCGAAACCGGATGATTCGGCTCTGCTGGAAGAAGGAGACATCATCTATGCTCTTCCGGGCATCCGGCATGTCGCTTTCGCTTTCATCTTCGCCCTGCAGCGGGTGATCAAAGACAACAACTCCCGCAACATGGGCTGGGCCATCTTCGAGTTCCTGCTGCTATTCCTGATTCAGAACCGGACCTCCCTCCTGGCAGCCATCGCGATCATGATGTTCCTGGTCTACAAGATGAAGATGGGCCCCCGGAAATTGTTCCTGATCGCTGTCGGTTCTGTTTTCGTCCTGTTGATGGCAGTGTATACGGCCGGTCAGTGGGGGCATCTGTATCAGGAGACCGTGGAACAGCTCCTCAACCCGGATTATAACCGGAACAAGGCATTTGTCTACATGTTCTCCCGTAGGTCCGTGCTTCAGTATCTGCTGGGGTCCGGCTTCATCTCCGCCAATGTCAATTCCGTCATCTATGATCTGCAGGAAAACGGCATTTACCATTCCGACGTGGGACTGGTGGGCATGTGGCACCAGTATGGCGTCATCCCTGTACTGGTCATCCTCGTCATGATGTGCAAAGGCTTTTTCGGCCGGAAATCCTTCCTGGTCAAAGCCGCCGCCATCTACATCCTGGTCGGAATACCGACCATGTCCTATTACGCACTGGGAGAGTCTTTGCTGTGGCTGTCCATCTACCTGTATATCTATTACTCGGACGGGCTTCCCTCCTTCAGGGATGATCATGTGACCCTCAAGAAAGTCGGCTGGTCCGGCCGCCGGTTCCGTTCCCTTGTATGATGAATATCCTTGCGCTGATTCTGGCTTTTCGTGTCCTGCTGCCCGTCGGCGGTCAGCAGGAGTTCGACCGTTTGCAGAGTGACTTGGAAGACGTGATCGCCTCAGAAGATACGCTGGTCGAGGTCCGGCTAGCGCCCGGTCTCTATTTTTTCCGGGAAAACCATCTTCTTCTCGACGGTATCGACCGTCCGGACCTTCATCTTCGCATATCCGGAAAAGGGGCCGTCCTGGTGGCGGCTTCAACCGGGCATGATTACCATTTGGACAAGGGCTATGTGGATTTGGCCGTCAGAGAACCCGTAGATATCCGTGAACCGGTCCGGAAAGCGGGGAGCTGGCCGGTTCCGGTGCCTTTCCGCAGAGGGGTTTACATGATTCGGTGCGATGAACCGGACCGGAGCGAAGAGGAGGTGGAGGGCTGGCACATCATCCTGTCCCAATGGTTCAAAGGGGCGGTCTATCCCGTCGAAAAGATTCGACGGGGCTGGCTTTATTTCCGAAAGGACCGGGACTACGGAACCGGAATGTGGTCGGAGCTCCGGTTCGGCCGCTGTCTTCCCCGGTATATTCTCTGTTCTCCCCCCGTCCGGACGGATCTTCATGCCTGCGGAACCTCCAGTTTCCTCGACATCCGGGATTCCAGGCTGAGAAGCGTTTCCATGGACGGGGTCACCTTCCTGGGGAACAAGTCCGGAGAACCACTGATTCGCCTCGACCGTCTTTCGGCAGGGAACGTCCGGATTTCCGGCTGTCAGTTTTCCGGAATCCGGTCGACCGTCATTTCCTCTGAAGAAACGGACCATCTGCTGGTGAGAGACTGTTTCTTCAAGTTGAATTATCTCTCCTGCCTGGCGGTCGGAGAAGGGGGCGCGGATGTCCGGATTGAACATAACCGGTTTCAGAATAATGGATTGATGATGAGCAACGCGCCGGTTGTACATTGTCAGGCGAAGGAGTACCGGATTGCGGAGAACTTTTTCGAGGATTTCTCCTACTCGGCCGTCAGCGTGGGCATCCATTACACGAAACCGGACCGCTTCGGAACCTCCGGAGTGGTGGAGCAGAATGAAATCTGCATGTCCGACTCGTTCAGACGGGGGGTTCAGCGCTCCCTGATCGATGCCGGGGCCGTTTATGTCAGCACGGCCAATGCCCGGGCATTGATCCGTGACAATGATATCCATGATATCCTCGGCCCGCACGGGAACCGGGGCATCTTTGCTGATGACGGAGCCGTCAACGTGGAAATCACCGGGAACCGGATCTTCCACATCTGGAACGGATACTGTATCGATCTCCGCCGCTGTTACAGGGTCGGCCGGAAACCGAATAGCAAGGTCGCCCGTCCCAATGTCGGGAATAAAGTGCATGACAATGTCTGTGATGGAAAAATGCGTCTTTTCATCCGGAAAGACGATCCGACGAGCCTGTTGTCCAACAATGTGACCATCCGGAGTCTGTGATGATTTCCGTATTGATTCCCGCTTGGAATGCGGAGGAAACTATATCCGACTGCCTGCAGTCGGCGTCCGGCTTCGGAGCCGAGGTCATCGTCGTCGATGACGGCTCCGTGGACGGAACGGCTTCCGTGGTGTCTGCGTATCCTGAAGTCAGGCTGCTCCGTCAGCCGAACCGGGGCGTCTCCGCCGCCAGGAACGCGGCGCTTGTGCGGGCGCAAGGCGAGTATGTCGTTTTTCTGGATGCCGACGACCGGCTGATGGACGGGGCCCTCGGACGGCTTTCCGCCGACTTGCCCGCTGAAGGGGCTGATATCGTCATCATGCGCAGTTTCGGGCGGGACTCGGAGAAATACCCGTGGTCCCGGTTGTTTGCGGACGGGGAGGTCTGTACGAAACGGGAAGTGGTCCGGAGCGGTTATCTGCGGGGGAGTGTCTGCGGCTGCGCTTTCCGGAAAGGCTTCCTGGACGAGGCTGGTCTGTCTTTTGCTGAGGGCGTTCCCCTTTCCGAGGATCTGGTGTTCCTGTCGGCGTGTCTGTCTGTTTGCGAGCGGATCCTTTTCCTGGATGTTCCTTTCTATCAAGTGCGGGAACGGCCGGGCAGTGCGTCCCGGAAAGCGGACCCGGACTATGTCCGCCGTGCATCCCGGGCTCTCGTCGCGGCATCGGAGCGAGTGAAAGATCCGGCCCTCTATGCATCCGCCTGCCGGAGCATTATTCTGGGAATGATCCACCAGGCGGCACCGGCCGGCTGTCCGCCGTCCCGGTTGTGGAAAGAAGCCGGACTGGATGCGGTCCTTCCGCTGCCCGTCCCGTCAGAAAGCCGTCATAAAGTCGAATTCCTGATGATGAATTACGCATTCCCGATTTATTTCCGCCTCAAACAACTTCGCGATTTATGCCGGCGCCCGTAGTCCTTTTCGCCTTCAACCGTCCCGACGCCCTGAAGGCGTCACTGGAAGCCTTGGCAGCTAATGAACTGGCTTCCGAGACCCCGCTATACATCCGCGTTGACGGGCCCCGGAACGAGACCGATGCGAAGAAGGTTGCGGCCGTTCGGGAAGTCGCTCTCGCCGCCGGCGGGTTCCTTCATGTGGATGTCTATTGTTCCGAGGTGAACCGGGGACTTGCGGATTCCGTCATTGTGGGCATACAAAACGTACTGGAAGCGCATGAATCGGTCATTGTCCTCGAGGACGACCTGGTAACGCATCCCAGTTTCCTGTCTTTCATGAATGCGGGACTGGAGCGGTATCGGGATGTGACGGCCGTTTTCTCCGTCTGTGGCTATACCAGCCGGATCCGGATGCCTTCCGGGTATGGATATGACGCTTATTTCTGTCCGCGCAGTTCTTCCTGGGGGTGGGCGACCTGGCGGGACCGCTGGCAGTCCGTGGACTGGAATCCGACGCCGGCTTCCTTGCAGAAACAGGGTTGCGCCTTCAACCGTTGGGGCGGTTCCGACTGCGCCAAGATGCTGCGGGACTGGATGGAAGGGAAAAACAGTTCCTGGGCGATCCGTTTCTGCTACAGCCAGTTCCTTCAGGGAAAGGTGTCGTTATTCCCCGCGGAATCTCTGGTAGACCCTTCGGCCGGATTCAATGGGGAGGGGACCCATTGCAAGTCCTATAACCGGTTCAGGTACCGGATGATGTCTCCGGAGAATTGTTCTTTCTCACTCCCGGGCCGTGTGGATGTGATCCCGTCCGTACGCCGCGATGCATTGCGCTATCATAGCCTGCCCCTCCGGGCCTGGACCCGTCTGATGAATCTGTTCCATGCTTAGCCTTTTTTTCTGTCTGGTCACAATCCTGGTTTCTTCCCAGGCCGATTTCGACCGCCTGCAGCGGGATGTCCGCCGCGAGTTGCAACGTAAACCGGCGGAGCTGAAAGTGGAGTTCCGGCCGGGAGTCTACCATTTCAAGGACAACCATTTGCAGTTGAACCGGGAAGCGGACTGTCCGGAAACGCGGCTGGTGATTGAAGGCAACGGCGCGGTTCTGGTCGGGACCGCGCCCGAGATTGAAATGACTCCGTTCTTCCGGGCGGGCCGGTTGGTCGAGGTCATGGACCCCGGGAAAAAACTCTGCCGCATCCGGACCCGGAAACGTTTGGACGGTGAGGGTCGGTTATATGTCCAGGTCACCTCGTGGTTCCGGCTGTTTACGGGGAGGGTGACGGAAGTCAAAGGACGGTATGTATATTTCACGGCCGAAAAACTGGAACGGACGGGATTGACCTACAACATCAACGGGGATTTGTCTTACGGGAAGCAGCTGCCCCGCTACCGCCTGGTACGGGTGCAGGATCCGGACCGGCCCATCTCCACCCCTGTCTTCAATTTCACGGCATGCCGTTTCCGCCAGGTAGACATCTCCGGTTTCATCTTCGACCGGAATGCCGGACGCCGGATGACGGATCCGGACAACTTCCTGATTCGCTTTTATTCCTGCAAGCTGGGCGAGGCGTCCGTCCATGACTGCACGTTCAAGTCCGTCCGGAGCGATGTGTTCCGCATCGCTTATACTGACGGGGTGGAGATCCGGAAATGCCGGTTCGAAGACTGCGGACGGATCTGTGTCCTGTCTTACAACCATTCCGGCGGGACGCGGGTGATGGACAATGTCTTCGAGCGGAAGGGCCTGGATCCGGAGGCGGAGGTCACCCCCTGCGTCAAGGTTCAAGGGTCCGATTATCTGGTGTCCGGAAACCGTTTCGTCGATTATGGATGCTGTGCCGTCATGGCCGGTCTGCATTTTACGGAGGAGATGAAGTTCCCGGCGTCGGGCGTGATTGAGCGCAACGAGATCTTTCAGACGGACGATTATAGGAAATCGGCCGCGCAAAACCTCCTGATGGATACCGGAGCCATTTATGTCAATACGCAAAACGCATCCTTGGAAATCCGGTACAATGACATCCACGATATCTCGGGCCCCTATGACAACCGGGGGATTTTCTGCGATGACGGTACGGTCAATGTCTATGTCCATGACAACCGGGTGCTGCGCATCGCGAATTCCTGGTGCATCGACCTCCGTCGGGTTCCGTCGGTGGAAACCCGGTCTGACAGCAAGATCCGGCGCGTCAATGTGGGAAACCGGATTGAGAAGAATCAAGTCGATGGAAAAATCCGTTTCGAACAGCACTAAGCCGCGTGTCCTGTTTGTCCTGCATCTTCCGCCGCCCGTTCACGGGGCGGCGATGGTGGGGCGGACCATCCGTGAAAGCGGACTCGTGGCCGATGCGTTCGATTCCCGTTTCGTGAATCTCTCCGCCTCGGAGTCCTTGTCGGAAGTGGGCCGGGTGTCCCTGCGGAAAATGACGTTCCTGTTCCGGTTGCTCAGGCGGGTGCGGAAAGAAATCCGGGATTTCCGCCCGGACTTGGTCTATCTGACTCCTACAACGTCCGGCCCCGGCTTGATTAAAGATTGCCTGACTGCCAGAGCCGTCCGGAAGCGCGGTTCCCGGGTCGTCCTCCATTTTCACAACAAGGGCGTTTCCGCCCGCCAGAACCGTTTCCCGTACGGGATGCTTTATCGCTCTCTGTTCCGGGATGCCAAGGTCATCCTCCTGTCTGAACGGCTGTATCCTGACGTAGAACGGTTTGTGTCCCGGGAGGACGTACATGCCTGCCCGAACGGCATCGACTGCCCGGCATTTCCCGTTCGGGAGGAACATGCGGTTCCGGAGATTCTTTTCCTGTCCAACCTGCTACCGGACAAGGGTGTCGTCGATCTGCTGGACGCCTGCCGGATTCTGAAGGAACGCGGTTACCGTTTCACCTGCCGGGTGGCGGGAGCGCCGTCGGCCGGTATCACCGCCGAGGATTTCGTCCGGCTTGTCAGCGGGAGGAAGCTCGCCGATGTCGTCCGGTATGACGGACCTTTGTACGGCTCCGCGAAACAGGACGCCTTGACCGGGGCCGACATGCTCGTCCTTCCCACCCGGAACGATTGTTTCCCGCTGGTCGTCCTGGAGGCGATGGCGGCCGGCCTGGCCGTCGTCAGCACCCGAGAGGGGGCGATTCCGGATGAGGTGGAAGACGGCGTGACCGGCGTCCTTTGCGACAAGGGGGACCCTTCCGGACTAGCCGATTCCGTCGGTCGCCTGCTGGACCGGCCGGATCTCTGCCGCGAGATGGGTGAGGCCGGTCGGTTGCGCTATGAGAGACTGTTTACGAAAAAGGCCTTCGAACAGCGTTTTGTGGAGATCCTGAAGCGGCATGTCTGACCTTTTGTACACCAACGGCCCGGTTCCGTACCGGGAGGATCTGTTCCGGGTTTTCCGCGAGGCAGGCGTCGAAGTCCGGTTCGGCGTTCCTTCGGGGAACCTTCGTTCCGAGTGGGAACAGGAACGTCCGAAAAGGGTTTTCGTGCCGGAGTTCTCGTCCTTGGCTCTGACGGCCCTCCGCTGCCGGAAACGGTTCGGTTTCAAGGTCATCTCCCTCTGCGACGACAGCATGGACATGATCCGCGGGAACGATTTCGGCTGGAAACACCGGCTGGCCAGGCGGGTGGTGCCGCGTTATCTGGACGGAATCATCCTGCACAGCCCCGACGTGCGCCAGTGGTACCTGTCCAGCTTCGGGAAAGGGTTCTTCATGCCCATCATCGCCGACGAGCGCAGGGTGCGTCCTGAACTGGAGCGCGTACTGCCGCTTTCGCGGCAAATCAGGCCGACGGACAAGCCGATTGTCGCTTTCGTGGGACGCTTTGTCGGCTTGAAGAACATTCCGACCTTGCTTCGCGCGTTCGAGCCGCTGCGTGACCGGGCGCAACTTGTCCTCATCGGAGACGGTCCTGAACGACAAGCGTTGGAATCGACGGCCCCTCACGCGCTTTTCACGGGCTTTTTGTCCGGGGATGAACGGCTTGCCTGGTACAACCTGATCGACATCCTCGTCCTTCCCAGCACGCAGGAAGCATACGGGGCGGTGACAGGGGAGGCCCTGATGGCGGGAGCCCGCGTCATCGTCTCCCGGAAGGCCGGCTCCTCCGACCTGGTCCGGGAAGGGGAGAACGGATGCCTCTTCGGCCCGACGGACGAAAAAGGTCTTGCCGCATGCCTGGAGAAAGTGTTGGAAACGATTCCTTGCGGCCGTCCGGTCACCCTGCGGGAAAACTTGCTGCCTTACCGGTTTGAAACCTGCATACAAGATTTGTTGAAAGAAATCAATTCGTTATGAATACATTGGATACAGTCAAGGCGCAAGTCGCCGAATCCGTCCGCGTCAAACAGGCCATCCTGGCCGATGAAGCCCTGCTGGAAAAGATTTCAGCGGTCGCCGGGGTCATTGTCGATGCCTACAAG
>JAEEGL016011229.1_pt1 | contig 11300 bp, 4 predicted proteins | sample 9134231 | NCBI WGS metagenome assembly JAEEGL01 (sample SAMN16246548, study PRJNA631951) | gut metagenome | biome: gut microbiome; feature: rumen; material: fiber-attached | host: Bos | place: Iran: Karaj | collected 2018-10
CGACTACCTGGGCAAGACCATCCAGGTGGTGCCCCATATCACCGACGAAATCAAGCGCCGCATGCTGCGCGAGGAAGAGAAAGACGAGCAGCTGGACTTCGTCATCACCGAGGTGGGCGGCACCATCGGCGACATCGAGAGTGCGCCGTTCATGGAAGCCATCCGACAGCTGCGCTGGCAATTGGGGCGCGATGCTGTGTGTATACACCTGACGTATGTGCCCTACCTGAAGGCTGCCGACGAACTGAAGACAAAGCCCACCCAGCACTCCGTGAAAGAACTGCAGGGCATGGGCATCCAGCCCGACATCCTCGTGCTTCGTACCGAACGCCACCTTGATGACGCTATGCGCATGAAGGTGGCATCGTTCTGCAATGTCGACTTGGAGTGCGTGGTGCAGAGCGAGGACATGCCCAGCATCTACGAGGTGCCGGTGAGTATGCAGCGGCAGGGGCTCGATGCAGCCATCCTGCGCAAGATAGGCATCCCCGTTGGCGAGACACCTGCCATGAAACCTTGGCACGACTTCCTCGACAAACAACGCAAGGCTACCCGCGAGGTGCACATCGGCTTGGTTGGAAAGTACGATCTGCAGGATGCCTACAAGAGCATCCGCGAGAGCCTGAATCTGGCCGGCATCTACAACGACGTGAAAGCCAAGATTCATTTCGTGAACAGCGAGGGGGTGACAAGGGAGAACGTCGCTGCTCAGCTTAAAGGCATGGCGGGCATCATCATCTGCCCCGGTTTCGGACAGCGTGGCATCGAAGGGAAAATCATAGCCGCTGAGTACACACGCACTCACGACATTCCTACCTTTGGCATCTGCCTCGGTATGCAGATGATGGTCATCGAATTTGCGAGGAATGTCTTAGGCTATCAGGATGCCAACAGCCGCGAGATGTCTGCCGATACGCTACACCCTGTCATCGACCTGATGGAGGAGCAGAAAACGGTGACGAACATGGGCGGCACCATGCGGCTGGGCGCCTACGACTGTGAGCTGGTGAAAGGCAGTCGCACCGATGAAGCATACGGTGGGCAGACGATTGTAAAGGAGCGTCACCGCCATCGTTATGAGTTTAACAACTATTATAAGGAGGAATACGAGCAGGCTGGCATGAAGTGCGTAGGCATCAACCCTGCCGCTAACCTGGTGGAGATAGTCGAGATACCCGACAAGCGCTGGTACATCGGCACACAGTTCCATCCCGAGTATTCGTCAACAGTGTTGCACCCTCATCCGCTGTTTATGTCATTTGTTCAAGCGTGTATCTGATATGGAGCAACTTAATCATGAATGTGGCGTGGCATTGATTCGCCTGCTGAAGCCGTTGAGTTACTACGAACGGAAATACGGCTCACACCGCTACGCACTGAATAAGCTCTATCTGATGATGGAGAAGCAGCACAACCGCGGACAGGAGGGGGCTGGCATTGCTTGCGTCAATCTGGATGCTCCTGTGGGTGAGGAATATATGTTTCGTGAACGTGCAGAGGGCAAGGATGCCATCACCGAAATATTCAGGAACCTCGGGGAAGGCTGGGAAAAGGCTTCCCTCTTCTTGGGACATCTGCGCTATTCCACTACGGGCAAGCACGGGCTGCAATACGTGCATCCTTTCCTCAGAAGAAACAACTGGCGGGCGAAGAACCTCTGCCTGTGCGGCAATTTCAACATGACCAACATCGACGAGGTGTTCCGCTTCCTCACCTCGCAGGGCCAGTCGCCGCGTGTCTATGGCGACTCCTACATCACCCTCGAGCTGATGGGCCACCGGCTTGACCGCGAGGTGGAGCGGCTGTATGCCGTCGCAAAGAAGCTGGGTTTGCAGGGCACCGACATCACCGACTATATTGACAACCACGTAGAGATGGCCAACGTGCTGCGAACCACGATGGAGCACTACGACGGCGGCTACGTGATGTGCGGTCTGACGGGCTCGGGCGAGATGTTCGCCATGCGCGACCCCTGGGGCATCCGGCCGGCATTCTACTATCGCGACGACGAGATGGTGGCGGTGGCCAGCGAGCGCCCCGTGCTGCAGACAACCTTTGACCTGCAGGCTGAGGACATCTGTGAGCTGCAGCCTGGCCAGTCGCTCATCGTCCGCCGTAACGGGGAGAGTCATCAGGAGCAGATCATACCCGCCAAGCAACTGAGTGCCTGCAGCTTCGAGCGCATCTACTTTAGCCGAGGCTCCGACCGCGACATCTATCAGGAGCGCAAGCGACTGGGCGAACAGCTGACGCCCGCCATCCTGAAAGCCATCGGCAGCGATGTGGCCAACACGGTCTTTTCCTATATCCCCAATACGGCCGAGGTGGCCTTCTATGGCATGACCGACGGTTTCCGCCAGCAGGGCTATAACTTGCGAACAGAGAAGGTGGTGTGGAAGGACATCAAGCTGCGCACCTTTATTACCGACAACAGTGAGCGCAACGACCTTGCCGCCCACGTCTATGACATCAGCTACGGTTCGCTGCGGCCATACGAGGACAACCTCGTCATCATCGACGACTCCATCGTACGAGGCACAACCCTGAAGGAGAGCATCTTCAAGATTCTCGACCGCCTGCACCCCAAGAAGATTGTGATGGTGAGCAGTTCGCCGCAGATTCGCTATCCCGACTATTACGGCATCGACATGGCGCGACTGGAGGAGTTCTGCGCTTTCCGTGCCACGATGGCACTCATTGAGGAAAGCCTCACCCCCGACCCCATTCCCGCTGAAGCGCCTACCCGTAGCCTTTCTCCGAGTGAAGAGGGGAGTGATTACACTTGCGGACGAAGGATTCCAGAGCTCATCCAAGAGGTTTACGAGGCATGCAAGGAGCATCCTTTGGAGACAAATCATGTAAGGAGAATCTACGAGCCCTTCACCGTCGACGAGATCAACCAGAAGATGGTGGAGATGCTGCGCCCGAAGGGTATGCAGGCGCCTATTGAGCTGGTGTTCCAAAGCATAGAGGGCCTGCACAAGGCTTGCCCCAACCACCCGGGCGACTGGTATTTCACCGGTCACTATCCTACGCCTGGCGGTACACGGCTTTGCAATGCCGCCTTCGTAAACTATATTGACACCAAACAGAAGAAACAACAATAAGCAGATGATGAGAGAAGCAAAACTGATACTCGAAGATGGCACCGAGTTCTGTGGCTGGTCGTTTGGCTTCGAGGCCGAGGCGGTGGGCGAAGTGGTGTTCAACACAGCCATGACCGGCTACCCTGAGAGTCTGACAGACCCCAGCTATGCCGGGCAGATATTGGTGACGACCTTCCCGCTGATTGGCAACTATGGCGTGCCCAGCCTCACCCCCGACCCCTCTCGCGGAGGAGAGGGGAGTAGATACTTTGTAAGCGGATATTCAGCGAAAAAAGAAATGACTCCCCTCTCCCCCGCGAGAAAGGCTACGGGTAGGCGCTTCAGCGGGAATGGGGTTGGGGGTGAGGCTTTACCTGTTCTGGAGAGCGAGCATATTCATCCCAAGGCTTTGGTCGTCGCAGACTATAGCGAGGCCTATTCACACTGGAATGCGAAGGAGTCGCTGGCCTCATGGCTGAAGCGTGAGAAGATTCCTGCCATCACGGGCGTCGACACCCGCCGACTCACCAAGGTGCTCCGCGAGCATGGCGTGATGATGGGGAGAATAGAGCACCAGCCTCTTCATGATGGCTGGGCGCCCCGCATATTTGCGGGGGAGCCTACACTCGATCCCCATCCCGCCATCCTTCAGGACTACGGAAGCGTGAACTGGGTGGAGAAGGTGAGTTGCAAGGAGGTCATCACTTATCATCCGGGTGCTGGGAAACGAGTGGTGCTGGTGGACTGCGGCGTGAAGGCCAACATCATCCGCTGCCTGATGCGTCGTGGCCTTGAGGTGGTTCGTGTGCCTTGGGACTACGACTTCAACCAGCTGGAGTTCGACGGCCTGTTCCTGGCCAACGGCCCCGGCGACCCTGAGCAGTGTGAAGTGACTGTTAGGCACATTCGGCAATTCCTGACCACAGAGATGGCTAAAGGTAACTACTCCCCTCCCTCGCAGGGAGGGGCCGGGGGGGGGTCTTTAGTCCGTCCGTGTATGGGCATCTGCCTGGGCAATCAGCTGCTGGCTCGTGCTGCTGGCGCTAAGACCTACAAGCTGAAATACGGCCATCGTTCACACAACCAGCCGGTGCAGCGAGTGGGCACTTCTCAGTGCTTCATCACCTCGCAGAACCACGGTTATGCTGTCGACGACACGACCTTGCCCCCAGACTGGGAGCCACTCTTCGTCAACATGAACGACGGCTCTAACGAGGGCATCCGCCACAAGACCTACCCTTGGTTCTCGGCTCAGTTTCATCCGGAAGCCTGCAGCGGTCCGACAGATACCGAATGGCTGTTTGACGAGTTCAAAGACAGCCTCACCCCCAACCCCTCTCGCGGGGGAGAGGGGAGTAGATACTTTGCAAGCGGATATTCAGCGAAAAAAGAAATGACTCCCCTTACCCCCACCCCCTCTCGCGGGGGAGAGGAGAGTAGATACTTTGCAAGCGGATATTCAGCGAAAAAAGAAATGACTCCCCTCTCCCCCGCGAGAAAGGCTACGGGTAGGCGCTTCAGCGGGAATGGGGCTGGGGGTGAGGCTAAAGTTCTCCTCCTTGGCTCTGGCGCCCTGAAAATCGGACAGGCTGGTGAGTTCGACTACAGTGGGGCGCAGGCACTGAAGGCCTTGAAGGAGGAGGGCATCCACTCCGTGCTCATCAATCCGAACATCGCCACGGTGCAGACCTCCAAAGACGTGGCCGACACGGTTTATTTCCAGCCAGTGACGCCCGAGTTTGTGGAGCGTGTCATCGAGAAGGAGCGCCCCGACGGCATCCTGCTCTCCTTTGGCGGACAGACGGCGCTGAACTGCGGCGTGGAACTCTATCAGAAAGGGGTGTTGGAGAAATACGGCGTGAAGGTTTTAGGCACTCCCGTACAGGCCATCATCGACACCGAAGACCGTGACCTCTTCGTCAAGCGCCTCGACGAGATTGGCGTGAAGACCATCAAGAGCGAGGCCTGCTCTACGGTCGAGGAGGTGCAGCGTGCAGCCCACGAACTGGGGTTCCCCGTCATTCTGCGTGCCGCCTACGCCCTCGGCGGCCTCGGCTCAGGCTTCTGCGACAACGATGACGAACTGCTCCTTCAGGCCGAGGAGGCCTTCTCGTTCTCGCCGCAGGTGCTGGTGGAGAAGTCTCTGAGAGGCTGGAAGGAGATAGAATACGAGGTGGTGCGCGACCGCTACGACAACTGCATCACCGTCTGCAACATGGAGAACGTCGACCCCTTGGGCATCCATACCGGCGAGTCGATAGTGGTGGCACCGTCGCAGACGCTCAGCAACAGCGAGTACCACAAGCTGCGTGCGCTGGCCATCAAGATCATCCGCCACATCGGCATTGTGGGCGAGTGCAACGTGCAGTACGCCCTCGACCCCAACAGCGAGGACTACCGCGTCATCGAGGTCAATGCCCGACTCAGCCGCTCCTCAGCATTAGCCTCGAAGGCCACGGGCTATCCCCTTGCCTTTGTCGCTGCCAAGCTGGGCCTGGGCTATGGGCTCTTCGAACTGAAGAACACGGTCACCAAGACCACCTCAGCCTTCTTCGAGCCTGCCCTCGACTACGTAGTAGTAAAGATTCCCCGCTGGGACTTGACGAAGTTCCACGGCGTGAAGCGTGAGCTCGGCTCGTCGATGAAGAGTGTGGGCGAGGTGATGGCCATCGGCCGCACGTTTGAAGAAGCCCTGCAAAAGGGCTTGCGAATGATAGGGCAGGGAATGCACGGCTTCGTGGAGAACCACGAAATCATAATCAATGATATAGCCAAGTCGTTGCACGAGCCTACGGACATGCGTATTTTCGTCGTGTCGAAAGCATTGAAGATAGGCTACAGCGTCGAGCAGATTCACCTGCTGACGATGATTGACCGCTGGTTCCTGCAGAAGCTGAAGCACATCGTCGACATCGACCGGCAGCTGAAAGAGCAGACCATCCTTGCTGAGGTCTCGGAGTTCATGGAGCCAAGCGAGTTCGCAGAACATCTGAGGTCGCCGGAGATTTTCCCTCTCTTACACGCCGCCAAGGTCTACGGCTTCTCCGACTTCCAGATAGCCCGTGCCATCGGCTTAGAGCAGCGCATGAAGCCGGAGCAGGCCGGTCTCACCGTCCGTTCGTGGCGCCAGCAGCTGGGCCTCATGCCCACCGTCAACCAGATTGACACCCTCGCAGCAGAATATCCTGCCCAAACCAATTACCTGTATTTGTCGTACCTGTGAAAACCGACGGGGGCAAGCGGGCGAGAGTAACGAAACGCCACATTTTGAAAGTTTTGAAAAAGAACAGCGACGACATTCCTCCCGAATCACCGTCGCTGCACATATAATAAATGATGTATATAGAGCTGCTGCTATTTCACCACAACTTTCCGTCCATCCACGATGTTCACACCCTTGCGTGGTGCGGTGAGCCGCTGACCTGAGAGGGAGAACACGGGTGCATTACCTTTGTATGCCGAGACGATATCATCGATGCCATCATCACCCATCACAAGCAGTTCGTTGTCAAAGTCTCGCAGCGTGACGCCAGTGACATCTGGACGAGACAGCGTGATGTTTTTAAGGGCGACCAATGCATTCCCCAGCGGTGCATTGTCATCTGCATGTATGTCTATGGTCAGTATTTCATTGCCACTGAACATAGAATTATTGTTCGAATAACACACCACGCGCAGTGCGCCGTCTGGCTGATAGGTGGTTGAGACGACATGCTTCCTCGCCGTTGTGCCGCTGCCTATCTCCACTAACGGGTAGCCGTCCTCATCTGCAACACTCAATCCTGTTGGGAGGTAGAGGTCGAACTGGCAGCCAGTGAAGCTGTCACCCCTGCTTTCGAGGAGGATAGGAAGTGTGATGGTCTGCCCCTGCGCAATGGGATAGGCATCGAAGTAAAGCAGTGGCTGGTCAACTGCACGGGTAGGTGCATATGCCCTGGTCGAAGCTCCGTTGCCCAAAATGATGTTCACCACGCCGGCCACGTCCACCACGTTGATGCTGCCGTCGCCGTTGACGTCGGCGGCCTTGCGGTTCAGCTGACTGGTGTTGCCGCTGTTCAGAATGAGGTTCACCACGCCGGCCACGTCCACCACGTTCACCAACTTGTCGCCGTTCACGTCGCCGAGGATGTAGTCCTCAACCGTAAGCCTCGACACCACCCAAGGCACGGTGTAGCTGTCAAGGCCGGGCGTGGTCATCACCACGTCGCGCATCTTGATGCTTTGCTCGCCTGTCGGTGCATCGGCAGCCACCTGCAGGGTCATCGTCAGCACATTGCCGTCGGTGCCGCTGAACGTGGAGTTGTTGTTCGAGTAGCACACCACACGGATGCTGCCGTCCGTCTGCTGCTGGGCGCTCACCGTGTGCTTGCGTGCCGTGGTACGGTCGGTACTCAGCTCTATCAGGTAGAATCCGTCCTCGTCCTTCGCCACCGTCACTCCCGATGGAAGTATCAAGTCGAACTGGAAACCTATGATGTTCGCCTGTGCGTTCTTCATCTTCACGGGAATGGAAATGGCGCTCTCGGTCGAGGCGGTGACGGCCTCCAAATAGACGATGTTACTATACTGCGAGATGTCGGTGAGGTCATCGGGGCTCCAGTCGAGTTCTTCGCTGCCCTCATAGTCCGTCCATTTTGTGCCATTATAATACATCGGTCTCCATCCCTTGGCCTTCGCTGCTGCCACCTGTGCCACCGTACAGACATTACCCTCGTCGTTCTTTCTGTTGTCTATAACATAAAAACCATGTACGTCGGCAGTCTGGTTCTGCGGCAAGCTGCTAATCAGGGCATCCATCGCAGCGCCTTTTATTCGATTCCTGTAACAATACAACGTAGTCAATGCCGTATTCTTCGACACGTCCAAAGAGGTGAGTTGGTTGGAGTAACAATACAGCTCTGTTAATACCGTATTCTTCGACAAGTCCAAAGATGTGAGCTGGTTGTAGGAACAAGTCAGTTCTGTCAATGCCGTATTCTTCGACAAGTCCAATGAGGTGAGCTGGTTGTAAGAACAACGAAGTGCTTTTAATGAGGTGAAATACTCTATGCCCTTCAAGCTGCTGATAGCTCCTGGTGAAGATGAACTTCCAGAGACAATGATATTTTTAATGCTACTGATTTCGCTTGCTGTCAGTTTCCCGTCTGCACCGTAGCTTTGGGTGAGTAGCCAGTTGCGGAAACTGGCATCAGGGAAGTTCGAGGCGTTTATTTCGGCTACTGTGGGTTCAGAAACCGTCATAGCGCAGGTGGCTTGTTTGCCGCTGCCGTCGTTGGCCTTGCAGGTGATGGTGGAACTGCCACTGGCCTTGGTCGTCACCTTGCCGTTGCTGTCGACGGTGGCAACGCTGGTGTTGCTTGAAGACCAAGTGACCGTCTTGTTTGTGGCATTGTCAGGCTTCACCGTTGCCGTTAGCGTCTCGCTTTGGCCAGCCTGCAATGAGAGCGAAGATTTGTTGAGGGTGATGCTGGTGACACTAACTTTCTTTACTATTACCTTCCAATAACATTCATCGTAGTCACTAGTGCTCTTCCTTGAACCTGTACAATGAAGTTCTAAACTATAGCCTGTGCCCATATTATAAATATCTTCGTTATCACCTAACCCCTTTATCGTGCAACTTTCCGAGTCCTGGGACACTATCTTGGCTACCCAATTCTCCTGAGAATCACTCCAGCTAGCCCCCTCTCTTTCACGCAAAAACCAGTTGCCGTAATTAACGTAGTATTGAGACAATGTCTTTTCCTCGCCTACATAGATTGTAATAGTACCCTTATAAACCACATCTTTGGCACTTACTCTCCATGATACCCCAAACTGGAGTAGAAGGAGCAAACCAAATCGTAATAATGTTCGTTTCATTCTCGTTTGTTTTTGAGAGAATAAGAAAAGGCGTGAAACCATCCGATGCTTATTCTCTTTCTTGGTTACCGGCAAGTGACCATCAACATAAACAAGCAAGAACAGTTCACGCCCAACGGACGTGAACCTTCTGAACTGCTTGCTCTCATGTTGAATATTTTGCCGGTATTCAGAAAGAGAGAGACAAGAGCAGAAAGCTCAAGTATCTAAAAAGACTGTCGAACGGGACTTCTACGCACAATCCTTACTCGTGGTTAAACTTTGTTTGACTTTTCTCGCAACTCGGCCAAACATGCAAGCACAATGGCACTCGCTGCTCGAAAAGTTAATAAATTGTGTTTAGTGTTTAGTCCCATTGGGAGCTGTGGCACCTGGCGCCTCCGTGGCTCCCGATTCGTCTGTTGCTATGTCATAGTTGTTACTGTTTAGTGGCGGTTATTACTCAGTTATAACGTCTCGATGGTGTCTTTGTCCAACCCTGTGTACTTGGCTATCAGTTCAGCGGGCATGCCGTCAGTTTTCATACGGCGGGCAGACTCTAAAGCCTTTTCATGTTCGCCTTCGGCGCGACCTTTAGCGAGTCCTTTAGCGAGTCCTTTAGCGAGTCCCTCAGCATGCCCTTCGGCACGGCCCTTTTCCAGTCCCTCCAGCTCACCCTCGCCGCGGGCGGTGAGCATCTGGTTGCGCAGAATGGCGCGATCCATGAGGTAGCGGTCGTAGAGGATGCCCTCGTCACGGCCCATGCGCATACGGTCCAGCTTCTCACGCGCCTCGCGCAGGCCGGGGGCGTCGGCGTCGTCGGGGATGTCGGTGGTAGACAGGAAGTAGAGCCACTGGTCCAGCGAGTCGCGGCTCCAGCGGTTGAAGTCGTTCACCTTCAGGATGATGTATCGCGGATAGAGGTCGGACACCGCCTCGGCCTTGAACGTCTGCTTCTGGAAGGGCGACAGCTGCAGCACATCGCCTTTGGTAAGTCCGCGGAACTCGGTCTTGCCCTCGTAGACGCAGTCCTCGCCCTGGCCCAGGTCGAAGTAGACGATGTTGATGCTATACACACGCTTTACGTGTTCGTAGTTCTCACCGCTCTCAATATACTCCGTGACGAGCTTCGAGGCCCCGAAGAGCATGCGCTGGAAGTAGGCAAACTCCGGCTCGCCCTGCACCTCGATAAGCAGCAGGTCACCCTTGGTGTCCTCGGCCAGCAGGTCCACGCGGTTGTACTTCGCGTCCTCGCGGCTCTTGTTCCCCTCGCTCTCTAACAGACGCTGAATCTTGATGGGAGTACCCAGCACCGTGCTGATGAAGCCTTCCAGCACGTCGTGGTTGGCCTTCTCTCGGAGCAGGTGTTTCAGTGCCCAGTCGAAGCTGATGAATGTCCGTCTTTTCTTTCCCATAGCTCTACATTTCGCCCACAAAGTTAAGCTTTTTGTTTTTATCCGCCAAACATTTCCGCAGTTTTCTTTTCACATAGGCAGAAATAAGTGCAGCGATGGCATTCCTCCCGGAATCGCCATCGCTGCACAGAACAGCTTGCTCTCTGAGTGAATATTTGCCGGTATTCGATTAGAGAGAGACAAGAGCAGAAAGCTCAAGTATCTAAAAAGACTGTCGAACGGGACTTCTACGCACAATCCTTACTCGTTGGTTAAACTTTGTTTGACTTTTCTCGCGACTCGGCAAAACATGCAAGCATGATGGCACTCGCTGCTCGAAAAGTTAATAAATTGTGTTTAGTTTTTAGTCCCATTGGGAGCTGTGGCACCTGGTGCCTCCGTGGCTCCCGATTCGTCTGTTGCTATGTCATAGTTGTTACTGTTTAGTGGTGGTTATTACTCAGTTATAACGTCTCGATTGTTTCTTTGTCTAACCCTGTGTACTTGGCTATCAGTTCTGCGGTCATGCCGTCAGCTTTCATACGGCGGGCAGACTCTAAAGCCTTTTCATGCTCGCCTTCGGCGCGCCCCTTAGCGAGTCCTTTAGCGAGTCCTTTAGCGAGTCCTTTAGCGAGTCCCTCAGCATGCCCTTCGGCACGGCCCTTTTCCAGGCCCTCCAGCTCACCCTCGCCGCGGGCGGTGAGCATCTGGTTGCGCAGAATGGCGCGATCCATGAGATAACGGTCGTAGAGAATGCCCTCGTCACGGCCCATGCGCATACGGTCCAGCTTCTCACGCGCCTCGCGCAGACCGGGAGCGTCGGCGTCGTCGGGGATGTCGGTGGTGGCAAGGAAGTAGAGCCACTGGTCCAGCGAGTCGCGGCTCCAGCGGTTGAAGTCGTTCACCTTCAGGATGATGTAGCGCGGATAGAGGTCGGACACCGCCTCGGCCTTGAACGTCTGCTTCTGGAAGGGCGACA